>Ga0068863_100002028_pt1 | contig 20073 bp, 44 predicted proteins | sample KBSSwiS62_FD_66596 | JGI IMG/M metagenome (GOLD analysis project Ga0068863, IMG submission 66596) | Switchgrass rhizosphere microbial communities from Kellogg Biological Station, Michigan, USA - KBS Switchgrass S6-2 | ecosystem: Host-associated > Plants > Roots > Rhizosphere > Soil ...
ACCGTCAAGCAGATCATCGACGAAAAGAACACCGAAGTTCGCCGCGTGATGCGCAACCTTTTTGGCAACGAGAGGTTCATGCTCGAAGCCGGTGCGAAAGAAGTGGACCGCGCCGATAAGCACGGCGCCCGCCTACTCGCGCTGCATCTGCCAGGCGATCCTGTCGAGATCCGAATGGCGGAACTGACTTGCCCCAGCACCGGCCATAAGTATTTCGAGCGAGTTCCGCCTGATTGCAAAAGCGCTATCGAGGCGCTGAGTTGGAGATTCAACGTTAGCCCGTCCGAATACCGGCCGGTTCAGCAGACCTAAAAAGGAGATCGAGATGAAAACGAAACTGTTCGCGAGACAGGGTGACGTTGGGCTAGTCACCCGCAGCATTCCGGAAGGAGCGAAGAAAGTTCCTCTTCGTCCATTGGCCCTCGGCGAAGTCACTGGCCACAGTCATCAGGTGGCGCTGGCTGATCGTGAAGGCGTCGAAATGTATGAGGCAGAGGGCGCCAGCTTTCTGCGGGTGACGGCGGAAGGCGGAATCTCCATCGTTCATGAAGAGCACGGAACCGTGACGCTCCCCGCTGGCTGGGAAGGTGAGTTTCGCATCGCTCGCGAATATGACGAGGAGGAAGACTTCCGGAGCGTCGTCGACTAACCTCTATGCGAGCCGGCGGCACACGTCAGATGGTTTTCACTCCGGCGCCACAGCCGCGCGCGAACGGTCGCCACGCCGCGGTGGAACCGGAGAAAACTCCGGTCGTGCTGCACGAGGAGCCGGAAGACGCCGTGCTGCTGCTGGGTGAGATGTATCGCGATGCAAACGTCATTCTTGACAAGCTGAAGACCCTTCCGTTCGCCGGGCCGGATGGGTACCGCGGCGATCTGCGGGTTATTCTCGGCGCGGCGAAACGCACGGGCGAGCGGTGCACATCTCCCGTCCGGACCATGACGGCGCGGCAGTTGCTCAAGTGGGCTGAAAACCTTGGCGGAACGAAGGCGCTGAAGGTGAAGGGAGCGCGCGTATGAGCGATAACCCGTTGATGCGCATCGTCTCTTTTGATTTGAGTTTGGCCGCTAGTGGCTGGGGCGCCTTCGGCCTTAATCAGCTCGGGGTCGGCGAAGTGACCTGGGGAACGATCTTTCCATCGCCAGGCTTGTTCGGACATCCGCGGCTAGAGAGCATTCGCGGGAAAGTTCTGGAGCTGTGCGAGGGCGTGGAGCTAGTGGTGATGGAGGAGCTGGCCTTCACCAGAAACGATCCCAGCGCGCAAGAGCGCAGCGGCCTAGCTTACCTCATCAGACATTCGCTCTGGAAGAGAAAAACCCCATTTATTTTGATCGCCCCTAGTAGCTTGAAAAAATGGGCCACCGGCAAAGGCAATTCCCCCAAGGAAGTGATGATGATGCACGTGCTGAAACGACTGGGGCATGAAACGGCGGACTCTCATCAGGCCGATGCTGTGGCCTTGGCTTACCTGGGCATGGCGCTCACCGATCAGTGGGACCCGACCATGGATGCGCAGCGCGACGTCCTAGCGGTGGTTCGAAAGTCGAATCCCTGGCTCCAGAAGTTTGTTCCGTGGGAGGTCAACGCTTGAAAGACGAAACTGTGCTCGGCCCTCCCGGACCTACTGAGGTTGAACCTTTCCGCCTAATCGATTGGGGCACCGATGGGTTCGTCACGATTGAAACCAGCGTCGGCCATCTTCCGCGCCAGAAGAGAGCGGCACTGCTGGCTGGGCTAAACGCATTTGCCGCCGTGCTGAACCTCGACGAAGTCAAGGCTGAGAGTGACGAATTGGCGGCGAGGGCCACAGCATGAGCACCGCCACTCCCCGCCAAGCCGAAGTGCTAGCCCTTCGAGAACAAGGTCTATCGACCAAGCAAATCGCAGCCCAGTTGGGAATCTCGGTGGGAACCGCAAAGATCCACCTGAGTCACCTTTTTGAAAAAGGGCTGGCCACACCCAGGCCGAAACAAACCGGCTGGGATGGCGTCAGGTTGGACGCGCTGGTCAATCGCCTGGAATCCGAAACTGAGCAGTACCGAGCCGTCGATATCTTAGCTGAACTCAAGGAGTGCAGACTATGAGCGCCGCGGCCTACACTCCAGATTCATTGCTCGACGAACTCATTGCGGCTGGATGGGGAGATGTCCCAAGAAGGAAGATTCCAGAGAACTGGCGCGACATCCCGCGCGAAGTGAATCAGCAGGATCTTGATCGCATCCGAGCTGAAGAGTTGACGCCGGAGAAGCATCGGATAGCGGCCATCGACTACCAGAATAAACGGGCCTCCTTCGCGCTTGCGGAAAGGGTCATGGCAAACGAAGCAGCTAGACACGGAAACCGCAGACGGCGCGAGGAGGAAATGCGCCAACGGCAGCGTGTACTGCGGCGCGAAGCCAAGTCCCATCGCCAACGTGAAGCGATCACCCGAGCGTGGAGTAACCCGCTGAAGTTCCAGGCCCAGAAACAAGAAGGTGGACGGAGGAAGAGCGCATGAAGGCCATAACACTTACGCAGCCCTGGGCATCACTGGTAGCCGTTGGAGCTAAGCGCATCGAAACGCGCTCCTGGTCGACGTCCTATCGCGGGCCCATTGCTATTCACGCGGCAAAGGGCTTCCCGGGAGAAGCGAAGCGCTTCTGTGAGTCCCGGATGGTCTGCTGGGCTCTCGGCTGGCGTGCGTGCCCTCCGCAAATAACGCAAGAGTGGCTAGATTATATGGCGGCGCGAATAAAATCGTTGCCCCTAGGTTGCGTGGTGGCGACGGCAACCATGGTCAACTGCATCGAGACGGAGCTAATTCGGACGCACGTGAAGCCTTTCACTGAGCAGGAAGAGGCCTTCGGTAATTACGAAGCTCGCAGATTTGGTTTCCTTCTGGATGACGTAGTGGCTTTACCCGAGCCGATTCCGGCAGTGGGCAAGTTGTCTCTTTGGGAGTGGAGCGCGGCCAATGGGAAGTAAATCCACTATCCAATGGACAGACGCGAGCTGGACGCCGATCCGCGCGCGCGTGAAAGAAGATGCGGCTGCTATTGCCACGGCAAAGGGCTATACCTCCCTCGTGCAAATCGCCACCGATATGGCCGGTCATGTCGGGCCGCACTGCGAACACGTGAGCGATGGCTGCACAAAATGTTACAGCGAAACCGGCAACGGGCGCTGCCTGACGCACAACGGAACTGGCCTGCCGTTCGACCGCCGCGCTCGCGATCTGGTCGACATCATCGTTGACGAAAAGATCCTGGAATGGCCGCTGCACTGGAAGAAGCCGCGCAAGGTCTTCGTGTGCAGCCAAACCGATCTTTTCGGCGAATGGGTCACTGACGAAATGATCGATCGCGTGTTCGCCGTGATGGCGCTCTGTCCGCAGCATACGTTCCAGGTCCTCACGAAACGGCCCGATCGGATGCTGAAATGGTTCGGTGCGACCAAGCCTCACGGAAACTTTCTTCCGATGACGACTCCGCAGAGGGTTGACTCCGCGGCAGGGGAATTTACTGGCTGCCAAGACGATCTGATCGTGAAAGCGTGGCCGCTGCCAAACGTTTGGCTTGGCGTGAGCTGCGAGGATCAGCCGACGGCCGATGTGCGCGCGCATTACCTTCGCCAAGTTCCGGCAGCAATTAGGTTCATTTCACAGGAACCGCAGCTCTCTAAAATCGATTGGACTGGCGACATGCTGCACGGCATTTCGTGGCTTATAGTTGGCGGTGAATCGGGCCCAGGGGCGCGGCCATTCGATATAGAGTGGGCGTCGAAGACGATCGAACAGTGCAAGGCTGCTGGCGTCGCCGTATTTGTGAAGCAGATCGGCGCGAAGCCGTTTCATTCCCTCGATAAAGAGTATCCGCGCGTCCCACTTGAAGATCGCAAAGGCGGCGACATGGGCGAATGGCCTGTTAGATTGCGCGTCCGCCAATTCCCGGAGGTCCGCGCATGACTCCCGGCCTCTACCGCGAATCCGGCCTGGCGGTCTCCGCGCGCTCCGTTGGCGAGACGTTCATCTGCGACGTGTGCGGACTTCCCGGCGTTAAGGAATCTCCGAATCAGCGCCGTCATGACGGGGAATGCCGCCGCAAGAAAAACCGGAAACGAACCGCGAGCACTGGAATTAGGGCGCGGCAACGGAGGCGAAGGGGATGAACCGCTTCGACTATTTGACGCCTGCCATAGGGCCTGTAGTTGAGGGCCTGGAGGATCACGAAAAGATTTACGCGCTTGAGCAAATGGCCGAGTACATGCCACTCCGGACCCTTCCTGGAGAGGAAGGCAGGTCCGCAATTTATCGATTGGAACTGACGGAGGCTCAGCGCGAAATAGTCGCCCAGGGCGGGGATATCTTGGTGGAGATTCTCCACTTCGGTGGTCCTCTCGCGCCCAGCAGGGTGATGGTGCTGAATCAGAAGTTTTGTGACGGCGACGAAGGGTCACAAGGAAATCTAGCCAGGTGGTTCGGCGCGCAGACCAAAGGGCCCTACCGAATATCTGGAGCCAAATCATGATAACCCCCGGCTCCATCGTCCTGACCAAGAAAGAGCGCCGTCTCGCCATCCGCCTGCTGGGCTTACTCCAGGGACATCTGGAATCGGCGATTGAAAGCTCGACGCTGAAGGACGGAACGATCCAGCCCAACGATCCGATCGCGGCGAAGAACGTTCCGATAGACCGGCGGGATTGTAAGAAGGCTGAGGGGCTGGTGAAGAAGCTGGAGGCGGGGTTGCGGTGATGACGCTTAAACTTCCAGGCGTCTTCACCCCGTCTGTCGCCGATGACGGCAGCGTGATCCTCAAAAGAGACGAGGGATCAACAGTGGCCATCAAGCCGTTGCCCGAGCAAATGACCGGCGACGAGCTGGCTTCGCGGCTGTTTGCTGAGCAAGGTTACTTGGTAATTGCCGCCAGCAAGCCTCTTGATATTGGATCGCTACTTCCACCGAGCTGGTGCATCGACAATCGGCCGCACTCCTGCCCGCTTAGGATAGTAGCCCTATCTTCACAGCAAGAGTTTAGATCGCAGCGAGCCCTGGCTGAAAAATTGGATCCCGGCGCGCTTTGCACTGTGGACCATCCGTACTTCTATCGCGTGGAGGCAGCCGACTAGTGTCCACGCTGAAACAGAATCGCGACTCCCTGTCGCAAATCGCTTCATTATCCTCTAGGGAATCGGCCTTATATAGGCCGGTTCTGGAGGATTTGGACATGGGCCGCAGACGGCTACAACAGAGGGGCGATTTGTACGAGCAAGGCGGCTGGTGGAAGCTGCGCTGGCGCGAAGACCAGATCGATAAGGACGGCAAAGTTAAGTACGCCTGGAGTAAGCCTGTCGTCATCGGTCCGGCCGAGAAGAGCACCGGCATGAAGCCGTTCAATGAGACGCAGGCCCGCCGGCTTGCCTGGGAGAATCACCTCTCCCGCCTGGACCAGAACAATCGGACGCCGCGTTCAGTCATCAACGTCCGGGATTTCGTGGAGCGTAGCTTCATCCCTGAACACGTCGCCATGTTGAAGCCAGGCGGCCGGGCGCACTATGCCACGCTCCTGCCGATCGTGCTTTCGGGCGTACCAGAATCCCGAAAACGCTCCCGCAAATGGCTCAAAGACGAAATGGGCAAGAAAGTTCCGCCGCCGGATCCCAAACGCAACTTTGGAATTGGCGACATGCGCCTCAGGGACGTGACTACGGAAGATTGCCAAAAGCTGGTCTCCGCCGCCGTGCTTCGCGGTTACAGCATTCAGTACGCGACGCACGTCAAGAACGTCGTCAGCGCCATATTCGAGCACGCCGATTCTAAAGAATGGTTCAATGGGCGCAATCCCGCGCGGCACATCAAGCTGCCCGAGATGGTCCGTTGCGAGCTTAATGCGCTGACCAGCGATCAGGTTTTTGCACTCCTGGAGGCTGTAGACCCGCTATCAAGGTGCCTCATTTTGTGTTCGGTGCTGACTTCCATGAATATTGCCGAGGTCATGGGACTCAGGTGGCGGCGCGTGAACCTGACAGACAATTGGGCCACGGCGGACGGGGAGTCATTACCTCCGATGCACATCGCCGTCCGAGAGCAGTGGTATCTGCGGCAATGGGGCAGCTTGAAGCGTGGATCCCGCCGGCGGAACGTGCCGGTTCCAGAAGAGCTCGCCCAAGCGCTGACTTTGCTCAAGGGGCGCAATGTATTCGTCGGACCGGATCACCCGGTGTTCTCGAATGAGCATGGGCGCCCGCTGGACGACCGGAGCATCCTTAATCGGCGTATCAAGCCGGCGGCCAAGGCCCTCGGGATCACGCTCCGCGGCTGGCACGATTTGAGAAGGACTTTCTCGACCATCGGCGACGAGGTTGGCATCACGGCAGGCGAACGCCAAAAACTCATGGGCCACGCTGACCCGCGGATGACCATGCACTATACGAAAACGCCAACACCTCAAGCGATCGCGGCACTGCAAAAGATGGCCAAGCTAGTTACGGGAGGAAAGCCAAATTGATGGATAGTGTCCATTTATCCTCCTCAAAGGCGATCTATGCAATTGAATCTGCATGGCGAGCCAACCTACTTCCAAGCTGTTGGTTGCGAGTTCGATTCTCGTCTCCCGCTCCATTCCAAAGCACTTACGCGCTCGCCCGTAGTGTCCTAACCGCCCTCAAACAACAGCTTTCCGTTTTTTCTGTCCTCGCATTGTCCTCGCGGGAGCGTGCCGCTTGAGCTATCAACTCGAAAAACTTCAAAAGGCCTGCCCTTTATTGAAGGTGGAGGAAGCGCGCACGGGTGGCCGCACAGGCCTCGTCGGGCGCAAATCCAACGGCGAGGTAGCGATACACGTTGGCGGCGAGATCAATCGCCGTCTGGTTGATAAGTTTCAGACTGAATACCTTCGCGCTGTGGCTGCCGGAATCATTAAACGCGAGGTCACCGCTTGAGCGAACCCAAACTCTACTGGGACAGCTTCCGTATTACCGTCTCTTTCGCGATGAAATGTCCGCTGTGCCATGCGCAGATTGAGCCGTTCGTGGAACACGAGTGCTCGAATCCGGAGCCGAATCCGAAGGCGGCGAAAGCGAAGCGTAGCGCTCCGAAAGCCGGAGGTGCACAGTGAGCCTATTTTCCAAACCTCTCGCCGTGGCGGTCCGCGAGCCCTCGCGCACGTCCATAGATGAATGGGTCAGCCGCGAACACAACCGTGGCGTTAATTTCGAGCCAACTGGGACATTTGATAGGGAGCAAGGGAAAGGCCGAATCGAGTGCCGGTTAACCTGCTATCACAACTCGAACTTCGTGAGCGCGCGCGGCTGGGGAGATTTAAGCGGCGACGCTTTCCTGGAAGCGATCGCCACGATTGAACGCACCATTGGCGAGTGGCGAGTAGGTGACTCGCGATGAGCCGCGCCATTCGGTACATAGCCACCGCCGTCCTGCTGTGGATCGTATGGGTGCATTCGCACTGGTCCGTGGCGCTGGTTATCACCGGACTTAGCATCGAGAACGAGATCACCTCCTGGCTGAACGATAAACGCGGCGAACTACTCGTGGAGCTGGCGCGCAAGTTTCTGGCCAGCGGAAAGGCGGGAGTGTGACACGCTCTCGAAAGTGAGGAAATCCCAACATGAACACCGATATCGGTTTTGTACTCGTGAGCCAAGTTCACCACACCATTCGAGCGGCTTGCCCCAAGTGTCCACCTAGCAGACGCTGCGAACGTCCGCCTTATCCGAATTGTCGCGCCATATGCATTCACGACCCCAGTGAGCTAGCAAAGCACCACGAGTGCCAGGAATATGAGCGATTGAGCAAAGCCTGGGATAAGGCGCACCCGGACGTCATGGTCCCGAATGGGCGAACTTCCGTTGGGCCGCTGCATTACTTCCGCGAGTGCATGAGTCTCGGAAGGCGAGGGAATGCTCGACGCCCGGATTCGCGGATTGTGGCCGTGAATCGCGAGATGGCTGAGGCTTTGGCGCTCGCGATCTGCGAGACGTGCCAAGCCAGGATGGCGCCGTTTGAAAAGCAGTTGGAAGACTCCCCCCGAAAGGATCACCTTGAAGCACACGCTTGAGATCGCGCCGGGGCTGAAGCTGCCGCTGGAAACCGTAACGCAGGCGATTGGCATTCTCGCCAAACGCCGCGCCGGCAAGTCGTATACCGCGCGCCGCCTGGCCGAGCAGCTCTTGGAATGCGGCCAGCAGGTTGTCATCGTCGATCCGAAAGGGGATACGTGGGGCATTCGATCTTCAGCGGACGGCAAGAAGCCCGGGTTCCCGGTCGTGATCGTCGGCGGCGAACGAGGCGACGTCAAGCTTGAACCTGGCTCCAACGAGATCATCGCCAAATTGGTGGTCGAAGAGCGTGTGAGCGTGCTTCTGGACTTGTCGTTACTCCGCAAGCACGAAGTGGCGACGTTCATGACCGGCTTCCTCGAGAACCTCTACCGCCTGAAGGCGCGCGAAGAGTTCCGTACGCCCGTCATGTTGTTGATCGACGAGGCGGACGCGATTGCGCCCCAGAAGCCACAGAAGGGTGAAGAGCGCATGCTCGGCGCTGCTGAGGACATCGTTCGCCGTGGTGGCCAGCGTGGAATCGGATGCACGCTCGTGACTCAGCGAAGCGCGGTACTCAATAAAAATGTTCTGACGCAGGTGAATCTGCTGATCGTGCTGCGCACCATCGCGCCCCAGGACCTCGCGGCACTCGACGCCTGGATCGACGTGCACGGCACAGAGCAGCAACGCAAGACGCTCCGCGAATCGTTGCCGTCGCTGCCCGTGGGGGACGCTTGGTTCTGGTCGCCTGGCTGGCCGGACACTGACGGCATTTTCAAACGCGTTCACGTGCTGCCTATCGAGACCTTCGATAGCGGCGCCACTCCGAAAGTTGGTGAAAAACGAGTCGAGCCGCGGAATCTCGCAGACGTCGACCTGGAGGCGTTGCAGCGCCAGATGGCCGAGACCATCGAGCGCGCAAAGGCCGACGATCCCAAGGAACTCAAGCGGAAGATTGCCGAACTGCAAAAGCAGATCTCTAAGCCGCAACCAGCCGTTGCCGCGGCGGCGCCGGCAGCGGATCCAGACCGCTTGAAGAAAGAATTTGAGCGCGGCGCGCGGTCCGTGAAGGCTGAGCTGGGCAAGCAGCTACGCTCTCACGTCAAAGCTCACGGCGCTAGGGCGCAAGCCGTCGTCGACGCCCTACAAGAGGTGCGTATGAGATTGACCGTGGCTATCGAAAAGGTGCTCGCCATCGAAGTGCCTCCCATGCCGGAGCTGGATGAGATCATTGCCGACGCTGGCAAATTCAATCCACCCCCAGCGCCGCTGGCTAGATTCGCAATCGCCTCCGCCGGCGCGCAACGGGCTCCATCGCGTGTCTCAGCAACGCCGCCAAAGCGTGTTGCGCCGAGCAATGGCGACGGGCCCGCGCGCCTCCAGAAGGCCGAGCGCCAGATCCTAAAAGTCCTGGCGCAATTCGGCGAGACTGGCCGGAACAAACTCGCGCTGATCGCGGGTTACTCTTCGGGCGGCGGCGGCTTCGGCAACGCGCTGAGCAGTCTCCGCACTTCAGAATTTATCGTCGGAAGTGATCCGCTCTTAATTACGGACGCGGGACTCAGCGCGCTCGGTGAATACGATCCACTTCCAACCGGCCGCGAGCTGCTCGCCTACTGGAAGCAGCGTGAGGGCAAGGCTGAACGGTCCATTCTTGAATGCCTGGCTGAGGCTGGACCGACCATCGATCGCTCGGCGCTCGCTGAAGCCACGGGCTACGCCGAAGCTGGTGGCGGATTTGGAAATGCATTGAGTCGCCTGCGGACGCTAGGTCTGATCAGCGGCAGCAGGGAAATCACAATCGCCGAGGAGTTGCTCGGCTGATGCGCATGCACTCACGATCTCCGTGAACTCGCGGGAGAAACCAACCTGCAAAAAGTTTTGATTTTAGTCCGCTCGGGTGAGGGCGGGTTTGGGGGATCGGGACTTGCCGAATCGAATTGTCCGCGATGGAATCCTGAGAAGCGAAAAAGTTTGTGATTTGACGCCACTTGCTCAATTGTTTTATCGGTGCTTGATGTCCGTGGTGGATGACTTCGGCCGCTACTATGCCCGGCCCGCGCTTTTACTGAGCGATTGCTTTCCACTGAGGCCAGAATGGGCCGACGAAGAGAAGCTTGGTGAGTGGCTGGCTGAGTGCGCGCGTTCCGGGCTTATTAATACATATTCCGTAAAAGGCACTAACTATTTAGAAATAGCGAACTTCGCCCAGAGAATCCGCCCCGGATCGACCAGCAAATTCCCACCACCTGCGGAATCTAGCGGCGCTCAGCCGATTTACGCGGCGGATTTCCGCGAAGCGCCGCCAAACGCGGCCTACGCGCGCGCGGCGTCTCCGTCTCCGGATACGGCTTCGCATACGGCTCCGGCTCCGACGGCCTGGATTGCGCACAAGGAACTTTTCGAGCGGATGATTGGTGCGTTTCTGGCCGCGGGCGTTGCGCTAAATGAGCCCGACATGCTCGCAGCCGGAACGGAATGGGTTTCGCTTCCGGACGCCCAACACGAGCCTGCTGCGACTCACGCGGAAGCAAAGGCGCGCACAACTGAGGCCCGGTATATGGGGCTTCCGGCAAATTACCTTCGAAAGCGCGAGTGGGATCGCCGCGGGCCAGGTCGGCTACTTCCGATTGCACGCGAGCCGACGAGGGCTGAGCAGTCCACCAATGAAGCGTTGCTAAAGGTCCAGAAAGGAGCTTCGTTTTGATCTCGGAAACTCAAGCCGCCGACGCCGTTGATGAACTAAGCGGCATTCGATATTTTCCGCGTGGCGATGCAACCGTCAAAGCTGTGATCATCAAGGCTCTTTGCGCATTCGTCGGCGAACCTCACCAACTCCGGTGGCTTGTTGATACCGCGAATAATCACATGCGCGAATGGATGGGGATCGCGGAACTGCGGGCGCTCTACTGCAAACGTTTCACCCCAGCCGACGGCGTGGCGGTGCAAGGTTGCCTGATTGAGGGATTCACGGATGATGACTGCGAGACGGCGTATCGAGAGCGCGTTAGTCAACGCAAATTTCTGCCGGCCACAGGCGATACGCCGGTAACGGATGAGGACAAAAAAGAAATGGCCAAATTGATCGATCGCAAAGTGGAGCTTGGCTTCATGGACGAGGTATCAGCCGCCAGAGCCAGGAAACAGTTTCGACTATGACGCGAGAATCGGACCCGAGCAGGACGCATCCAGGCAAGCCCAAGAGCCCGCCGGTCACCCGTTGGTGGGGAATGAGACAGAGCAATCGGGTGGAGGGATACCGGCGTGCGTCCGGCTGGTGGCCGAGATCGCGGGCAGGCGTATCGGGCGATTCGGAGGGTAAATGAACCAATATGTTGGCCGTCCGGCGGAGTCTTTCGCGTCCCACGCCGGGTCGTTTTTAGGAGCACACCAATGAGCAATCCGCAGATATTTCTGCTCAGTTTGATAGCCCTAGCATGGGGAGCCGTATTCTATGCGATCTGGCAAGTAGTGAGGCCGCGGAAATGAACTGGAGTCCAATCCGCAAGTTTGCGGTTACCACCGCGTCCGAATTGGGCCATACGTTGGGCGCATTTGCCAAACCGCAGGGTCGTCATCCGGCTAGATTCGCAATGTGCGAAACGTGTCTCGGTTGCTGTTGGATAGCGCTGCATCCAGTTCGCGGCATGACTGCTGGCGGGCGTTTACTTAAATACCGATGCGGCACTCACGAGGCCGCTGGCACGCTGCCCGCCAATGGCGTGCACCCTGAAAACGACCAATCGACGTCTCCACAAAACTCCGGTGGAAGCGAAAACAAAGGTGCCAAATGAAAGAGCAAATGAACCAGGGCGTGAGCCGGTCTGAGTGCGAGCGAATTATTGATAAGCAGAAGCAACTTGCTGCCACGACGGATTTGGAGCAGCGTCTCGCCAGCTATTGTCTGGCACTCCTGGACGAATGCGAGAACCTGCGTAAGGATAAAGAGCGACTAGAGAAAAGGGTTGATGCTCTCGAATCGGAAATGAACCCGCAAGACGTTTGCGACGTTGATGCAAGACTTCGGCGCGACGCCGCAATCTCGGAGAATGCCGCAAATGCGCCTTCTGGTGGAGTTGTCAAGGAATCCTTGACTACTGAAATTGGTCGCGCTGAGTCCACGGCAAGGTATGAAGCTGGCGATTTGCCGTTGGCTTCCAGAGGGCACGAGTAATGGCTCGGCGTTCAGTCAACTACGAACAGTTGCGGGACGGTGGCGGATTCGAGGTTTCCGCCAAGGGCGAGAAGATTCGATTCGCGTGCTGTGACTGCGGTCTCGTTCATACGATGGCTTTTGCTTTGGAGAAAAACGGCAATATCGGCATAGCATTGAAGCGCAATGTCGCGGCCACAAAATATCGCCGTAAGGCGATGAAGGGCGGTAGGCAACACTCGCAGGACTCATCGGTTTCAGGAGCAGGCCAAAAATGACCTACCTATTCGCAGCATTCATGGCTTGTCTCTTCTGGGGCGGTTACGCGCTGGGATGGCGAGGCGCAAAGCAAGAAACTCGCGCATTCGCACTCATCGACAGATTATACGAGCTTGCGAAACTGGGGCTAGCTTCCAACAAAGAAGGGCATAAGGGTCAATGAAACTAACCTGTACCCACTGCGGAATCGTAGAGGCCGTTGAGCGGCGTGGGATGCACGTCTATTGGGAGAGTGGCGTTGAGAGTATATGCCTGCTGGATGTCCCTAATAGCTTCTGTCCCCACAAGAATTGCGATGAGTGGCTGGGTGTTTCCATCAAGGCCATCGCGTGGCTGCACGTCACCATTGCGACGGCCCTTTGGCGCAAAAAGAACCTTACCGAGAAGGAGCGGATATTTCTCCAGAAGCAGCCATATATTCGCGGCGCTATGGAAGGAGGCCCGTGGAGGTACAAGAGGCGCGGCCAACTAATCGAGTGCTATCTGCTGGACGGTAGGCCCGCACCTGAAAACGACAAGTCGACGCCTCACAACACTCCGCTGGACAGCCAATCTATCGGGGCCGCAAGGCAAGGAGGGCGGGAGTAGATGCGATTCGGGACATTCGCTTGCTGGGCCTGGGGGCACAAATTTATTGGAACGTTTGATTCTGGAACCTGTCTGGATGACTGGCGAACATCCTATAAGGTTTTGAATTTCTGTATTCGTTGTGGGGTTTCAAGGCCCAATGGCGTGGACCCTGTAACCGCTCCGGCTTCCGAGCCGCAGACTCTGGCTGAGGCAAACGAAAAATGAGTTATGGATTAATGATTTGCGATGTTTGTAAGCGTGAAGTACATCAGGATGGAACAAAAGATCCCGAAACTCAAAGATTTGTTTGGAAGCACTGCAATACCGGAAGTTGGATATGTAAAGGCGCTTCGGCTATTTACCCAGCCTCTCGTGATGAGATTCTAGCTGAGTTCTGCGGCGCTGACGATTTTGATGGAAAGTTTAAGCCATATCGCACATCAGGCGGGAATGCCGCAAGGGAGAGGGCATGAACACACCATTGGCGCTGATTATTTTCTTACTACTGTGTATCTTGCTTTCTTTAGCAGTAACAAACGATCGCTTAGCGCAAATACAAATTCAACAACTGGGAGGGAGCATCATTAAATGAGCGAGCGACCCAGGACTATGACGGCAGAGCGGGAAGAGAAGTGGCGCAAAGTTCCAGCAGGCTTCACGGTAGACGATTCTTACTGGCCAGCCGTGGCGTTACGTGAAGTCTTTGCGGAACTCGACGCCGAACGCGCCGCCCATGACTCCAGCGAGCAGCAACTTGAGGCAATGCACGCTCTAAACAAACTGCGCTTGGATGATTGCCACGAATTGATTCAGCAGATTGAGTTAGCCGTGGCTGCGCTCGATCAGATCGCATGCTATGTGCCCGATACGCCGCAGTCCTTCGAGAAGAGCCTTGAAGTGGTCACGGATATAGCCGACAAGGCCCACGTAGCGATCACTGCCGCGATGGATGCGTTCAACAACAAACCCGGATTGGCAGAGCGTGCAGCAACGCAGCATGACTCCAGCGAGCAGACCATTCAGCGGCTAGAGGGGGAGTTGGCGCAAGCGCGGAATTCGGAGGGAAAGTATCGCCTCGCTTGGGGCAACATTCATAGCCAAGTGCAGCGCGAGCGTGAACTCTCAGATCAAATAGCTGCGGCGCTGAAGCCCTTTACCATCGCGACGTACCCAGTGATTTCCACGCAATCTGTAATTCAAGCGCAGGCCGCACTCGCCCAATACGCCGCAATGAGGAGCTACCCTGCGTTGGCTGCCAGTGAACCGGCGGCGCGTGAAAGCTAATCGTGCCCACCTGCGACATCTGCGGCGCGCCAGCAAACGGATTCGAGTGCGACTGGCCGGTGGAGAAGTTTGTCAGGCGGGCGGCGAGTCAGCTTAAGATCGGCGATGAAGTACGGCGATTCAGTCACGCGGTCGGCAAAAGAAAGACGCAAGGCATCGCGCGGATAACCGATATATGGTCTCCGGCGCAAAAGATTTCCGGTTGGCAACTTCGAGTTGAAATTACGATCACCTGGCCCTGGAAGAATGTCGTGCGCGTTATCGGGTCCAATCCAGATAGTGAGTTCATGGTTAAGGGCGCTGGAATCTGCGGTGCCCACGTCTGCGACGCCTGCATGATCGAGCGCGACGGGAACCGGATGCTCATCTGCAAGGCACACTGGAACGCTTGGGAGTTGGTGGCATGATCGATCCGAAAAGTGACGAGCCATGCCCGCTGCACGAGCTCGGCATGAGGTACGGAAAATGCAACTGTCCGCCGTTGTGTCCAGATAGCCCAGATGGAAATCATCACATTGCCCCGATTGGGAGCGATGAAGAATGGATGCCGAGCAAGGCGCCATGTTACTACTGCGGAGATAAGCAGGCATTATGAATCAGTCGGATTGGAAACAGGACTGATGCGAGCCGCGGTCATCAACCTGAGCCATCCCCATTACAATCTTGGCGCCTGCAAGCTCGCCACCTGGCTACGGTCGGAGAAATGGGAGGTCGTCGAGTTCGATCGCGATCCGGGGATGTTCCTGGTGGACTTCGATCTTGTGTGCGTCTCCGCTATATTTTCTTGGGACGTTCCGAAAGGCATCGAGCCAGCCTTGCGCGGCCGCGGTTGCGAAGTTTGGGCCGGGGGGCCCGGCTTCGCGCACATGGAACACTGGTGGTATTCGCGAACCGGCATCCAGCCCACACTTGGATTGGATCCACGCTTCGAGCTTCAGCGTGGGAACTATCGAATGTGCTTCGCGGCGCGCGGCTGTCCTGTGGGTTGCCACTTCTGTGGAGTGACAGCGTGGGAAGGAAGGCAATACACTCTCGATTGGGACTTTCAGCCGGAGCCGATTCTTTGCGATAACAATCTCACCGATGAGCCGGTTGAATTTCAGGAACACATCATCCGGCGCTACTCTGAGGCCGGCGTAAGGTTGCTCGACGCGAACAGTGGATTCGAGCCTAAAAACTTCAGCGAGGAAACCTATCAACGATGGAAGTCAATCCTCCGCGGGCCTTGGCGATTTGGATACGACTACCTACCGGAGCGCGCGGCCGCGAAGCGCATGCTCCAAATCCTAAAGAGTGAGCCGTCCAAAAAGAAACGCGTCTACGTGATGATCGGCAACGAACCATTTGAGGTATGTCTCCAGCGCGCAACCGAAGTTATAGAGTGGGGCGGCGAACCCTACTGCCAACCGTTTCTAGAGAAAACCGCGCTCGATCGCAACGATTACGTTGTGAAATATGACTGGACTCACGACAAGCTTACGCACTTCGCTCGCTACTTCAATCGGTTTCTTTGGAAGTACACCCCGCTCGATGAGTACCGATGCGGCACAAAGCAGCCCTTCGCCATAGTGGCTTGAAGCGTCTGCGCGAGACTTTTTGCGAGACTGTCTGGACTTCTAAAAACCCGCTTTCCACCCCCGTACTGTTACTTTCGCTTTTCAAAAACATTGGACTTTTGAGCCTCTTTCGCCGATGAAAATAACAAAGAGGTAATTTTGTTATCTTCAAAACGGCCCGCTGAAGTTGACCGCAAGTACCTCACTGAGGAAGAGTTAAGGCGCTTCATGGCGGTCATAAAATCGCCCCGCGATCGCGCGATTTTCGCCGTTTGCTACTGGAGAGGCCTCCGTGCGAGCGAAATCGGGATGCTTCCGCTGACCGCCTACCGGCCCCAAGCCAAGACTCTTTTCGTGAAGCGGCTCAAGGGTTCGATGTCCGGAGAATTTCCACTCTCGCCCCTCGAGGTCCGGACGCTCACCGCCTGGCTTAAGGTCCGCGGTGCGGATCCCGGACCGCTGTTCATCTCGAGGAATGGCCGCGGCGTCTGCAGAAACCGGATCTTCATGCTGATGCGCAAGTACGGCGCCGCCGCAGGTCTGCCGGCCGAGCTCTGCCACCCGCATGCGCTTAAGCACTCGATCGCCACCCATCTGATCGGCAAACACTCCGAGGTTTTCGCCGTCAAGGACTGGCTCGGCCACAAGTCGATCAACTCCACCCTCGAGTATGCGAAGTTCCGGAATGAGCAGCGCTCGGCTGAGGCGCGGCGGATTTATCAAAACGAGTAGAAATTTGCCGGAAATAAGGTACACTTAATCAACAACTTAGCCGAAAGATAATAGGTGCCAGACGGTTATGTCGGGGAACTGACGCCATTGCTATCGCCACATCTAGATTTCATCACGAAGGCTCTCGGTCCCCTGCCGTCGTCCAGTTATTTCACACGCCGCGAAAGCCAAATACTGATGCTTATTCTCTCTGGCCAGACCAAAAAGGAGACCGCGCACCAACTCGGAATTTCTCCAAAGACGGTCTCCATGTTTCTCACGACAGCTAGGGCCCGGGTGGGCGCACGCACGTCGGAACAACTGATCGGCTTTGTTGCCGCGCACCCCTTTTTACTCAACGAGAAAGAAATCTGTATTGAAACAATCCCGCCTTTAATGCAAGAATCGACCCGAACCTCCCAGAAGTAGTTTTAACCTTTTCGCGAACTCTCGCGAATCCCTTCCTAGGGCCCACGCCCGAACCTTGCGATGACGATCAAAATTCAGAATCCCCTTCCAGGCGGAGCCACACACATCAGTTTTCGGAGGGCCGCGCGATATGTTCGAGTTGGTCGAGCCGATTTCGTGAAGGGCGGCCTGCTGCGATTCCGCGATGATCACCACGCCAACTTGGCAGCGGCGAATCAGCGCCATACCTGCGGCGGCTATGACCGCGGCGCCAAGAATGGCGTCGCGTCTGATGATCAGCTCGCCGGCATTCCAATCGTTAACCCACGCGACCTCTTAGCCCCGCGCGGCCGCCTGGTGTCGCGACCCTTATTCATGCGCGCCTCGGACGTAAACGGAAAATATCGTGCCTAACCTCCAGCCTGGCGACTCCGTTCTCTATTCCGGTCCTACGCAAGGCCGCTACCTACCAGCGGAGACCGTCGGAACCGTGCTCCACATTTCCGGCAAGCGCGCCGCGGTCCGCTATCCATGGGGCATCCAACTTATCGCGCTCGAAAACCTGCGCGTCGTTGAAGGCGCGAGGCAGGCTGCATAATGCACCTTACCGACACCCAGGCGGCCATCGGCTTTATTCTGCTGGCAATCGGCGGAGTTCTGATCATCTGGTATTGCTGCACGCGGACGCTCGGCCCAAAGCCTCAACCGCGTGAGGATTTACGGCCAGCTCTCCCAATCGAGAAAGCCCGTCCTGTTCGCAAGCCTGCAGCGAAGGCCTCGACGCCAACTCAATCCCCGGTCTCGGGAATGTCGAACCGCAAACGCGACAAGCACGGCAGGTACGCGAAGTGAGCGACCAAATCCTCTTCGTGGAGATCTTCAGCGTCTCATTCGTGGCTGTGCTGGCCGGATGCGTTTACGGATTTGCTGATGCCATCGATCTGATATACAGCCACCTACTGAGCAAGAAGCCGACGGCGTGACGTGCGCGCCGAACAGACAAGGCGCGGCGGCCGGTACGTCGCAAGGGAACGTGGAAGTGAAACGGAATCTGCACCAAACGACTGCAACTTGGTCGCAGTTCCACTGCATCAATTCCCGCTGATCGAGCGCCTGAGACCTCAATCTCTCGCGCTCGTGGCGGAGCTGCTAGGCGTCGGCGTGGACGAGCTGCAGAACAGGTACACGTGATAACAATTCGCGGGTGCCTGAATGATCCCGGACCTCTTCCTGATCGACGACTTTGAATGGCCTGGTCCACTCGAACAGTGCGGGAGTCTGGAGCGCCGGCGAGGCGACGGCCAAATCCGATCCAGCAAACGACGTCAATGCAGAATCCACTTGAAGATCCGCAGCGGGTTGTCACCGAGGAAGAGGCGCGCGCCGCGCTGAAGCAATTCTTCGGATCGATTTCGCCGACTGAGCGCCGGCGGATGGCGCGCAATTGTTTCTCGATATGCAGAACGGGAACGTGAGGGCAAAATGATAAAGCGATTACTACTGATCGGGCTCTGCGTTGCCGGAGTGGCCTACGCTCGCCCCATTCGCCATTCGAAGCCAATTGCCCAATGGCTCATGCTGGCCCTGCTGCCCGTGGCTATTGTCACCGACAAGATCACTCGAAGCTACACCAGCTTAGCGGATCCTTTGACATACGAAGAGTCTCCGACTGGTAACACGATCGCCTTATTTGATCAGAGCATCGCGATTGGGACCAATACCCATTACGCGTGGAACTTGAAGAGATCGCAGCTTGTTTCGATGGCTCTGAAATCCGATGTGGATTGCGACATCTACACCAATGACGCCAGCAGCGGCAGCCCGACGGATCACATCGTGCTCAAAGCGGGCAAGACCTACGTGTGGACACTCGCACAGGACACGCTCACTGCCGGTCCGGGACTGGTCAAGGTGCCGATCAGCGCCGACATCACCGCTGGCATTTACGTCACCAACGCAGCGCTGTGCCGGCTCAAGATCAAGGCGCTACTCAGCGCGTAGGAGGCTAAACATGCGAAACTTCACACGTCCAATTTGTATTGCGGCTGGGTTACTGCTCTTGGCGGTGATCGCGCGGTCCACCGCCGTGCGCGGTCCTCTATTTGAGATGGCGCCGGCCAATGTCTACGTTTACGAAACGTTGCCGGCGAATATGCCCTCTTCCGACACGGACGTCATCACCAGCGACATCTGGGTCGAGGAAATCACGCTGGCAAACAATACCGGCAGCACGGACACCTGCACCGTACTTGACAAGCAAGGTACACCGCGGGTGATAATCCCCGCCGTCACAATCGCGGCCCATACGGTCTATGTGATAGATTTCAGGGCTAGGTACGCGCCGAGTGGGGTTAGCTGGTCGTGCGTGACAGGAACCGGCGTAATCGGGACGCTGCGAGGGAAACGACTCGGAATATGAGGCCAGCCATGAGGGCAGCCAAAAATCTGGGGTCCTTCCGGGAGATCCCCGGCGGACGGGTGATTTCTTTCGCCGTTTCGCTAGCGTCAGAGCTCCAAAAGTAAGTTGTGGGGCGAAAGGTAAAGATCAGCGCCTCGGCCCTTGCCAGAGCGGCCGGGATCTCTCAGCAGGCGGTCTCCAAGAATCAGCATCTGAAACACGCTGAGGATGGGTCGATCGACGCGAAGGCCTCCATTGAATCCCTTGAAAAGCTTGAGGATGCTCAGGCCCGTAAAGAGCGCGCCCTAGCAGACCTGAGAGAGCTGGAATTAGCCGAACGCCGCGGCGAGCTGGTCAGCCTGGCGGAAGTAAATGAAGAGGCTTTCGCTGCCGCCCGCTCGGTCCGTGACGCAATGTTGGCGATTGCGGATCGGACGGCCGCGATTCTGGCCGCGGAGTCCGACCCAGTAAAGCTGCACAAGATCCTCACGGACGAAATCCGCAAAGCGCTTGGAACAACCTCAACCGAGTTACCTGACCTCGTACGCCCAGGGGTTAATGCCGGATCCACTGCTCCTGGTATCGGAGTGGGCGGACAAGCACCGGAAGCTTCCCCAGCGAGCGGCGGCTGAGCATGGCCAATGGCGAACTGATCGCACCCCCTACCTTCGCGAGATTATGG
>Ga0068863_100002030_pt1 | contig 20070 bp, 15 predicted proteins | sample KBSSwiS62_FD_66596 | JGI IMG/M metagenome (GOLD analysis project Ga0068863, IMG submission 66596) | Switchgrass rhizosphere microbial communities from Kellogg Biological Station, Michigan, USA - KBS Switchgrass S6-2 | ecosystem: Host-associated > Plants > Roots > Rhizosphere > Soil ...
AGGGCGTGGGCATCCTGGTGGCCGGCGACAATTTCGGCTGCGGGTCGAGCCGCGAGCACGCGCCCTGGGCGCTGATGGACTTCGGGGTCCGTTGCGTGGTCTCCACCAGCTTCGCCGACATCTTCTACAACAACTGCTTCCAGAACGGCCTGCTGCCCGTGGTGCTGAAGGCCGACGAGGTGCAGGCGCTGATGGAGGAAGCCCGGGGCGGCAACCACGTCACCTCGGTGGATCTGGAGACCCAGACGGTCACGGCGCCGTCGGGGCGGACCTTCCGCTTCGAAATCGACGCCAACCGCAAGGCCAAGATGCTGAAGGGCCTCGACGCCATCGGCGAGACCTTGCAGAGCGTCAGGGCGATCGACGTCTTCGAGAGCAAGCGCGCCCTCGCCCAGCCCTGGCTGGACGCCTGACCTATCGCCTCAGGGGCGGGAAAGCGCGCCTTCCGCGTCGCGGAAGCTGAGCCAGGCCTCGTCGCAGGCGGCGAGTTCGTCGGTGCGGCCGTCCCACACGACCCGCCTGGCCTTCTGGCGGGCGATCGCCATGCGCTCGGGCTGCCAGGCCCAGCAGCCGCCCACCGGACCGGCGAAATCCGAATCGTCGATATCGAAATCCCGTCCCAGGCTGACGAAGGCGGCCCGGCGCAGCACCAGCGCGGCCTCGGCCTCCTCCAGCGGAAGGGTGCGGGCGAAGCGGGTGAAGCCTGCGCCCAGCGAGCGGCCGCCGTAGGGGTCGGGCGCCAGGATCCTGTCGTGCTCCATCTCCCAGCGCAGCACCTCCACCCCGTCCCGCAGCAGGATGGCGTAGTCGCGGCCGTCGATCCGCTCGGGCGAGCGGGCCTCGTAGACGCGCCGGGGCCGTCGGCGGGCGAGCGCCGCAAGGGCGACCCCGGCAAGGTCGAGTTGGTGCGTGCACTGCATGCGCGGATCGACCGCCTCGTTGACCGCCGCGGACGCCTCGTTGAGCGGAATGCCGATCAGCTCGGCGATCCGCAGGCCGGCGGTTGGGCACAGAGGGTTGGGGTTGCGCACCGCTTCCGGCGTGATCTCGCTGACCCGGCCCTCGGCGGCGCGCACGGTCAGGCGGAAGTGATGGAAGTCGTCCTGGACGGCGCAACGGGCCTCCAGGCGTCCGGGAGCGGTCTCCCGGGTGGCGACTTCGACACGGCGATGGAACGCAGTCATGTGCGGCCTAACTGGCCCGGCGGTTCCGCCGGCGCAAGGCCGGAGGCGCTTTCGGGCTTTGCGCAGCCGCCGCCTTTCAAATAGAGACGCCGCACCTCGGCCCCACTGCATAGGCGTTGCGACCCATGACCGACCTCCTGCTCCTGCCTGGCGACGGCATCGGCCCGGAGGTGATCGCCGAGGTGCGCAAGATCGCCGCGAAGCTGTGCCCCGACCTCACCCTGGACGAGCGCGCGTTCGGCGGAACCAGCTACGACCAGTTCGGCGAACCGATCACCGACGAGGCCATCGCCGCGGCGAAGGGCGCCAAGGCGGTGCTGATGGGCGCCGTGGGGGGGCCGCAATGGGCCGGCGCGCCGCGCGACAAGCGCCCGGAGGCCGGGCTTCTGAAGCTGCGCGCCGCGATGGGCGTGTTCGCCAACCTGCGGCCGGCGCTCTGCTTCCAGCCGCTCGCCGACGCCTCCAGCCTCAAGCGGGAGATCATCGAGGGCCTGGACCTGATCATCGTCCGCGAGCTGACGGGCGGCATCTACTTCGGCAGCCCGCGCTTCATCGAAGAGCTGCCGGGCGGCGGCAAGCGCGCCGTGGACACCCAGGTCTACACCACCGCCGAGATCGAACGCGTCTGCCGCGTGGCTTTCGAACTCGCCCGCGGCCGGCGCAACAAGGTGACGAGCTGCGAAAAATCCAACGTCATGGACAGCGGCCTGCTCTGGCGCGAGGTGGTGACCGCCCTGCACAAACGCGAGTTCGCCGACGTCCAGCTGGAGCACATGCTGGCCGACACCGCCGCCATGCAGCTCGTCCGCGCGCCCAAGCAGTTCGACGTCATTGTCACCGACAACCTGTTCGGCGACATCCTCTCCGACGAGGCCTCGCAGGCCACCGGCAGCCTCGGGCTGCTGCCCTCCGCGGCGCTGGGCGCGCCGGGCGCGCCCGGGCTTTATGAGCCGATCCACGGCTCCGCTCCCGACATCGCCGGCAAGGGCGTCGCCAATCCGCTGGCGGCCATCCTTTCGTTCGAGATGGCGCTCCGCTGGTCGCTCGGCCGCGCCGAACTCGCCGACCGCCTGTTCGCGGCGGTGGACAAGGCGCTGAATGGCGGCGCGCGGACGCCGGACCTCGGCGGCGAGCTGACGACGGTGGAGATGGGCCAGGCGGTGCTCGCCGGCCTCTGAGCCCATATCGCCTTATACGTGTGGATGGCTGGTCTTCGCCCAAGCGACAGTGATCCCTTCCCCCCGCGCCTTGCGCATGGCAACCATGGGTTGATGTCGGGGGAATCAATCAGAAAGGCCGCGGGCCGCAGCGCGGGTCTTGCGGCGCTGGCGACGACCATCGCGGCCGCCTGGCCGGCGCTGGCCGAGCCGGAGGCGGCGCAGGTCGGAGAGGTGATCGTCACGGCCCAGAAGCGGGAGGAGGCCATCTCCACCGTCCCCCTGGCCATCAGCGCCCTCACCGGGCGTGACCTCGAAGCCCGCAACATCGACAATCTGGTGGAGCTTTCCGGCGCGACGCCCGGCCTCGCCATCTACACCGGCGCGCAGAGCGCAGGCGTCGCCCTGCGTCTCCGCGGGGTGGGCACAAGCTCCAACGCCGCGGTCGATCCGAGCGTAGCGGCCTATGTGGACGGGGCCTATGTTCCCCGTCCGGCCGCGATCCTGGCCACCTTCCTGGACATCGACACCGTCGAGGTGCTGCGCGGACCTCAGGGCACCTTGTTCGGCCGCAACGCCACGGCCGGCGCGCTTTCCATCCGCACCCGCAAGCCCGACCTGACGCGGGCCTCGGCGAGCGCCGCCGTGCAGGTGGGCGGCGACGGGGGCCTGCGGGGCGAGGCCGTGATCAACGCGCCGGTTTCGGAAAGCCTGGCGTTCCGGGCGGCCGGCCTGGTCAGCCATACCGACGGCGCGATTCACAACCGGCTGGACGGGGGAACCTACGGCGCCGCCACGACCCGCGAAGCGCGGCTCTCGATGCTCTGGCGGCCGTCGGCGCGCCTGACGTGGCTGGCGCGCGCCGACTACGCCCTGACCACCGGCGACGGGGTCGCGCTCAACCAGGTGGACACCGCCAGCGCCACGCCGGCCCAGCTCGCCGCCTTCGCAGCCCGGCTCGGCGGAGCGGTCCCGACGCTCTCGGCGCCGCCGAGCTTCACCGTCAACCAGCTGATGACCGATCCACGGCTTCGCGACCGCCAGGCCAGCCTCACCAGCCAGGTCGACTATCGGGTGGGCGCCGGCTACGCCCTGCGCTTCATCAGCGCCCTGCAGGACTGGCGCAACCGGCAGCGCGACGGCGACATCGGGTTCACGCCGCTGGACCTGCTGAGCCGCAACGCCGCCTACCGGAGCCGCGCGCTCAGCCAGGAGATCCAGCTCATCTCGCCCAAGCACGGGCTGCTCGGCGGGCGTATGGACTTCGTCGCCGGCCTCTATGCCTCCCGCGAACGCTACACGCTGGGCCAGGTCGACGACCTAGGCGCGCAATACTGCGGCGTCTTCGTTCGGCCTGCGGCGGGCGCTGCGGCCGCGACGGCCTGCCAGGCCGCGCCGAGACTCGGCGCGGCCGAGACCGCGTTCCGTCAGACGGCGGTCAGCCTGGCCGCCTACGCCCAGACCACCTTCGCCCTGGCGCCCCGGCTCGACCTTCTCCTCGGCGCGCGCGACACCCATGACCGAAAGCGCGCCACCTTCCGGCAAACCCTGGCCAACCCGGGCGCGATCCTGATCCGCGCGCCCGAGCAGGCCGCACTTTCCCTGAACGACGAGCGCCCATCCTGGCGCGCGACCCTCGACTGGCGGATAGCCCCAGGCGTGCTGGCGTTCGCCACCTATTCGACCGGCTACAAGTCGGGCGGCTTCAACTCCTCTCCCGGCTCCGTGGCGCTCGGCCCCCGGCGCGCCTTCGGCGCCGAGACCGCCAAGAACTGGGAGGCCGGACTCAAGGGCGCCTTCCTGGACCGCCGCCTCACCCTCGCCGCCACCGCCTATCGGATGCGCCTGGACAACTTCCAGGAGCGCTCGTTCGACGGCTCGGGCTTCGTCGTCCGCAACGCCGGCGACCTCTTGATCCGCGGCCTGGAGCTGGAGGGCAAGGCCTTGCCGACCCCCTATCTGCGGATTGAGGCCTCGGGCGCCTATCTGCATTCCGAGTTCGCCAGCAACCACGCGGCTCCGGGCCTGCCGGGTTGCACCGGCGCGGCGGGCTCCTGCCCGCTGGTGCAGGACCTGACCGGCCGCCGCTCGACGTTCGCGCCGGCCTGGCAGGCCACGGTCGCGGCAGAGTTCGACACCCCGCCGATGCCGGGCGAGCTGATCGGGAGCCTTCGGGTCGAGGCGCAGCACACCTCGTCCTACGACTCGACCACCGATCTCAACCCGCAGGGCCGCATCGCCGCGGCCACCACCTATGGCGCGCGTCTGACGCTGGCGCGGATGGACGGACGCTGGTCGCTGTCGCTGTTCGGCGACAACCTGTCGGACGAGCGCCTGTTCACCACCAAGTTCGCCCAGCCGCAGGACGCCGCCTTCGGCGTGCGGAACCCGGCCACGGGCGCCACCCTGATGCGCGGCTTCGTGGCGCCACGGCGCACCTGGGGGGTTCGGTTGGCGGCGTCCCGCTGAGATACGCCTCGCGCCTTGCGTCCGGGGCGTGAAACGCGTACGCACCGCACCCCGAGCTTTTCTGGAGATTTTGCGATGGGTTACCGGGTGGCCGTCGTCGGCGCCACGGGCAATGTGGGCCGCGAAATGCTGAACATCCTCGAGGAAGTGCGCTTCCCCGTGGACAAGATTCACGCGCTGGCCTCGCGCAAATCCATCGGCGTGGACGTCTCGTTCGGCGACGCCATCATCAAGTGCGAGGACATCGAGCAGTTCGACTTCTCGAAGGTCGACGTGGTGCTGATGAGCGTCTCGGGCTCCTTCTCCAAGGAATGGTCGCCCAGGATCGGCGCCGCCGGCCCCATCGTGATCGACAACTCGTCCGCCTGGCGTATGGACCCGGACGTCCCGCTCATCGTGCCAGAGGTGAACCCGGACGACGTGGAATGGGCGAACCGCAAGAACATCATCGCCAACCCGAACTGCTCGACCGCCCAGCTCGTCGTGGCGCTGAAGCCGCTGCACGACCGGGCCCGGATCAAGCGCGTGGTGGTGGCGACCTACCAGTCGGTCTCCGGGGCCGGCAAGGAAGGCATGGACGAGCTTTGGGACCAGACCAAGGACATCTTCGTCCTGGGCGTGCGCGAGCCCAAGAAGTTCCCCAAGCAGATCGCGTTCAATGTGATCCCCTTCATCGGAGCGTTCCTCGACGACGGCTACACCGACGAGGAAGCCAAGATGTGGAACGAGACGCACAAGATGATCGACCCTGCGATCAAGCTGACGGTCACCTGCGTGCGCGTCCCGGTGATGGTCGGCCACTCCGAAGCCGTGAACATCGAATTCCACGAGCCGCTGGACGAGGACGAGGCGCGCGAGATCCTGCGCGAGTCGCCCGGCCTGATCGTCGTCGATAAGCGCGAGCCCACCGGCTACATCACGCCCAAGGAGGCCCAGGGCGAATTCCCGGTCTTCGTCAGCCGAATCCGCAAGGACCCGACGGTGGAGAACGGGCTGTCGCTGTGGGTGGTGGCCGACAACCTGCGCAAGGGCGCCGCGCTCAACGCCGTCCAGATCGCCCAGCTGCTGCACGAGCGCGGCCTGCTGAAGCAGAAGGCCGCCGTCTAGAGCATTTTCCGCCGAAGGGGACACCGGTTCGGCGTAGCAAATGCTCCAATTCAAAATGTCTGGCGGGCGAAGCTGATCCCCAGCCAGCGCTCCCAGAGCGTCCCGACGGCGGCGTAGTCCAGGTCCTCCAGGCCTTCGCGCGCCGCCCGCTCATAGGCCTCGTGGGCGGCTGAAATGGCGAAGAGCGGCGCGCCGAGCGCCTTGGCCGCCGCGAGCGCCAGGGCGGAATCCTTGAGGGCGTTGCGCGTCGACATGCCGCCCTCGAAGTCGTGCGAGCGCAGCCGCTCCGAAAACCGGTGGGTCAGCGGCCTAAGCAGGCCGGACTCCCGCGTCATCAACGCCTCGAAGACGTCGACGGGGACGCCTTGGGCGGCGGCCAGGGCGGCGGCCTCCGCCAGCACCACATAGACTGCGTGCGCCACGGCGTTCACGGCCACCTTGGCGCGCATGCCGCCGCCGCGCCGGCCCAGGAAGAACACCTCCTCGGCGATCGCCCCCAGCACCTCGCCGGCGAGTCCCGCGTCCGCCTCGGAGGCGCCCAGCAGGAAGACCCCCTCGCCCTTGGCGAGCTTGCCGACCCCGCCCACGACGGCGGCGTCCAGCACGCGGACGCCGGCCGCCGCCAGGGTCTCGTGCACCGCCTCCACATCCTCCGGCGCCACGGTGCTGGTCTCCAGGACCACCATGCCAGGGCGCACAGCGTCGCGGATCTCCTCGGCCACGGCGCGCGATGCGGCGGGGGTGGGCAGGGAGAAGATCACCAGGTCGCAGGCGGCCGCCAGCCCGGCGGCGCTTCCCGCGATCGCGGGCGCTCGATTCAGGAGGTCCGCAACCGACTCCAGGCGCGTCGGGTCGCGGTCGTAAAGCCAAAGGGCGTGAGCCTGGGATAGCGCCTGCGCCAAGGCCGCACCCGCCGAGCCGACTCCGATCAGTCCGACCCTGGCCACGCCTCAGCCTTGACCCGCGGCGGCGCCGGCGAGCCGGCCGAACACCGCGCCCGCCGTGAGCCCGGTCCCGCCGGGATAGTTGTGGTAGAACAGGCCGCCCACGATCTCGCCGGCCGCATAAAGCCCGGGGATCGGCGCCCCGTCCACGTCCAGCACCTGCGCCTCGTGCGGCGTAACCGCCAGCCCGCCGAAGGTGAAGGTGATGCCGCAGGTGACCGCATAGGCCTCATAGGGGGGCGTATCGAGCGTGTTGGCCCAGTTGGACTTGGGCACGTCGAGGCCGCGCACGCCGCGCCCGTCCTTCACGTTCGGATTGAACGGGACCTCGGTCATCACCGCGCCGTTCCAGGCCTTCAGCGTGCGCAGCGCCTGCACCGGATCGACGCCCTCCAGCTTCTCGACAAGCTCCTCCAGGGTGGATGCGGTCACCTTGGTGACCTGGCGGATGCGATACTCGTCCCGCAACAGGTGCTTCACCTTGGCGTCGAACACCTGCCAGGCGAACTGGCCCGGCTGCGCCAGTACGACCCGGCCATACTTGGCGTAGGTGTAGTTGCGGAAGTCGGCGCCCTCATCGACGAAGCGCCTGCCTTCGGCGTTCAGCATGATCCCGAACGGATAGCTGTGCTTCTGGAAGCCGTCGCCCACCGCCAGGTCGCCCACGTCCGGCGCGTTGCGCTCCCAGCCGACGGCGTGGCAGCCCGACCACTGGCCCTTGGACTGGGCGCCGATCTCCAAGGCCATGCGGTGCCCGTCGCCGGTGTTGAAGCGGCTACCGCGCACCTTGGCCACGTCCCAGCCCGGGCCGAGATATCGGGTGCGCCATTCCACATTGGCCTGGAAGCCGCCGCTGGCCAGCACCACCGCGTCGGCCGCCAGCGTCCCGGTGCGGCCGTTCTGGCGCACCCTGACGCCGCTGACGCCCGCGTCGCCGGCGACAAGGTCCAGCACGCGCGCGCCGTATCGCACCTCGACCCCGGCCTTCGCCGCGATCTGCGTCCACGCTTCCACCAGCCCTGGACCACCGCCCCAGGCCTCCACCGTCAGCCCGCCCCAGAACTTGAACCGGCCGTCCACCAGGAAGGCCTGGCGGCCCCAGATGGGGGCGAAGCGAACGCCCAGCCCGCGCATCCACAGCAGGGTCTCGTAGCTGCGCCGCACAAGGGCCTCGGCGAGGTCCGGGTCGGTGCGGTATTCCGTCACCCGGCCCATGTCGTCGAGGAACTGATCCTCGTCGTAGGCGCCGAAGTCCGTGCGCGCGCATTCCTCGTCGGTCAGGTCGGGCATCAGGCGGCGCAGGTCGTCCACCCCGGAATAGGCCACGCGCATGGCGCCGGCGGTAAAGCGGCTGTTCCCGCCCGCCTCGTCCGCTTGCGCGCGCTCCAGCACGGTCACCCGGGCCCCGGCGCCGTGCGCCGCCAAGGCCGCGGCGAAGGCGGCGTTGCCGCCGCCCACGACCACCACATGCCGGGGCCGCCCGCCTCCGCTCATTCCTCAAGTCCCCAGAACACGCCCTTCACCAGCTGATAGGCCGCCAGTCCCTCAAGCCCCTTCTCGCGCCCCAGGCCGCTCTGCTTGAAGCCGCCGAACGGCGTGGTGATGCTGAGCTGCTTGTAGGTGTTGATCCAGACCGTGCCAGCCTGCACGTCGCGCGCGATGCGCCAGGCCTTGCGGTAGTCGGCGGTCCACACCCCGCAGGCCAGGCCGTAGTCGGTGTCGTTCGCCTGCGCCACGAGGTCGGCCTCGTCGGAGAAGGACGCCGCGTGGACCACCGGGCCGAACACCTCCTGGCGGACCAGCTCGGCGTCGCGCGGCAGTCCGGTGACGATCGTCGGCGCGACATAGGCGCCTGCGGAAAGCTCCGCGCCGCTCGGGCGCTCGCCGCCGGTCAGCAGCCGCCCGCCCGCCTGGGCCGCGCGAGCCACGAAGCCTTCGATGGCGTCGCGGTGGCCGAAGGTGGCGACCGGGCCCAGGTAGGCGGCCTCGTCGTCCGGCCGCCCCACCTTGAGCGCGCGCGTCCGCTCGACCAGGCGGTCCATGACCTCGTCCCACACCGCCGCCTCCACCAACAGCCGGGAGCCGGCGATGCAGGACTGGCCGGACGCGTGGAACACCCCGCCGATCACACCCTCCACCGCACGGTCGAGGTCGGCGTCGGCGAAGACGATCTGGGGGGACTTGCCGCCCAGCTCCAGCGCGGCCGGCACGCAGCGGGCCACGCAGGCCGAGCCGATCGCCGCGCCCGTGCGGGTCCCCCCGGTGAAGGTGAGCATGTTGATCCCGGGATGGGCGACCAGAGCGCCGCCCGCCTCCGGCCCCAGGCCCGGCGTCACGTTCAGCACGCCGTCGGGCAAGCCGGCCTCCAGGCACAGGCGCGCCAGCGTCAGCCCGACCTCGGAGGTCACCTCCGAGGGCTTGAACACCACCGTGTTGCCGGCGGCCAGGGCCGGCGCCAGCTTCTGGGCGTTCAGCGTCAAGGGCGAGTTCCAGGGCGTGATCGCCGCCACCACGCCATGCGGCTCGCGCACGCTCATCGACAGGTGGGCGCCCCGCGGCGGGGTGACCGCATCGGTCTGGGTCTCGATGACGGCGGCGTAGTAGCGGAAGGTCGCCGCGGCGCTGGCCGCATGCTGGCGACATTCGACGAGGCGCTTGCCGTTCTCGGCCATCTGAACCCGCGAAAGCCGCTCGGCGTCGCGTTCGATCAGTTCGGCGACACGGTGCAGGACGCGGGCGCGTTCATGCGGCGGGCGCCGGCGCCAGCGGCCGTCGCGATGCGCCGCCTGCGCCCCCTGGACCGCCTCGTCGACATCGGCCGCGCTGGCGCCCCGGCCTTCGTAGTTCAGGCTCCCGTCGGCCGGGTTGATCGAGCGCAGCACCGCGCCCGCGCCGGCCCGCGCCTTTCCGCCGATGAGCAGTTCAAGCCGCCCGCCCAAGAGCCGCTCCCCATATCGTTGGGACCCATCTAGGCGTTTCGCGGGGCGCCGCGCCAGCAATCTCAGGCGCCCAACGCCTGGTAGGCCGCCTCGATCAGCCGCCTGGGACGCACATCGCCGAGCAGCGCCGAGCCCTGGCGGTTCATCACATAGGCTCCGCCCAGCCGCCGCTCCGGATCGGCGAAGGCGCAGGAGCCGCCCCAGCCGGAGTGTCCGAAGGTCTGCTGGCCAGGCCCCCAGGGCCGCTCGGCCTCGTTGCGCATCCACCCTGCGCCCCAGCTCATCACGAAGGGCAGCACCAGGTCCTGGCCGCGGATCCGCTCCCGCGCGGCCTCGGCGATCGTGTCGGGCGACAGGATCTGGGCTTGCCCGATGCGGCCCCCGTCCGCCAGTGCCCCCGTCAGGCGGGCGAGCGCCAGCGCCGTGGCGTGGCCGTTGGCGGACGGAATCTCCGCGCGCCGCCATTGGTGGACGTCGCGACCGTTGGTCCCGGCCCAAGGGGTGAGAAAAGCAAGGCGGGTAGGCTCGTTGTGCTCGCCGAACTCCGGCAGGGCGCTGGGACGCTGGATCTCCGCCACGCGGTCGTCCTCGCTCTCGGGCAGCCCGATCCAGATCTCCAGGCCCAGTGGATCGCCCAGGTCCTCGCGCAGCGCACGGCCCATGGTGCGGCCGTCCACCCGCCGGAAGATCTCGCCGGCGATGTAGCCGAAGGTGATGGGATGGTAGCCGCTGGCGCTCCCCGGCGGCCACAGCGGCGCCATGGCGGCCAGCTTGGCGCAGATCGCGTTCCAGTCGAACCACAGCTCGGGGGACATCGGCTCAGCGAACCCGCAGAGCCCGGCCTGGTGGGAAAGCGCCTGCTCCACCGTCACCGCGGCCTTGCCGGCCTGAGCGAACTCCGGCCAGACGTCGGCCACCGGCTGGCCGTAGGCGAGCCGGCCCGCGTCCACGAGGCGCGCGACCAGCAGCGCCGCCAGCAGCTTTGTGGTCGAGAACACCGGCATCAGCGTCGCATCGTCGAAGGGGCGGCTGCGGCCCCGATCCGCATGGCCGGCCCACAGGTCGACCACCGTCTCGCCCGCCTCGACCAGGGTGAAGCGCGCGCCGAGCTCCAGGCCGGCTTCGAAGTTGGCGGCGAAGGCGTCCTTGACGGCGGCGAAGCGGGGGGCGGCGTGGCCGCCGATCTCGACCATGGCCCTGGCCTATCTCAGGCGGCTGCGGCGCGCCAGGGGCGCGGGACCGCGCGGCGCCTCATCGGTTCGGCGGATCGCGCTCGATGCGGAAGTCCTGGCCGCCGTCGTCCTCGGCGACGCTGCGCAGGACCTGGGCGACGCGCGCGGCCGGCGGTCCGCTGCGGCAGGCCGCCTCCAGCGCATCCAGCGCGGCGGCCTCGCCGATCGCCACGATCTCCACCGAGCCGTCCGCGCGATTGCGCGCACGGCCGGCGAGGCCCAACCCCCGCGCCGTCTCAGCCGCCCACCACCGGTAACCGACGCCCTGCACCCGGCCTTCGATGAGCAGGCGGATGGCGTTTCGGCTCACAAGCGCTCCATCCGCACCTTCGCCGTGGGCTTCGCCAGCCGCTCGGACAGGGTGATGAGCGGCAGTTCGGACGAGCGGCCGTTCAACGCCGACTCCACGGTCTCGGCGGCGGTTCGCGCCGCCCGTTCGGCGGCTTCGATCGGGGCCAAGCCCTTGACCAGGCCCGCGCCGAAGCTCGCCGTCACCAGATCGCCGGCGCCCTTCGGCGCGCGCGGCAGGCGGCGGTGGGCGAAGAGCACGCGTTCGGCCCCGTCGCAGAGCAGCAGGCCGATCTCGTCCTCGCCCGCGGGGACAGACGTGACCAGCGCGCGGCGGCCGAGCTCGGCGCAGCCGGCGGCGACGTCTTCCGCACGGTCCAGGTCGCGGCCCGACAGGCGGCTCATCTCCCAAATGTTCGGCGTGATCCAGTCGGCCAGCGGAACGAGGCGGGCCATGACCGCGTCGGCGGTCTCGCGCGAGATGTAGAGGCCGCCAGGCGCGTCGCCCATGATCGGATCGACCACCACAAGCGGCGGACGCGCGGACTTGGCGCGCACCCGCTCCAAGAGCTCGGCGGCGATCTCCACCTGCTCGGGAAGGGCGAAATAGCCGGTGATCACCAGGTCCAGGTCGCCGAACATCGCATCGGCCTCGATGTCGCCGAGCATCCGGCGAAGCACCTCCGACGTGGTGACCTCGCCGTGACCGCCCGTGGCGGGGCTTCGGCCGAACAGCACGGTCGGGGCCAGCACCGGATCGATGTGGTGGGCGGCCAGCACATATTGCTGCGCTCCGCCGCCGATTCGGGAAGCCGACACCAAGGAGGAAATGATCAGCGCCACGACCATGGCGCCAAGCTCTACCTGTTGCCGGTTGAATCGGACAGCCTGCAAACCTTAGACGCGAGTTTGCGAAGGCTTTGTCCGCCGGCCTCTAGTAGCGGTAGTGCTCCGGTTTGAACGGACCGCTCTGCGAGATGCCGATGTAGGCCGACTGCTCCTGGCTCATCTTGGTGAGCTTGGCCCCGAGCTTTTCGAGGTGCAGCATGGCGACCTTTTCATCGAGATGCTTGGGCAGGGTGTAGACCTGGGTCTTGTACCGGGCGCCGTTGGTCCACAGCTCGATCTGCGCCAGCGTCTGGTTAGTGAAGGAGGCGCTCATCACGAAGCTGGGGTGGCCCGTGGCGTTCCCCAGGTTCACCAGGCGGCCTTCCGAAAGCACGATGATCCGCTTGCCGTCGGGGAATTCCACGTGGTGGACCTGATCCTTGATCTTGTCCCACTTGTAGTTGCGCAGGCCCGCGATCTGGATCTCGGAATCGAAGTGGCCGATGTTACAGACGATGGCGTTGTTCTTCATCCGCCGCATGTGGTCGACCGTGATGACGTCCTTGTTGCCCGTGGCGGTGACGAAGATGTCCGCCTTGTCGGCCACGTCGTCGAGGGTATTGACCTCGTAGCCTTCCATCGCCGCCTGCAGGGCGCAGATCGGATCGATCTCGGTGACCACCACGCGCGCGCCGCCGCTGCGCAGCGAGGCCGCCGAGCCCTTGCCCACGTCGCCATAGCCGCAGACCACCGCCACCTTGCCGGCGAGCATGACGTCGGTCGCCCGCCGGATGCCGTCCACCAGGCTCTCGCGGCAGCCGTAGAGGTTGTCGAACTTCGACTTGGTGACGCTGTCGTTGACGTTGATCGCCGGGAACGGCAGCTCGCCGCGCTCGGCCATCTGATAGAGTCGGTGCACGCCGGTGGTGGTCTCCTCGGAGACGCCCTTGATGGCCCCGCGGATCGCCGAATAGAAGCCGGGCTTCTCCTTCAGGTAGCGCTTCATCACCTCATAGAGCGCCTCTTCCTCCTCGTTGGCGGGCTTGTCGAGGAGGGTGGGGTCCTTCTCGGCCTTCGGCCCCAGCACGCAGAGCAAGGTGGCGTCGCCGCCGTCGTCGAGGATCAGGTTCGGATGGCCGCCGTCGGCCCATTCGAAGATTCGGTGGGCGTATTCCCAGTACTCCACCAGGTTCTCGCCCTTGACGGCGAACACCGGCGTTCCCTTCGCCGCGATGGCGGCGGCGGCGTGGTCCTGGGTCGAGAAGATGTTGCAGGAGGCCCAGCGGACCTCGGCGCCCAGCGCCTGCAGGGTCTCGATGAGCACCGCGGTCTGGATAGTCATGTGCAGGGAGCCGGCGATCCTGGCGCCCTTCAGCGGCTTGTCCTTGCCGAATTCCGCGCGCACGGCCATCAGGCCGGGCATCTCGGTCTCGGCGATCTCGATCTCCTTGCGCCCCCAGTCGGCCAGGGCGATGTCCTTCACGACATAGTCGGTCATGTCTTGTCCTTGCGGAGGCGGGGCGCCAGTCGCGGCTCTATAGCGGCGGGTCCGGCAAGCGGCAAGGATCACATAAGGAAATCCTTATGTGATGGGGGCGGCCATCCGCCTCAGGCCCAGAACGGCGGGTGGGCCGAGAGCGGCTTCAGCGCCTCGCAGGCGCGGTGGAGGCGCTTGGCCTTGTCCGCACCCTTGCGGCCCACCAGCTCCCCGGCTGCAAAGGCCGCGTCCGGCGGAAGGTCGAGCGAGGTCATCAAGGTCTCGGCGGTGGCCAGGTCGTTCAGCGCGCCGAGCTCGTCCTGCAGAACCTTCAGCCGCTCGATGAAACGGCGCGACGACCGTGCGCCGAAGAGGCCGGCGAATCCCTCGGCGGCGTAGCGCAGCTTCTTGGCGTCGATGCGGACGGCATGGCGCTGTTCGTCGGTCGCCTTCATCAGCCGCCTTCCGTCCTTCAGGAGGCGGCGCAGGCGCTTGGCGAGCACCTTCGAAGCGAAAGCGCGTGCGGGCTCCGCCGCCCGGGGGCTTGCGAGCCAGGCGCCGGTGTCCACCCAGCCGGTGCAGATGATCAGCAGGTCGCGGAAGCGCGGCGAGGCCACGGCATGGGCGACCTCCGCCGCGGCCTTGGCCCGCGCCGCCTCCACTGCGGAGGCCAGCGCCTCCAGACCCGGCGGGGGCGAAGGCTCCTGCCGCGCGGGCGTCAGGGTCTCGGCCATGAAGACGTCGAGGTTGCGGGCGGCGTCGCAGGCGCGCCCCAGCCAGCGGAGTTCGTCCTTCACGCCGGCGGTCGCCTCGTCGGCCACAGCCGCCTTGAACGTGGAGAGCGCGCTTCGCAGGGTGCGGGCGGCCACGCGGAGCTGGTGGAGCGCCTCGGGGTCCCTCAGGTGACGCAGCACCTCCGCGTTGACCGCGATCGATTCCAGCGTGTTGCGCGCCACGGCCTGGAAGACCTCCGCAACCGACGCGTCATGGCGAAGCGCCACCTTGGCCCGCTTGTGGGCGTGCAGCGGACAGCCGGCCACCAGCGCCTGGCCCCGTTGCGACTTGGAGGCGAAGGACAGATAGAGCGGCGCGATCCGGTTCAGCTCCCGCGCCAGTCCGAACAGGGCGTCGGGACCGCCCGACTTCAGCTCCAGCTCCACCTCGCTGATCGGGCTGACGCGCTTGCCGCCCCGCACCTCGCCCTGGTCGAGCGCCAGCTCGATCTCTGCGCCGCCGTAGCGCACCAGCCGCTGGCGGCGGGTGACGCGGACATGGAAGGCGGGCTTGAGTTCGGCGCGCGCGCCTTCGGGCAGCAGTTCCTTGAGCGGTCCGATGTTTGGATCGGGCGCGTCGCTGGCGATCGGCGCCTCGTGCTCCTCGCGCGTCAGGCCAGCGCCGCGCTTGAGGGTCTGCACCCTCTGGCCTTGGGTCTCGCGCACCCGCAGCGAGGCGCCGGCGCGCTGAAGGGCGAGGTCGGGCGTGTCGAAATAGACGCTGATCAGCTCACGGCAATCGTCGACGCCCTCGGGCGCCGCGGCCAGCACGCGGCCGAGATCGTCCGGCGCGCAAAGGAACTTCAGCTCAATCTCTTGAGACTGCGGCATGGTCGCGCTCCCGTGGGGCGGACCCTAACACCGCGGGGCGCCCGCCGACAGGCGCAAACGCTTTAAGGCCGGGGGAGCGCCCTACTCCGCCGGCAGCGTGTTCTCCGCGCGTTTGGAGAGCAGCTTGTCGAACTCGGACCAGACCCCATCGGGGCCGTGCCACTGTCCCTTGGTCGCCGCTTTGGAATATTCCGTCGAGCGAGCCTCGAAGAAGTTGGCGTGCTCGACGCCCGACAGCATCGACTGCAGCCAGGGCAGCGGGTTTTCCTTGAGGCCGTAGACCTCGGGCAAAGCGAGCTGACGCAGGCGCCAGTCGGCGACGAAGCGGATGTAGGACTTGATGTCGTCGGGCGTCATGCCCTGGACCTCGCCGGCCTCGAAGGCCAGGTCGATGAACTTGTCCTCCAGCGCCACCACGGTCTTGCAGCAATCGACGATGTCGTCAGCCACGGCCTTGGTGACCGCGCCGGTCTCCTTGTTGAAGGCGTGGTAGAGCTTGACGATGCCTTCGCAGTGCAGGCTCTCGTCGCGCACCGACCAGGAGACGATCTGGCCCATCCCCTTCATCTTGTTGTTGCGGGGGAAGTTCATCAGCATGGCGAAGCTGGCGAAGAGCTGCAGGCCCTCGGTGAAGCCGCCGAACATGGCCAGGGTGCGGGCGATGTCCGCATGGCTGTCGATGCCGAAGGTCTGCATGTAGTCGTGCTTGTCGCGCATCGCCTGGAAGTCGAGGAAGGCGGTGAACTCCGCCTCCGGCATGCCGATCGTCTCCAGCAACAGCGCATAGGCGGCGATGTGGATGGTCTCCATGTTGGAGAAGGAGGCCAGCATCATCTTCACTTCGGTGGGTTTGAAGACGCGGGCGTAGCGCTCCATGTAGTTGTCGTTCACCTCGACGTCGGACTGGGTGAAGAAGCGGAAGATCTGGGTGAGCAGGTTGCGCTCGCGGTCGTTCAGCTTGGCCGCCCAATCCTTCAGGTCCTCGCCAAGCGGAACCTCCTCGGGCATCCAGTGGACCTGCTGCTGCTTCTTCCAGAAGTCGTAGGCCCAGGGGTAGCGGAAGGGCTTGTAGGCGTAGGACGGCGTGAGCAGACCCGGCAGGGTGCGGAGGTTGGCTTTCGAGGCGACGGGCTTGGTCACGGATCTTCCCTCGGACGGAATCGCGGGCCGCATGAACGACCCTTTGAGCCTACCAGCAGAGCGCGCAACATCTAGCGGTAAGTTAACGCCGCCTCCCAACATGCTGTGAAGAACCTGGGGACGAACCGATGAGCTCGCAAGACGCCGCCGCCCGCGCACGCGCCCTGTCTTTGGACGCCGACGCCTGCGTGCGCCGTGGCGACCTAGCGGCGGCCGAGACGGGCTACCGGGAAGCTCTGGCTATCGAGCCTACCGCCAGGCGGTGGCATAACCTGGCGACGGTGCTCCAGCTGCTTGGGCACCACCCGCAGGCCGAGGCGGGCTTCCGAGAGGCGCTCGCTCTCGATCCCGCGAACGCCCGCGCGCGCGGATCGCTCGGGCTCTCGGTGCTGGCCCAGGGGCGCTGGGCGGAGGGCTTTCCCCTCTACGACGCCTGGCGCGAACTGCCGGAGGCCCAGGGCCGCGCAGCGCCCGAGCTGGTCATCCCCCGCTGGCGCGGCGAGCCCCTGGCCGGCAAGAGCCTGGTGGTCTGGGGCGAGGAGGGCTTCGGCGACCAGATCATGTTCGCGCGGTTCGCCAAGGCGCTGGAGCGGGAAGGCGCCGAGGTCGGCTGGGTCGCCCACCCCGCCCTGACGCGGCTGCTGCAGGAGGGGCTCGGGCAGCAGGCGGCGGCGATGCGGCCGGGCCTGAGCATCCTCGGCGCGGATTTCGTGGTCCCCTCCAGCCAGCTTCCCGCCCTGATGATGGCGCGGACGCCGTCGCCACCGCCGGCCCCCTACCTGGCGTCGCCGCCGGCCAACCGGATCGATGGGCTACGGCTGGGGATCAAGCCCCGGGGCAGCACGGCGCACGACAACGACGCCAACAGGTCCCTGGACGAGGCGGCGGCCGCCGCTCTGCTGGCGCTGCCCGGCGCCGTCAGCCTGGCGCCGGAGGAGACGGGCGCGCGCGATTTCTGGGACACCGCCGGGATTATCGCGGGCCTCGATCTAGTGATCAGCGTGGACACCGCCGTGGCGCATCTCGCCGGCGCGCTCGGCCGGCGGTGCTGGGTGCTGCTGCCGGCCGTGGGGTGCGACTGGCGGTGGGGATCGGAGGGCGAAACGACGCCCTGGTATCCATCCCTCAGGCTGTTCCGTCAGCGGACGCCCGGGAACTGGGAGCCTGTGATCGACGAGGTGCGCTCGGCGCTCCAAGCGCGGGCCGGCTGAGAGAGACTACCGTCGCGGCTTCACCGAGAAGGAGAAGGCCACCAGGCTGTCGGGCTTGGTCTCCTGGCCGAAGATCATGTGGGCGCCCTTCACCTCGCGGTGGATGAAGCCGACCGAGGTCTGCATGGCGCCCTTGCGCCAGCCGACGCCGACCTGGGCGTCCCCCACCAGCTTGGAACTCGGGTCGGTGGTCCAGCCGGCCTTGTTCCAGCCCCCCTCGCTGCGCAGCATGTTCAGGCCTACGGCCCTGCCGCTGGCGGCTGCGAACAGGTACCAGCGCCCCTGCCCGCCCATGGCGGACCCGTCCTTCACCCCGAGCTGCGCCAGGCGCCTGACCGCCAGGTCGTCGGGCTTGGGCGACAGGCGGACCATGGCGCCGGCTTCGGCCAGGCCGCCGAGGCTGGACATGCCCACGCCGGCGTGCGGCGTGACGTCCAGGCCGAAGCGGCCGGCGTCGAAGGAGACCGCTGCCGGCCAGTTCCGCACCACCATGGCCTCATAGGTCGGCCGCAGGTCGAAGCCCGGCAGGCGCAGCGGCGGCGCGTCCGCCGTCGCCGGCTCGGCGAGGCTGATGCGCAGCGTGTCGATCGCGCCCGACGTGGCTTCCGACAGGCGCACTTCGCCCGAACGCCAGGTCGCAGCCCCCCCGTCGGCCGCGAAAGCGCGCGCGGCGAGCGGACCTGCGACTTCGTTGGAATGGACCGGCGGGGCGAAGGCGGCGGCCGTCAGGGCGGCTGCGCCCACGGGCTCGGCGGCGGCCTGGACCGCCGTCCAGCTCACGACCATGGCCAGCCCAGCCACGCGCCACATTCTACGTCTCCCGTCCCCCGCTCTCGTCGGGCGGGGGTGACCCAGCTTTCCACAACGCCGCGCAAGCGCAAGCTCAAACGTTGCCGCAAGATCGGCGCCAGGCGTGGCGGATTTCCGAGCGGAAAGACCGTCGCGGGTTAATATTTATGGTTAATTTCTACCTAGCTGCCGAATTTCAGCGCCCCTTGGACCGGCGGGGACGCCGCGGTCAGGGCTTCACTGGCAGGCCAGGCATTCCTCGTAGTCGGTCTTGCCTTCCGGCGGCAGGTCCATCTGCACCACGCCTTCGCCGCCGGCATGGGCGGCGCGCTGCACCGACTTCGAGCGCAGGTAGTAGAGCGACTTGCAGCCGCGCTCCCACGCCATCCAGTGCAGCATGTGCAGGTCCCACTTATCCACGTCGCCCGGCAGGAAGATGTTCACCGATTGCGACTGGCAGATCTCCGGCGTGCGATCGGCGGCCAGCTCGACCACCCAACGCTGGTCGATCTCAAAGGCGGTCTTGAAGACGGCCTTCTCGTCATCGGTGAGGACGTCGAGGTGCTGCACCGAGCCTTCGTTCTCGAGGATGGAATCCCATACCGCCGGCGTGTTGGCGCCCTTCTCCTCGAGCAGCTTCTCCAGCGACTCGTTCTTCACCGCGAAGGAGCCGGAGAGCGTCTTGTGGGTGTAGATGTTGGCCGGGATCGGCTCGATGCCCGCCGAGGCGCCGCCGCAGATGATCGAGATCGAGGCGGTGGGGGCGATGGCGATCTTGTGGCTGAAACGCTCCATCACCCCCCGCTCGGCCGCGTCCGGGCAGGGCCCGCGTTCGGCGGCGAGCTTGCGCGAAGCCGCGTCGCAGGCGCGTCGCAGGGCCTTGAAGAGCCGCATGTTCCAGCTTTTCGCCAGCGCGCTCTCGAAGGGCACGTTCTGCATCTGCAGGAAGGAGTGGAAGCCCATCAGCCCAAGGCCCACCGACCGCTCGCGCTGGGCGGCGTAGACGGCGTGCTTCATCTCCGGAGGGGCGCGGGTGACGAAGTCCTCCAGGACGTTGTCGAGGAAGCGCATCACGTCCTCGATGAAGGTCGGGTGGTCGCGCCATTCGAGGAACTTCTCGGCGTTCACCGAGGACAGGCAGCAGACGGCGGTCCGCTCCTCGCCCAGGTGGTCCTTGCCGGTGTGCAGCATGATCTCCGAGCAGAGATTGGACTGGCGGACCTGCAGGCCAAGCTCCCGCTGGTGCTGCGGCATCGCCCGGTTCACGGTGTCGGAGAAGATCAGGTAGGGCTCGCCGGTCTGCAGGCGAATCTCCAGGATCTTCTGCCAAAGCGAGCGGGCGTCCACCTCGCGGATCACCTCGCCGGTCTTGGGGCTGCGCAGGCCGAACATGGCGCCCTCGCGAACCGCCTCCATGAACTCGTCGGTGATCGAGAGCCCGTGGTGAAGGTTGAGCGACTTGCGGTTGAAGTCGCCGGACGGTTTGCGGATCTCCAGGAACTCCTCGATCTCCGGATGGTGGATGTCGAGGTAGACGGCGGCCGAGCCGCGGCGGAGCGAGCCTTGGCTGATCGCCAGGGTGAGGCTGTCCATCACCCGGATGAATGGGATGATGCCGCTGGTCTGACCCGCGCCCTTGACCTTCTCGCCGATGGACCGGACGCCGCCCCAGTAGGTGCCGATGCCGCCGCCGTTGGAGGC
>Ga0068863_100002036_pt1 | contig 20033 bp, 18 predicted proteins | sample KBSSwiS62_FD_66596 | JGI IMG/M metagenome (GOLD analysis project Ga0068863, IMG submission 66596) | Switchgrass rhizosphere microbial communities from Kellogg Biological Station, Michigan, USA - KBS Switchgrass S6-2 | ecosystem: Host-associated > Plants > Roots > Rhizosphere > Soil ...
CCAATCGCGCCGAACTCCCGCTGGATAAGATCTATCTCGCCGCTCCACCCCATGGGCTCATCCTCCCTGGCATTCGCCCGTATTCGCGCGAGCCTATCCGCGAGCTCGCCATGCTTGCAAGCGACGAGCCGTGGTGGTGTTGGCGCCAAACAGCGCGCCGTGCGTTCGCATGCGTTTGATCCGCCCTCGAAATCAGCTAGAGCGGCAAACCTATGTCAGCCATCTCGATGTTCCGCCGCGCCAAGAATCCTGCGCCGGGCCACACGCGCGTGGGCATCATCGATATTGGTTCGAACTCTATCCGCTTGGTCATCTACGAAGGCCCTGCGCGGATTCCCGCCGCGCTTTTCAACGAAAAGGTCATGGCCGGCCTCGGCAAGGGGCTTTCACGAGACGGCACGCTCGATGCCGACGCGATGGACCGCGCGCTGTCGGCGCTAGCCCGCTTTCGCCGGCTCGCGGAGCAGATGGGGGTGCCCAATCCGCGCACCGTCGCGACCGCCGCGGTGCGCGACGCGGCGAATGGGCGCATGTTCATCGATCGCGTCACCGACCTCGGGCTTCAGGTGGAATTGCTGTCGGGCGCCGACGAGGCCAGGCTTGCCGGGCTGGGCGTCATTGCCTCGATTCCCAGCGCAAATGGCATTGTTGGCGATCTCGGCGGCGGCAGCCTCGAACTCGCCCGCGTGGTCAATGGCGAAGTTCGGGAGACAAGCTCCTTTCCGCTCGGCGTGCTGCGGATCGGCGCCCTAAAAGCCAAAGGCGCGCGCGCTTTTGGCGGCCTTGTCGCTAAGGCACTGGACAAGAGCGGCTGGACCGGTCGTGGCGCCGGGCTGCCCCTCTACATGGTGGGAGGCTCATGGCGCTCGCTGGCACGCCTCGACATGCATCTCACCGAATATCCCCTGCCGATCCTGCATCATTACTGGATGCCGCCCGAGAATGCCCAACACCTGGTGCGTGTTCTCGCCCGCCTCGATAGGAAGCGGCTGCGTGATGTTGTGGGGCTGTCGGGGACCCGCATTCCGACGCTGTCGCATGCTGCGTCGCTGCTCAGCCATCTCGTCCGGCATCTGCAATCGAGCGAGCTCATCGTGTCCGCCTACGGGCTGCGCGAGGGACTGCTGTACGACGAGCTGAACGAATATCAGCGCGCGCAAGACCCGCTGATCACGTCGACGCGCGAGGAGGGCGCGCGGCAGGGCCGTTTTCCGGAACATGGTGACTTGCTCGAACGCTGGATCGCGCCCCTCTTCGGAAGCGAAAGCGAAATAGACGCACGGCTGCGCCACGCCACCTGCTTGTTGGCCGACGTCGGATGGCGCGCCCACCCGGAGTTCCGCGCCGAACGGGGCGTGGAAACGGCGTTGCACGGCAATTGGGTGGGCGTTGACTCGCGCGGCCGCGGTATGATGGCGCACGCCCTGTGGACGAGCTTTGGCGGCTCGGGCATCGTACCGGTGATCAGCAGCATCTGTGCGCCGTCGGAGATCCTTGCCGCAGAGCGCTGGGGTTATGCCCTCCGGCTCGGCCAGCGCTTTTCGGGGGGCGTCGCGGACGCGCTGGTCGGTAGCCGGCTGCAGCTTTCGGATCGGACCCTCGATCTCCATATCGAGAGCGGCAACTCGATCCTCTATGGCGAGGCCGTCGAACGGCGGCACCGTACCTTGGCCGGCAGCTTCGGCGTGGAGGCCAGACTCGTCGTCGGATAGCCGGAGCCTCGGCCAAGGACAGACAGTTGTGCTAGGGAGCGGCCGTTAAAGCCATGCCGCGCGGCAGCGAGGCGTCGTGAGCGGCGGTTCAGTCTCCGTCGAGCGCGGACATCACCATCTTGCCGTTGCGGACGCTGAAGGCCAGGCGTCCTTCGACGAGGGCGAGCGCGTCCTTGCCGAAGATATCATGACGCCATCCTTCAAGCATCGGCAGATCGCGCACGCCGGCAGCGAGCAGTTCGAGATCGTCCGAGCGGGCGATGAGCTTTGGGGCCACATCCGCATCACGTGAGCGGACCTTCAGGAGAAGCTTGAGGAGATCGGCGATGAGTGCGCCTTCCTTGCCGAGGCCAGGCTTGCGATCCTCGCGAGGCGGCATCTCGGCTTCGCTGAGCGGCTGTGCCTCGCGGATCGCCGCCATGAGCCGGGCCCCAATATCATTCCCCGCCCAACTCGTTGAAAGGCCACGCACTTTTGCGAGATCGCTCTGGTCGCGCGGGGGATGCGACGCGAGATCGGCGATCGTCTCGTCCTTGGCGATGCGTCCGCGCGGCAGATTTTTTGACCGCGCCTCACGCTCGCGCCAGGCGGCGATCGCCTTCAGCCGCCCGAGCACCTCGGGCTTGCGGCTCGGCGGGCGGATGCGCGTCCAGGCGAGTTCGGGAACATTGGCATAGCTCGCCGGATCCCCGAGCCGCTCCATCTCATTGTCGAGCCATCCGCCCCGGCCGGTCTTGCGCAGCTTGTCGAGCATGCGGGGAAACAGGGTTGCCAGATGGGTGACGTCGCCGATCGCATAGTCGATCTGCCGTTTGTCGAGCGGTCGGCGGCCCCAGTCGGTAAAGCGCGCACCCTTGTCCAGTTTGATCCCGAGCATCGTCTCGACGAGGTTCGAATAGCCTATCTGCTCGCCGAGCCCCATCGCCATCGCAGCAACCTGGGTGTCGAACAGCGGGTAGGGTGTCTTGCCCGTCAGGTTGTGAACGATCTCGAGATCCTGCCCGCCGGCATGGAACACCTTCAACACATCCTCATTGTCCACCAGCAGCTCGAGCAGCGGCGCAAGATCGATATCCTTGGCCTTCGGGTCGATGGCCGCGGCCTCCTCGGTATTGGCGATCTGGATCAGGCAGAGGTCGGGCCAATAGGTGCTCTCGCGCATGAACTCGGTATCGACGGTGACGAACGCGGACGTCGCCAGCCGGGTGCATAAGTTGGCGAGGGTCGCACTGTCGGTAATTAGCGGGTGAATGTGCATGGGTGCTGCATAGCCGGGTTACAACGCTTGACAAGCACTGCGCGCCCGCGCGAAGCGCACCGCTCGCGATTTCCACCGGAAAGTTGATTACAGATGCATGCCTATCGCACCCATGATTGCGGCCAGCTCCGCGCCCAGGACGTCGGAACGAAGGTCCGCCTGTCGGGCTGGGTGCATCGTAAGCGCGACCACGGCAACCTGCTGTTCGTCGACCTTCGCGACCATCACGGTCTGACCCAGATCGTCACGGACATCGAGTCCGATGCGTTTCGCCAGCTGGAGCGGCTGCGTGTCGAATCCGTGGTCACGATTACCGGCGATGTGGTTGCGCGCGCGACCGAGGCGGTGAACCCCAACCTTGCGACCGGGGAAATCGAGGTGCGCGCCCGCGAGGTGGTGATCCAGTCTTCCGCACAGGAGCTGCCGCTGCCGGTCGCCGGCGAGGCCGATTATCCCGAGGACATTAGGCTGCGATACCGCTTCCTGGATCTACGCCGCGACCGGATTCATGCGAACATCGTGCTGCGGTCCAATGTTATAGCGTCGATCCGCCGTCGCATGATCGATCAGGGCTTCACCGAGTACCAGACCCCAATCCTCACCGCGTCGTCGCCTGAAGGCGCGCGCGACTATCTCGTGCCGAGCCGCGTCCATCCCGGCAAATTCTATGCGCTTCCGCAGGCCCCGCAGATGTTCAAGCAGCTGCTGATGGTGGCGGGCTTCGATCGTTATTTCCAGATCGCTCCCTGCTTCCGTGATGAGGATGCGCGCGCCGATCGGTCCCCCGGCGAGTTCTACCAGCTCGATTTCGAGATGAGCTTCGTCACCCAGGAGGATGTCTTCGCGGCGATCGAGCCGGTGCTGCACGGCGTATTCGAGGAGTTTGCCAGCGGCCGCGCGGTCACACCCGCACCATTTCCGCGCATTGCGTACAGGGATGCGATGCTGCGCTACGGCTCGGACAAGCCCGACCTGCGCAATCCGCTCGAGATCACCGACGTCACCGAGCATTTCGTCGGCTCGGGCTTCGGTCTGTTCGCGCGCATCGTCGAGGGTGGCGGGGTTGTCCGCGCCATCCCCGCGCCGGGCGCGGGCGCCCGCAGCCGCAAATTCTTCGACGACATGAATGATTGGGCTCGCGCGCAAGGCCATGCCGGGCTGGGCTATATCAACATCAAGGGCGGCGAACCCGGTGGACCGATCGCCAAGAACCATGGCGAGGAGGCGACCGCCAAGCTGATCGAGGCGCTCGGTTTAGGCCCCGATGATGGCGTGTTCTTCGCGGCCGGCAAGGAACTGCCGGCGGCGAAGCTGGCGGGTCTTGCCCGCACGCGCGTCGGCGAGGAACTGGAGCTGATCGAGCAGGGTGTCTTCAAGTTTTGCTGGGTCGTCGACTTTCCAATGTTCGAATATGACGAGGACGCCAAGAAGATCGACTTCAGCCACAATCCCTTCTCGATGCCGCAGGGCGAGCTGGAGGCGCTGGAGACCAGGGATCCGCTCGACATCCTCGCCTATCAATATGATATCGTCTGCAACGGCGTCGAGCTCTCGTCGGGCGCGATACGGAATCACAAGCCCGAGATCATGTATAAGGCGTTCGAGATTGCCGGATATACGGCCGAGCAGGTCGAGGAGAATTTCTCCGGCATGCTCAACGCGTTCAAATATGGCGCACCGCCGCACGGCGGATCGGCACCCGGCATCGACCGGATCGTGATGCTGCTCGCCGATGAGCCCAACATCCGCGAAGTGGTGCTGTTCCCGATGAACCAGAAGGCCGAGGACCTGATGATGGGCGCGCCATCCGCTGTCAGCCTCAAGCAGCTTCGCGAGCTCAACATCCGGATTGTCGAGCCGCAGAAGGGCTGAGCTCGGGCCGAGCCTAGGGTGGCCGCGCCTGCCTCGTCCGGCGAACGCGCGCGAAATTTGTCCCATAGCAGGACGGCTGTGAAGCCAGTAGAGCTGTCCGGCGCTTTAAACTGTGTTGCGGAGGGTCCTATGGTTGTCCTTTCGGACGTGGAGCTGGACCTCTTGGCGATCGACCTGGCGGATTTCGAAAAGGGCGAACCTTTCGGGGGCGACTATGATGCGGCGCTCGCCGACGTGCAGAAGCGGCTGTCTCAGCTACAGGTCGCACATATGGTCTGCGGAAAGCGCTCGATGATCCTGTTCGAAGGCTGGGACGCCGCGGGCAAGGGCGGCGCGATCCAGCGCCTTACCATGGGATGGGACCCTCGGCATTTCCACGTCTGGCCGATCGGCGCTCCCACCGACGAGGAGCGCTGGCGCCATTTTCTCTGGCGCTTCTGGCAGAAGATCCCCGGCAAAGGCCAGATCGCGATCTTCGACCGCACCTGGTATGGTCGGGTGCTGGTCGAGCGCGTCGAGGCCTATGCGAGCGAGCCGCTTTGGCGGCGCGCCTATGACGAGATAAACGAGTTCGAAGCGCAGCAGCAGGCTGATGGCGTGACCATCATCAAGCTCTTCCTGCATGTAACTCAGGAAGAGCAGGACAAGCGGCTCGCGGCGAGGCTCGACCATCCCTGGAAGCGGTGGAAAGTCACGCCCGAAGATTTCCGCAACCGCGCGCGGCGGGAGGATTATGTGGCCGCGATCAAGGACATGTTCCGCGAAACCGATACTCGCTGGGCGCCGTGGCAGGTGATCGACGGCAATGACAAGAAGGCGGCGCGGCTTGCCTCGCTTCATGCCATAGCCGAGGTGCTCAAGCGAAACGTACCCATCACGGCGCCTGAGCTCGATCCCGATTTCGAGCGCTATGCGCGGGCCCAGCTCGGCATGCAAAAAAAGCCGGAAAATAAGGCTGAATGAGCGTTAGCACCCCTTGCGGACGGTTCGCCTTTGCGGCAGCATCCGCGCCGCGACCGCAACGGGGGCCGCCGCGGCCGGCGATCCTGGCCGTGCCGCCACAGACACGTAGTCCGTGCCGCCGCAGAAAAATAAGTGTAGGGGATCAAGGCATGAATAAACAAGAGCTTATCGGCACCGTTGCCGAGTCGACTGGGATGACCAAGAATGACGCTTCGAAGGCCGTCGAGGCGGTATTCGAATCAATTACTGCGCAGCTCAAGAAGGGCGACGAAGTTCGGCTGGTGGGTTTCGGCACATTTTCCGTCAGCAAGCGCAAGGCCTCGACCGGCCGTAACCCGCGTACCGGCGAACCGATGAAGATCGACGCATCGAGCCAGCCCAAATTCAAGCCCGGTAAGAGCCTGAAGGACGCAGTCAACTGAAACACTAGCGGGGGGCTGCCGCGTGTTGGCAGCTGAAGGGATGGGTCGCAGCGCCAGACAGGCGCGCGGCCCTTCTCTTTTGGGCTGGACAGTATTGATCTCCTTGCCTATCGGCTCAGCCCGGCCGCGCTTCTCTGCGGCTGACGGTACAGAGTGGGCGCATAGCTCAGTGGTAGAGCACTGTGTTCACACCGCAGGGGTCGCAGGTTCAAACCCTGCTGCGCCCACCACTCTGTTTCCTCGCGAACAGGCTTGTTAGCATCGGTTCGCCGCGGCAATGCCGGAAGCATCGCGCAGCTAAGGGATGTACCCCATGAACAGTCCCGGCGATCTGGCACTTTCGCTTCTCATGCTCGGCGGCATCCTGCTTGGTGCTGGCGGTGTCTGGCTTTTGGCCAAGGGGCGTGATCGCGTGCGTGGGCTGCTGATGCTGGCAGCAGCTCTCGTCATGTTCGGCAATGTGGCGGTGTGGATGCTGCCGCTCGGCTGAGCCGTCTGAGCCCATGCGAGAGCCTGACGACCTGAGGAGGAGGCGCTTGGCCTTTCCACCGGTAATCAGGCCCTTTCTAGAGGGTGCGATTGAGATTCAGCCTTCAGGGTGGGTCAGCCTCAAACGATCAAGGTCTAGCGGTCGCCCGACAGGCGCATGTCGAGATAATTGTCGACCGATCCCATAAGCTGCGGCATTTCCTCAGCAAAGAAATGGTTCGCGCCGGGGATCACATCATGATGAATCGTGATATGGCGCTGCGTCCGCAGCTTGTCGACGAGCTTCTGCACTGCGCTTGGTGTCACCACCTCATCGGCGTCACCCTGGATGATGATGCCCGAGGAGGGGCAGGGCGCGAGGAAGGTGAAGTCATACATGTTCGCCGGCGGCGCAATCGAGATGAAGCCCTTGATCTCCGGACGCCGCATCAGCAACTGCATGCCGATCCACGCCCCAAAGCTGAAGCCCGCGATCCACGTCGTCTGTGCTTCCGGGTGGATCGACTGCACCCAATCGAGCGCGGAGGCCGCGTCCGAAAGTTCACCGATGCCGTTATCGAACACGCCCTGGCTCTTGCCAACGCCGCGGAAGTTGAACCGCAACGTGGCAAATCCGCGACGCACGAATGTCTGGTACAGCGCCTGGACAATCCGGTTGTTCATCGTGCCGCCGCCTTGGGGGTGCGGATGGAGGATCATGGCGACGGGCGCCCGGGGCCGCGGCCCCGGATTGAAGCGTCCTTCGAGACGGCCCTCGGGACCGGGAAAAATAACTTCGGGCATCGATATCCTTCGAGATCTAGGCGGGCCGCACGCCTGTGGCGCGATGCTTCGCGAAGGCCTATATAAGGACGGGCGCATCGGGCGCAATCAATAGGAGCATGGAGGTTCCGGCGATGACCCGGCTCTATCTCGATCATGCCGCAACCACGCCGTTGTTGCCCGAAGCACGGGCCGCGATGGCCGAGGCGCTCGGCCGCTGGGCCAATCCTTCCTCGCCCCATGCTGAAGGCCGTGCCGCGCGCGCGGCGCTGGAGGACGCGCGAGCGCGCATCGCGCAGACGCTCGGTTGCACCGGAACGCTGATCTTCACGAGTGGTGCCACCGAGGCGGTCGAGATCGTCCTCCGACGTGCAAAGGCGGTGGGCCGCGCCATCTCAGCGATAGAACATGACGCCGTCCGCCGCGCCGTGCCCGAAGCTGCCATCATTCCCGTTAACCGACAGGGGCTGGTCGAGCTTGCGGGAGGGGCGGAGCGAGGAGGCCTGGTCGCGGTACAGGCGGTCAATAATGAAACCGGCGTGATCCAGCCGCTCGGCGAAATCGGGCGCGCGATCCGCGATTCAGGCGGCCTGCTGCTCGCCGATTGTGCGCAGGCGGCGGGCAAGATGACTTTGCCCGATGCCGATTTCATCGCTGTCTCCGCCCATAAGCTCGGCGGGCCTCCGGGGATCGGTGCGCTGCTGGTGCGCGACCTGGCGACACTCGAACCGAGTGGTGGCCAGGAGCTGGGCTATCGCGCGGGGACAGAGAATCTGCCGGCGGCGCTCGCCTTCGCTGCGGCGCTCGAGGCACGAGCAGATTGGCTCGGCCGGGCCGCAGCGCTGCGCGAGCGGCTTGATAAAGCCATCAGAGAAGGGGGTGGCGTCGTGGTGGCAGATGGCGCACAACGGATGCCCACCATTGCGAGCTATCATATGCCAGGGATCGCCGCGACAACGCAGCTCATTCGCTTCGACATGGAGGGCATCGCGGTTTCGGCCGGCAGTGCCTGCTCCTCCGGCAGCATGAAGCCTAGCCATGTTCTGGCTGCGATGGGCTGGGACGAAAAGGCGGCGCGGGAGGTAATCCGGATCAGCTTCGGCCCCGGAACGTTGGAGGAGGATGTCGACCGCGTCGCGCGCGTATGGCGGGCGATCGCAGGATCGACCAGAGCGGAGGCGGCATGATCTATCTCGATTATCAGGCAACCACCCCCCTTGCGCCCGAAGCGCGCGAAGCCATGCTGCCCTTCCTGGGCGAACAGTTCGCCAACCCTCACTCGCCGCACCGCCCTGGGCGCGAGGCTGCCGCTGCGGTCGAACTCGCTCGGGAGCGGGTGGCTGCGCTCATGCCCAAGGGGGGGCGGCTTGCCTTTACCAGCGGTGCGACCGAGGCGCTCAACTGGGCGATCAAGGGAAGCAATGGCCCCATCGTGACGCTGGCGACCGAACATGCCGCAGTGCTGGACAGTGTCCGGGCCGAAGCGCGCAACGGCCGGGAGGTGCGCATCCTGCCGGTCGGCAGCGATGGGCTAGTCGACCTCGATCTGGCCCGCTCCGAGATCCGGGCGGGGACCGGGCTGGTCGTGGCCATGCTCGTCAACAACGAGATAGGGGTGATCCAACCGATTGCGCAGCTCGCCGACATTGCTCGTGCAGCGGGCGCACTGTTCCTTTGTGATGCGGTGCAAGGCTATGGACGGGTGCCGATCCCCGCCAATTGCGACATGGTGGCGATTTCCGCGCACAAGATCCATGGGCCTATGGGGATAGGCGCGCTCTGGCTGCGCGACGGCGTCGCGCTGCGGACGCTGCTGCATGGCGGCGGCCAGGAGAAGCTCGGGCGATCTGGCACCCAGGCGCCGATGCTCTGTGCCGGCTTCGGTGTTGCCGCCCAGGTGATGGAAGAGCGGCTTCTCGATGATGCGGCGCATCTCGACCGGCTCTGGCGGATTGCTACGACGCGCTTAGGGCCGGAATGGACGATCAACGGATCATTCACCAAGCGCTATCACGGTAATCTCAACCTGCGCTGCGACGGCGTCGAGGCCGCGCGGCTCATCTCCCAATTGCGCGAGCTTGCCTTCTCGTCGTCGTCGGCCTGCGCCAGCGGATCAGGGCGGCCGAGCCACGTGCTGAAGGCCATCGGTTTGAGCGATGCGGAAGCTCGTGCCAGCATCCGTCTGGGCTTCGGCCGTTACACGAGCGAGCAGGACATTGAGCGGGCTTCCGACATGATCCTCGAGGCGGCCGAGCGGCAGCTAATGTGGGCGGTATGACGCACATCCTCTTCATCTCCGCCGATGGCACGAGGCGCAGCGAAGTCGAAGGGCGACCGGGCCAGCGCCTGCTCGAAGTGGCCCAGGCGGACGGACAGCCGCTCGAGGGAACATGCGAAGGGCAGATGGCCTGCTCGACCTGCCATGTCATCATCGAGCCCGGCGATTATGCCAGGCTGCCGCGTGCCTCGGACATGGAGGAGGATCTGCTCGACCTTGCCAGCCATGTCACGCGCACTTCGCGGCTCGCCTGCCAGATTCATCTGACCGAAGCGCTCGAGGGGCTTACCGTTCGCATGCCGGGCGCGGTGCGCAACATGCAGGGGCGCTGAGCAGACCGCTTCAGAGGATATGATGAACCAACATCATAATGCCGCGGGCAGCAAATTGCCCGCCATCACGCTCGGCTTCTGGATCATCAAGATATTGGCGACGACGCTCGGGGAGACTGGTGGCGACAGCGTGTCGATGACCCTTGGGCTCGGCTATGCAATCGGCACGGGAATATTCCTCGCGCTGCTCGTCCTGCTTGTCTGGCTGCAGATCGCGGCGCGGCGCTTTCATCCGTTGCTCTATTGGCTGACGATCATCGCATCGACAACGGCGGGCACGACCATGGCCGATTTCGCGACGCGATCAATGGGGATCGGCTATACTGGCGGCTCCGCCTTGCTGCTGGGCTGCGTACTGGCTTCGCTATGGACCTGGCATCATCTGCTAGGCTCGATTGCCGTCGACGACATCGCGGATCGAAGGAGCGAGCTGTTCTACTGGGTAACGATCACCATGTCGCAAACGCTTGGCACCGCATTGGGGGATTGGCTCGCCGACAGCGGTGGCCTCGGCTATATGGGCGCTGGACTCGTTTTCGGAGCTGCGCTTGCGCTGCTCGCCCTACTTTACCTTGCCACCTCGATCGACCGGGTTTTGCTGTTCTGGGCGGCCTTCATACTCACTCGGCCTCTCGGCGCGACCGTGGGTGATTTGCTGGACAAGCCGCGCGACCATGGTGGGCTGGACTTCAGCCGCCCACTTGCATCCGCCGCATTAGCCGCGGCAATCCTGCTTCTCGTCATCGTCCTGCCCCAGCGCGCCGGCCGTCATCCGGCGGCACTGGCCTAGGCGGTCCGGCCCGGGCGGCTTGCATCGCCGCCGCGGATCGCCCATATGCGCCGCGGGAGTCGGGCGGACGATGCCGTCGCCAACCCGGTCAGGTCCGGAAGGAAGCAGCCGCAACGATTTCGTATCGGGTCGTTCGGCTCCCACCCGCAGCACGCAATGTCGAAATTCGAAACGACAATCGGCCGCGTGCTGGCTAAGCTCCAGCCATGTCCGAATCTCAACAACCTTATCGTGTCCTGGCCCGCAAATATCGCCCGCAGACCTTCAGCGAGCTGATCGGGCAGAATGCGATGGTGACGACGCTCGGCAATGCCATTCGGCGTGAGCGCCTCGCGCATGCCTTTCTGCTCACCGGCGTGCGCGGGGTAGGCAAGACATCGACGGCGCGGCTGATCGCGAAAGCGCTGAACTGTATCGGCCCGGACGGGCAGGGTGGGCCTACGATCGATCCGTGCGGCACCTGTGAACCCTGCGTCGCCATCGCCGAAGGCCGTCACATCGATGTGGTCGAGATGGATGCGGCGAGCCATACGGGCATCGACGACGTGCGCGAGATCATCGAGGCGGTTCGCTACGCCTCGGTGTCGGCCCGCTACAAGATCTACATCATCGATGAAGTTCACATGCTGTCCAAGGCGGCTTTCAACGGCCTGCTGAAGACGCTTGAGGAGCCGCCTCCCCATGTGAAATTCCTGTTCGCCACGACCGAGGTGAACAAGGTGCCGATCACCGTACTGTCGCGATGCCAGCGCTTCGATCTGAGGCGCATACCAGCCGACAAGCTCGCCGCTCATTTTTCCACCGTGTTGGCCGCCGAAGCCGTCGAAGCGGAGCCAGAGGCCCTGGCGCTGATTGCGCGCGCGGCGGAGGGCTCTGCGCGCGATGGTCTGTCGATGCTGGACCAGGCGATCGCCCATGGATCCGGCCGGGTAGAGGCAGCACAGGTGCGAGAGATGCTCGGTCTGAGCGACCGGGGCGCCATACGTCGATTATTCGGCGAACTTCTTTCGGGCGATGCCGCGGCAGTGCTCGCGGCGGTGCGCAACCAATATGAGCTCGGCGTCGAGCCAGTGGCCATGCTCCATGACCTATTGGAAACCTGCCACGGCATCACGCGTGCGAAGGTGGCGGGGACAGCGGATCCCGCGCTCTCGGCCGAGGAGCGCGACGCGTTCGCAGGATGGGCTGCCAAGCTGGGCTTTGCGACATTGCACCGGCTGTGGCAGCTGCTGCTCAAGGGTCATGGCGAGGTGCAGAGCGCGGCCATGCCGATCGAAGCGGCCGAGATGGCGCTGCTGCGGGTGGTCCATGCGAGCCAGCTGCCGGATCCGGGCGAGCTGGCCCGCAGGTTGGCAGGCGGAGACTTGTCGGTCACGCCCGCCCAGGCGTCCTCGACGACCCCGACGAGCGAGTCGCAGCCAGCTTTGATGCAACTACCGACCAACGCGGAACAGGTCCATGCGCTGCTGAAAGGCAGCGCCATTCTCCAGCTCTACTTCCACGATCACGGCAGGATCGTGAAACTCGAAGGCAGCGAACTGCTGCTGGCGGCCAGCGAGAAGCTGAAGCCTGATTTCTTCCCGGCGCTTGCCAGCGAACTCAAAGCCGTGACGGGCTGCTCCTGGAGGGTACGGGCGGTCCAGGAAGATGGGGCGCCGTCGTTGCGCGACCGTCAACTCGCCGAGGAAGACGCAGCACGTGCCGCCATATTGAGATCGCCGCTCGTCAAGGCAGCGTTCGAGGCCTTCCCGAATGCCGAACTGATCGACTACAGCGCCCCCGAACCACGGAGTCTCGCATCATGAAAAGCCTCGAGGAAATGATCGCAGCCGCACAGACGGCGGCCCAGACGATCCAGTCTCAGATGGAGCAGGCGCAAGCCGGGCTCGATAAGATCGAGATTGAGGGCGCCTCGGGCGGCGGCCTGGTGAAGGTACGCGCCACGGCCAAAGGCCGCATCCTCGGGGTGACGATTGACGATTCGCTGATGCAGCCTTCCGAAAAGCAAATGCTTGAGGATCTAGTCGCGGCGGCGATCAACGATTGCCGGACGAAGGCAGATGCCGCCTCGAATGCAGAGATGCAGAAGCTCACCCAGGGCTTGCCCCTTCCGCCCGGCTTCAAAATGCCCTTTTCCTGACCTCGTCACTTCAGGCAATTATCCTGTCCGTAGCGCTGCACCTGGCCGATGCGCGCGGCGATCCGATCGCCATAGCGGCGCGTGAACCCGGTGGGTGAGATCGCGGCGCGCTTCTTGGGAAGCGGAAGAACGGCGGCGATCCGCGCGGCTTCGGCCCGGCTCAGCCTCGCCGCGTCATGGTGGAAGTACCGGATCGCGCCGGCGTTAGCACCATAGGTGCCGATCCCCGTTTCCGCGATGTTGAGATAGACTTCCATGATGCGCTTTTTCGGCCAGAGCGCCTCGATCAGCACCGTGAACCATGCCTCCAGCGCTTTGCGGAAGTAACCGCCATTCTGCCATAGAAACGCGTTCTTGGCTGTCTGCTGGCTGATCGTCGAACCGCCGCGTATCCGTTTGTCGCCTTCGAAGTTATTCTGCATAGCTTTCTGAATCGCAGTGAAATCAAAGCCATGATGTGAACAGAAATTGCCATCTTCCGCGGCGATGGCGGCGCGCGCCATATTGGGCGACATCTCATCGAGAGACATCCAGTCTTTGGTGATGCCGCGGCCATCGACCGCATTGGTGATCATCGTCGCGGTGACCGGCGGGGGCAGGAATCGATAGATCCCCACCCACAATATCGACAGGCCGACGAAGATCAGAGCGGCGCGGAGCAGCCAACGCGAAAGGCGATGTGATAAATTTCTTCTCTTCATGAGGTGTCAGTCAGTGCTCGGCACGAAGGACCAATCCCGTCGAGGTCCGCTCGATAGAAAGCTTTGCCTGGTCGAGCCCGCGCAATCCGGCCGCCGCCAGAACCTTGGTTGCCACCAGACTACGGTGCGCGGGTACCCGTTCGATCCAGAGGAGGGTGGGGCACTGGCCCGGCTTCGCGACCAACGGGCTGCCGGGCCTTATCAGCCGGACCGCGAATCCGTGGGCGTTAGCCATATAAGTATAGCCCAGCGCGAACACGGGCTCCTCGCGCGCCGCCGCATGCGAACCGCTACCACTGTCCAGGCGCCAGCCCGACGCCGCGAAGACCTCAGTGGAGGGGCAGGCTGTCACCGTGCGCGAAATCTTCTTGGCGCCCGATTGCCAGCGGCCATCCACTCCTAGCGCCGCGAGACTGGCCAGGCTGGAGAAGACTGCCACACCGGCCAGGGCCAGCATCCATGGCCGGCGGTCGACGAGCTTGCTGCCGGCCGTCGCCATCAGCGCCGCAATCATCAGGGCGATGTCGCTGCTGTTGCTCTCCGTAATCAGGCGTTTCTGGGCGTCGATCTCGCTGAGCGCGATGAGCGAAGCAATCAGCGTGGCGCCGAGCAGAACCACGAAACCAATGTCGAACCGCGTCCAGGCCTTCCTTCCGATATATGCACCCGCGGCCGCCACCGGATTGTGGAGAAAAGTGCCGAACAGCATGGCGATCAGGACCGCCGACGAGCTGTCCTGGCCCATCTCGATCCAGTTCTGGTAGAGATCGAATGAGGAGGACCAGAATGGCGCCTGCCAGGATAGGGACGAGATCACCGCGGCCAGCGCGATCAAGAGGGCAAAGAGAATGAGCCGGACCCAGCGCCGCAGCCCCCGCGCGATGGCAGCAATGATCGTTGCCAGCGCGATCGTTGCTCCGAACAGCGCTCCGCCATAATCGAGCAGGATTGCGGCAAGCGTGGCGACGAGCCCGATCAGCGCGAGCATCCCGTCGCGACGCCGTCGATAGTCTGCCGGCGTATTGAGAATATGGTGCCCCAGCAAGATCTGGATCGCGAACGCCGCCAACTGCCAGAAGTCGCCGCGGTAGAGCGAGAAGGCGCGCACGGTGGCCGGAGCAGTCAGAGCGAGTAGCAGGAAAATATAGTGGAAGTTCGTCGGCTCGGACGACTTCGCCGCGAATCGCCGCACCGCCATGATCAACAGCACAAGCGCCGGCAGGTTAGACGCCAGACGAGCGAGGGGGATGGCCGAGATACCAAGCCTTCCCAGCACGGAGGCCCACGCGTCGAATAGTGGCGGCCTGATGTCCAGCGGCCAGCGGTTCGCCGCAATCGAACTCAGACTGGCGCCAGGATCAGCTAGATAGACTGTCCAGAAATCGTCCAGCGATGGACCATTGAGCACCGTGCCGGCCGCCAGGATGAACCCGACGGCGAGCAAGGCCATCGTTATGATGTCGCTGTTCGAGACGGCACCTGCGCGCCTGCTGCTATCCCCCATGGCGCGACATCCTAACAGCAGCTTTCCCTGCTGTCAGTGGGTCGCGCAATTTTCACGACCAGGCACCGTCGTTCCGGCGTTTCCAGCCGGCCCCAACCTTGCCCCGCCGTTCCTCAGCTGGCGGGAAGCAGCCGCTTCTCGCCGGCAATCCGCATCATCGCCTTTTGAAGTTTGTCAAAAGCGCGAACCTCGATCTGGCGGACCCGCTCGCGGCTGACGCCGTAAACCTGGCTCAGTTCCTCAAGCGTCTTTGGCTCATCAACGAGGCGCCGTTCAACCAATATATGCTTCTCGCGATCATTGAGTGCCGCCAGCGCTTCGTTGAGCATATTGTGCCGAACCGAGCGCTCCTCCGCATCGGCGATCCGCTCGTCTTGTAGTGGTCCCTGGTCGACCAGGGCATCCTGCCACTCGCCATCGCCCTCTTCGCGCATGGAGACGTTCAACGAAGCATCGCCGCCCATCGACATTCGGCGGTTCATGTTCGTCACTTCCTCCTCCGACACACCAAGATCGGTCGCGATCTTGCGGAGGTCGTCGGGGTGCAGGTCGCCGTCTTCGAACGCGTCGAGCTTCGACTTCATCCGCCGCAGATTGAAGAACAGCTTCTTCTGCGCCGCTGTGGTGCCCATTTTCACGAGGCTCCACGAGCGGAGGATATATTCCTGGATCGACGCCTTGATCCACCACATCGCATAGGTTGCGAGGCGAAAGCCGCGATCGGGCTCGAACTTCTTCACGCCCTGCATTAGGCCAATATTGCCTTCGGAAATCAACTCACTGGCCGGCAAGCCGTAGCCCCGATATCCCATGGCGATCTTCGCCACGAGGCGCAGGTGCGAGGTCACGAGGCGGGTCGCCGCTTCGGGATCGCCATGCTCTTGAAAGCGCTTGGCGAGCATATATTCCTCTTCCGCCGTCAAGAGCGGAAACTTCCGGATCTCGGCCAGATAGCGGTTGAGGCTCTGCTCCCCACCCAACGCGGGGATCGTGGCGGGCACGTTCTTTCCGCTTGCCATGATCATTCTACTCCCTTGTCGATGCACCCACAGGCGCATCCGAACCTTCCAATTTCCATACGGAGAATCACGCCGTACCGTTCTGTAACATCTATACCATCATATTTGTCAGTTCGCTGAACAAATCGTGCATATCCGAAGGAATTTCGCTATCGAAACATAAAGCGGCACTTGTCACCGGATGGGTAAAACCCAGCCGCGCCGCATGCAGTGCCTGCCGTCGGAAATTCAAACGGTCGAGGACAGCGCGGTGTTCCGGGCGGTTTCGGCCGTAAACCGGGTCTCCCAACAGCGGGTGTCCGAGCGATGCCATATGTACCCGCACCTGATGGGTGCGGCCGGTTTCGAGCCGGCACTCGACCAAAGCCGCGCCTCGCAACCGTTGGATGGTGCTGAAATGCGTTACCGCCCGCTTTCCGCGCCCATCTTCTGCGATCGCAATTTTCTTCCGGTTGGTGGTCGATCGAGCCAGTGGCGCGTCGACCGTGCCTTCGGCGGGCCGGGGTGTACCCGCGACGATTGCCTTGTAGCGCCGATCGATGCTGTGGCTGGCGAACTGCGCGGCAAGCCCGACATGTGCCGGATCCGTCTTCGCGGCCACCATAAGGCCTGACGTATCCTTGTCGATCCGATGCACGATGCCCGGCCGTTCGACGCCGCCGATACCCGACAGGCTTCCACGGCAGTGATGAAGCAGCGCATTGACGAGCGTTCCGTCGGCATTGCCCGCGGCAGGATGCACGACCAGTCCGGCCGGTTTATCGAGGACGATCAGATGCTCGTCTTCGAAGACGATCGTCAGCGGAATTTCCTGAGCGTCGTTATGCGCGGGGGTAGGGTCCGGTACGATCACCGAATATCGTGCGCCGGGAGTCACTTTGGCGGCGGGGTCGCGCGTCAGTGCACCCCCCTCCATGGAAACCTGGCCTGAGGAGATCAGCGCCTTCAAACGTTCGCGTGACAGCGTAGGAACGGCGGCCGCGAGCGCGCGATCCAGTCGCCAGCCGAGCGCCTCTGCCGGCACGATCGCTTGCAATGTCGATTTCCCCCCGGTCATCGTCTAGCGATGTGGCGATGGAACTTGCGATATCAAGGGCGCTTCTCAATCAAATACGGCTCGCCGCGGCGGAAAGCCCCGATGCTGAGATCTGCGGGCTGCTGTTCGGCACTGCCGGCGTGGCCACGGGCGTTCTGCCCTGTGCCAACGTTGCCTCCAACACCTCCGATAGTTTCGAAATCGATCCGCGCGCGCTGATAGCTGCGCACCGTGATGCGAGATCGGGCGGACCGGCGCTGATCGGCCATTATCATTCGCATCCTCACGGCCGCGCCGATCCGTCGCCACGCGATATAGCGGCTGCTCAGCCGGGCAGCTACTGGATCATCGCGGGCGGACACGACATAGCCTGCTGGTTTGCTGCGCCGAACGGGTGCTTCGTACCGGTGGCGATGCTGGATCCCCGTGATTAGTCGATTGCACATCGCACCCTCGCTTGCCAAAAGACCGGCGATCTTGCCGCTGTGAGGGAAATGTCCATGGTGAATCGTTCGGCCGAGTTTGCGAGCCTGCTCTGTTCGCGGCTGTGCCACGATCTGCTTTCTCCAGTGGGCGCGCTGAACAATGGCCTCGAGCTGCTTGCCGACGAGACCGATCCGGAAATGCGCGAGCGCTGCATGGAGCTGCTGGCCGAGAGCGCTCGTGCGTCGGCCAATCGGCTCAAATTCTTTCGCCTCGCCTTCGGTGCTGCCGGTGGGTACGGCGACATGGTCCCCGCATCGGAAGCGCGGGCCGCACTCGAGGGACTGCACGGGGAAGGCAAGGTGCGGCTCGGCTGGATGGTCGAGGCACCGTCGCTGCCGAAGGCATCGGCCAAGGTCCTGCTCAACCTCGCGTTGATTGCCGGAGATGCCCTGGTGCGCGGAGGCCAACTCGATGTCGCGGCAGAAGGAAGCGAGCTGGTGGTCCGCGCCGAGGGGCCGCGGCTGGTGCTCGACCCCGAGCTGCGCAATGCCCTGCTCGGGCAGGTCGATCCGGACATGGTCGGTCCGCGCTCGGCGGCCGCTTGGCTGGTCCACATCCTCGTAGCCGAGGCCGGCGGCGAGATCCAAGTCTCCGAGCCTTCCGAAGGCGTGCTGATGTTCGGCGCCAACCTCCCTGCCTGAACGCGTCTCGCGCTCTCCGGCGGCGGCCATATACGCCGTATTAACTATGGGAGTGCCATCAGCCTTTCCGTATCACGCTCGGGAAGGATGAGATGGACGATCTGCTCGGCGATTTCGTCGCGGAAACACGCGAGACGCTTGAGGCGCTTGCCGGGGAGATTGTCGCATGGGAGGCGGCTCCGGAGGACCGGTCGCGCCTCGATTCGATTTTCCGCTTTGTCCATACGGTGAAGGGCAGCTGCGGCTTCCTGAACCTGCCCCGCCTGGAAAAGCTCAGCCATGCGGCCGAAGATGTGCTCGCCGACGTGCGGGCGGACCGCCGCCGGCCAGATTCCAAGCTGGTCACCGCCGTTCTTGCCGTCATTGACCGGATAGCGGAGCTCACCGAGGCAATCGCGAATGGCAGCGGGGTACCCGATGGCGACGATCACCTGCTGATCGGGGCGCTTCAGCCGGGCGCCGCTGACTGCGGAGTGGCTTCCCCTCAGCCGCCGGCCGGTGGAATGGCGGCTAGCGTTTCGGCAACGCCGCGGACGGTCTCCCGCTCGATCCGCCTGCCGGTGGAACTGCTCGATCGGATGATGGCAGGCGTCTCGGACATGGTGCTCGCGCGCAACGAGCTGGCGCGCCGACTGCGCGAGACCGATTCGGACTCGTCGACCGAGCTCGCCTTTGAGCGGCTGTCACTGTGCATCGCCGAGATGCGCGACGCGATCACCCGAACGCGCATGGCACGTGTCGAGAACCTCTTTGCTGCGCTGCCCCGGATGGTGCGTGACGTGGCGGCCGAGCTAGGCAAGCAGGTGCAACTCGAGATTGACGGCGGCGACGTGGAGCTCGATCGCGAGATGATCGAGATGATCCGTGATCCGCTCACGCACATCGTGCGCAACGCGATCGATCACGGCATCGAACCGGCCGAGCAGCGCGTGCTGACCGGAAAACCGATGGCCGGCCGGCTGCATGTCAGCGCACGGCAAGTCGGCAATCAGATCTTGATCGAGGTTATCGACGACGGGCGCGGCATCGATGCGGACCGGCTCGTGCAAAAGGCGATCGCCACGGGCGTGCTGACCCAGGACCGCGCGGCGGCGATGACCTGGGACCGCAAACTCGAGCTCATCTTCGAGCCGGGGCTTTCCACCGCGCAACAGGTCACGGCGATTTCGGGGCGAGGCGTTGGCATGGACGTGGTCCGTGCGAATGTGGAGCGGATCGGCGGGCTGGTCGACGTGGACAGCAGGCTCGGCAACGGGGTGCGGCTGACGCTGCGTGTACCGCTAACTCTCACCATCATCCCGGCACTGACGATCAGCTGCGGCGGACAACATTTCGCGATTCCCCGCTCCGCCATCGACGAAATCGTGCGGATCGGTGGCGAAGCCGTGCGAATGGACAAACTCGGCGGAGCCGACATCGTATTCATCCGCGGCACGCGCCTTCCAGTCGTATCGCTTCAACAGGTCCTTGGCCTGGCGGAGGCCGGACACCCGACCAATCTCGTCGTCGTGAAGCTTTCGGGCGGCGCGCGCTACGCCTTGGCGGTCGAGGCAGTGCACGATCATGAAGAACTGGTTGTGAAGCCCGTGGCGCCGGTCGTGATGGCTTGCGGGATCTATGGCGGCACG
>Ga0068863_100002039_pt1 | contig 20023 bp, 18 predicted proteins | sample KBSSwiS62_FD_66596 | JGI IMG/M metagenome (GOLD analysis project Ga0068863, IMG submission 66596) | Switchgrass rhizosphere microbial communities from Kellogg Biological Station, Michigan, USA - KBS Switchgrass S6-2 | ecosystem: Host-associated > Plants > Roots > Rhizosphere > Soil ...
ATGCCGTCGTTCTGCAACAGGTGGGTGTTGCAATTGGTCGGGTGGATGGCGTTGACCCGAATCAGCCGATCCGCCAAGGCCAATGACATCTCCTCGACGTACTCGATGATCACCCGCTTGCTCCAGCCGTAGCCACGGCCGCCCGGACCCATATTGGGGTTGTCGGTGGTGCCGCGAATCATGCCCGCCGTCGAGCCGGTGATGATGACCGACGACCCGTTCGGCAGGTGCGGGACCGTGACGGCGACGGTGTTCATCACACCGAGCAAGTCGACATCGCTGGCGTCAACGAAAGACATTGCGTCGTGCGGGCGCCCCATGGCCATCGGCAGGATGCCTGCATTGGCCACGACGACGTCGATTTTGCCGAGGTCGGCCAGACCAGCCTCGACGGCCTCGCGTAGTTCGTGGCGTTCGCGCACGTCGGCGACCCTGGCCACCACGCGGCGGCCAATCTCTTTTACCGACCGCTCGGTCTCCGCAAGGTCATCGGGCGTCGCCAATGGATATGGGTTGGAAGGGATGTCGCGGCAGATGTCGACGGCGATGATATCGGCGCCTTCCCTGGCCATCGCGATCGCGTGCGCGCGGCCCTGCCCACGCGCCGCACCCGTGATGAATGCGACCTTGCCCTCTAGCCTTCCGGCCATTTCGTGTTCCTTCCGATGCGCCGGTTCAGCCGACCGGTGTGAACGTGATGTGCAGTTCGGACAGGCCGCGCATGATGAACGTCGGCTCGTACGCGTAGCGCCGGTCCTCGGCCGGACCGTGATGCTCCTCGGAGATCGTGATGTCGGCCATCCGGTCGAGAATTCTGTTGAGCGAGATCCGGCCCTCCGCCCGCGCCAGTGGCGCGCCAGGGCAGGAGTGCACACCACGGATGAACGCGATCTGCTCACGCACGTTCGGGCGGTCGGGATTGAAGACATTGGGGTCGGCGAACTTTCGCTCGTCACGATTACACGCACCCGGCAACAACATCACGGTCGTTCCTGCGGGCACCTTGACGTCTCCGACGGTGGTCGTCGCACGCGCCATCCGGAAGTGCGACTTGACCGGGCTTTCCATCCGCAGCGTCTCCTCCAGAAACGCCGGTATCTTGCTGCGGTCCTCACGCAGTGCTTTCTCGAAATCCGGGTTCTCGCCGATGATCCGGACCGCCGAGCTGACGAGTTTGGTCGTCGTTTCGGTTCCCGCCGCGAACAGGAACGTCGACAGATTCATCACGTCTTCTATGTCCGGTGTCGACCCGTCTTCGTGCTTGGCCTGTGCGAGTTCGGTCAGCACGTCCTCGCGCGGCGCATGCCTGCGGTCCTCGATGTAGCTGTAGAACTTGTCGTTCAGCCACTGCAGAGGGTTGTGCGTGGTCGGCGCATCCTCGCCGAGTTGACCCACTAGCTCGCCTGCGAAGACCGCGCGGAACTCTTCGTGGTCCTCGGCCGGCACGCCTAACAAGTCGGCAATAACGAGGAGCGAGAACGGTTTGGCGTAGTTCTCGAGGAATTCGCACGAGCCCTGGGCGATGAACGTATCGAGCTGCTGATCGGCCAGCCGCCACATGAAGTCCTCGTTCTCCTTGAGGCGCTTCGGTGTGATCAGCTTGTTCAACAAACTGCGGGTCCGGGTGTGTAGCGGCGGATCCTGCGACGTGATGTGTTCGGCCATCGGGACCGCGGCACGGTGCTGCTCGATCAACTCCGTCACGTCGTCATCGCCGTCCGGTCCAAACGGCAGGCCTGAGAACGGGCCGGCGACGGAGACACACGACGAGAACGCCGGGTCCTTGTATACCGCGAGCGCCTCCTCATAGCCGGTGACCGCCAGGATGTTGAACGGCGTCGCCGGTGCCACTGGGCATTTCGACCTCAGGTGGTCGAAATACGGATACGGGTCGGGCACCAGCGATTCGTCGGTGAAGAAATCCACCGTCTCGAAATCCGTCACTAAACGCTCCTGGTTAGGTTGTCAGCGCGAGGTTTGCGGGGTCGAACACGATCGGCAGCGAGGTCGGCGATCGGAAGACCTGACCGCGGATATAGGGATCGTCGGCCGCGGGATCAAGCCGCATGTTCGGCAGTCGATCGAGCAGGAGGTTCAGCGCCACCCGCATCTCCAGACGGGCGAGATGCATGCCGAGGCAGACGTGAACGCCATGGCCCCAACCGATGTTCGGTTTGACATCGCGGAAGATGTTGAAGCCGTTGGGATCGGAGTACCGTTCGTCCTGCCGGTTGGCCGCGCCCAACACAGGCATGACCGAGCACCCCTCCGGGATCTTGACCCCGCCGAGTTCGGTATCGCGGCTCGCCACGCGCGTGATCATCATCAGCGGCGGCTCCCACCGCACCGCCTCTTCGATCGCCTGCGGCAGCAGCGACCGGTCGGCACGAACGGCGTCGAGCTGATCGGGATCGGACAACAACGCGAACAGCAGGTTGCCGAGCGCCCGGTAGGTGGTCTCGACGCCGGCTGGCAGTAGCAACCGTAGGAAGGAGAAGATCTCCTCGTCAGACAACTTCTCACCGTCGATCTCGGCGGCGGCAAGTCCGCTGATGAGATCGTCCCGCGGGACTTCGCGCCGCGCGGCGAGGATCGGCGAAAAGTAGTCCGCAAGCGCCTGCGACGCCTCACGGCCGCGCTCGGGGTTGACCGTGAACGACAGCAGCGAGATCGACCACTTCTGAAACTGTGCGTAGTCCTCCTGAGGGAGACCCAACAGGCCGGCGATGATCAGCGTCGGATAAGGAAAATTGAACTCTTTCACCAGATCTGCGCTGCCTCGCTCGGCGAACCGATCGATCAGCGCATTACCGATCTTTCCGACCAGGTTGTCCTCCCAACGCGCCAATGCCTTCTGTGAGAACGCCTTTGACACCAGCGCTCGGTGACGGCCATGCTCTGGTTCGTCCATACCGAGCATCACATGCTTGCCGAAGACGTCACCGAACGCCTGAATGATGATCGAAGACGAGAAGGTCTCGTTGTCCCTCAGCATCTGCTGGACCTCTTCATAGCGATAGACCATGAACAGCGGCTTGCCCTCTTCACCCGGCATGCCGGGAATCTCGATCTTCTGTACCGGCTCCTCGCGTCGCAGTCGCGCGAGCTCGGTGTACGGGTCCCGTACGTCTCCCGACACGAAGTCGTCGAACTCCCCGAAGTCCTCTAGGTCGTCGAATAACTGCACGAAAAACTCCTTCTACCCGGCGGGGTACGCGACTGATTTGACTTCTGTGTACTGGTCGAACCCGGCGACGCCGTTCTGACGTCCGACACCACTTGCCTTGTAACCACCGAATGGTGTGTCGGCGCCGTAACCGGCGGTGCCGTTGATGCCGATGAAGCCGGCACGCAACCGCTTGGCGACGGCCAAGGCACGGTCAACCGTTCCCGCCATGACGTTGCCCGCCAACCCGTATGGGCTGTCGTTGGCGATCCGCACCGCGTCGTCCTCGTCCTCGAACGGAATGACGACGAGCACGGGTCCGAAGATCTCTTCCTGCGCGATCGTCATCGAGTTGTCGACATCGGCGAACAGCGTGGGCTTGACGAAGTAGCCCTTGTCCAATCCGTCTGGTGTCTCTGCCCCGCCGACGACAAGCCTGGCGCCCTCTTCGAGGCCCTTCTCGATGTAGCCGCGAACGCGACTGCGCTGTTTATCCGAAATGACCGGGCCGCAGAGCACTCCGGGATCCTGCGGGTCTCCGGGCGCGATGCCTTCGTAGATGCCCTTGAGGATTTCCACACCCTCGTCGTAGCGCGAGCGCGGCAGCAACATCCGGGTGGGCATCGCGCAGCCCTGGCCGGCGTGCATGCACACCCCGATACCAATCATGCAGCCCAGCGCGAAGTCGGCGTCTTCCAAGACGATCGTCGCCGACTTGCCGCCCAGTTCGAGGAACAGGCGCTTCATCGTCGCCGCGCCCTTTTCCATGATCCGCTTGCCGACGACGGTCGAACCCGTGAACGAGATCAGGTCCACCTTCGGCGACAGCGTGAGCTCTTCGCCGACAAAGTGATCCGACGCCGTCACGACATTCACCACCCCCGCCGGGATGTCGGTTTGTTCGGCGATCAGTCGGCCCAACCGCGTCGCGTTGTAGGGCGTGTTGGGTGCCGGTTTCAAGACGACAGTGTTGCCCGTCCCGAGCGCCTGGCCGAGCTTTTGGATGGTTACCTCGAACGGGAAGTTCCACGGCACGATCGCGCCGACCACGCCGGCAGGTTCACGCCACACCTTGCGGGTGGTGTTCACACCGGTGAGGGAAACTACCGTGTCGCCGAGCGAAGTCTCCCACGGATAATCGTCGATGAGCCGGGCCGGATACTTCAGGCCGTCCTCCAGTGGCGCATCGAGTTGTGCACCGAAAGTGACCGCGCGGGGGCAGCCGACCTCGAGGATGAGTTCCTCACGCAGTTCCTCCTTCTCGGCCTCGATCGCCTCGTGCAGTTGCAGTAAGCAGCGCTGCCGGAAGGAGTGGTTGGTCGACCAGTCCGTCTCATCGAACGCGCGCCGGGCGGCATCGATGGCCCGGTGCATATCAGCTTTCGACGCGTCGGCGACCTCGCCGAGCACCTCTTCGGTAGCCGGATTGACGTTGGTGAACGTGCCGGCTTCGCCGTCGACGAGCTTGCCGTCGATCATCATCTTGGTCTCGAACCGAACGTCAGCCATTCTTCCCAACTCCTCGCAGCGCGCCGTAGCGCGGGATCCCCGTCAGCAACCGCGTCATATGGTGCAGCCCCGTACCGGGCAGCAATCGGTTGACCATCAACAGCATTCGCGCGTCGGCACCGACCGGCCGCTTCACGAACGGCGCCTTGTCGTCGAGCGCCCTGGCCAGTTGCGCGGCGAACTTGTCCGGCGACTTGGCCATCCGTTGCGCCAACGCTTCCAAACCGCGCTTGTCCATGGCGCTGTGATGGGGTGCATACGGTCCGTCGAAATCGCGGTTGGAGATCGCACCCGCGTCAGTGATGATCTCGGTGTCGAATGCGCCGGTGACCAAGACGGTGACCCCGATGCCGAACGGCGCGACCTCGGCTGCCATCGACTCGCCCCACCGCTCGAGTGCACCCTTCACCGCGGAATAGGCTGCAGCCACCGGCATTCCACGCACTCCGGCCGCACTGGACAGCATGACGATGCGTCCCCGCCCTGCTTCGCGCATCGACGGCAGGACCGCTTTGGTGAGCGCCACCGGGCCGAAGATGCTGGTGGCAAATGTCTGTTCCCACACACTGATTGGTGTTTCTTCGACCATTCCTGTGGGACCGATGCCGGCGTTGTGCACCAATCCGTACGGCGCGCCAATCGCTTCGTCGATCGCTTTCGCGGCAGCGGCGACTGAAGCCGCATCGGTGAGGTCCAGTTGAACGCCGATCAGGCGCTGGTCGTCGTCGCGTGCACCGGTCGCCTCGCGCAACCGCGCCATCCCTGCGTCGACCGACCGCATGGCGGCCACCACCTGCCAACCGTCCCGGTACAAGCGGCACGCGGACGCGAAGCCAAGGCCTCGTGACGCGCCGGTGATGACTACGCTGCGTGGCTTACCCATTCGCACCTTCCGGCGCACACCGGTGGCTCTTGGAGCCGAGCTCGACGTCGGGTCGACCGTCCGGCAGTCCCTGCTGCCACGTGGACCATTTGCCTACCGAATAGGGCCCTTCGGCCCCGTTCTGCTCGTAGACCCCCTGCGGGTCATACACTTTGGCCTCCGGGAAAGGCCACGGGCAGGCCACGGAGGTGGCGAGCCCACTGGCCTTGATCGCCCAGAACCAACCACCGTAGGCGAAGTACGACACGTTGATGATCGCGAACATCACGAGGAATGTGCCGAGTACCGGCTTCGTGGGAAACAGCTTGGCTTTTGTGGCAAGCTTCTCGGCCACCGACTTACCCGTGTCGTCGCGGTAGACGAGGATGGCCGCGGGGATCATCACGAAAGTCACCGACAGTGATTCCCAGATCAGCGGGAACTGGAAGGTGCTGCCGGGGAACAATGTTCCGAACGGGATCGCCTGCGAGTAGATGTACAACCCCGTGCGCACCAGACTGACTTCCAGAATGGCGTCGAAGACGAAGCCGATCACCAACACCAGTACACCCAGGCTGATCAATGGGTGGCGGGCGACGAACGCTTGCGGCCCGCGGTTGGCCTGCAACTTGCGAAGGATCCAGATCGCCGGGAAGTACGGGCCGAAGTAGAAGGTCACGTACCCGAACACGATCCACGGTTCAACGGTCGGCGACATCATGATCAACGGCCAAGATTCCGGCCAGTGCAGCAACGCGGGGTTGTACACCGCATACGGCGACCAGTTCATGATCGGGTCCTGCCACACGATCAGCGTCGTCACCAAAACCATCATCAGCACCGGACTGCCGGGGTTCTTCCGCCACCCGCGGATGAAGACGATGGTCAGCACCACGACCATGATCAACGCGCCGACCTGCGGAATGACCTGCCAGTGATCGAAACCCGTGAGGAACCCGACGGGGCGGGGGCGCCCCTCGACGTTCGGGTTCGCCACCCGCGGGTCGACGTCCGTTCGCGCAACGGCGGCGAACAACCCGAGGAAGCCGAGCCACGCGAAGAGGGCGATGACCCGGCCCCAGTTCGGTCCGGTCTTCGCCTTGGGCTCAACCGATGCGGTGCCCAACTCTTCCTGAGTCGTCATGGTCAGTCCTCCCCGAAACGATCGACCAAATGCGAGTTGACGCCGTCCGCATCGAGCGACCGTGCCACCAGATAGCCGGATCCCATCCAGGCTCGTCGCGTCCATTTGCCAAGCGACACACGGGTTCCCGGTGCGCCAGACGCGGCAGGCATCATCTTCACCCGCTCCAGTGCTTCCTTGACGCCGCGCGGGCTGAGCGGATGAGCATCGGTGAAGGCGCGCACCAGGGTGGCTGCGACATCGTGATTGACAACCGACACGCAGTATTCGGGACGGCTGCCGTTGTACCTCTTCGCATACCGGTCGAGCCAGGCCTGCCCGACGGGATTGTTCTCGTCGTATTGGTCGACCCCGACCCAGCCGAGAAACGCGTTCCACATGATCGGGTTGACCCACGCGTTTTGAAACGCTGTGGTGGTGAATCGCGGCGGGTCCCATCCGACCGCCTCGAGGGCCGGGTTGATGAAGACGATGCCGAATCCGAAGCCGAGGTGCACGATCGCCTGGGCTTTGGCCTCGTACAGCGTGTTGACCGCCTCGTTGATGTCCTGCGCCGTTTGCGCGATAGCGGCCTCCGCGACGATGCGAATGCCCTTGCGGGCACAGGCACTTCGCAGATTTCTGAGGTAGCTCTCGCCGATCAGGCTCTGTTCGACCAGGACACCGATCTCGTTGAGACCGCGCTTGGCCACCAGATCGGTGAGGAAGATCGGCTCGTCGGTCATCGATCCCTGCGGGAAGGCGAACGTCCACTCACCAAGCCAATCGTCGGTGCCGGTGACGCTGATCGCCGGCACCTTGAACCGCTCTTCGATGGCCTCGCGCACCGGGACACAGTTGTCGGTGATGTTCGGCCCGAAAACCACCAGGCAGCCCTCGTCGACGAGTTCGCCGTACGCGTCGATGACCGCTTTAACCGAACCCTTGGGTAGCCCCTCCACCTCGCGGTAGATCATCTGCACTTTTCTGTCCATCAGACCTTGTTCGACCGCCTCGTCGAAGACGAGTTCGAAAGTCTGAGTGAACGAGGCCAACAGTTCCTCGGGGAACCCTGGCGGCAATGTGAAGTCCATCAGATAGCCGACCTTGATCGGCTCCGCAGTGCTCTCGTAGGACATCGCACCTCCGTTGGCGTGCAGCTCGCGATGGAAGAATGAAACCTAATATTTGTTCTGACCCTAGCGAGGGTGCTGGCGCTGGTCAATCATTTGCTCACGCCTGCTCGTCTGCCAGGTAGACGTCGATCATCTCCACCAGGCCGCGGGTCACGGTCAAGTCGTCGGTGAGCGGTCCGGCGATTGCGGAGCGAGCGGCCTCACGAGGACTGAGCCCCTCGGCGATGAGCCGCCCAGCCGCGATCAGTACGCGCGTCGACGCCACCTCGCGCAATCCCCCGGTTTCGAGTCGGCGGATCGCCTGGCCCAAACGTACGAGTTCGACCGCTCGATCGTGGTCAATGCCCGCTTCATTGGCGACGATCTTCTCCTCGACATCGGGTGAGGGAAAACCGAAGGTAATTGCGACCATTCGCTGTCGCGTCGAATCCTTGAGATCCTTGAGCACGCTTTGATAGCCGGGGTTGTAGGACACGACCAGACAAAATCCCGGTGCGGCGTCCAGGGTGATTCCGAGGCGTTCGATGGGCAACTGGCGGCGGTGGTCAGCCAGCGGATGCAGGACGACGGTGGTGTCCTGACGCGCCTCGACGACCTCGTCGAGGTAGCAGATCGCACCGTCGCGCACGGCACGCGTCAATGGCCCATCGACCCACTCGGTGTCACCGCCGCGCAACAGGAATCGGCCGACGAGATCGGCCGTCGTCAGATCGTCATGGCAGGAAACCGTGATCAACGGCCGATCGAGATCGTGGGCCATCGCTTCCACGAATCGGGTTTTCCCGCAGCCGGTGGGGCCCTTCAGCACGATGGAGAGCCCCTGGTTGAAAGCCGCTTTGAACACCTGCTCCTCGTTCGCGACTGGCACGTAATACGGCCGCGGCGGCTTCACCGGCATCGTTTCCCTTCCTGAGACTTTCCCGCAGACTAACGCGGAACAGATGTTTGGTTCAAGGTCCTCGCGGTTACGACACCCGTCGTCGCAGGTCCGCAGTGTGCAGCGCGGCCCGGAACAACGGGCCGATCACATCCCCCAACCGAGTGGGCTTGGGAATCGAGGCATGCGCGGCAGTTCCGAACACCCGGGCGAGGTCACCCTGATCGGTTCCCGCCCCGATGGTCAGGCACAGACACCCGATGCCCTGCCGTCGCGCTTCCCCAAGCGCGCGGCGCGCGTCCGCGGCGCCATAGCGGCGTTCGTATCCGTGGTCGTAGGCCAGCCCGTCGGACAACACGACAAGCAGGCGGCGTGACGTTCCGGCTTTCTCCGCGATGACGGACGTGCCATGGCGAATCGCCGCGCCCAGCCGCGAATACGCACCGGGCGTCAGGCTGCCGAGACGTCGCATCGCCGTCGAGTCGAGCCTGTCGTCGAATCGCTTGACCGGCATCACGGACACCGCTGAGCGCCCTTGAGATTGAAACGCGTAAAGCGCAACCCGGTCTCCTAGCTCGTGCAGGGCCACAGTCAGCGCCGCCGCGGCCGCTCGCTGCTGTTCGTGCACCGTCTCGCCGAATGTGCCTGCCTCTCCGGCGGATCCCGAAACGTCGAGCAATACCAGGACCGCGAGGTCGCGGCGCCTGCGCAGGCTGTCGAGGTACACGGCCTCGTCTGGCGCAGAACCCGCGAGCAGTTCCACCCGTGCCTCCACCGCCGCGTCGACGTCGATGTCGTCGCCCTGTGCTTGTCGATGAGCCCGGTCAAGACCGATGCCGAGCCGGGTGAGCGGACGTCTCAGCGAGTGCACATCTGGCCGGCCGAGCATCGAATCTGGTTGCACCGGGGGTTCGATCTCCTGCACTGTGCACCAGTCGGGTCGGTAGCGCCGCCGGTCAACGTCCCACTCGGGATACTTCCAGCCGTCGTCTGAGGAGTCCTTGAAACCGTCGAGGTCGGAAGGCGGTGTCGCCGTTGATGTGACAAAACCCCCGCCGCGAATTCCCCTGTGCGAGCGATGAGTAGGGGTTTCCGCACCCGGCGGTCCACCCCCACCGAGTTGACGCACTCTGCTCATCAGATGTTGTAGCGCTTTCCCAAGCGCGCCGCCACCGCCGACGGGACTGGAGAACGGGTCGGTCACATCCTCGCCCTCATCGCCGTCGTCGAGATCGGCCAGCGCCTTCTTCTGCTCGCGCCGCGGCACGTGTGCGGCCTGCGAATCCGCATGTGCGGTCGCGGCATTTGCCGAAAGTACGTTCCTGGCCCTGATGACGCCGAAGCTCGCAGGCGGATCCGGGATGTGGCCACGCGCCGATGCCATCGTGAGTGATTCGGCAGGCGAAGTGGCTCGCGATGCGAGGTCCAGATCGATCAGGGATCGAGCGGTGTGTGGCAGCAGATCATCGTTCGCCGATAGCGCGCGGTGACCTTCGACGGCGAGATACCGTCGCGCCAACGCGGGACGGCGGACCAGCCTGCGCACCACCTCCGGTTCCAATCCCCCGCCTGCCAGCAGTGAGGCCTGGACCATGACCGATTCCACCTGCTGGATCCGGACGGCAGCGGCGTCGACGTAGACCGTCATCCCGTCCGTCCATGCGGGTTCACCAGGTCGGGCGGGCGCCACCGCGACGTTGCGTCCAGCCAGGGCGGACGCCAGCAGGCGCAGCCGCTGCGGGCCATCGTTCCCCTCGTCGTCCACCGCACCTCGCTCGTTGACCAAATATCTGTTCCACCGTAAGGTTCGCACCCAACGCCAGTCAATTGGCAAGGAGCAGCGCATGATCGACTTCACCGGGCAGGTCGCGGTCGTGACCGGAGCCGGTCGCGGGCTAGGCCGCCTTTACGCAACTGAACTCGCACGGCGCGGCGCATCGGTGGTGGTCAACGACCTCGGCGGCACCATGGGCGGCGACGGCTCGGACGCCACGGTCGCCGACGAGGTCGTCGCCGAGATCACCGCTGCCGGTGGCGCGGCTGTCGCTTCGCATGATTCGGTGGCCAGTCCCGAGGGTGGTCAGGCAATCGTGCAGACGGCGCTCGATCAATTCGGCCGGGTCGACGCCGTCGTCAGCAATGCAGGAATCTTCAACAGCATCGCGTTCGACGAGCTGACGACCGACGACTGGCGTCGCATGCTGCGCGTGCACCTTGACGGCGGGTTCTACCTGGCACAGCCCGCATACCGCGCGATGAAGGCACAGGGCTACGGCCGTCTTGTGTTCGTCGCCTCGTCGGCGGGCATGTTCGGCCAGCATCTGGAGGCCCACTATGCGGCGGCCAAGGCCGGCCTCGTCGGGTTGACCAACGTCATCGCCCTGGAAGGTGCGCCACACGGGATATTGGCCAACACCGTTCTGCCGTTTGGCCTTTCGCGGATGGTCACCGAAACGCTCGGCGATCCCAATGCGCTGGAGGAGAGCGCCTTCTTCAAGGCGATCCGGCCGGAACTCGTCGTCCCGATCGTGGTGTACCTGGCCAGTCGGGCCTGCGAGCTGACGCACCAGAACTTTTCGGCATTGGGCGGCCGCTTCGCGCGGGTCTTCATCGGCCTCGGCCAGGGATGGACGGCCACGCCCGACAGCGAACCCACTGCCGACGACATCGCAGCCCACCTCGCCGAGGTGTCGGCGACCGAACCGTTCACGGTTCCCGGTTCGATCTACGACGAGGTCTTCGAAGTCGCCGAGCGACTGGGCATCGCGCCGTGATCCGACGTGGTGGAAGCGGACTCTGGTAGCGTTAACCAAACATTCGTTCAGTTTGCCGACAGGAGTCAGGAGTGAGCCCGAAGCGTGACCGTTCGGTCAGCGTGGGCCACGCCTATGACGACGGCACCCGAAGGACCGAAATCCTGCAGACCGCGGCGTTGTTGATCGCAACGTCTGGTCTGCGCACGTCTCTGCAAGAGATCGCCGATGCCGCGGGCATCCTGCCGGGCAGCCTGTATCACCACTTCGAGTCCAAAGAAGCGATTCTCGTCGAACTGCTGCGGCGTTACCACCAGGATCTCGATCGCATCGCCGAGCGCACCATGGCCAGGCTGGACGAGCCCGATTCCCGTTCCGCGTTCGACCGGATCGCCGATCTGAGTGCGGCGATCGGCGAGTGCGCGGTGACCCATCGGGCCGCACTGCAGATGACCTTCTACGAAGGACCGAGTTCGAACCCGGAACTGACCGCCCTGGCCCAGCAGCGTCCGACGGCGATCCTGGAGGCAATGGTGCAGACGCTGCGGGCGGCAAGGTGGAGTGGGTATCTCAAGCCCGACATCGACCTGCCCGTACTGGCGGACCGGATCGTCCAATCGATGCTGCAGGTCGGGCTCGACGTCATCCGGCACAACGCCGGGGCAGACAAGGTGGCGACACTTCTGTGCCGGATCCTGCTGGAGGGACTGGCGGCCGTCCCACCCACCGATGACGATCTCGACCGCTCCCCCGCATTCATTGCCGCAGACGAAGTCGTGCAGTCGTGGGTCGACGAGAGCGCAGCGGCGCCGAACGACAAGGCCGCGCACGTGCGCGCCGTCGCCCGAGCCGAATTCGGCCGCAAGGGTTACGAAGTCACAACCATCAGAGACATCGCCTCTGCGGCGAACATGGGCACCGGCACGGTATATCGCTTGATCGGCTCGAAGGACGAGCTGTTGGCCTCGATCATGCAGTCCTTCGGCGAGAAGGTCGCATTGGGGTGGACGAACGTCCTCCGATCGAATGCGTCACCTATCGAGAAGCTGGATGCGCTGAGTTGGGTCAACACCAACGCGCTCGACCGCTTCGGTGACGAGTTCAGGATCCAGCTCGCGTGGATGCGCCAGTCACCACCGGACACCCCGAATCCCGGCTGGCTGTTCGCCAAACGCGTCCGGCAGATGAAATCGCTGCTGGCCGATGGCATTCGGTCCGGCGAGATCACGATCGACAGCCCGTCGAACGAAATTCTGGCCCGCAGTGTGATCGGCATCGGGTGGATTCCGGAGAACATCCTTCACGACCTGGGCACCCGGCGCGCACAGTTGCATGTGCGCGACACCTTGGTGCGCGGCGTCGCGAACCGCGACTAGCGCTACCCGATTATCACGGGCAGCTTCCCCCACCCACGCACGCTCGAGGTGTGCGCCATCGCCGCGCTGTCGTAATCGACCTCCCAGTCGGGCCAACGCGTCAGAACCTCCTCGAGCACAACCCGCGCCTGCATCCGTGCCAGCGCCGAACCCAGGCAGAAGTGCAGGCCTTGGCCGAAGCTCAAATGCCCACCGCTGCGGTGGATGTCGAAGCGGTCGGCGTCGGGGAAATGCCGCTCGTCGCGGTTGGCCGAGCCGTTGAGCAACAACATGACCGACCCCTCGGGAACGGTGTGGCCGTGGCACTCGACGTCACGGGCGACGTACCGTGCCTGTACCGGTGACGGCGCCTCGTACCGCAGCACCTCCTCGATGGCCTTCGGGATCAGCGAGAAGTCGGCCGCCAGTTCCCTGCGTTGGTCGGGATGCTCGGCCAGAAGTTGACCGATGAACCCGATCAGGCGCGTGGTCGTCTCGTTGCCGGCACCGGCGATCATGCTCGTGTAGGTGAGCACCTCGGTACGCGTCAGTCGCCGAAGCGCACCGTCTTCCTCAACCTCGGCGGTGAGCAACTGCGTCATCAAATCGTCGGAAGGATGGTCCGCCCGCCATTCGATGTACTCCGCGAACAACTGGTAACTGTTCTCGAAGGCTTCCGCTGTGACGGTCCTGAACTTGCCCTCCTTGAGGCCCAGCACTCGATCGGTCTTATCCCGGATCCCCCGCTGATCCTCTTCAGGGATGCCCAGCAGGTACCCGATCGTCCGCATCGGGACCATCGCGCCAATGTCCTGGATGAAGTCGAACCGGCTCGAGCCGACAAGCGGGTCGAGTGCGCGCACACAGAACTGCCGCGTCAACGGCTCTATCTCCTCCATCCGCCGAGGCGTGAAAACCCTTGACAGCAACCGTCTGTGGAGATCGTGCAGTGGCGGATCCTCGAACAGAATGACGCCAGGCGGCACCTCGATCCCGCTGGTGATGACATCCATCGTCGTGCCCCGGCCCGAGCGGTACGCCTCCCAGTTCGGCAACTCCCGCGCCACGTCCTCGTATCTGCTCAACGCGTAGAACCGGAACTTCTCGTTGTAGTACAGCGGGGCCTCGTCCCGAAGACGCTTCCACGCCGGATAAGGATCGTTGTCGATCTCGAAATCGAATGGGTCGTAGTACACCTCGACGGCGCTTGCCCCGGTCACTTCACCACCTCCGCCATGATGCCTTCCGGCCGCCCAAACATTTGTGCCGGCGTCGGCCACGCTACGGTCCGGTGCGTTACAGTGTCAACCATCATTGTCAAGCTCTCATTGGTCAATCGAAGGCGTAGCGGGGCAAGGTATTCGGCATGTCCAGCGAGCTGAGCAGCCCGGCCGGGGCGTCCACCACGAATGGGATCGCATTGACGACGCGCATCGCCGTGGCTGTCATCGCGGCGTGGCCTGCGCCGTGGCCCTCTTCCGCGCCGAGGTTCATCGAACAGTGGATGTCGGGATCGCCTTCGATGTCTACGCGATAGGTCGCGTCGAACTCCGAGGACGGCCAATCGGGTGCGACGTCGCGGGACATCCGGATGATGTGTTCGATCACGATCGCTTCGCGCCCGTTCACCACACCCGAGGCGCGAGTGCGCACGGCGCCGCAAGTGCCGGCTTCGATGGTTCCGAAAGCAACCTCGATGTCGCGCTTGGTGAGTCGCCGATCCAACGATCCGCGCACCTCGTCGACGTCGACTCCGAGGCCGGCGGCCATCAGGTAGATCGGTGCCTTCCAAGCCATTTCGATGAAACCAGGGGTTTTGAGCATCGGTTCGAAGTCGAGCGGATGACCGAAACCCATGCCGTTGCGCATCACGTCGGCCACCGGATAGTGGTCGTTGAGCGCCACCTCGGTGACCTTGAGCGTGCGGATCGACTTGGACTGCGTCGTCAGGAGCAGGGCAAGCTGATCCGACCCGAAGCCAGGGAAGATGCCCGACGCGTAGAACGACGCATCCCCCGATATCGCGGCGTCATGCATCTGGTCGCGCCAGTCGGGCGAGTAAAACGCAGGCGGGTACACCAGGCTGGTGGAAGTAGTTGAAACGACGTTGATTCCGGCGGCCAACAGCTTGAGGTAGTCGGGCACCGCACCTGCATCACGCTCTGGCCCACTGGCCGCATACACGACGCAGTCGGGTTCCAGCGCTATGAGTTCCTCGGCATCGTCGGTGGCCGCCACCCCGATCGGATCACCACCTGCCAGTTCGCCTGCGTCCCTGCCGACCTTGTCAGCCGAATGCACCCAGACACCCACGAGTTCGAGATCCGCGCGGCGGATGATCGCGTCGACAGCTCGCGAACCGACACCGCCGGTTGACCACACCACCGTCCGAAGCGGTGCTGACATTCACTCACCTCCGATCATGCGCGTTCGGTCGCCATCACGGCACGTTCGAGGTACGGCCACGCCACGTCGGGTGGGACACCCCCGCACAGCGGAAGCAGCGGAAGCGGTTTGCCTGTCCGGATGTACGCAGCCGCCTCATCGATGGTCAAGATGCGGTATGCACCCTGCTCCTCGCGTAAGGCCGAGACACTGCCTGCCCGCGAGATACTGGCCACCGAGTCGTCACCATGCCGGTATGACGCCGCCGCCATCGCATCACGGAGAAGGTAGGGCCCCAGCTCGTCCCACGCTGCATCGACGTCGCCGGCGACGAACATCGTCGTCGGCGCACCTGGCAGCGGAAACTGAACCACTCCCGGCTCGTAACCCATTGCACGGCATTCGGATTCGTAGAACTCCCGAAGACCTGGCGTGGCCGTTTGCGAGATGAACCCGAGCCCATATTTCGCCGCCCGTCGGGCCGCGGCCTTGCTGCCCCCCGCGACGAGCATGTAGGGACCGCCCGGTGTCGCCGCGGCAGGCGTTACGCGAATCCGCCTGCCGCCGTGGTCAACCGGGTCGCCCTTCAGCAGCCGCCGCAACAGGCCCAGCGAATCGTCGGCCAACTTACCGCGCTGGTGCATCTCGAGCCCGAAATGCTCGTACTCCTCGACGCGGTGGCCGATCCCGAAGGCATAAGAGACACGTCCCTTACTGATGATGTCAAGCACGGTCATTTCTTCTGCGAGCCGGACCGGGTCCCAGAAAGTGATCGGAACGGCAGCCAGCAAGATAGCCAGTTGCCGTGTGCGTGCTGCTATCGCCGCGGCCAGGATGTGCGGCGCGGGCAGATGTCCGTCGTCGGCACCGTGGTGCTCCGACAGCACCGCGATCACAGCACCGCGTGTCTCCGCCCACGAGCACATGTCGATGGCGGCGGTGTAGAGCTCGGTCGCGGCGCCTTGAGACAGCCGCATGTCGAAGCGCAACGTGAACATCGCCCCGAATCTAACCGCCGGCGGTATGCTTCCGGAGCAAAAGTTAGGTTTTTCGACGGGAGTTCCGATGACAGAAGGTCAGCACCGCGTCGTGGTGTGGGCGACGGGCGGCATCGGATCGATCGCGATCCGCGCGATCCACCAGCGGCCCAACCTCGACCTGGTCGGGGTGTGGGTGCACTCGCAGGAGAAGAACGGGAAGGACGCCGGCGAACTGGCCAACGGCGAGCCGATCGGTCTGGCGGCCACCACCGACGCCGACGCGCTGATCGCGCTCAAACCAGACTGTGTCGTGTACGCAGCCAGCGGTCCCGAACGCGACGCGCTCGCGATCCCCGACTACATCCGGCTTCTGCGCGCCCGCATCAACGTGGTGACAACGAGCACCACGCGATTGGTGAACCCGCACGCCTACGAGCCGGCCGAGTGGCGCGACCAATTGACCGTCGCCGCGAAAGAAGGCCAGGCGTCGCTGTACGCGTCGGGCATCGAACCCGGATTCGCCGCCGACTACCTGCCACTGGTGCTGACCACCCAGTCGTCCCGGATCGAGAAGATCCACGCCTACGAGATCGGCCTGTACGACGACTACGGCGTGCCCGACATCATGAGCGATGCAATGGGTTTCGGCCGCCCCCTCGACTACCAGCCATGGATCGCTTTCCCCGGTGCCATCGCCGGAGAGTGGCAGGGACAGATACGGATGGTCGCCGAGGCACTCGGTGTCGAGGTTCAGGAGGTGCGCGAGACGTTCGATCGTGCGGCGACGGATCGGACGCTGGAGGTGGCGATGGGCACCGTCGAATCCGGCACCTGCGGCGCATTGCGGATGCAGGCGATCGGCGTGGTCGACGGGCGCGAAGCCATCGTCATCGAACACGTCACCCGTCTGGCGCCCGACGTCGCGCCCGACTGGCCCACGCTTCCCGGCGCGCTCGGCTACCGCGTCGTGATCACCGGTCAACCCGATATCGATTGCACGATGGCGGCCACGGTTCGCGACCGCAAAGAGGCGGGCATCGAGGGCATGACGTCGGGTGCGGGCGCGATGGTTGCCACCGCCATGCGCGTCGTCAACGCCGTGCCTTACGTCGTTGCGGCGCCCGCCGGCCTGCTCAGCTCGGTCGACCTGCCGTTGACGATCCCGCGGGGCGCGTTCGGGTGACTACTCGGGCAGTCGCAGTTCGGGCTTCTCGACCTCTTCGATGTTCACGTCCTTGAACGTGATGACCCGGACCTGCTTGACGAACCGGGCCGGTCGGTACATGTCCCACACCCAGGCATCGGCCAGCCTCAGCTCGAAGTAGACCTCGCCCTCGGAGTTGCGCGGCACCAGCTCGACGCTGTTGGCCAGGTAGAACCGCCGCTCGGTCTCCACGACATAGCTGAACTGACCGACGATGTCCTTGTATTCGCGGTAGAGCGAGAGCTCCATCTCGGTTTCATACTTCTCGAGATCTTCGGCACTCATCGGCTCAGCTGTCCTTCATATCGGCGACGCCATCGGCTCTTCGCGCAAGCGCTCATCGCAACTTCCAATTCTCCCCTACCCCAATTGGCTCTGCTGCTCGGGTTCGGTCTCCAGGGCGGATTCCGGCACGAGCTCATCCCCGACCGGCACCAGCCGGCGCACGTTGATGAACGAATATCGGTGCTGGCTGCAGGGCCCGAGCTGGGCCAGCGCCGCACTGTGGGCCGGAGTGCTGTAGCCCTTGTGCTCGGCGAACCCGTAGCCCGGATGTTCGGCCTCCATGTTGACCATCAACCGGTCGCGGCTGACCTTCGCGAGCACGCTGGCCGCCGCGATGCAGGCCGCGGCCGCGTCGCCGCCGACGACAGGAAGCGACGGGACCGGCAGCCCCGGCACTCGAAACCCGTCCGAAAGCACATAGCCCGGCCGCACCGACAGACCGGCCACCGCCCGCCGCATGCCTTCGATGTTCGCGACATGCACACCTCGTCGATCCACCTCGACGGACGGGATGAACACCACGTGATAGGCCAGCGCGTAGCGGCGGATCAGCGGAAACAGCCGCTCGCGCTCTTTCTCGTTGAGCTTTTTGGAGTCGTCGAGCGCCGAAAGGCTCTCCAGCCGGTTCGGCCCGAGGACGCATGCCGCGACCACCAGCGGACCCGCGCACGCGCCGCGGCCGACCTCGTCGACGCCCGCCACCGGACCGAGTCCGCCGCGGTACAGCGCGGACTCCAGGGTGCGCAGGCCTGAGGACTTCCGGATCACAGTTCGCGGAGGCCATGTCGCCGGCAAGAGCAGCTCCCCCTGAGCTATTGAGTCTGCGGGTTCACCGCATGGACTCCACCCCATCGCGACGGGGGCCAGGCGATGAACCGTGCTTTTCCAATCACATTGTCTACCGGCACCGTGCCCGGCGTCGGGTCACCGGTGCAGATCAGTCCCTGCTGCGCCGCGGCGGGCGTATTGCCGCAGTGCGCACGGGAATCCGCCGAGTGGGTGCGGTTGTCGCCCATCACCCACAGCCGCCCATCGGGCACCTTCACCGGCCCGAACTCGGGACCCAGGCAGGGATAGATCTTCGGGTCGGCCAACATCGTCGACGGGTCGAGATACGGCTCGGTCAGCTTCTTGCCGTCCACCGTGAGCCCGGTGTCGGCGCGACACTCGACAGTCTGCCCACCCGTCGCGATCACCCGTTTGACCAAATCGTTCTCGTCGGGCGGCACGAAACCGATGAACGACAGCGTGTTCTGCACGAAGCGCACGACGGTGTTCTTGGAGCGGATCGACTTGTAGCCGATGTTCCAGTTGGACGGGCCCTTGAACACGATCACGTCGCCGGGCTGCGGAGTGCCGAACCGGTAGGTGAGCTTGTCGACCATGATCCGGTCACCCGTGCAGCCCGTACAGCCGTGCAGCGTGGGCTCCATCGACTCCGACGGGATCAGATAAGGCCGCGCGACGAACGTCAACATCACGTAGTAGAGCACCACCGCGATGGTGATCAGCAACGCCGCTTCCCGCAGCGCACCGCGCTTCTTGGGTTCTTCTTCGACCTTTTCGTCGGTGACCGGGTCGGTCGTATCGTCGGTGACCGAATCAGTGACTTCGGGCGTTGGGTCGGAAGACGAATCCTGAGGGTCCGTGGAGTCGGTCACCGCATCAGAGTAGCCAGCGCGGTGCTTACCGCCGCGCTCGTCGTCGGTTGCCAAGGATCAGACCTCGTCGATGCGCGAGGTCAGCGCTTCTCCTTGATCTTGGCCTTCTTGCCGCGCAACTCGCGCAGGTAGTACAGCTTCGCGCGGCGCACGTCGCCGCGGGTGACGACGTCGATGTGGTCGATGTTGGGCGAGTGCACCGGGAACGTCCGCTCGACGCCGACGCCATAGCTTTCCTTGCGCACGGTGAAGGTCTCACGAACGCCACCGCCCTGGCGGCGAAGGACGACACCCTTGAAAACCTGGATGCGCTCCTTGGAGCCCTCGATGACCTTGACGTGCACGTTAACGGTGTCGCCGGGGCCGAAGTCCGGGATGTCGTCGCGCAGCGACGTCTGATCGACGAAGTCCAGCGTGTTCATCGGTGACACTTCCTTGTTGTTGGCGGCTGCGGGCGCCTCCGTCACGATGTGACTGGTAGCCGAGCCGATCTATTCGGGCGTATCTGGGGTCTCGCAGCGGGCGGCGTTCGGCCCACGCGGACAACTGCTCAATTGTGCCAGACCTGCCCCAGTCCAGTGAAATCGCCGCCCGAGGACACCCCGAAACGCGCCCGCGGTCTACGCGGCAACGCGGGCGGTCAACCGTTAGGCTGAAGCCCACCCTGCAGGGCAGTGGGCGAAACCTGATCCGGATCGGGAAAGCGAGGGAGGACCATGCGACGGCG
>Ga0068863_100002043_pt1 | contig 20010 bp, 13 predicted proteins | sample KBSSwiS62_FD_66596 | JGI IMG/M metagenome (GOLD analysis project Ga0068863, IMG submission 66596) | Switchgrass rhizosphere microbial communities from Kellogg Biological Station, Michigan, USA - KBS Switchgrass S6-2 | ecosystem: Host-associated > Plants > Roots > Rhizosphere > Soil ...
CCGATCTTGGTTTCGTAGCTGTCAACCACCGCGTCGAGCGCCGTGCGATCGACGAGGCCTTTCTCGACGAGCAGCGATTCAAGGGCTTTGACGCGCAGGGCGACGTCCGAGGGGACCGCCTGATGCTGATGGTCGTGGCCGTGATCGTGATCGTGATGCGCATGCCCGTGCGCGGCGGACGGTTCGGCCACGAAGGCGGCGGCCGTGGCGGCGGCGTCTTTCAGAAATCCTCGTCGCCCCACCGGACCCTTCTTGTCGTTCGCCATACTCTGGCGGCTCCTGCGGCGCCGGCGTGTCTTTTTCACTCGAAGATTCGCTACTTATACACCCGCTGGCGCGGAGCCGCGACGCTTTTTCGCAGACGGAATCGGTGTCAGGATGACACTCCACAAGGAGTGGCGAGCATGGATCGACGGGAATTCTTTCACGCCGCGGGAGCGGTCGGCGCGCTGGCGGCGGCCGGGCCCCGGATCGCCGCGCAAGGCGTCGCCGAGTCTGCGACAGGCGATCGCGAGCGCTGGGTCGGGTTCCTGACCCGGCTCGCCGATCCGGTCCTGACGAATCTCGCCAACGGAACACTCAAGGCCCGCATGCCCGTCGAGCAGGCGGCCGGCACCGACCGCCGATCGGTGACACATCTCGAGGCGCTCGGTCGATTGCTGGCGGGCATCGCGCCGTGGATCGAGCTGGCGCCGGACGACACGCCCGAAGGACGGTCCCGCGCCGCGTATGGGGATCTCGCCCGACGCGCGATCGCACGCGCCGCCGATCCCTCGTCGCCGGACTTCATGAACTTCACGCGCGAACGGCAGCCGCTGGTCGACGCGGCCTTCCTCGCGCAGGGGCTGCTGCGCGCACCGCGCGCGCTGCGCGATCAGCTGGACGCGACGACGACACGGCAGCTGGTGGCCGCGCTCGAATCGACGAGAGCCATCGTGCCGGGTTACAACAACTGGCTGCTGTTCTCGGCGACGGTGGAAGTTGGGCTGAAGAGCCTCGGCGCCTCCTGGGATCGATTGCGCGTCGACTACGCGCTCCGCCAGCACGAGCAGTGGTACAAGGGCGACGGCGCGTACGGCGATGGCCCCGACTTCCACTGGGACTACTACAACAGCTTCGTGATCCACCCGATGCTGACCGACGTGCTCGCGGCGTGCAAGGACGAGTCGCCGGCCTGGCAGGAGATCGGCACGCGAGCGGCGTCGCGCGCCCGCCGCTACGCCGCCGTCCAGGAGCGGCTGATCGCACCGGACGGCAGCTTCCCGGCCATCGGCCGATCGATCGCGTATCGCTGCGGCGCATTCCACCTCCTGGCCCAGGCCGCGCTGCGACGCACGCTGCCAGAAGGCGTGTCCCCGGCGCAGGTCCGCGGCGCGCTGACCGCGGCGATTCGCCGTTCGCTCGAGACGCCGGGCACGTTCGACGCGAACGGCTGGCTGCAGATCGGCTTCTGCGGCCACCAGCCCGGCGTCGGCGAAATCTACATCTCGACGGGCAGCTTGTATCTCTGTTCGGTCGGCCTGCTGCCGCTCGGTCTCCCGGCGACCGACGAATTCTGGTCGGCGCCGCCGCAGCCATGGACGGCGGTCAAGGCCTGGAGCGGCCAGCCGTTTCCGATCGATCACGCGCTGTAAGCTGTCGCGCTGCGATCAAGGTGTTACGCTAGTCGCCGCGGAGCCATCATGAGCACACGTCATGTCGTCGCGGTCGGAGTGGTCGCCCTTCTGTCGGCGAGTCATCCCATCGCCCAGCGCAAGGCCGTCCAGGTCGGCTACTGCACGCCGCTCAGAAACCTCGACGCAGCGAAGGCGGCGGGCTTCGACTACGTCGAGCTCAGCACCACGGAAATTGCCAGCCTGTCCGACGCCGATTTCGACCAGGCTGCGGCGCGCGTCCGCCAGGTCGGACTGCCGGTGCCGGCGACCAACCTGTTCCTGCCCGCCGCGCTCAAGGTGACCGGCCCGGCCGTCGATCGCGATCAGCAGATGGCGCACGTCAAGAAGGCGTTCGATCGGCTCGCGAAACTCGGCACGCAGATTGTCGTCTTTGGCAGCGGTGGCGCGCGCCAGGTGCCCGACGGCTTCTCCAAAGACGAGGCGTTCCAGCAGTTGGTCGACTTCGGCCGCCGGATCGCGCCGGAAGCCAGGGCCCGCGGGATCACAGTCACCATCGAACCGCTGCGCCGCCAGGAAACCAACATCATCAACTCCGCCGGTGAGGGCCTCCGGCTGGTGGAGGCGATCAACGATCCGAATTTTCAGCTGATGGTGGACTTCTATCATCTGGCCAGCGAGCAGGAGGATCCGTCGGTCATCCCGCGCGCCAGCGCGCACATCCGTCACCTCCACATGGCGAACCCGACCGGCCGCGTGTTCCCGCGGAAATGGGAAGAGTTCGACTACGCGCCGTTCTTCGCGGCGCTCCAGAAGATCGGCTACAACGGGCGTATCAGCGTCGAAGCGTCGACGCAGGACTTCACGACCGACGCGCCGCTGGCGATTGCGCTGCTCCGGCGCGCGTTTCAGTAGACAATGATGAAACCCTCACGCATCCGATTGATGACCGCGCTGATAGCAATGGCGATTGGCGCGACGACCCTCGACGCCGCGCCCGATCCCGAGCACGCCCGTCTCGTCTCGATGTCTGGCACCTGGGATGTCGAGGTGACGTTCTGGTTCCAGCCAGGTCGCCCGGGTGTCACGACGAAAGGCACGTCCACGATTCGATCGCTCTTCGACGGGCTCTTCGTCGAAGAGAAGATCGAGGGTTTGTTGAATGGCGCTCCGTTCACGACCCTCGCGTGGACTGGATTCAATACCGTGACCCACCAGTACGAGGCCACGCGCATCGCCAGCACGAACAGCATGCGCATCGTCGAGACTGGCGGCTACGACGAAAAGGCCAGGCAGTTCGAGCTGAAAGCGGACTATCCCCTCGCCGGCGAGACCTGGCACCAGCGCACCGTCATCCAGCCGGTGTCGAACGATTCGATGGCCGCGATCAGCTATCTCAGCTTCGGAAACGTGCCGGAGTGGAAGAGCGTGGAAATCAACTACACGCGGCGGACGCAGTAGCCGATACCGCGCCGTCGCACTCCTGCGACGAGCGTTGTCCTAGAGCGGTTTGCGTCTCGATGTAGCGCGGCCCTTTCAGGGCCGCGTCGGTCGCGGCGCTGAAAGCCCCGCGCTACACGGATCTGGAAACGCGCTAGTCCGCGCGCAAGACCTTCAGTGGGTCGAGCTGTAAGGCGCGATACGCCGGGACAACGCTGGCCACCAGCGCAACAAGGGCCAACGTGGCCGCAACGGCAGCAAGGGTCAGCGGATCTGATGCGCTCACGCCAAAAACGAGCGTTCTCATGACCTTCGCCGAGGCGAGTGCGGCGATCGTTCCGGCCGCGACGCCGACGAGCGCGGGCGACATGCCCTCAACGATCACTAGACGAACGACGTCGGCGCTCTGCGCGCCCAGTGCGGTTCTGATCCCGATCTCGCGGCTGCGTCCGCGCACGATATACGAGAGCATGCTGTAGATTCCGACGGCGGCGAGCAGCAGCGCGACTCCTGCAAAGACTCCGAGCAGCAGCGCGCTGAAGTGCTGCGGTGTCAGTTTTTCGTCTAGCAGCTGCACCATCGTTTGGGTGTCCACGACCGGCTGCTCTGGATCGATCGCGCGGATCGCTGCAACGGCGGCCTGAGCGAGCGTGGCGGGCGGCACTGATGTCCGTATGGCAAACGTCGCTCTGCCATACGGCTCGCGCGTGTAGAAGTACACCGTGGGCGTGGCGCCTTCAATGAGGTTCCGCTGCTTGACGTCTCCCACGATTCCAACCACCTGACGAAGCACCGTCTTCGAGAGGGCCGGTAAGAGGGCGCGGCGTCCAATTGCATCGTCGGCTCCCCAATACAGTTTTGCGGCGTCCTGACTGACGAGCAGCACGTCCCCATCACTGTCAAGCACGTCGCGTCCACGCAGCACCGGAATCTCCATGGCGCGCAGGTAGCCGGGGCTGATCTGCCGGACCTGCACTGCCACCGCGTCGCGCTGAGGCGCGTATCCCTCAAGCGCGAGCGTCTGTGAGGATCCGTCGGCGAACGGCAGGTCGTCGATCGTTCCCGCAGCCACGATACCCGGCAGTGCGCGAATGCGTTGCAACGCCGCCTCGAAGAATGCGGACCGCTGCCCTGCCGTCAGATACCGCGCCTCTACAAGGCGCACGCGCATCGTGAGCACGTTGTTCGGATTGAAGCCGCTGTCGACGTGCCTAAGGGCGAGCAGGCTCCGGGCCATCACGCCGGCGCCCATCAACAACATCAACGACAGCGCAACCTCGCACACGATCAGCAAGCGGCGCGTGCCGACACCAACCGCACTGTCGCTGCGCCCGCCTTCCTTGAGCGCGTCGTTGAGGTCGGATCGCCCTGCGCGCACGGCCGGCAGCGTCCCGGCGAGCATGCCGGTGAGCATCGACACCCCCACCGCGAACAGCAGCACTCGCGCATCGATCGAAATTTCCTCCGCCCTCGGCACTTGGCCGGCGAGCAGCGTCGAGGCTGAAGTGAGTGTCCCGTACGCGAGCAGAAGCCCGAGCGCGCCACCGGCGGCCGCGAGCAGCAATGCTTCGGTCAGCAACTGCTGACACACGCGTCCGCGTGCCGCGCCAAGCGCCGAGCGAATCGCGATCTCCTTTCGTCGGCTCAGAGCGCGAGTGAAGAGCAGGTTGCCGACGTTGGCGCAGGCGATGAGTAGCACCAACCCGACCGCGCCGACCAGCAAGAGAAGCATGGTGCGGCTATTGCCGACGATCTGCTCCTGCATCGGGATGATCGCGGCTCCCCAGCCTCGTCCGTCCGTTCCGGGAAACTCACGCGCGAACCGGGCGAAGATTGCGTCCATCTCGGCTTGCGCCTGCGCCAGTTCGACATCTCGCTTCAGACGTGCGACGCCGTCCCGATTGTGATTCCCACGGGCGGCGCGCTGCTCGTCGTTGAGTGCGAGCGGGATCCAGACGTCGCTCGCCATCCCCCTCCATGACGCGAACGAGGCAGTGGCCGGCATGACACCGACGATGCTGTACGCTTCGTCGTTGAGCTTCACCGTGCGGCCGATCGCGTCGGGTTGCCCGGCGAATTCGGTTCTCCAGAATCGATCGCTCAGGACGACGACGTGCTTGCCGCCTGGCGTGTCCTCCTCTTGCCGAAAGACGCGTCCGAGCGCCGGTCGAGCTCTGACGACCTCGAAAAAGCCCGCGGTCACGGCTGTCGCACGTACTGTTCGCGCGGTACCTGTGCCAGTGAGCGCGAGCTCCCGAAAGCCGCAGCATTGATACATTGCCATGCCCTCGAACGACTGCGCATCCCGCTGCCAGTTGTAGAACTTGCCTGGGGAGAGCTCGAAGAGTCGAGCGCCGGGGCCCGGCGTCCGGGTGAAGATCCGCACCAGCCGTTCCGGTTCGTCGAACGGCAGGGGACGCAGCAACACCGCGTTGACGATGCTGAAGATCGCGGTGCTGGCGCCGATGCCAAGCCCCAGCACGGTGACGACCGCAACGGCGAACGATGGTGTCCGGGACATCAGCCGGAACGCATAACGAACATCCGCAATCAACGTACGCATCCTCGAATCTCCCTGTGACGATCCCAGAGCCCGACTTGTCAGGCCCGCGTCGCGAGGACGCTTCTCTCGTACGCCTTGACCGCGTCGAGCCATTGCTGTCCGGTCGGAACGCCAGCGCTGCTGCAGTACTGCTCCCACACCGAGCCCCACGGGAGACTCTTGATCTCCTCCAGCAGCGCCAGGCGCGCGGTGTAGTCGCGGGCTTCCTCACACGCGCGCAGCTTCGCGGTCGGCTCCAGCATCGCCTGCAGCAGCGCCTTCTGCGTGTTGCGCGCCCCAATCACCCAGGCGGCGACGCGATTGATGCTGGCGTCGAAATAATCCAGTCCGATGTGCGTTCTCGGCAACAGGTCGCCGCGGACCAACTCCTGGGCGATCGCGCCGAGATCGTCGTTGAGGACGACGACGTGATCGCTGTCCCAGCGGACGCCGCGGCTGACGTGCAGCAGGATTTCCGGCAGGAACGAGAGCACCGCAGTGATCTTGTCCGTGATCGTTTCAGTCGGATGGTAATGCCCGGTGTCGAGCGTGTAGAGCACCTTGCGCGTCAGCGCGTAGGCCAGATAGAACTCGTGCGAGCCGACGGTGTAGCTCTCGCAGCCGATGCCGAACAGCTTGCCTTCGACCGCATCCAGGTTGTGTGCCGGGTCGAGCTTTTCCGCGAACACCGCATCGAGCGATTCGGTCAGCCGCTCTCTCGGTCCCATCCGGTCGACCGGCGTATCCTTCATGCCGTCCGGAATCCAGACGTTGGTCACGCAGGCGGTGCCGAGCGCCTTCCCCATCGCCGCGCCGATCCGCCGGCACGCCGCCGCATGGCGGATCCAGAACGATCGGATGCCCTGGTCGCGGTGCGACAACGTGAAGTTGTCGGCCGCCTTCGGATGCGAGAACAGGGTGGGGTTGAAGTCCAGTCCGATCCGCAGCGACTTGGCCCAGTCGATCCACGACGAGAAATGTTCGGGACCAATCGCATCCCGCTCGACCGGCCGTCCGCCGAACTCGCCATAGAAGGCGTGGAGGTTGAACCGATGCGTGCCGGGGATGAGAGAGAACGCCTGTGCCGCGTCGGCGCGGAGCTCGTCGGGCGTTCGCGCCTTCCCTGGATAATTCCCGGTCGCCGCCAGGCCGCCGCCCAGCGTTCCGTCCGGGTCTTCGAACCCGCCGACATCGTCTCCCTGCCAGCAGTGCAGTGAGATCGACACTGACGTCAGGCGCCGGAGCGCCGCATCCGTGTCGACGCCCATGTCAGCGTAGCGCTGGCGCGCGAGCTCGTAGCCAGCGTCGACTGTCTGTATCGTCATCGCACCCCTCTGTGTCCTCTGTTCCCCTTTGTGTCCTCTGTGCGTGCGCGTCAGAAATCGAAGCGTTCGATGTTGCTCTTGTTGAACAGCATCGGCGCACCGAGCACGATTTCGCTCCCGCGCACGTCGATGTGACCGAGCCGTCCGGCCTGGAGCTCGCGAGCGCCGACGTCGAGCTTGTGCTGAGAAGCCAGCACGCTCGCATAGACCGCAAGGTATCCAAGGTCACGCGTGTTCCAGAGGACGACGGTCTGCACGACCCCGTCGCGGACGTATGGCTTGTTGATGTTGGGCAGCGACAGCCCGATCACGTTGACGTCCTTGCGTCCGGCCTGCCGCACCGCCTCCGCCGCGCCAGGAACCGCCGGCGCCGAGATCGCCATCATCAGCTTTACCGACGGATAGACCTTCAACAGCGTCTGCGTTTCGGCAAACGCCTTGTCGCGGTCGTCGTCGCTCGGGCGGATCGTCGCGAGCTTCAGGCCTTTGTGCGTGTCTTGCAGCCGCTTCCTGATGAAGGCGATCCACTCATTCTGGTTCGCGGCGCTGAGTGCGCCGGTGATGATCGCGAATTCGCCCGTGCCGTTCAGCAGGCGCGCGGCTTCGTCGGTGAGCGCATTGGCAATCCCCTCGGCGGTCGCCTGGTTGACGAAGAAATCACGGGCGTCGGGTTCCGCGTCGGCATCCCAAGTGAGGACGCGGATCCCCCGTTCGCGCGCCTTGCGGAGCACCGTGGAAATGCCGGCCCGGTTCTCGACGGCCACGGCAATCGCGTCGACCTTGCGCGTGATCCAGTTCTCGACCAGCTCGTTCTGCTTGGCGGCATCGAGACCCGTCGGCCCGTCCCACAACAGGTCGACGTCGAGCTCGCGGGCCGCTTCCTCCGCCCCGGCGCGGCAGCTGACGAAGTAGGGATCGCCCTTCGCCTTGGGCATCATCGCGATCACCGTTCGATGTGCGGCGGCCGGCGCCGGGGGCCCGTCCGACAAACGGGAGGCGGTTGTGACGCCTCGCAGCAGCCAGATGTTCGTGCCCGCGACGATGATCGATCCCGTGAGAATCGCCGCGCACAGCACGGCGACCTGAGTGTTCTTCACCTCGAGCTCCTCTTCGAACGGCCGCGCACCGGCGCGAACCCGGATGTGACGATCGGCGGCAATCGTGGCCAACAGCAGCACGCCGGTCAGGATTCCGGTCAGCTCCGACGGCCACGCCGCGAGATGCAGTCCTGTCTGCAGCACCGCCAGCGCGCACAGCCCGAGCAGCGTGCCGCGCAGCGTGCCGCGGCCGCCGAACACCGACGTGCCGCCAAGCACCACCGCGGTGATCGCGTCGAGCTCGTAGCCGGTGCCCGCATCCGAGCGGGCCTGCCCGAGATGCGAGACGTAGATGATCGCCGCAACGCTCGCCGCCAGCCCCGACAGCACGTAGACGAGACCGACGCGTCGGGCGACCGGGATCGCGGCGTAGCGCGCGCCGCGGGCCGTGAACCCGATCGCGAACAACGCTCGCCCGATCACCGAACGATGCAGCAGCACGTAATACGCCGCGGCGATCGCGACGAATACCGGCAGCTGCGCCGGGATCACGCCTCCGAGATAACCCTGGCCGAGAAACAGGAACCTCGAGGGAAACCCAGTGTAGTTGACGGCGCCCTCGGTGACGCCTTCGGCAATGCCACGGAACAGCGAAAAGGTGCCGAGCGTCACGATGAGGGCGGGCAGCTCGAGGCGGGCGATCAGCAGCGCGTTCAGCCCGCCGCCCGCGCATCCGGCGAGCAGCGCGCACAACGCGGCCATCGGCAGCGGCAGATGCCACGTGCGGTACGCGGCCCCGAAGCAGACCGCCGCGAGGCCCATCATCGAGCCGACCGACAGGTCGATGCCGCCGGCGACGATGACCGGTGTCAGCGCGACCGCCAGCAGGCCGAGCTCCACGCTGAACCTCGTCATCTCGAAGAAGTTCCCGAGCGTGAAGAAGCCTGGCGCCACGGCGGCGAACAGCACGGTTTCCGCTGCAATCACGGCGAGGAGCGCCCAGCCTCCGCTCGCACGGCCGAAAGACGAGCTTCGCCTGGCAAGCCCGAAGACCGCCACGGTCAACTTGTTCATGCCTGAGCAGTCTTCACATGCGCCAGCGCTCGACCGCCGACCGATAGGCGCATGCCTTCGGCCGTAATCGCCACGAGAATGATCGCGCCCTGGATGGCGCGCTCCCAGTGCGCGCTGATTCCCAGGAATGTGAGCGCGGGACCGATGGCCGCCAGCAGAACGACGCCGAGCACGGAGCCTGGGACGCCGCCGCGGCCGCCGGCGACCGACGCCCCGCCGACCACGACCGACGCAATCACCTTCATTTCGAGACCGATGCCCGCGTTGCTGGGAATCTGATTGAACCGGACGGCGTTGAGCACGGCGGCGAGTCCCGTCAGAGTTCCCACGATCGCGAACACCGCGCACTTCACGACGGCGGTGTCGAGCCCGGCGAGCCGCGCCGCCTCCGGGTTTGAACCCGTCGCGTACACCGCGCGGCCGGCCGCCACGTGACGCAGCCCCCAGGCAAAGGCGATGGTCAGCACCGCCGTCAGCGACGCGGCGACCAACGGATATTCAGCCTGGGTGAGCCCAAGCCATTGAAACGCCCGCGGCAGGTCCTGAACCCAGGCGCCCTCCGTCGTCCAGCGCAGCCCATCTCGCAGCGCCACCATCGTCGCCAGCGTGACGACGATCGACGGGATACCGGCGTACGCGACCAGTGCCCCGTTGATCGATCCGCACAGCGCGCCCAGCAGACATGCCGCGGCGCTCGCGAGCCACACCGGCATGCCGGCCTTTGCGAGCACGCCGGCGGCGACCGCACAGATGGCGAACACCGATCCGACGGAGATGTCGATCTCGCCGGCGACGATGACCAGCGTCATCCCGATCGCCACGAGCAGGACCGGAAGATTCGCCAGGAAGAGATCGCGCAGGTTCTCTGCGGAAAAATAGCCGGGCGCAACGACCGCCAGGACCAACGCCAGCGCCGCGATGGCGCCCGCCACGGCTATTTCTCGTGTGTGACTGTGTCGCATCCCCAACCGTATCCCCTAGCCCCTAGCCCCTAGCCCCGACGCCGGCGTCGGCGGCGCCGGCCGCTCCAGCGCGAGCGCCATAATCCGATCCTGCGTCGCCTCCGCGCGGTCCAGCACGCCGCTGACGGTGCCGGCATGCATGATCGCGATGCGATCGCTCATGCTCAGCACCTCGGGCAAGTCCGACGAGATCATCAGGATCGCAAGTCCCCGTTCCGCCAGCTCGTGAATCAGCGCGTGGATCTCGGCTTTCGCGCCGACGTCGACGCCCTGCGTCGGCTCGTCGAGAATGAGCACGTCGGGCTGGATCGACAGCCAACGCGCGAGCGCGACCTTCTGCTGGTTGCCACCGGACAGAGCCCCCACATCAGTCGACACTGACGGCGCCTTGATCCGCAGGCGTTCGACATGGCTTTCGGCGAGCCGTCGCTCCGCGGCGCGATCGATCAGGCCACGGGACGAGACCGCGTCGAGGCTCGCCAGGCTGGTGTTCTCCGCAATCGACATCTCGAGCATCACGCCATGCCGGCGGCGATCTTCAGGCACGTAGCCGATCCTCAGGTGAATCGCCTCCAGCGGTGAACCGATGCGGACCGGCACGCCACGGACCAGCACTTCCCCGCCGTCGGACGGCACCAGACCGAACAACGTTTCCGCCAGCTCGGTCCTGCCGGATCCGACGAGGCCCGCGATGCCCAGCACCTCTCCGCGCTGCACGCTGAGCGACACGTCAGACAGGCCCAGTTCGCGATTCGACAGATGCCTCAGCTCGAGCGCCACATCGCCGGTGGCCACGGCCTGTCTCGGCTTCGTCTCTTTCAACGTCCGGCCAACCATCGTCTGAATCAGGCCCGGTCGATCGAAAATCTCCGTCGCGTGCGTCGCGATCGTCTCGCCATCACGGAGCACCGTAATCCGATCGCTCAAGGCAAACACTTCCTCGAGACGATGAGAGATGTAGATGATGCCGCAGCCCTGCGCGCGCAGCTGTCGAATGACCGCAAACAGCCGCTCGACTTCGTCGTCCATCAGCGACGCGGTCGGCTCGTCCATGATGACGACCTTCGCGTCCGTCCCGACGGCTTTGGCGATCTCGACCAGTTGCTGCTCCGGCATGCTGAGGCTGCCGGCCAGCCGCGCGGGATCGACGGTGGACCCGACCTCCTCGAGCAGCGCGCGGGCGCGGCGGCGCCGCTCACTCCAGCGCACGCGCCGCCAGATGCCGCCGGTCTCAAGCGTGAGCGCGACGTTCTCGGCGACGGACAAGTCGGGAAACAACGACGGCTGCTGGTAGATGGCGGCAATACCGAGCGCGCGCGCCAGCGCCGGCGTCATGTGCGGCACATCACGTCCCGCCACCGTCAGCCGGCCCGAATCGGGCCGCTCGGCGCCGGTCATGATCTTGATCAGCGTCGACTTGCCGGCGCCGTTCTCGCCGACGATCGCGTGCACCTCGCCCGCATGCAGCTCGAACGAGACGTGGCGAAGCGCGCTGACCCCTTCGAACGATTTGGTGATGGACGATGCGGAAAGCAGCGCGGGCGCCAAGCGGCAGGATGATAAGGCGGCAACGCCCACGAAGGCCAATCTTTCCTGAACCTTCGCGGGCGTTGCGTTCCGACTCTTACCAGGCGAGTCTCAAACCGAATTGCGCGACGCGGCCGTCGTCTGCCGTCGTGATGGTGCCGACGGTCACATTCGAGATGTTCAGATCCGGGTTACCGAAATTGTTGTGATTGAGAAGGTTGTAGATCTCGGCCCTGAATTCCACGCGGGCGCGATTGATCGGAAAGCGCTTGCTCAGCGACATGTTGATCTGCTGCGTTCCGGGGCCACGCACGGTGTTGCGGCCGGCGGTGCCCTGCGTGCCGAGCGCTGGAACTGAGTAGGCACTCTTGTCGAACCAGCGATCGGGAGTCGGATCGTCGAGTTCTCCGAAGCTCCCCGCCGTCACGAGGTTCACGCGCTGCGGGATGAACGATCCGCACTGGCAGACGTTGGTGGAGGAAACGCTGAGCGGAAATCCGGTCGCGAACCGCATGATTCCCTGGATTTGCCAGCCGCCAAGTGCATAGGCCGCGGCGCCACCATTGGCCAGAAACGGCTTCCCGGGCCCGAACGGCAACTCGTAACCGAAACTCGCCTGGACCCGGTGACGCTGATCGTACCGCGCATAAGCGGTGTCGGCATTCAGATCCCACGCGTAGGCGGTGTCGTTCGCCTCGATTTCGCCGGAGCCGTTGTCGCGGCTCCTCGAGAGCTGGTAGCTGCCGAGGAAGAACAATCCATCGGAGTAGCGTTTGTCGATACGGAACGTCACCCCGTTGAAGGAGGCCCATCCGCCGTCGGACGAGTACAGAATCGCCGACTGGAACGCCGGGTATGGGACCCGCGTCACGATGGGTGTGGTGCCGGGCTGCGCCTGGTTGATGTTGAAGCGCTTGTGCTCGTTGTAGCTGTGGCTGCCGGTGTACGCCACCTCGAACAGGTAATCCTTGCCGAACGTATGCTGTACGTTGCCGTTCCATTGCGTCGTATAGGCCGTCCGGTTGTCGGGATTCATCGAGAACGGCGCCGGGAACTCTGGGATGTTGTTCAGATCCGGAAAGAGCCCGTCGGCGTTGAATCGGAGGTCGGTCCTGGTCGGCTGCAGCGAGTACTGTCCGTAGAACGGCGGAACGAGCCGCGAAAACTGCAACTCGTTCAAGTTGAGGTTGTCGTAATAGACACCGAAGCCGCTTCTAACCACCGTTCTGTCGTTGACGCTATACACGACACCGACGCGCGGGCCGAAGTTGTTCAAGTCTTTTTTCAGAATCCCTTCCGGGAAGAAGTTGTCCTGGTTGATGACCAGCGGAACGAGCTTGGCCGGCAGATTGGACGGCACCACGTGAAAGGCGATCTTGCCAGTCGTCGGATCGAACGAGCCTTCCTGGTTGTTCTGCTCGTGCCATGGGCCGAGGTATTCCCACCGCAGGCCCATTTGCAGAGTGAGCACCGACGAGACCTGCCAGTTGTCGTCGATGAACGGTGCGAAAGTCGGCGAGCGGTAATTCGACCGCGAGCTGCCGAACGCGCCGGTGCACGTCGAGCAGTAGCCGAGCAGAAAATCGCCGACCGGACTGCCGGTGAACTGTCCGTTGAACGTGAAGCCGCCGCGCGGCGGCACCTCGGTCAGTTGATCGTACTTGCGGAACTGGGCCTGAATCCCGAACCGGACGTTGTGGCGGCCCTGCACCCAGCTGGTCGCGTTGGACACGCTGAAGATGTTTTCGGTCGCCCCCTGGGTAATGCCGCCCTCGCCATTCCCGCTGAAGCCGGTCATCGTGAACCCGGGGCGGCCGTAGTCGATCGGATCGGTGCCGCCGGCCAGGTTGCGCATCCCGATATCGGCGACCCAGTTACGATCGTCGAGGCTGATCGGCGCGTTCAAGTGGTAGGCGTAGTTGTAACCGAATCGGATCTCGTTGACCAGCCTCGGCGAAACGACCCAGGTATCGCCCGCCGCGAAATTCCTGCCGTTTTGCGGAAAGTTCGTATAGGTGAACGCGCCAGGGTTCAGCTGCGAGCCTCTGTAATACATGAACCGCTGAAAGAGATTGTGGTTCGGCAGGGTCTGATCCGCGCGGATCGTCGCCGTATCGGCGTCGTCGGTGAGATCGCGGACCGTCCGGTAATTGTTGGCGCCGGGATTGTTGGCCGCCGGAACCGTCGGCGCGAGCACTTTTGCGAAGTTCGAAAACCGGCCGGAGGGGATGACGTTGCCCGGAAACGGCAGTCCGGTCAACGGGTCGGTGATGGCTGTCGAGAGGCCCGAGAAATTCCCCGCCAGCTGAGTGGCGCTCGGCACCGACGCGAACAGCGTCCTTGGGGAAGTGGACCTCAACGCTTCATAGCCTCCAAACACGAAGAAGCGATTCCTGACGATCGGGCCTCCGCCCGCGGCACCGGCCTGCGTCCGGTCGCCGGGCTTCTGCCCGAAGTAGTTCTCCGCCTCGGCCTTCTGACTGCGGAAGTTATCGTAAGCGGAACCGGTCAGGCGATTGGATCCAGATTTCGTCACAATCGAGACGACTGCCTGGCCCTGGCCGTACTCCGTCGTGAACGAGTTTCTGAGCACGTTCACTTCCTGCACGGCGTCGAGCGGCGGATTCAGCGATATATTGTTGAATCGGAGCGACCGGACGTAGACGCCGTCGATGGCGTAGTTCGTCGAGCTGTCGCGGCCACCTTCGACGGTCACATACTGACTGCGGCTAGTGCCCGCGGCGCCGAACTGCGTTCCTCGACTGAACGCCTGCGGCGTCACGCCGGCCGACAGCGACGCGAATGCCAGCAGGCCACGGCCGGCCACCGGCAGATCTTCGATCTGCTTTTGCGTAATCGTCTGGCTGACGGAGGCGTTGGTGGTCTGGAGCAGCGGAGACAGGCCGACCACCGTCACCGTTTCGGCAACGTTGGCGAGGCCGAGCGTGATCGTCGGGCGGGCGACTTCGCCGTTGCGGAGGACCAGTTCCTTGAGCTCGGCGGGCGCGAAGCCCGAAAGCTCGACGCGAACCCGGTAGGTTGCCGGCGGCAGATTGGGGACAGAAAAACGTCCCTCACCGTCGGTGTTGACCACGCGTTGCGCGTTGGTCCCGACGTTGATGACCGTGACCGTCGCGCCGGGCATCGCACCTCTGGTCGAGTCGACGACCTGCCCGACGATTCCGGAAGATGCCGACTCCTGGGCCCTGAGCCCAGCTGTCAGAAGCCACAAGGCGACGAGCGTCATGCTTCCGAGCCTGCGCGTCATGCTACTACCTCCTATGAGAAACACGTGTAAGTGCTTTTCAGCGACCGTTACCGAATGAACGCTTCTGGCAATCCGCCGTCGACGGGAATTACGTGTCCAGTTGTCTTCGCGCTGGCGTCGCCGGCGAGCCAGCAGATGGCGTTCGCGCAATCACGCGGCAGAATTGGCTCGCGCGTGATCGTGCGCTTCGCGTAGAAGGACGCCAGTTTGGTCCGCAGCGCCTCCGTCGGTTCGTCGTCGTCGAAGGCGAGGCTGTACTTCTTCAGCGCGACGATCACGCGATCCCGCGGGAACATCGAGGATCCGGCGATGACGGTGGCCGGCGCGATCCCGTTGACGCGCACCAGTGGGCCGAGGCCGATCGCCAGCTCCCGGATCAAGTGGTTCACGGCGGCCTTGCTGACGTCGTAGGCTTCGCTGCCGCTCTTGGGCACGATCGCGTTCGCCGAGCTCGTGAACACCATCGTCGCCGGTAGATTCTGGGCGCGCAGCACTCGCGCCGCCTCTTCCGCCAGCACGTAGTTACCCGTGACGTTGACGTGCAGCGTGTTCGCCCAGATGGCTTCGGCGTCGGACCGCGACGGATCGGGCGTCGGGTAGATCGCCGCCGTGTTGATGATGATGTCGACGCCGCCGAAGGCGAGAATCGTGCGCCGCAGCGCCGCCGCGATACTGCCGCGGGACGACAGATCGACGGGTGCGGCCATCCCCAGTTCCGGCGACGAGAGCTTCTGCGCCTCGGCCCACGTCGAACCGGCCAACGCCTCATCGCGATCCGCCACGACCACGTGCGCGCCGAGCCGCGCCAGCAGTAGCGCGGCCTCGCGGCCGATCCCGCTCCCGCCGCCGACGACGAGCGCGATCTTCCGGCTGAATTCGCGCTCGGGCGGCATCCGCTGCAGCTTGGCTTCCTCGAGCGCCCAGTACTCGATGCGAAAGGCTTCGCTCCTCGGCAACGCGACGTAGTTGTGAGAGCTCTTGAACCCCCTGGCCTGCTCCGCCGTGCGCGCCTGTGGAAGCACGGGAGCGGCGGTGGCATCGTCCTCGAGCGCCGTGGCGCCAGCCATCACGTGGACGGCGTTCGCGAAAAACTCCGTCGTGATTCGCGCCTCGCGCTTGTCTTTGCCGAAGCCGCAGACGCCGAGCCCCGGAATGACGACCACCGACGGGTTCGAGTCGCGCAGCGCCGGCGAGCCCGCCTCGGCGCAAGACTTGTAATACGCCACGTATTCGTTGCGATATCCACCGATCTGCTCGCCGATCCGCCGCCGCAGTGTCGTGACGTCTTCGTGTTCGGGCTGCCATGGCACGAACATCGGACAGATGCGCGTCCGCAGGAAGTGATCGGGACAACTCGTGCCTAGCTGAGAGAGTTCAGCGGCCCACCGTGAATTGGCGAACGTCACCGCCTCGTCCGACGAGTCGACGTGCGCGACGACCCGGCGATTCGACGACACGGCGCCGCGCAGCATCGGAAGAATCGCCGCCGCCGTTGATTCGCGATCGACCGTGGCCGTCACGGCCGCCCCTCCGAACAGCGGCCGTTTCGCGGCGCGGGCGTGCTCCTCGACGAACTCGCCCATCTGATCGATCGTCTTCAGGCTGTTCGCGTAGCATTCGAGCTGCGTGGTGCCCCACGTGAACAATCCGTGGCTGCCGAGCAGGATGCCGTCGCATCCAGGGTTCTCCGCGACGGCGCGGCGCAGCATCATGCCTAACTCGAAGCCGGGGCGCTGCCACGGCACCCAGACGATGCGCCGGCCGTATCGCGCGTTCAGCTCATCGAGCTTCCGGCGCCCGTTGGCGCTCGCCGCCAGCGCAATCGCCCAGTCCGGGTGCAGATGATCGACGTGGTCGAACGGCAGGAAGGCGTGCAGCGGTGTATCGATCGACGCGGCGACGCGATTCTCGCCGAACGCGCACAGCGGATAGAAGGCGACCATCTCGTCTTCGTGCGCTTCGCCGCGGTAGCGCGCGATTAGCTGTTCGAGCTTGTCCAGATACAGCACGGCGAACCCGGACGTGCCCATCGATCGAAGATCGCCGCCGCTGCCCTTGACCGCCAGCACACGGACCGCCTCGCCGGTCAACGGATCCGGAAGCGCGAACTTCGAGCTCGTGTTGCCGCCGCCAAAGTTCGTGATGCGCAGATCGGCGCCCAGGAGATTCGACCGGTAGCGGAGCAGTTCGAGCGGCTGATTCGCCAGCGTCGCGGCTTCGCCGTCGTCCCAGAGGTTCTGCAGGTATCGCGTCGAGATCGACGCGGTGTCAGGCACAGGTGAACTCCACGTAGTGTTGAAAGCGCTCGTATTCAGCGTCCCAGCGGTCGACGTCGAGCGGTTCGAACCGTTCGACGGGAAACGATCGATCGATGACCGCGCGCGCCTCGACGAGTGAGCCAACGGCGCCGGTCGCAATCATCTGAACGGCGACGTTACCGAGCGCCGTCGCTTCCACTGGACCTGCGGTCACGGTCCGGCCCGTCGCGTCCGCGGTCCATTGCGACAGCAATCGGTTCCGCGCGCCGCCGCCGATGATCCGTATCTCCTCGAATCGACGACCGGTCAACTCTTCGAGCGATTCGAGGACCGCTCGGTACTTGAACGCGAGACTCTCCAGGATGGTGCGCGTGAACGACGCCGCCGTATCCGGCTGGGACTGCCCAGTCTGGCGACAGTACTCGCTGATGGCCAGCGGCATATCCTCGGGATTCACGAATCGCGGATCGTCTGGATCGATCAGCGCGCGAAACGCGCGCCGGTCGTCTGCCGCTCCGGCAATCAACGTCTCGTACGAACACACCTCACCGCGTGACTGCCATTGGCGACGGCAGGACTGCAGCAGCCAGAGTCCCGCGATGTTCTTCAGGAGACGCGTCGTTCCGCAGACGCCGCCTTCGTTCGTGAAATTGAGCGCCAGCGCTCTCGAGTTGATCACCGGTTCGCGCACTTCGGTGCCCAGCAACGACCACGTGCCAGAGCTGAGAAAGGCCACCGGCGCCGAGGCGTCCACCGATGCGACGGCAGATCCAGTGTCGTGGCACGCCGGCGCGACGATCGGTGTACCGGCACCTGTGGTCGACGCCGCCGGGCGGAGCGTGCCGATGACGGTCCCCGCTTCGACGATCGGCAGTAGTAGCCGGCTGGGCAACCCAATTTCCTTCAGCAGCTCGATCGACCAGGTCCGCGTTCGCGCGTCGACCATCTGCGTGGTCGTCGCGATGGTGTACTCGGACACCAGCTCCCCCGACAGCCAATAGTTCAGGATGTCCGGAATCGTCGCGAGCGACCGCGCCGCGTCGACGGCCTCAGGTGTGTGGCGACACGCGGCGGCCAGCTGATAGATCGTGTTGATCGACAGGAACTGGATGCCGGTTGCCGCATAGATCCGCTCGCGTGGGACACGCTCGAACACGGACTCCATGACGCCTTCGGTTCGGCGGTCGCGATAGTGGTACGGTGGTTCGAGCAGTTCGCCCGCCGCGTCGAGAAGCGCGTAGTCGACACCCCAGCAGTCGACGCCGATACTCTGCAGGCGATGCTCGCTGGCGACGTCGAGTCCGCGCCGCATCTCCTCCCACAGGCGCACGATGTCCCAACGCAACGAATCGTTCCGACGAATCGGATCGTTGGCGAAGCGATGGACCTCGCGGAGGGCGAGGACGCCACGATCGAGCGAGCCGACCATCGCGCGGCCGCTCTCGGCGCCGAGATCGAACGCCAGAAAATTAGCGGTCACTGTCATACGCGGCGTCCACTCAGAAACACACGAGTCGATCGCGACGTTCGTCGATCTTCTTGAAGGGCACACCCGGGACCTTCTTGAGATCATCCAGCGACTTGCACGGACCGGACGTCTTCCGGTGTGCGATCCACGCCGCCGACTCCTTTCGGAGGAGTCCAACGATGCTCTCGAGCTCGATCGCGGTAGCCGTGTTCAGGTTCAATGGTCGCGGCGCCTCCCCTTTGAAGTGCTCGGCCAGGTAGTTCAACACCGCCGCACGCTCCCCGTCCGATGCCTTGGCGCCCAAATCCACCATCTTCGCGATGGTGTCCTGCCAGCCTTCGCGGTTCAACCGAACGGACGTGGCGCGCTCCACCTCGTGACACGTGCCGCAGATGCGGACGGTCTCGTCCTTCCCAGGCGCATCGGGCAGCTGGCCCTGCGCCAGGGCCGCCACCGACAACAGGCCAACGACGCTCACAGCGACAATAGAACGGGAGAACATGGTCAGTACTGCTTCAGCCAGATGTTCTTGAATTCGACCTTCATCGGCTCGCCGACATGGATCTGGAACCCGAGGAGTCCCTTTAACGCACGGGCCTTCGTGTCGTCGTCCACCAGGGTGCTGGTGACGTGACCGTTCAGGATTTCGGTAATCATGTTGCCGCGGGCGATGACGTGCGCCTGGTTCCAGTCATTCACCTTGATGACCTTCAGCAGCTCGTCACTGCTGCGCTGGAGCGCGCCGACGACCTTCGGGCCTCCGCCCTCAGGGATGTAGGAGAACTGGCCGCGCATGGCGAGAAAGCCGCGGCCGCGCTCCTCGTAGATCTGTCCGGTGAATCGGTTCTCGGCGTCGATGTCGCATTGGTAGCCTTTCAGGACCCAGTTGCCGGCGACGGCGCCGCGTCCCTGCTGAGTACCCGGCGGCAGACGCACGCTCCGGATCTGGATGCCGCTGTTGGTGGCATTGATCCGGTACTCGACCTTCAACTCGAAATCAGCCGGCTCGCCGCCGCGCCAGATGATGAAGCTGTTCTCCTTCAGCGGGTTCTCGGCCGTCGTCTGGCCAACGATCGCGCCGCCGTCCGCACGCCAGAACTTGGTATCGCCGTCCCAGCCTTTCAACGTGGATCCATCGAAGATCGACACGAACCCCGCGTGATCCTCGAAGGGCAGCGGCTCTGGCCCGCGAGGCCCGCCCCGGCCCGCCTGCCCCGCCGGCGGCTGCCCCAACAGCGTCCCGCCGAAGCAGGCCGTCAGGACGGCCACGGTCGCGGCAATGTCTCGCCTTCTCATGACTGCACCTTCTCCCATTGCCGCGACTTTGCCGACGCCAGCACAGCATCGGTGACGCGATCCGTTGCGAGGCCGTCGCGGAAGGTCGGCGGCAGGCATTTGCCGCTGGCCGCGGCCTGCACGAATTCGGTGAACTGATGGGTGAACGTGTGCTCGTAGCCGATCTGCAGGCCCGGCACCCACCAGTGCTTCATGTACGG
>Ga0068863_100002044_pt1 | contig 20010 bp, 16 predicted proteins | sample KBSSwiS62_FD_66596 | JGI IMG/M metagenome (GOLD analysis project Ga0068863, IMG submission 66596) | Switchgrass rhizosphere microbial communities from Kellogg Biological Station, Michigan, USA - KBS Switchgrass S6-2 | ecosystem: Host-associated > Plants > Roots > Rhizosphere > Soil ...
AGCTCCATCCACCTGTCGATCTTCGGCATGCACCCGGTGGTCAAACACGGCTCCGCGGAGCTGAAGGCGCGGACGCTGCCGCGGATCGTCGACGGCTCGCTGCACGTGTGCTTCGGCGTGACCGAGCCCGACGCAGGCCTCGACACCACGAACATCAGCACCTTCGCGAGGCGCGAGGGCGATCACTACCGGATCACCGGCCGCAAGCTCTGGACCTCCAAGGCCCTGGAGTCGGAGAAGGTGCTGCTGCTGACCCGCACGCAGAAGGTGGACGAGGTCGCGAGGAGGACCGACGGCATCACGCTGTTCCTCGCCGACCTGGACCGCGCTCGGGTGGACATCCGGCCGATCCCCAAGATGGGACGCAACGCCGTCAGCTCGAACGAGATGTTCATCGACGACCTGATCGTGCCGGTCGAGGACCGCGTGGGCGAGGAGGGCCAGGGCTTCCGCTACATCCTCGACGGGCTCAACCCCGAGCGGATGCTGATCGCCGCGGAGGCGCTGGGCATCGGCCGGGTCGCGCTGGACCGGGCCGTCACGTACGCCAACCAGCGCGAGGTGTTCGGCCGCCCGATCGGGATGAACCAGGGACTCCAGTTCCCGCTGGCCGACTCGCTGGCCCGCCTGGACGCGGCGGAGCTGGCGTTGCGGAAGGCGACCTGGCTCTACGACCAGGGCAAGCCGTGCGGGCGCGAGGCGAACACCGCCAAGTACCTGTGTGCCGACGCCGGGTTCGACGCCGCGGACCGGGCGCTGCAGACCCACGGCGGGATGGGCTACTCCGAGGAGTACGACGTCGCCCGCTACTTCCGCGAGGCGCGACTGCTCAAGATCGCACCGCTGCCTCAGGAGATGGTCCTCAACTACCTCGGCTCGCACGTGCTGGGCCTGCCCCGAAGTTACTAGTGCGGTGACCACGACCAGTGGTCGTACTCAACAGATCATCGGCACGCCCGTACAGTGCCGTGGCGAGGGTGTGCCGCGCCGGAGCAACACCGTGGAATTGGCCGTCTAGGAGACTCTCGGTGCCGATCGACCCCCAGATCCAGGACGTCCTCGACGGGCTGTCCGACTTCGTCGACGCCGTCGTCCTCCCACTGGAGGAGAAGCACGCCGCGGTGCTCGACGACCCGCGCCGGGCGCACGCGGAGTCCGGCGCCTACTCGTCCGAGGTGCGGGCGCTGCTGCAGACGGTGCGGGAGCGCTCGGCCGAGGCCGGGTACTACGCGATGTTCGTGCCCGAGTCCGTCGGTGGCGGCGGGCTCGGCCCGGTCGCGCTCTACGAGACGTGGCGCCACCTGCACGCCCGCTACGGGCCGGGCCGGATCCTGCCCTACGCCGCCGTGGGACACTGGAGCTACGCCCCGTCGACCTTGTGCACCCACCTCACCGAGGCGGCGGCCGCCCGGCTGATGCCGGAGTTCATGGCGGGCACCACGACGGGCTGCTTCGGGATGTCCGAGCCCGACGCGGGGTCGGACCTGTGGGCGATGCGCACCGCGGCCCGCCGGGTCGAGGGCGGGTGGCGGATCACCGGCACCAAGCAGTGGATCACGAACTCGCCCGAGGCGGACTGGGTGTTCGTGTGGGCGGTGACCGATCCCGGGCTGCAGCGCACCCGCAAGGGCGGGATCAGCTGCTTCCTGCTGCCCGCCTCGACCCTGGGGTTCGCCCTGGACAGCGTGATCACGTTGTTCGGTCAGGTCGGCGGGCACGAGGGGATCATCAGCTTCGACGACGCGTTCGTGCCCGACGAGGCGCTGGTGGGGGAGCTGCACCAGGGCTTCGCGCTCGCCCTGGAGGGGGTGTCGACCGGGCGGCTCTACAACGCGGGCCGCTGCGTGGGGCTGGCGGACTGGGCGCTGCGCCGCGCGGCCGGGTACGCCACCGAGCGCAAAGCGTTCGGCCGGGCGATCGGCGAGTACCAGGGGGTGGGCTTCCAGCTGGCCGACAGCGCGGTGGAGATCTACGCCGCCGACTCGATGTCGCGGCGGACCGCGGAGCTCGTGGAGTCCGGCGCGGTGGCCCACCACGAGGTGGCCATGACCAAGGTCTTCACCACGGAGATGTGCTCGCGGGTCTACGAGCGCACCATGCAGGTCCACGGCGGCATGGGGCTCACCACCGAGATGCGCCTCTACGACGGCTGGCACCAGGCCCGCTTGACCCGCATCGCCGATGGCAGCGCCGAGATCCTGCGCCGCAACATCGCCCGCGGGGTCCTCCACGGTCGCTGAGGCCCGCGGGGCGGTCACGCTCGAGCGGGACCGCGTCGCCCCCGCCGACCGAGAAGCGCTGTGCGCGCTCAGTCCACCCGGGTGGGCGGGTACACGAACGGCACGTGCAGCGGCACGGACTTGCTGTGCATGAAGGCGTAGGTCATCTCCTCGCCCGGAGCGACCTGGAACTCGGGGATCACCTTCAGGAACTCCTCGATGCCGATCCGCACCTCGAGACGCGCCAGCGGGGCGCCCAGGCAGCGGTGCGGGCCGGCGCCGAACGTGACGGTCTTGACGACCTTCCGGTCCAGGTCGATCTCGTCCGCTCGCTCGAACTGCCGGGGATCGTGGTTCCCGCTGCCGGTGGGCAGCAGGACCCGGTCGCCGCGCTTCAGGGTGACCCCGCAGAGCTCAACGTCCTCCAACACGTCCCGCCCGCTGTTGACGAAGGCGTGGTACCGGATGAGCTCCTCGACGGCGGTCGGGACGGACTCCGGGTCCTCGATCAGCCGAGTGCGCAGGTCCGGCCGGTCGGCCAGCGCGTGCAGCGAGTACGACATCATCGCGCCGGTCGAGTCGGTGCCCGCGATGAAGAGCAGGTACCCGATGTTGACGATCTCCTCGTCGGTGAGCTTGCGCCCCTCCAGCTCCACGTCGACGAGGTAGCTGAGCACGTCGTCGCCGGGGTCCGCGCGGCGCTGCGGGATCAGGTTCCCGACGAGCTCGAGGATCTCCTCGGTGCGGTCGTCCCGGAACCTGCGCCCGGCCTCGTCGCCCTCCTTGAGGCGCACCATCTCGGGGGTGTAGACGAGGTCGAAGGCGAGCTGGTTGAAGGTGGGGAACTCCTCGCGGGGCAGCCCCATCAGCCCCGAGAACGTGGCCGCGGGGATCTGCAGCGCGTAGTCCATGGACACGTCGCACGCGCCGAGCGGCGCGATCTCGCGCAGGCGGTCGCGGGCGACCTCGCGCAGGAAGCCCTCGAGCTGCTTGATCCGGCCCGGGGTGAAGATCGGCTGCAGGATGCGCCGCCACTTGCGGTGGTCGTCGCCGTTGAGCGTCAGCGGGATCATGACCTTGCGGAAGTTCGGCTCGGTCAGCGTGCCACCCTGCGCGAAGATCTCCGGCCGCTCGTAGACCGAGCGGATGTCCTCGTGCCGCGTCGGGAACCAGTACCCGCCCTTGAAGGGCGTGTAGAAGATCCGGTGCTCCTCGCGGATCTTGTCGAGCGCGCCCGGCGGGAAGGCCTTGATCTCCGGACCGTCCACCGGGTCGTAGTCGACCACGACCTCCGGTGGGACGTGCGCGGGAATGGACTGAGCGCCTGTGGTCATCTCTTGTCCGACACCTTCCGAGACTCTCGAAGTCGGGCCGTGGTCAGAGAGTATACTGTTTGACCGACTGGCGCACCAGACGTCGTGAGTTCTCAGTCTCATCTGGGCAGCCTGGACTGGGCAGTCTGGCCTGTCTAAATCTACCGTGGCGGGATGGACCAGATCTCTCCGTCGGCGGTCCGCGCCTCGCAGGACCTCCGGACGGTGTTCGGCCGGTTGCGCAGGCGGCTGCGCGAGCTGGGCACTCTGGGCGGGGCCGAGCTGACCCCGTCGCAACTGGCCGTGTTCGGCAGGCTGGCCAAGGACGGTGAGACGTCGGCCAGTGCGCTCGCCGTCGCCGAGGGGATCCGGCCGCAGTCGATGGCGGCGATCCTGGCGGCGTTGCAGGAGCTCGGGCTCGTCGAGCGCAGGCCGGACCCCGAGGACGGCAGGCGTCAGCTCGTGTCGTTGTCCGAGGCGGGCCGGGAACGCGCGGTGGGGGATCGGACGGTGCGGGCGGAGTGGCTGGCGGGCCGACTGCAGGATCGGTGCACCGAGGCCGAGCGGCGGACGTTGATCGAGGCCGCGGCGATCCTCGAGCGGGTGGTGGCGCCGTGACGGCGGTGTCGGACCCCGCGCCCCGCGTGCAGGCGTTCAACCGGGGGCTACTGCCGCCGCTGGTCCTCGGCGCCGTTCTCAACCCGATCAACTCCACGATGGTCGCTGTCGCGTTGGTGCCGATCGGGATCGCCTTCGGCGCCTCACCCGCGGACACGGCGTGGCTGGTGTCGGGCCTGTACCTGGCCACGGCGATCGGGCAGCCGGTGGTCGGGCGGCTGGTGGACACCTACGGCCCGCGCACGCTGTTCCTCGTCGGAACCACGCTCGTCGGTCTCGCCGGGGTCCTCGGCCTGCTCGCGCCGCAGCTGTGGGTGCTGGTGGTGGCCCGGGTGCTGCTGGGGTTCGGCACGTGCGCGGGTTATCCCGCGGCGATGTACCTGATCCGCTCCGAGGCGGCACGGACGGGGATGACGAGCCCCGCGGGGATCCTCGCCGTGCTGACCGTGTCCACCCAGACGATCTCGATCATCGGCCCGACGCTGGGCGGCCTGTTGACCGGCGCGGGGGGCTGGCGGGCGGTGTTCGCGGTGAACGTCCCGCTGGCCGTGGCCGCGTTCTCGTTGGGGGCGTGGAAGCTGCCGCGCACCCATCGGGTCGACGCGGCGCCCCGGCTGGACCACCTGGGCGTCGTGTTGTTCGCGGGCGGCCTGCTCGGTGCGTTGCTGTTCCTGATGACGCCGAGCCAGTGGTGGTGGGTGCCGGTGGCGGTGGTGCTGGGCGGCGGGTTCGCCTGGTGGGAGCTGCGCATCTCGGATCCGTTCTTCGATCTGCGGCTGCTCGCGGGCAACGGTCCGCTGCTGGCCACCTACGCGCGCACGCTGCTCGCGTTCGTCCTGACCTACGCCTACCTCTACGGCTACACCCAGTGGCTGCAGGAGGGTCGCGGGCTCTCGCCATCGGTGGCGGGGCTGATGCTGCTGCCGATGTCGATCACGAGTCTGGCGGTCTCCGCGCTGACCGGGCGCAGGGCGGCGGTGCGCGGCAGGCTGATCGTCGGGTCGCTCCTGCAGGTGGCGGTGTGCGTGGGGCTGCTCACCTTCACCGACGGGACGCCACTGTGGATGATCGTCGGACTGTCGGTGCTGCTCGGCATCCCCAACGGCCTGCTCAACCTGGCCAACCAGAACGCGTTGTACTTCCAAGCGGACCCGGACCGGATCGGGGCCTCGTCGGGGCTGTTCCGCACGTTCGGCTACCTCGGCGCGATCGTGGCCTCGCTCGGGAACGGCACCTTCCTCGCCGACCGCGCCGACACCACCGGCTTGCATCATCTCGCCACGTTCCTGCTGGTGGTGTCCGGCGTGTTCGTCGTGGTGACGCTCGTCGACCGCAGCCTGCGGCGAGTCGTCCCGGCGGGAGGCGACGTCCGCCTGGTCGGCGGGGCGACGGAGGTATGAGCGGTGCACTCGGCCGGGCCGGCATCGTCGACGCGGGCGCCGGGATCCATCGGCCCATGGTCAGATTTCGAGGAGACCGATCGTGCGCTTCACCATCGAGCACCCCATCGGCGGCACCGACTGCGCTCCCGACCTCTACGGCCCGACGGGGCTGCCGGTGTTCGCTCGTGCCGCCGAGGAGGCGGGGTTCGACGCGCTCGCCTTCACCGAGCACCCTGCGCCGTCGGCCAAGTGGTTGTCCTCCGGGGGCCACGCGACGCTCGATCCGGTCGCCGCGCTGGGGTTCGTCGCCGCGGCAACGACCCGGCTGCGGATCATGCCGTTCCTGCTGATACTCCCGTACCGCAACCCGCTGCTGGGCGCGAAGTCGATCGTCTCGCTCGACCTGCTGTCCGGGGGCAGGCTGGTGGTCGGTGCGGGCGGCGGGTATCTCCGCTCGGAGTTCGGTGCGCTCGGCGTGGACTTCGAGGAGCGTGGCGCCCTGTTCGACGAGGCCCTCGACGTGCTGCGCGGGGTGTGCACCGATCCGGAGTACCGCTACGCGGGCAGGCACTTCACCGCCCGTGGAGTGACGATGGTCCCCGGCCCGGTGCAGCGCCCGCACCCCCCGGTGTGGATCGGAGGCAACGGGCGCACCGCTCGCCGTCGGGTCGTGCGGGCGGGGCAGGGTTGGTCACCGCTGATCGCGGACGAGCAGAGAGCCCGGACCACGCGGATGCCCGCGATCACCTCGGTCTCGCAGATGGGCAGCGCGATCTCCGAGTTGCACGACCTGCTCGTGGAGGCGGGGCGCGACCCGAAGGACGTCGACGTGCAGGTGCAGTCGAGCGCGTTCAGCGGCCCACTCGGGCCGGAGCTGTCGGTCGAGCAGGTTCGCGATCACCTCGGCGAGCTCGAGGCCGTCGGTGTCTCGCAGTTCGTCGTGCGCTGTCGGGCGTCCTCGGTGGCGGAGGCGACCGACGAGCTGGCGCGCTACGGCGCCGAGATCATCCTGCACGGCTGAGCCGGCGGTCCGGTGGGTGGCGGTGGTCGCGGCGGCTCGTCCGAGGGCGCCGGCGGGTCGGGTCCTTCGCCGGATAGGACCCGGTCGTCGGCGGTGGGAGGGTATAGGGCACCGTGAGGGGTGATCACCGTGCGTATACCGGCGCTCACGTGGGCGCTCTGGGAGGTTTGTTTCGGATGACGGATCCGCACCGGCAGGAGCCGTCCGCGGACGGCAAGGACACCGAGCGGGTGCCCGCCGCGGAGGCACCGACGGGCACGGAGAGCGACGAGAGTCCAGTCGCCACCGCGTCGCCTGCGGGCGCGGAGCACGCGGAGGCGCCGACGGCCGAGCCGACCGACTCGACGCCGGCCGAGCCGAGTCCGACCGACTCGACGCCGGCCGAGCCGAGTTCGACCGACTCGACGCCGGCCGAGCCGAGTCCGACCGACTCGACGCCGGCTGAGCCGGCGCCGACCGACTCGACGCCGGCTGAGCCTGCGCCGACCGACTCGACGCCGGCTGAGCCTGCGCCGACCGACCCGACGCCGGCTGAGCCTGCGCCGACCGGCCCGGCGCCGACCGACCCGACGTCGGCCGAGTCGAGTCCGACCGGGTCGACCGCGACCGAGCAGGCGCCGGGGCACGAGGCGGGCGAGGAGGCTCCGGGGGCGTCCGTGCCGCCGTCCGGGGACCCCTCCGCCGCGAAGACCCGCAAGCCGGGGCGGGCGGCGCTGGTCACCGGGATCGTGATCGGCGTCGTCGGGGTCGTCGTGGCCGTGCTGGCGGTGACCGCCTACGCCTGGCCCGGCTTCCTCACCGGCCCCGGCAAGCCCGACGACGTCGGCGCCAAGGCGATCACGGCCTTCCAGAACAAGGACGCCGCCACCCTCAACGACCTCGGCTGCAAGGACCCGGACGGCAAGCCGATCGCGGAGGTCCCCCAGCAGCTCCTCGACGCGCTTCAGGCCACCAAACCCACCGGGGCCCCGACGCTGTTGCTGGACACCCAGGCGCAGGTCCCGGCGACGATGACGCTGTCGCAGCAGGGACAGACGCAGGACGTCCCGGTCGCCGTCGTCCTCTACGTGAACAAGGGCGAGTGGTGCGTGGCGGGGCTCTCCGAGCCGCGGTGACCCGAGCCCCGAGACGGTCGCGGGGGCGCCGGACACCGGCCTCCCCGCGGCCCCGGGCGGGGTTTGCCACCTGCCGTCCGGATCATCCCGGGCTTCTCAGCGCACTGTCAGCCGGTCGAGGGACAACGGCGGGTCGGGGCGGTTACGGTTCGGCTCGCCGGCCGCGGGGCACCGGCGTTATCGCAGGTCGAGCGGCATGGAGGCGTCGTGTCTGAAGCGTCCGGTGTGCACCGGACGGCTCCCACGGAGGCGGGTGTCCGCTCCCGGACGGCCGCACTGCGCGGGTGGTCGTGGAAGCGGTGGGTACTCGTCGGGCTCGTCCTCGCGGTCGTGGTGTTCCTGCTCGTCTGGTTCCTCGTGCCGCGCTCGTCCGCGGCCCCCGCGACGCAGCTCGTCCGCGCGACGACGGGCACGCTGACCACCAGCGTCGCCGCCACCGGCACGATCGCCCCCGCCCAGCGCGCCGACCTCAGCTTCACCGTCTCCGGCCGGGTCACCGCCGTGCCGGTCGTCGTCGGGCAGCAGGTCACCGAGGGACAGACCCTCGCGACGGTGGACGCCGCGAGCCTGCCGAGCCAGCTGGCCCAGGCGAAGGCGTCCGTGGCGAACGCCCAGGCCAAGGTGGACGCGGACGGTTCCGCGAGCACCGCCCAGCGCGCCGCGGACCAGGCCGCGCTGTCCGCCGCGCAGGCGCAGCAGGCCGTCGCGGAGCGGTCCTTGGCGCAGGCCACGCTGACGGCGCCGTTCGCCGGGACGGTCGCCGCCGTGAACGTGACGGCGGGCCAGCAGGTCGGCGTGGGCTCGTCGGGCGGGTCCGCAGCTGGCTCTGCGGGCGGTTCCGCGGGTGGCTCTGCGGGAGGCTCTGGTGGGCAGACCTCGCCTCCGGCCGCGACGTCGACGTCCACCGCGGACGTCACGGTGATCAGCACCGGCACCTTCGTGGTCACCACCTCGATCGACGACACCCAGGTCGCGAAGGTGAAGGCCGGCCAGCAGGCCCAGGTGACGCCCACCGGCGGCACCCAGTCCGTCGCCGCCACGGTCTCGACGGTCGGCCTGGTCGCCACCCAGACCTCGGGCGTGGCCGGGTACCCGGTGACCCTCGCCGTGACCGGGGACACGTCGTCGCTGCACGCCGGCGGCAGTGCCCAGGTCGCGATCGTGACGAACGAGGTGAAGGACGCCGTACTGGTCCCGACCGCGGCGGTCCATCAGGCGGGCGGCTCGCCGAGTGTGCTGGTCGACAGGGGCGGCAGCCGAGTGGAGACCCCCGTGACCGTCGGGGCGACGGACGGTGCGCGCACCCAGATCGTCTCCGGCCTCCCCGCCGGGGCCGAGGTCGTCGTGGCGAGCGGAACCGCGGGGACCGGGCCGGGGACGCGTGGCGGGGGCGGTTTCGGGGGGTTCGGCGGGTTCGGCGGCGGTGGCGCGGGCGGTGGTGGAGCCGGTGGCGCGGGCGGTGGCGCGGCCGGCGCGAACCGCGGCGGCGGGGCGCGGGGTGGGGCGTGAGCGCCCCGGTCATCTCCCTGCGCGGCGTCGGCAAGACCTACCGGCAGGGCGACCTCGAGGTCGAGGCCCTGCACGACGTCGACGTCGACATCGCCGAGGGGGAGTACGTCGCGATCATGGGCCCGTCGGGGTCCGGCAAGTCCACGCTGATGCACGTCCTGGGATGCCTCGACGTCGCGACGACCGGCACCTACACCCTGGCGGGCGTGGACGTCGGCGCGATGGACGAGGAGCAGCTCGCCGCGGTGCGCAACCGGCGGATCGGGTTCGTGTTCCAGCAGTTCAACCTGCTCGCGAGCATGCCGGCGTGGCGCAACGTCGAGCTGCCGCTGACCTACGCGGGCGTCGGCCGGGCCGAACGCCGGGAGCGCGCGCTGGCCGCGCTGGAGCGCGTCGGTCTGGGCGACCGGGCCGAGCACCGGCCGGGGCAGCTCTCCGGCGGCCAGCAGCAGCGGGTCGCGATAGCGCGGGCGCTGGTCACCGAGCCCGCCCTGCTGCTCGCCGACGAGCCCACCGGCAACCTCGACTCCGCCGCCACCGCGGACGTCCTCGGCCTGCTCGACGAGCTGCACGCGGGCGGCCGCACGATCGTGCTGATCACGCACGAGGAGGACGTCGCCGCGGCCGCCCTGCGGGTGCTGCGGATCCTCGACGGCGGCATCCACCACGACTCCCTGGCGGTCCGGTGAACTGGCGCGAGACGGTCCGCACCGGATGGGACGCCGTCCGCTCCCACCGGCTGCGCTCCGGGCTGACGATGCTCGGCATCCTGATCGGGATCACCGCCGTCATGCTGACGGTCGGGCTCGGCCAGGGCGCGCAGGCCACGATCACCTCCCAGATCAACTCACTCGGCAGCAACCTGCTGGTGGTCAGCCCCGGCAGCACGACCACCAGCACCGGAGTGCGGGGTGGTGCGGGCACCGCCTCCACCCTGACCAGCGCCGACGCCGCCGCACTCGCCGACCGCACGGTGGCGCCGGACGTCGCCGCCGTCGCCCCGGTCGTGCAGCGCTCCGAGCCGCTGACCGCAGGCACCGCCAACTGGACGACGACGGTGGTCGGCACCGTCCCGGACTACGCCACGGTGCGCGCGCGGACCGTCGCGGAGGGCCGCTTCCTGTCCACACAGGACGTCGACGGGCACGCCCCCGTCGTCGTGCTCGGCGCGACGACGGCAGCGGAGCTGTTCGGCGGCCGCTCCGCCGTCGGGCGGCCGGTCGCGGTGGCGGGGACGCCCATGACGGTCGTCGGGGTGCTCGCGGCGGCGGGCTCGTCGGCCGCGCAGAACCAGGACGACCAGGCGGTCCTGCCGATCACCACGGCCGCGGACCGGGTCATCGGGGGCACCGCGCGCACGTCCGTCCAGACGATCTACCTGACGGCCGCCTCCACCGACGCCCTGCCCGCCGCCTACCAGGAGGTGAACGCGGAGCTGCTCGCGCTGCACCGGGTCACCGACCCGGCGCACGCGGACTTCACGATCACCAGCCAGCAGGCGATCCTCGACACGGCCACGACGATCACCGGCGCGCTGACCGCCGTGCTCGCGGGCATCGCCGCGATCTCGCTGCTCGTGGGCGGGATCGGTGTCATGAACATCATGCTGGTGTCGATCACCGAGCGGATCCGCGAGATCGGCCTGCGCAAAGCGCTCGGCGCCACCCCGCGCGTGATCCGACGCCAGTTCCTCGTCGAGGCCGGCGTGCTCGGCCTGGCGGGCGGGATCGCCGGGGTGGTTCTCGGGATCGTCGCCGGAGCGCTGCTCTCCAAGGCGATCGGGCAGCCGATCGTGGTGTCGCCCACCGCGACCCTCGGCGCGATCGTCGTCTCCGTCGGGATCGGCCTGGTCTTCGGCGTGTACCCCGCGAGCCGCGCCGCCCGGCTCGCCCCGATCGACGCCCTGCGCAGTGAGTGAGCCGCCCGTGACCACGATGGACGTCCCTGCGGCCCGACGGCGTCGGGGCCGGGCCTCGATCGCGGCCGTGGCGGTCGTGGTGCTGGTCGCGGCGGTGGTCGCGGTCGTGATGGTGCGCCGCGACGGGACGCCGCGGTACCGGACGGTCGCCGCGGCGGTCGGGGACGTCGCCGCCCAGCTCGTGACGACGGGCACGGTCACCCCGCTCGGCCAGGCGAACCTCTCCTTCGCGATCGCGGGTGAGGTGACCTCGGTGACCGCGTCCGTGGGGCAGCAGGTCGCCGCGGGAACGGTCCTGGCCACGGTGGACACGACGGCGTTGGACGCACAGGTGGCGCAGGCGAACTCGCAGCTCGCGAGCGCCGAGGCCCGGCTCGCCGCGGACCGCGACGGGCAGACCGGCGCGTCTACCGGCTCGGCCGCGGGCGCGGCGGGGCCCGCGGGAGCCGGCGGTGCGGTGGCGCCTGCCGCGTTCACGGGGTCGGGGCAGGCCGGGGCGGCTGCCCGCACGGTTCCCGCCGCCGCGGCGGGGGGACCCGGCGGATCGAGTGCGCCCGGCGGGACCGGTGGCTCTGCGTCGCCCGGTGGCGGTTCCGGTCCGGCCGCAGGCGGGCAGGCCGGCTCGAGCGGCCCGGGTTCCGGGGCGTCGGCGCAGGTGGCGGCGGCGCAGCAGGCTGTGAAGGACGCGCAGGACAAGGTCGTCGGGGACCAGAAGGCGGTCGACGGTGCGCTCACCGCCGCGAAGCACGACCTCGACGCGGAGACCGCCGCCTGCGCCCCGATCCTGGCTCTCGACCCGGCCGCACTCGCGGCTCCGGCGAAGGCGGGCGCGGAATCGGGCGGCGCGGGGGCGAACGACGCGGCACCGGGTTCGAGCGGATCGGGCTCGCCGGCGGCCTCCCCGACCGGCGGCTCCGGCGCTGCGGGTTCCGGGGCGGGCGGTTCCGGCGCTGCGGGTTCCGGAACGGATGGCGCGGTCTCCGGTTCGGGGGACTCGGCGCCGACCGGCGACCGGGGGTCGCACGGTAGGGCCGGTTCCGGTTCGGGCAAGGCGACGAGCTCGGCGACGCCGGCGGCGTACGTCCAGGCGAAGCCCACGCCGTCCCCCGCGGACGCGCTGCAGGCGTGCCAGGCCGCGCTCACGACCGTGCTCGCCGACCAGCAGGCGGTCGCCAAGGCCCAGGCGACCCTCGCCTCCGACGAGGCCGCCCTCGACTCGGCGGTCGGCGGCCTGGTCGACAGCGCCCTCCAGGCCGCGAACGCGGGGAAGGGCGGCGGCGCGACCTCCGGGACCTCGGCTGCGGAGCAACCCGGCGCGGGCGACTCCGGCGCAGCCAGTCCCAGCGCGGGCGGCGGCGGGACCGGAGCCAGGACGGCCGGGGGCGGGACGGCCGGAGGCGGGTCGGCCGGGGGCGGCGCGGGTGGCGGCGCGGCGGGCGGCGCTGCCCGTACCCCCGGTGTGAGCGCCGCCGGTGCTGCGCCCGCAGCGGGGGCACAGCGTGCAGGCGGGGCGAGCACCGGCGGGGCGAAGCAGGCGCCCTCGGCGTCCCAGCTGGCGGCGGACCAGGCGGCCGTGGACTCGGCGCAGGCCTCGCTGGACTCCGCGCGCCAGAACCTCGCTCAGGCGAGCCTCGTGGCTCCGACGGCGGGGACCGTCGGGGCGGTGTCGGTGACCGTCGGGCAGCAGGTGGCGGCCCGGGCGAGCGCCCCGGAGATCGTGGTGCTCGGGCAGGGCGTGGACCAGGTCGTCACGCAGGTCGGGGAGTCCGACATCGGGCGCGTGCGCCCCGGCGACGCCGCGACCGTCACCCCGGACGGCCAGCCGGCTCCGCTGCCGGGCACCGTCGTCGCGGTCGGCCTGTTGCCCAGCGGCACGGGCAGCCCCGTCACCTATCCCGTGACGATCGGCCTCACGGGCACCCCGCCCGCCCTGCCCGCCGGCTCGGGCGCGTCGGTCGCGCTCACCGTCGCGTCGGCGACGGGCGTGTTGACCGTCCCGACCTCGGCCGTGCACACGGACCCCTCCGGCACGAGCGTCACGGTGCTGCGGGACGGGGCGGCGACCCCGGTCCCGGTCGCGCTCGGCGCCGTCGGGGCGGGCCGCACCCAGATCGTGTCCGGCCTACAGGCGGGGGACGCGGTCGTGCTGGCCGACCTGACCCAGCCCCTGCCGAGCGCAGGCACCGCCGGCCTGCGCGGCCTCGGTGGCGGCCAGGGTGGGCCCGCCCGGGGGACCGGCGGCGGTTGACCGCCCGCGGCGGCGGCCCTGACCCACAGGCTCGCTGCCCACCGCGACCGCCGTCCGCCGAGGAGGAGTCGCGGGACCGCGATGCCCCAGGTCGGGCGCCGGGGCGGGTCGACGGACTCCAGGACGAGCCAGGCGCTCGTCGCCGCCATGGTCGCCAGCCCGGTCGTCGGCGGGAGCACGAGCGCGAGCAGCATCGGTGCCGCGCAGGTCCCGAGGCACCAGAACCCGTGGGCGGCGCCGAACCGCACCGTCGCCCGCACCGCCGCCGGGCCGAACGCGGGCAGCGCGGGATGGCGGTGCCTGCGGTTGAGGCACCGCTGCCGGGCCGGGGTGGCCCACCAGAGCAGGAGGCCCGCGGCGACGGCGAGCGGGAACGGCGCGACCACCGCCGCGAGGGCGAGCAGCCCGATTCCGCCGAGCGTCCAGACGGCGGCGTAGCCGACCAGGAACCCGGCGCACGCGCGCGCCCGAGAGCGCCGCAGGCTGCGGGCGCGGACGTGCTCCACCGGCCCGACGAGCAGCGGCGCCCCCATCGCGATGACCATCAGCAACCATCCGACCAGCGCGGACGCCGCGGAGAGCGGCCCGGCCCCCGGGTGCGCGCCGTGACCGGGGCCCGCCACCACGTCGACGACCAGCAGCGCCCAGGCGAGCGCTGCCGCCGTCCAGAGCGGCCCGCGCACCCGGGCGCGCTCGGCGGCGGCGGGCCGGTCGGTCACGAGGGCTGGCGGAACACGCTGACCCGGCCGATGGTCAGCCGCTCGTCGGCCGGGACGGGGCGGAGCGGGAGGATCGTCACCGGGACCCGGTCGCCGAGGGTGCCCGGGACGGACTCGTCGAGGTGCAGGTCGTCCACGATCCGGGTGATCTCCAGGACGAACGTCAGGCCCCGGCCCGCGTGCTCCTCGTCGGTCAGGCTGGCCTTGCGCACCCCGAAGAGCCCGACCGTGCCCGCCCGCCGCTCGGGATGGTCGGCCGGGTCCGCGCCCGCGGGCAGCGCGACGTAGACGCGCAGGATCGTGCCGTCGGCGAGCCCGCGGACGTCTTCGAGGTTGAGGAAGACCCGGTCCGGCCGCTCGGCCGCGGCCAGGCTCGCGCCGACCCGGGCGCCCGCCTCGGGGTCCACGGACACGGTGGTGTCCACGCGGGCGCCGACCACCGCCAGCTCCGTGCTGTTCGCCCCGACCAGCTCGATGTCCCGCTCCGACGCCACGGCCTCGTCCTCCCGCTCGGCTCGCGCCGGTGCCGGCGCGGCGGTGCGCAGCCGCTCCCTGCGGTCCGCCGGGGTGGGCGGCGCGACGACCGCGGAGCCGGGGGACAGGTCGTCGTACTCGTACCGTAGGGCGGCGAGGTCGACGTCGTCCGCGGAGTAGGTCCACTGCGTGCCGTCCGGGCGGGGCGCGGCGAAGGCGCGGTCGCGTGGGCCGGTGAGCCAGTCCGCGTCCTGCGGGTCCGCGCCGACCGGCGGGCCCGCGCGCCAGGTCTCCCAGAGCCGGTCGATGTTGGCGTGGTGCAGCCAGAAGATCGGGTCGAGGCCCGCGGAGTCGGGATCGGTCATGACGCCGGGCCTGCGTCGGTCCACCTCCGCACCCGCCGTGAGGTCCTGGCCGCGGTAGCCGCCGACCAGCACGTGCACGATGTCGTGCGGTTGCTTCTCCAGCCGTCCGTGCACCGCGCCGCCGTGGGAGAACGCGGTGTCGATGCCGCCGAAGCCGGGGGAGCCGCCCGACGAGACGCCGGTGAAGTCCGGGTCGGCGAGCGCGTTCACGTCCAGCAGCTCCTGGATCACGGTGACCTTCCCGTCCCCGTGCGGCCCGTAGCGCTGTGGCACGAACAGCGGGTTGGTGCCCGCCCCGGGCCAGTCCGGGGTGCCGAACTCCGCGGGGAGGTCGGACTCGCCCAGGTTCAGGTAGTTCCAGTAGGGCAGGGCCCAGTCCGCGGGCCCGCCCTGCGCGACGACGGCGGCGCGCACGATCGCCTCGAACGCCGCCAGGTAGCCGCGGTGCCAGGGCAGGAAGTACCAGCTGCCGTGCTGGCACTGCTGCCAGTAGGTGCGCTGCACCGCGGCGGTGGGGATCCGGTCGGTGGCGGCGAGGGCGCCGAACCCGCGCCAGAGGGTGCCGTCGATCCCGTGGATCGCGGCGAGGAACCGCCAGCTCGTGGGGTCGTCGAGGGCCCGCGCCTGGAGGGCGGCCACCCCCTTGGCGTACCAGAGCACCGGGTCCGCCCAGGGGCCCGCGAGCGAATGGATGTCACGACGGACGAACTGTGCGGCCACGGTCGCCTCCCGGCCTCGCTGCGTGTTCCGCTGAGCAGAGGTCGCGGCGACCCCGGGAGATACCGCGGCGCGCGGTCAGTTCACGCAGGGCACGTCGGCGGCGGTGATGGGCGGCGCGGTGGGGGTCGGGGCCGCGGGGGTCGGGGCGGTGGTCGTGGTGGTCGGCTTGTGGGGACGGGTGGCTGGGGGCGTGGACGTGGTGGCCGTCGGGGGCTCGGGGGCGGTGCCGGTCGCCAGGGCGGCCACGAACGCCTTGACCCGGGCGGGGTCGACCTCGACGGCGTCCCCGTCGGACGGGGTCCGCAGGGCGAGGCTGCCGGTGGGGATGGTCTGGAAGCTGACGGCCCCGCCCGCCAGACCGGAGGCGGAGGCGGCGAAGCCCAGGACGTCCCAGCCGGCGTCGAGCACCACGTACCTGTCGACGGCGTCGACGAGCGACCGCAGCTGGGTGGGGTTCGCGAGTGTGCCCGCCGAGAGCAGGTGGTGCGCCAGGCTGGCCATGAACGCCTGTTGCCGGACGATCCGGTCCAGGTCACCGCGGGGCAGGCCGTGCCGCTGCCGGACGAACGCCAACGCCTGCGGGCCCTCCAGGGTCTGCCTGCCCGCGGGGAGGTTCGCGCCGGAGAAGGTGTCGTGCACCGGCGCGTTCAGGCACACCTGCACGCCGCCGACGGCCTGGGTGATCTCGGCGAACCCGGCCAGGTTGATCTCGGCGAGGTGGTCGATGGACGCCCCGGTCAGCTGCTCGACGGTCTGCACCAGCTCGCGCCGTCCGGCCTCGTCCGCCTGCGTGGTGAGGTCCGCCCCGGTGACGCCCTTCGCGGAGAGGCTCTGCCGGGCCGTGGTGACCGCCCGCTGGTACGCCGAGTTGATCTTGTGGGTGCCGTAGCCGGGGATGGTCACGTAGGAGTCGCGGGGAATCGAGATCGCCGTCGCCTGCGCGGAGTGGTCGTCCGGGATCCGGACCAGGACGAGGGTGTCGGTGTTCAGCTCGCCGCTGTCCGGGCCCGCGTTCAGCTGGTCGAGGACGGCGGGGGGCAGCGGGTTGCCGTGCGCGTCGGTCCGGCTGTCCAGGCCGACGAGCAGGATGTCCGTGGCGCCGTCCGCGCTCGCGTGGTCGAGGGCCCCGCTCGCGGCCATTCCGCCCGTCAGGCCGCGGTAGACCGACCAGCCGTAGCCGGTCACGACCAGCACCAGCACCGAGAGCAGGGCCGCGACCGGCCGCAGGACACCGACCGCACGCGACGGCCTGCGCGCGGCTCGGAGGCGGACGGTCGGGGACTCCGGTCGGGTCACGCGCGGCCCAGCGCGCGGCTCGTGCCGAACATCTCGTCCAGCGTCACCGGTTGCAGGCCACGGGCCCGGATCAGCTCCTGGATCTGGTCGAACAGGCCCAGCACGGTGGGGTGGTTCGCGTGCCCGAGCATGATCGTGCCGGGCACGAGGTACTTGCGCGCCTGCTCCATCAGGAACTCCGGGGTGATCACCTGGGAGTCCGAGTAGGACCCGTTCCACAGGACCGAGCGGGTCCAGCCGAGCCCGGCGGCCAGGCCGTCGACGCGGGCGTCGTGCAGTCCGAAGGGCGGGCGGTAGTAGGGCCGGGTGGTGATCCCGAACACCCGCTGCGCCCACTCCTCGTTGCGCTCCAGCTCGGCGCGCACCTTCGCGTCGGGCAGGGTGGTGAGCTTCGGGTGGCTGAAGGTGTGGTTCATGACCTGCACCTGCCCGGCGGCGACCAGCGGGGCGAGCCGGGTCGCGTGCGGCTCCCACTCCTTCGCATAGGTCCCGTTCGGGCTGAACGTCAGGTGCACACCGGTACGCGCGGCGAAGTCCACGTACCCGGCCACGCAGTCGGCGCAGTAGCCGTCGTCCACGGTGAGGACGATCCGGTTCCCGGTGGTCGGGCCGGAGGACACGACCGCTGACGGCCCGGGCACGGCGGCCGGGATCGGGGGAAGCGGCGGCGGCGTCGTGGGGGCCGGAGCGGTTGCGGTCGCCGTCGAGTCGGTCGGGCCGGCCGGGGCGGCGCACGCGGCGAGGCCGAGGCCGAGCACCCCCAGCAGCGCCCGGCGGGGGAGCCGGCAGCCGTGCACGGGGCTCACTGCGCGCGGGCCGCCCGGGCGAGGTTCTGCACGGGGCCAGCCTAGGGAGACGCCGGTCAACGACCCTCTCCCCGTGGGTTAGCTCACGGCAAATTCAACGGGTAGGTGGCGAGTCGGTGCGCTGCATCGCGTCGTCGACCTCGGCGAGGATGCCGCGCATCGCGGCCTCGGCCGCGGCCTGGTCACCGGCCTGGACGGCCTCGGCGACGTCGGCGTGCAGCCGGATCGCGGCGGGCTCGGGGCGGCTGGGCATCAGGTCGTGCCGGGTCCGCCCGGCCAGCACCTCGGCGACCATGCCGGAGAAGGCCGCCAGCATCTCGTTGCCCGACGCGGCGAGCAGTGTGGAGTGGAAGCGGACGTCCGCCTCCAGGTAGGGCCCGAGCGCGCCGGACCGCCCGTGGACGGCCATGTCCATCACGGCGCGGGTGAGCTCCCCGCACTGCTCCGGCGTCGCGTGGGTGGCCGCGAGCCGCGCGGCCACCGGTTCGACGCCCCCGCGCAGCTCGGTGAGCGTGCGCAGCTGCTCCTCCCGGCCGGGGCCGTCGAGCCGCCAGCGGATGACCCGCGGGTCGTGGACCTGCCAGTGCTCGCGCGGCGCGACGGTCACCCCGACCCGGCGCCTGCTGGTGACCAGGCCCATCGACTCGAGGACGCGCACCGCCTCGCGGACCACCGTGCGCGAGACCCCGAACCGGGCGCTGAGCTCCTCGGTGAGCACGGTCTGGCCCGCGACGAGCCCGCCGCCGGTCACGAGCAGGCCGAGCTGGTCGAGCACGTCCCCGTGCAGCGACTCCTTCGGCTCCGACACCGTCGAATCATCACACTCGACGGCCGCTCTGCGCCAATTCATAGGATCTGATTCGATTCAGCGTTGCTTAAGTACTACTTATCAGGCACCCTCACGGGGACCCGTCAACGACCGACGCCTTCGAGAGGACAGCGACGTGCCCCTCCCCGCAGCAAGCTCCGCTCCGCCCCTGGTCACCGTCATGGGGGTCGCCGGGTCCGGCAAGACCACCGTCGGCGCCGCGCTCGCCCAGCGCCTGCGCGTCCCGTTCGCCGACGGCGACGACTTCCACCCGCGGGCGAACGTCACCAAGATGGCGGCGGGCACCCCGCTGACCGACGCGGACCGCGTCCCGTGGCTGCGCGCGCTCGCCGACTGGCTGGCCGAGCACGACACCACCGGTGGGGTGCTCAGCTGCTCCGCACTGCGCCGGGAGTACCGGGATGTGCTGCGTTCCGACGCCGCCCGGACCGTGTTCGTCCACCTCGACGGCAGTCCCGAGGTCGTCGCGCGCCGGGTCGAGGGCAGGCCCGGACACTTCATGCCGGCCTCGCTCGTCGAGTCCCAGTTCGCCACCCTCGAGCCCCTGGCCGCCGACGAGCCGGGCCTGATCCTCGACCTCGACCGGCCGGTGGATGCCCTGGTCGAGGCCGCCGCCACCGCGCTGACCACGGTCTCGGGGGTGTCGGCATGAGCACGCTGCTCCTCGCGGCGGACGCCGCGACCCCCACGGCGTCGGGAGGCAGGCTGATCGCCGCGGCGCTGGTCGGCATCGCCGTGCTCGTCGTACTGATCACCCGCTTCAAGGTCCACCCGTTCCTCAGCCTGACGATCGGCTCGCTCGTCGTCGCCGCGATCGCCGGGATGCCCGCCGCCGACTCGGTCACGAGCTTCACCAAGGGCTTCGGCAGCACGGCGGCGAGCGTCGGCACGCTGATCGCGCTCGGCGCGATGTTCGGCAAGCTGCTGGCGGACTCCGGCGGCGCGGACCGGATCGTGGACACCCTCGTGGGGCGGTCCAACCAGCGCACCCTGCCGTGGGCGATGGCCGCGGTCGGGGCGCTCATCGGGCTGCCGATGTTCTTCGAGATCGGCCTGGTCCTGCTGATGCCGGTGATCTTCCTCGTCGCCCGCCGCTCCGGGCTGTCGCTGATCCGGGTCGGCATCCCGGCGCTGGCCGGGTTGTCGGCGATGCACGGGCTGGTGCCGCCGCACCCCGGCCCGCTCGTCGCGATCGACGCGCTGCACGCGAACCTGGGCATCACGCTGCTGTTCGGGGTGATCGTCGCCGTCCCGACGGTCGCGATCGCGGGTCCGCTGTTCGCCCGCTACGCCGCCCGGTGGGTCGACGTGCGGCCCCCCGCCCTGTTCGAGAGCACCGACGAGCCGGACACGCCCACCGGTGGCGGCGGCACCGCGAACCGCCTCGAGGTCCGCAGGCCCACCTTCCCCACCACGCTGGCCACGGTCCTGCTCCCGGTCGTCCTCATGATGGGCAAG
>Ga0068863_100002049_pt1 | contig 19961 bp, 20 predicted proteins | sample KBSSwiS62_FD_66596 | JGI IMG/M metagenome (GOLD analysis project Ga0068863, IMG submission 66596) | Switchgrass rhizosphere microbial communities from Kellogg Biological Station, Michigan, USA - KBS Switchgrass S6-2 | ecosystem: Host-associated > Plants > Roots > Rhizosphere > Soil ...
GCCGGGGTCGCACGTCGGTAGACGCGCGGCGCGACGCGTTCGAGCCAGCCCCGCTGGACATAATCATGGATTGATGTCCTGGAGATGCCCTGCGCCTGCAACCACGCGGAATCGACCATCAGCCCGGGGGTCAGGCTGGTGAGAAGCTGGTTTAATGGTTGGCGCTTTCGTTTGTCCATGACGAACTATTTGAATGATCAGCGAACTGATGGCAATGCGTAGTTTACGATAGGATAAATATGTTCGTCTGATACGAACGAACGCAGCAATTGTTAAACCGGTCCCCACTCCCTGCATCACCTGTAGCGCGCCCCTCGCACTTGGCGGAATACAGCGGGAACGAAGGGAAGGCGGAATGCCATCCGGCGCAACCCGGCAGCCCGATGAACCGCGCGACCATTTCCCCTCGCAGGCATCGCATCATTTCGTTTCGTTATCGGAACGGCCTCACGTCGCAGGCCCATCCCGCCGCCCGATTCCTCGCGCAGCAATTGATCGTCATCCAATCTTCACGATCTCGCATCAGGAAAGCGGTTGCGCCCGTAGCTGTTGCAGACGTACCAATGCGCAAAATCAGGCCAATGAGCAAAATCAGGCCAAGCAAAACCCGGTCGCTTACAGGAGACACAAGATGGTCAGTCTTACCAAGGGTCAGACCATCCGCCTCGAAAAGTCGGGCGGAGGGACGTTGACCAGAGTGACGATGGGGCTCGGCTGGGATGTCCGCAAGGTCGGCGGGTTGCGCGGTCTGTTCGGCGGCGGCGGCGGTGACGTCGATCTCGATGCGTCCTGCCTGATGTTCGACTCGGCCAGGCAATTGCTCGATTCGGTCTGGTTTCGCCAGCTCACGAGCAATGACGGCAGCATCGTCCACACCGGCGACAATCGCACCGGTGCCGGCGATGGCGACGACGAGCAGATCATCGTCGACCTGCAGGCGCTTCCATCCAGCGTGGCGACGCTGGTGTTCACCGTGAACAGCTTCACAGGCGACAGTTTCGATCGTATCGAGAACGCCTATTGCCGTCTCGTCGACGCGACCACCGCCAAAGAGCTGGCGCGTTACGACCTCACCGGCGCGGGCAGCCACACCGGCCAGGTGATGGCGCGCGTGTCGCGGGGCAGTGGCGGCTGGGACATGAAGGCCATCGGCGAAAAGACCACGGGTCGCACCTTCCACGACATGATGCCCGTCATCCTGCAGAATATCTGACGGACGGCGGTCGGCTTCACGCCCTCGGGCAAGCCGGAACACGACAGGGAGCATGCGATGAACGAATTGCAGCAGGGCGGAAATGCGCCCGTCACCGGCGATTCGGTGACGGTCACCGTGGACTGGACCGCCCCCGGCGCGGTCGAGGCCGATGTCTCGGCCTATCTGCTGACCGAGAGCGGCAAGGTCCGTGGCGACCAGGACATGGTGTTCTACAACCAGAACAGCGGCGGCGACGGCGCGATCCGCTATGCCCCGGGCGCCTCGCCCAAGGGCAGCTTCGAGGTCGATCTGTCGCGGCTGCCCGCCGCGATCGCCCGCATCGTGTTCTGCGTGACGATCGACCAGGCGGCGGCACGGCGGCAGACGCTGGCCTTGCTCAGCGGTGCGCGGATCGCGGCCGGACCGCGCGGCGGCGCGCCCGAACTCGGCTTTTCGCCGGCGCTCGCCGGCGCGAGCGAGGCGGCGATGACCTTCGGCGAACTTTACAAGCGCAACGGCCAGTGGAAGTTCCGCGCGGTCGGCCAGGGGTTCAACGGCGGTCTCGCGCCGCTCGCGCGCTCGTTCGGCATCGACGTCGCCGACGATGCGCCCGCCGCGCCGCCCCCGCCACCGCCGCCCCCTGCGCCGGCTCCCCCGCCGCCCCCGCCACCACCCGTGGCAGCGCCACCGCCGCCGGCGCGGCCGATCAGCCTCAGCAAGGTGTCGCTCGAGAAATCGGGCCAGTCGATCAGCCTCGAGAAGCGCGGCGGCTCGTTCGGCGAGATCGTCGTCAATCTCAACTGGTCGCGCGGCAAGAAGGGCTTCTTCGGCGGCGGCAACGCGATCGATCTCGATCTCGGCTGCCTGCTCGAGATGGCGGACGGCCGCAAGAGCGTGGTCCAGGCGCTCGGCCGGATGTTCGGCGCGCTCCATGATCCGCCCTATATCCAGCTCGACGGCGACGACCGCACCGGCGACGTCTCGAAGGGCGAGACGATGCGGATCAACGGCGCGCGCTGGAACGAACTCAAGCGGATCGCGATCTTCGCCAACATCTATGACGGCGTGCCGAACTGGCAGCAGACCGACGGCATCGTCACCGTGACGATGCCGGACCAGCCGCCGATCGAGGTCAAGATGACCGAGGGCCGCAACAATATGCGGCTGTGCGGCGTGGTTCTCCTTGAAAATGACGGGGGAACGTTGAAGGCTACGCGCATCGTCGATTATTTCAGGGACCAGAGCGAGCTCGATCGGGCACTCGGCTGGGGGCTGCGCTGGACGGCAGGCAGCAAGGACTGATGGGCTCAACGAGGGGAATCGCGTGATCTGGAAATATTATAAGGGGTCGCTGCTGTTCACGGCCGTCTGCCTGGCGCTCGGCGCCTGGCTGGGCTGGGCGATCACCGGCGGCGATCCCGTCAAGACGCTCGGCATCATCTGGATCGTGCTGATCCTCGGCGTGCTCGAAGTGTCGCTGTCGTTCGACAATGCGGTGGTCAACGCCACCGTGCTGCGAGACATGGACGCCAAGTGGCGGCGCGCTTTCCTGACGTGGGGCATCGCGATCGCCGTGTTCGGCATGCGGATCATCTTCCCGCTGGCGATCGTCGCGATCGCGGCGAAGGTCAATCCGATCGAGGCGTTCCAGCTCGCGGCCGGCAATCCGGTCGAATATCAGCGGATCATCGAGGGCGCGCATGTCGGCATCGCCGGCTTCGGCGGCGCCTTCCTCGGCATGGTCGGCCTGAAATTCTTCTTCGATGCCGACAAGGAGGTCCACTGGATCTCGGTGGTCGAGACCCAGCTCGCCAAGCTGTCGAGCGTCCAGTCGGTCGAGATCGCCGTAATCCTGCTGTTCATGTACGGCGTGTCGACGATCCTGCCCGCCGGCGATGCGATCACCTATCTCGTCTCGGGCATCTTCGGCATCGTCACCTTCATCGGCGTCGAGGCGATCGGCTCGCTGCTCGAAGGCGACGAGGACGAACTGACCGGCGCGGTCGTGCGCTCGGGCCTCGCCTCCTTCCTCTATCTCGAAGTGCTCGACGCATCCTTCTCGTTCGACGGCGTGATCGGCGCATTCGCCTTGTCGAACAATCTGTTCATCATCGCGCTCGGCCTCGGCATCGGCGCGATGTTCGTGCGCTCGATGACGGTGATGCTGGTCGATCGCGGCACGCTCGCCCAATATCGCTTCCTCGAGCACGGCGCCTTCTGGGCGATCATCGCGCTCGCAATCATCATGCTGGTCTCCGCCTCCGAACGCTTCCATATCCCGGAGACGGTGACCGGCCTGATCGGTGCGGTGTTCATCGGCCTCTCGCTGTGGTGGTCGGTGCGGCACAACAAGCTCCACCCGGAAGACCGGGAGGATATCGACCTCAACGCGGCACATGCCGACTGATCAAGGAAGCCAGGAGAATCCCATGTCCATCAGTCTGTCCAAAGGCGGCAATGTCAGCCTGTCGAAGGAGGATCCCAGCCTCACCAAGATCCTGATCGGACTTGGCTGGGATGCCCGTTCCACCGACGGCGCCGATTTCGATCTCGATGCCAGCGCCTTCCTGCTGGCGGCGGGCGACAAGGTGCGCTCGGACTCGGACTTCATCTTCTACAACCAGCTGAAGTCCACCGACGGATCGGTCGAACATACCGGCGACAACCGCACCGGCGAGGGCGAGGGTGACGACGAGTCGCTCAAGGTGCTGCTGACCGCTGTGCCGCCCGAGATCCAGAAGATCTCGGTCGCGGTGACGATCCATGACGGCGAGGCCAAGCGCCAGAATTTCGGCATGGTGCAGAACGCGTTCATCCGCATCGTCAACGACGTGACCGGCCGCGAAATCACGCGCTACGATCTCACCGAGGACGCGTCGGTTGAAACCGCGATGATCTTCGGCGAAGTCTATCGCCACGGTGCGGAATGGAAATTCCGCGCAGTCGGCCAGGGCTACAAGGGTGGCCTGGGTCCGCTCGCGCGCAACTATGGTGTAAACGTCGGCTGATCGTCCGACCATAAGAGGAGTACCGAAATGGCAGTTTCACTTTCGAAGGGCGGCAATGTCAGCCTCTCCAAGGAGGCGCCCGGCCTCAAGAAGATCAATGTCGGCCTCGGCTGGGATACGCGCGTCACCGACGGCAGCGGCTTCGATCTGGATGCCAGCGTGTTCATCCAGAGCGCCGAGGGCAAGGTCCGCAACGACGGCGACTTCGTGTTCTACAACAACAAGAAGGGCGCCGACGGCGCGGTCGAGCATCAAGGCGACAACACCACCGGTGAAGGCGCCGGCGACGACGAGGTCGTGGTCGTGACGCTCGACAAGCTGCCGGCCGACGTCGCCAAGATGAGCTTCGCCGTCACCATCCACGACGCCGAGGCGCGCAAGCAGAATTTCGGCATGGTCTCCAGCGCCTATGTCCGCGTCGTCAACGCCGATGGCGGCACCGAGATCGCGCGCTACGACCTGTCCGAGGACGCCTCGACCGAGACCGCGATGATATTCGGCGAACTCTATCGCAATGGCGAGGAGTGGAAGTTCAAGGCGATCGGGCAGGGCTTTGCCGGCGGCCTCGGGCCGCTCGCCAAGTCGTTCGGCGTCAATATCTGATCCGCCGCGGACGCTGGCGTGCCGACAATCTGGTTCAACCACGGCTATTCCAGCATCCGTGATGCGCTGATCATGATCCGTGAGGGTGCCGGCGAGGCGAATCGACTCGCCGGCACGCCGACTTCCGATCTCCGACCGCCCGATCTCCGAGCCTCCGACCTCCGCCTGATCGCCTCGCATCGCGATCCCCAGGCAGCGGTGCTCGACGCCGCCGATATCGGGCTGCCCGAACCTGCGTTCGATCGCACCACCGAAGAAGGCGAGGCGGCGTTCGTCACCTGGTGCCTCGAAACCTGCCGCATCCATGGCGTCGACCTGTTCGTGCCGCAGGGCGGCCGTTCGCTGATCGCCGCGCGTGCCGATGATTTCGCCGCGATCGGCACCCGCATCGCCGTGCCGGCCTCGGCCGACATGCTGGCCTTGATCGAGGACAAGGCCGCCTTCTATGAGGCCGCGCTCGACGTCGGCCTGCCGATGCCGTGGACGCGCGAGATCGGCGACGTCGCCGGCTTCGACGCCGCTTTGGCCGACTGCATGGCGGCGCAACTCGAACCCTGCATCAAACCACCGCAAGGCGTGTTCGGCGCCGGCTTCTGGCGGCTCGATCCCGAACGTGACCTGTTCGCGACGCTGATGAACCCCGACAGCCACGTCATCGCGCCCGGTGTCGTCCGCCTCGCGCTCGGCACGGCGCCCGCCGACACACGACTGCTCGTGCTCGAATATCTCGTCGGGGTGGAATGGAGCCTCGACTGCGTCTGCCAGGACGGCCGGCTGGTCGTCGGCGTCGCGCGGCGCAAGGCGGGCCGCGCGCAGTTGCTCGAAGCCGAGGGGCCGGTGTTCGACATCGCGCGCAAGGCGGTCGCGGCGTTCGGCCTGTCCGGGCTGATCAACGTCCAGTGCCGTGCGGCCAATGTCGACGACAGCGACATCCGCCTGCTCGAGATCAACACGCGGATGAGCGGCGGCTGCCTCTACACGCGCTATGCCGGCGTCAATCTGCCCTGGCTGCATATCGCGCTCGAACTCGGGCTGGTCGCGGCCGACGACATGCCGGTGCCGCAGGGTGGCGCGCTCGTCGCCGCGATCGGCGAGGCGATGCTGATCGCCGACCGCGCGCCTCAGGTGCCGGTCGATGCCTGAGCTCGCCGCCGGACAGCGCGTGCCGCTCGGCGGCGGGGCGATCGAGATCAACGTCGCCGGGCCGCGCCTCGACGAGCTCGCCCGCCATCTCGGCGCGGTGCTGGTCGCGCTCGACGTCAACCGCAAGGTGCCGCCCGACTTCAAGCCGATGGACAGCCGCGCGCAGGAGATGCGCCCGGGCGCCAGCTTCGTCGAGGGCGGCGCGCTGCGCATCGACCTGACCACCTTGCCGGCCGACGTCGACCGGCTGCTGCTCGTGCTCCACATGCTCGGCGGCATCGGCGCCGGCGTCACGATGCGCGACCTGCGCTCGATCACCACCACCGTCGGCGACAATCGCTTCGAACTCGACACCACCAATCGCGGCGAGGCGTCGGTGATCCTCGTCGAGATCTACCGCCGCAACGGCGACTGGCGACTGTTCGCCAACGGCCAGGGCTTCGTCGGCGGCATCGGCGCGGTCGCCTCGGCGCTGGGGATCGACATCGTCGTCAGCTATCCGCCCGAGGCCCCCGGCCGCCCCGGCCCTCCCGGCGACGATCGGTCGGGCGGCGGTGGCGGTAGCGGCAGCAATTTCTCCGGCAGCGGCTTCGCGGTCGATCCCCGCCACATTCTCACCAACGCGCATGTCGTCGAGGGCGCGCGCAAGGTCACCGTCGTCAGCGAGAAATTGACCGCGCCGGCCGAAGTGGTGTTCGTCGATCCACGCAACGACGTCGCCTTGCTGCGCGTCGAGCGCGATCTCGCCGTCGCCGCGCGTTTCCGCTTCGCGCTCGATCTCCATCTCGGCGAGGATATCGTCGTCGTCGGCTTCCCGCTGCAGGGGCTGCTCGGTTCGGGGCCGCAGGCGACCGGCGGCAATGTCTCGTCCTTGTGCGGGATCGGCAACGACAGCAGCGTGATGCAGTTCACCGCGCCGATCGCCAGCGGCAACAGCGGCGGTCCGATCCTCGACATGTCGGGGCTGATCGTCGGCCAGGTCCACAGCTCGCTCAACATCGAACGCATCCGCCAGGGCGGCGTCAATGCCGAGAACGTCAATTTCGGATCCAAGGCGCCGATCCTGCGCACTTTCCTCGCCACCTGCGATCTCGCCTGCACGGTCTCGGACGACAGCGCGGTGCGTAGCCGCGCCGATATCGTCCGCGAAGCGCGCGGCTATATCTATCTGATCAAATGCGAGGGATAGGCGTCGCATGCACGCTCATCACTTCGCCGCACCCGGCGACACCCAGTCTGGCGCCGAAACCGCCATCACCCTGACCAGCGGCGTGCTGCGCGCGCGCATCGACCGCGCCGACTGGCCGCTCGACGCGCTGTGCGATTTCGCCGCGCGCGACAATCCCAGGCGTGCCTTCCTCGTCGTCTCGCGGCTGCTCGGCCGCCATATCCCGGCCCGGCCCTCGACGATGCGCGCCAGCGTCCGCGATCTCGCCGCACAGCTGCCGGCCGACCTGCCCGGGCCGGTGCTGGTCGTCGGGCTGGCCGAAACCGCGATCTGCCTCGGCCAGAGCGTCCATGAAAGCTACCGCGCGCTGACCGGCCGCGACGACGTCGCCTTCCTCCATTCGACGCGGCAGCTGCTCGATCATCCATTGCTGTGCCGCTTCGAGGAACCGCACAGCCACGCCTCGACCCATTTGATCTACCGGCCGCTATGGGACGAGGCGCTGACGCACGCCTTCCGCTCGCTGGTACTGGTCGACGACGAGGTCTCGACCGGCACGACGCTCGCCAATCTCGCCGCCGCGCTCGCCGCCGAACTGCCCGCGCTCGAGACGATCCGCGTCGCGACGCTGGCCGACTGGAGCGGCAGCACCGTTTGGCTCGATCGCATGCCGCACCCAGCGGCCTGCGCCAGCCTGTTGTCGGGCAAGCTCGACTGGGAGGCCGGCACGCCTTTGCCCCCCGAGACCGCGGCGGACAATTTCGATCGCGCCGCGCTCGCGCTTGGCACGATGGCGCGCCACCATAATTTCGGCCGGCTCGGCCGCACCGACATCGCCGACGACGCCGATCATCTCGCCGACGCGCTCGATCTGCCGCCGGCCTCGCGGATCCGCGTCGTCGCGACCGGCGAATTCACCTACCCGCCGTTCCGCTTCGCCGAACGGCTCGAGGCGCTCGGCCACGACGTCGTCGTCCAGTCGACGACGCGCAGCCCCGCCCGGATCGACGGCGCGATCCGCAGCCGCCTGCGCTTCGGCGACAATTACGGCACGGCGGTGCCCAACCACATCTACAATGTCGACCTTGCCGATCCGCGGCTGACCATCATCTGCCACGAGACCCCCGCCGGCAGCGTCGACCCGGTGCTGGTGGAGGCGCTCGACGCGATGACGATCGATTTCGGCGGGGGTGCGGGTTCGTGATGAACGAGACTGTCAGATTTCCTGGAGGTCGCTGCCGCACTCGCCTGGCACTTGAGCGAGCGAAGCAAGCCCTTTTAAGCCCCTCCCCTTCAGGGGAGGGGATGGGGTGGGATCAGCCGCAGCGGGGGCTCGATGCCCTCGCTGTGGCTTGGCCACACGCTCAGAAGCTCGCTTCGCTCGCCCCCACCCCAACCCAGCATCGGGTGAACAGCGCCCCGCGCTGTTCAGGCCATGCCGGGGGCATGGCCGACCCGATGCTCCTGAAGGGGAGGGGCTTGATCTCATCAATTTGCGGCATCGCCTCATGAGGGCCATCGCGCTCGTCGATCTCGACGACACCCTGTTCCAGACGCTGCGCAAGCGCCCCGCCGACGTGCCCGAAAGCGCGATGACGCCGCTCGGCTTCGCGCGCGACGGGTCGCCGCTCAGCTACGCCACGCCGCGCCAGATGAACTTCATCGCCTGGCTGGGCGAGTCAACCTTGTTCGTGCCGGTCACCGCGCGCGGGCTCGAAGGGCTGCGCCGGGTCAGGCTCGATTATGGCGCCGCGGTCTGTGCGCATGGCGGCGTCGTGCTCGGCGAAGACGGCACGCCCGATCCCGAATGGGCGGCGATCATCGCCGAGGCGGCGGCGCTGCACGCCGAACCTCTGGCGCTGGCGGCCGACGCGGTGTCGGCGGCCGCCGAAGCGGCCGGGCACCGGCTCAACGTCCGCGTGCTGACCGAGGCGGGCACCGGCCTCTATGTGCTGATCAAGCATCCGCAGGCCGACGACGAAGCGCTCCACAAAGCGGTCGAAGCGGCGGCGCATGCGGTGCCCGCGGGCTGGACAACGCACGTCAACGGCAACAATGTCGCGCTCATGCCCCCGTTTCTCGGCAAGCGTCAGGCCGTCGCCCACATGCTGCCGGCGCTGCGCGCCCGCCATCCCGATTTGCCCGTGATCGGTATCGGCGACAGCCTGACCGACGCCCCGTTCATGGCGCTCTGCGACTTCGCGATGACGCCGACCGGATCGCAACTGGCGGCAGTCACGCCGTTCGCGCGGGGTATCGGATGACGGGCTTTCCCGGCTCCTATCACCCCGCCGACGTGACCTTCCTGATGAAGCCGGTCACGCTCGCCCCGACCGACATCGATACCAAGGAACGCCTGATCCAGTCGGGCAAGAAGCATTATTCCGAGATGCTCTCGGCCGAAAGCGTGCCCGACGCCATCTATCTCGAGCTCTACGCGCAAGCGCTCGCGCGCAACGGCGCCCGGCTGGGCGGCGACATCGCCAGCCTCGCCGCGGCGATGGCGGCGCGGGCGCATGCAAGCGGCGAGGTCGTGATCGTCTCGCTGGCGCGCGCCGGCACGCCGATCGGCGTGCTGCTGGCGCGCGCATTGCGCCGCGCCGGGCTGTCGGCACCGCATTATTCGATCAGCATCATCCGCGACCGCGGCATCGATCGCGCCGCGCTGGCGCACATCACCGCGCGCCATGCGGCGGAGGATATCGTCTTCGTCGACGGCTGGACCGGCAAGGGCGCGATCGGCACCGAATTGCGCCGCAGCCTCGCCGACCGACCGTTCGGCATCGCGCCGCTGCTGGCGGTGGTGGCCGATCCGGCCGGACGCGCCGACCTTGCGGCGACCGATGACGATTATCTGATCGCCTCGGGCCTGTTGAATGCGATCGTCTCGGGGCTGGTCAGCCGCAGCATCCTCAACGACATGCTGGTGGCGCCCGGCGAGTTCCATGCCTGTACCACCTATCCCGAATTCGCCGTGCACGACGTTTCGCGCGCCTTCGTCGAAGCGATCGACGCGCTCGCCGCCGCGGCAGTGCCGGCGCCGCTCGCACCCGGCGGCACCGCGCGGGCGGCGACCGCGCGCGCCTGCGACGACCTCGTCGTCGCTTTGATGGCGCGGCTCGGCATCGTCGACCGCAACCGCATCAAGCCCGGCATCGCCGAGGCGACGCGCGCCGTGCTCCGCCGCGTACCCGACCGGCTGTTCGTCCGCGATCCAGCCGATCCCGACGTCGCGCACTTGCTCCATCTCGCGGAAACGCGGACTGTGCCGGTCGAGCGGCTCGACCCGGCCTGCCGCTTTCGCGCGGTGGCTGTCATAAAATCCCTCGGTTCGGAGTAGCAGAATGGCGTCTATGCAGGATCTCGACCCGATTGCGCTCGGCGCGACACTCTATGTGCCCGCGACCCGCGATGATCTGGCCGAGGTTGCGAGCGGCGCGCGCTATCCGACCTTGCGCTCGGCGGTGATCTGCCTCGAGGATTCGATCCGCGAGGACGAGGTGCCGTCGGCGCTCAAGCGGCTCTCGGCGCTGCTGCAGACTTTGGCGTCCCGCACCGACCAGCCGTCGCGCCCCATGCTGTTCGTCCGCCCGCGCGAGGCCGGCATGCTCGCGCATATCCTGACGATGCGCGGCATCGAGCATGTCGAGGGCTTCGTCATCCCCAAGGCGACCGCCGACAACCTGCCGCGCTATCTCGCGGCGCTCGTCCACGATCATCATCTGCTGATGCCGACGCTCGAGACGCGCGAGGTGTTCGATCATGCCGAGATGCGCCGGCTGCGCGAGCAGTTGCTGGCGATCCAGGAGCGGGTGCTGGCGATCCGCATCGGCGGCAACGATCTGCTGCAGACGCTCGGTGCGCGGCGTTCGGCGGTGCGGACCGCCTATGACGGGCCGCTCGGCGGGACGATCGTCGGCCTGATCGCCGGCTTCGCGCCGTGGGGCTTCGCGCTCAGCGCGCCGGTGTTCGAGGGCTATGGCAATCCGGCGCTGCTGCGCGAGGAGCTCGAACGCGACATCGAACACGGCCTGCTGACCAAGACCGCGATCCACCCGTCGCAGCTCGCGACGATCCACGAGGCCTATGCGGTGACGCCCGACGATCTCGGCGAGGCGCATGCGCTGCTGTCGCGTGACAGCCGCGCCGTATTTGCCAGCAATTCGACGATGTGCGAACCTGCGACACATCGCACATGGGCCGCATCCATCCTGCGCCGTGCCGAGTATTTTGGTGTGACGCATTCGATCGAGGTGCCGCGAAGCGCCTGATCAATACCCCGGGAGACAGTGAATGTCCGAATATCGAACCAAGATCGAAGAGAAGAGCGGCCGCGGCGCGCGATTCGAACTCTATCAGTTCCAGCGCAAGAGCCACACCCACGACACCAGCACCGGCACCCACTATAGCGGCCATCTGCTCAATTCCCGCCAGCTGCGGATCGTGCTCGAGGGCGGATCGGCGCTGCTCGAACCCGGCGCGCTGCAATATGCCAATGGCAAGCTCCAGATCGAAGTCCAGCAGAACGAGCAGGGCGGCTTCTTCGCGCGCGCGGTCAAGTCGGCCGGCTCGGGCGAATCGGCGTTCGCGACCAAATATAGCGGCTATGGCGAGGTCTGGACCGAGCCGACCTCGAAACAGTTCATCATCGCCGAGATGGATGGCCCGGGCGACGCGCTGATCCTCGACGACAAGGCCTTCTACGCCTGCGAATCGTCGATCCAGATCAAGACCCACGTCCACCGCACCGTGTCGGGCGTGCTGTCGGGCAACGGCTTCATGCAGCCCAAGCTCGAGGGGGCGGGCGTGTTCGTGGTCGAGGCGCCGGTGCCGGTCAACGAGGTCGAGGCGATCGAACTCGACGGGTCGGGCGAACTGATCGTCGATGGCGATCTGATGATGATGTACAGCGCGTCGCTCCAGGTCGAACTGCGCCCGCTGGTCCGCGGCATCCGCAACGCGCTGCGCAGCGGCGAAGGCCTGGTGTTCGTGTTCCGCGGTCGCGGCATCGTCTGGCTGACCCCGACGATGAAGATCTGATCGGGGAGCTGTCGGGCGGCGTCACCGCAGATGTGGGAAGCGTTGCAGTACGATTCCGGCATCGATGAGCGCCTGCAACGCCGTTTCCGGCGCAGCAGCCAAAGCGGCCCGCACGGCATGCAGACGCGCAAGGGGTCTGACTGCGCCTGACTGCGATAGCGGGGTCAGGCGGCGGCAGCCCCCTTTATCCATTCGCGTGCTTCGGTTTCGTCGAAGAACGCCTGGGTCAGCGGGTTATCGACGATCCGATCCGCCTGCAGCTTGTTCAGCATTTTGGAGACCAGCACGGCGCACCGTCCGGTCGGCTGCATGACTTCGTCACCCATGCAGATTGCGAAAGCTTCTGCCACATCCTTCGGTAACAATCCCAGCTCCCGGGTGTCGGACAGGATCGACAACACCGGATATCGGGATCGCAATTTCCTGAGCGTGGGATAGAGAACGTCGCGATAGCGCATTACGTCGGAAACATCCCACATCCCTTTGAATCGCAAAGTTAAAACTATTGATTTCTCGTCAAATTCGATCTCGTACATATTCCCTCCCGGTTCGCGATGCTTCTCCGCCAGCGCCTCTCCCGGGTGTCATGGAGATGAAAAGAAGTCGAGGGTTCCACGCCGCAGAGCACGCGCAATTGCAGCGCCACTTTACTGAAAGTCATGGTCGCAAAGATACACGTTTTTGCCGGACCCGTGCTTCGCCACCTTCAGCAGGTCCTCGATGCGAATCTCACCCCGCGTGACGCGCCAGCGCAAACGCCTGACGAAGTCCATCGGACGGGCCGCGGTCAACCAGCCGTCGCGCCCGATGCTGTAGTGGAGGGGGTGGATCATGCCGGCAATCTGGACATGTCCGGCGTTTAGTAAATCCCGATCCCGGCACGGTGCGTCATCGCCGCCGTTCCCATCACGCTTGGCGTATGACGGTGTCACTATACGAAATGCACGGAAGCCGGCCTCGCGGTCCGTCGACCTTGACCCCCGCCAGCCCGATTGCGGGGCAAATCGAGATCAGCCATCCCTATCCACCACCTTCATCTGCTCGACATTCATGCGGCCACCCTCGACCGTGACTCCGGCGAAGGCGGCATCGATGAGCCGCAGGTCTTCGGATGACAGGTCGACGTCGATCGCGCCGACAATGTCGCGCACGGCTGCACGCTGCGCGTGCCGGGGATCGAAACGATCCACGGCCGCTGCGCCATCACCCACGCCAGCGCGATCTGGGGCAGGGTCGCCGCCCCGCACGTCGCATAGCCGGCCAGTAGGTCGAGGATGCGCTGGTTCGCCGCCAGCGCTTCGGGTTGGACACGGTAGATCGATCAGTATCTCCGGACATTTTCCGCGCGACCGCCAGCGCGCGCGTCCCCGGCGAGGCGATCGTGCCGTCGATCGCCACATTGGCAACATTGACACCATGTTCCGAACATTCTCGATCAGCACCTGGGCCACCGCGCATTGGCCGCGCGACGATCGCGAAAGCGCGTGAGGCTCCCATCCAGGAGCGGGGAGAGATGTTGCCGGACATCCTCGATGAGGGCGGCGAATACAGCCTCCGACGGTCCGCCTCGGGCAGCGTCCAGCGCATCGATAATCAGGATCTTTCGCCTGCCGCCCGATAGCGGCCGCATGAACCAGAGCACCGGTCTTTCCAGCACCCGGTTCTCCGACGACGAGCAGCGAACCCGACTGGATCGCGGCGAGCAACGGCGCGTCGCTTTCGCGCGGGATCGGAATTCCCGTGCCGAGCGGCAGTCGGGTATGGACGGCAAGCCGTGCCAGTTCGATGTCGGTTATTGCGCGTAGCCTTGCCACATCGGCTTCGAACGCCGGCGCCCACCGTCCTGATGACGACGCTGGCGCAAGGCGCGCAGCAATCCGGCGCGATCGGCTGGCGCACTACTTCCGATCAGGTTGCGCATGATGCCCCTGCTGAGGTCACGGAGCGGCGCATCGATACGTTGTTCATGGTCGATACTCCTCTGCCGGATCATCACGTTGCGATCCATTGGTCGTTAACTGCAACAATGCGCCATTCGACGCTGTGACGTCGCGCACACGGACGCAAAATTAACGCCGAACCCGCTTGTGTCTTCGATGGAGAGATTTGATCTTTGATGACAGCGAGGATGTGAACGGCGCCCCACGCGAGAGCCCAAAGCTGAGCGTGCAAATGAGAGGCGAGCCTTCAAGGAAGGGTCGCCGCCAATGCCTGGTGGTTGCGGAGAGTTTGTCCGATCGGCGCGCTCACGGCGCTGCATCGGTCGCCGGTGTAATTCGGTGACGGCGCATTCTTTGCACAGCGCCGATGCCTGTCGCCGGGCAAGATGACCGACGCAAAGAATGCACTGTTGTCTAATTGTTTCTTCCTTTCTTACTCTTTTTTTCTTACTAATTTTTTGACGTGGCCGACCTTGGTCTATGGTTGTCTACGAGGTCATGGTCGCGGCATGGGGAGCCAAGTCGATCATGCCGCAAGATCGCGGTCAGGCGGATAAGTCGGACGTCCAAATGTCACCGGCGTGCTCGAAGCAACAACACGTGCAGCGGGATCGTCCGTGTTTGGCCTTCGGTTACGGTACGACGGGATGATGTAACCTTGCTGGTTTCTCGACGATGCCGGGCATCGCCGACCCCAGCCTGGCTATGCCCAGCTGAACTCGGTTTCCGACTGCCAAAGCCGATGAAGCAGGACGGCGAGCTTGCGGGCCACCGCGACACGGGCACGCTTGCCGCCCTTGGTCGCGGCGATGCGCTTGCCCCACTCCTGCAGCGCGCACGAGCGCTTGACCCGAACGAGCAGATTATTGGCCGCCTCGTAGAGTGCGGAGCGCAGCATCGGGTCGCCCGCTTTCGAGATGCGGCCCATATGGTCGCGCTCGCCCGACTGGCTGCGTCGGGGTGCGAGGCCGGCGAAGGCGCCGGCGTCCTCGCCACGGGCGAACCGGTTCGGGTCCTCGATGCTGCTCTTGTACGTCAACGCCGTGATCGGGCCGACACCCGGCACACTCATCAGTCGCGCCGCCACCGGATCGGCCGCGGCGCTGGCCGCGAGCAGCTTCGTCGCCCTGCGGATCTGCACCTCCAGCGCGTCGAGACTATCGACCAGCGGCTGCATCACCGGCTTGAGCTCGGGCTTTTGCGCGAACAGCGTTACGAGCCGCTCGGCCCGCTTGCCCGGCGTCGTTATTTTGCCCATCCGCAGCCCGAACAGCTTGAGCAGCCCCCGCATCTGGTTCGCGATCGCGTTACGCGATTTGATCAGCTGCTCACGAATCTTGAGTTGCGCCCGGTCGATATGCGTCGCCTCCTGCTTGATCAGGACACTCTTGAACCAACCGGTCCGAGCCATCTGCGCCAGGCCCTCGGCGTCGTGCGGGTCACTCTTGTTGACTCGCGTCGAAAGCACGCCCTTTGCATGCCGCGCGCAGATGCACGTCACCGGCACGCCCCGCTCGGCGAGGCCGTGATACAAAAACGCGGAAAGCGAGCCTGTCTCCAGCACCACCCGGCAAAGCCCGCGCGCGTGACGCCCCAGCGTCTTGGTGATCACTTCAGGTTCGGTCGCGCACACTCCGCGCCATTTGATCGCACCGGCTCCATCCACCACGCATACATGCGTCATCTTGTCAGAAATGTCCAAACCTGCGTATAACTCAACCATGGCCTATCCTCCTTCGTGAAGCAGCTCGACACCCGCTTCATTGCATCGAGGATAGGCCTACATCAATTACGCCATGTCACCGTAATCCCAATCTTGCCCAGGCGGACGACTATGTGAACATCCCCGCCCATGTCACCGTAATCCCAATCTTGCCCAGGCGGACGACTATGTGAACATCCCCGCCCATGTCCCGCATGCCGGGAAGAAGACCTCCGGCCTTTCGCGGGACACCATGACGGACCACAGCGCCGCGTGGGTCGTGCAAGAAGGCAAGTATGTTTCCGCGCGCTGACCCGGGGATACGCACAGCTTTGCCAAGATCTTCGGCACGCTGCTAACGCGGACGGTCGATGGCGCCGGATGACGCTTTCCACTGTAGCTTCAGATCATATCGAGAGACCACCATGCAACAAGCTGTTATTCGTTAGATCGTTTAATATAGCCTGCCGCCATATTTTGGAGCAATTTCCGCTAACTTGGTCAAGTGATCCACAAAAGGCATGAGTTTCGACGGATGATTGCACCCGATTTGCACCGATGAAAACCGATACCCCTCCCCATTTATCCGCTCCATGTCGAGGCTTTGGCAATGCTGATAAATTTCTTCATCGTCCCAACTGCCATTCGCAAAATGCCACACGCCGCTTTGGTCACCCAGCGTATTGAGCAGTGCGATATCTCGTCGCGAGACCTCATGTCGCTGCCGTCCAATCACCTTTGATTTATGCTCTTTTGTGGCAATAATTGTGTAAACTTTGATAATTCCAGTCTGGTTCGCAAGTTCAGTAAAATTAATAACCCGTGTATAGGCAAAATGACCCTCGGTGAAGGCAAATCGAATTTTCTGTCGAAAACCAGTGCTGGTAATGCCGTGCCAAAGCGGCTGTTCGCCAACCTTCTTCAACCTACAATCTGAGTATGCCGCATATGCGGACTCATAGATCACATCCGGATACATGCCACAACGATCGGAAGCATCGGCCATCGTTGGCTTGGCGACCAGCAGAGCCGAAAAAACAAGACCGACCATTCCAGCGTCGCGAGCATAAGCCAATTTCGTTCCTCCGCCGCTCTCAAGCCCGCGTTCACAAGACGATCTTATCAGATCCCTGTAACGGCAGACAGTCTCGGAGTCCTTTTTCCGCGTGTGCCGCTAGCGAGCCGCCCGTCACTCCCGCGGCGCGAGCCACCAGTCCTGCCGCCAGCCGGCAACGTCCGGCACCGCCCGCCCATCGCCGTCGGTCGCGGGCCTATAGCGGAAGCGTTGCGTGGCGAGGCGGCAGGTCGTTCGATCGAGATCGCCGTTCCGGCTCGACACCGCGACGCGGCAGGCCTTGACGCGGCCGTCGGTGCCGACGTCGAGATGGACGATCACCGTTCCGCCGGCCTTCAGCCGCGCGGCTTCGCGCGGATAGTCCGAGATATTGATTCCGCCCTTGATGCGGCGCGCGCGGGTCCCGCCGCCGCCCCCACCGCCGTCGCCGGTGCCGCCCTTGCCGCTGCCGAGACCCTGGCCGGTGCCGCCCGCACCGGTGCCGGGACCCGATCGATCGCTGGCGCCCGCGGACGGCGCGCTGCCCACGGCCGCGACCGGTGCCGCGGCGATCGGCGTCGGCGCGATCACCGGCGCCGGCGGCGCCACGATCGCACTGGGCCGCGCGTGGCGATTGGCGGGGGCGGATGCGGCGGATGGCCTGGGCGGCCGGCGGGGCTTCCGCGCGGTCGGCGGGGGATCGGGTTCCGCCATTGGCGCCGACAGATCGAGCAGGACCGAAGCGCGCTCGGCCGGCCGGGCCGCCGCCGGAAGGCGGACGGCGACGAGCAGGGCGATCGCGGCTGCGTGCAGCGCGATGACGCCGGCCAGCGTGGCGCCCCGTCGCCGACGGTCGCGGTCGACGCGGTATTGCGAGGCGGCCATCATGCGCGGGACCATGGCATGTTCACGCTTGCGACAGGCTGAACTGGCGGCCCGCCTCGTCACGTGAACCGCTCGTCGCCGGGCGGCCGCGGGCCGGGGGTGGGCTGCGGTTTCGCGGCCGATCAGTCATTGGGCGTTCAGCTTCGCCGCCTATTTTTCATCCGCCATTCATCCAATGGAGGACGATATATGCGACAGTTCCGTATGGCCGTTCTTGCCGGCGCGGCCACGCTTTTGGTGACCGGCGCGGCGTGGGCGGCGAGCAGCCCGACGCACGAGATGAAGCTGAGCCTGCCCGATGGCTCGGTGGCGCACATCCGCTATGAAGGCGATGTCGCGCCCGTGGTGGAGGTCGCGCCGGCAACCGATCCGGTGGCGCTGCGCGATCCGTTCGACCTCTTCGGCCCCTCGCCGTTCGCCGCCTTCGACCGGATCTCGGCGCTGATCGACCGTCAGGCGGCGGCGATGATGCAGCAGGCCATGACGGCCGGCGCCGACGGTGCGCCCGTCGTGACGACCGGCGCCGCGCCCGCGGGCACAGTGCACTACAGCTTCGTGTCGACGAGCAGCAGCAATGGCAGCTGCACGCAGAGCGTCGAGTGGCGTTCCGACGGGTCGGGCGCCGAACCCAAAATGATCAGGACGAGCTCGGGCGATTGCGGCGCCGACGGCCAGGGTGACGCGGCGAAGCCGGTAACGACGTCCGCCCCTGCGCCCAAGGCGACGCAGGTCGACAAGACGATCTGACCGTGTTGCTCAAGCCCCTCCCCTTCAGGGGAGGGGCTAAATCCGGCGCGATTGAAGGATGGTCGTCGAGCAGACGATCCGACCGTGCGGACCTTGCCGAACATCGTCACGTCGACCGCGCATCCAGCGCCGCCGTCGCCGTCTCATAGGCGTGCACGAAAACCTGGTTGAGAGATCCCTCCTCGCCCTCGTCGATCTGTCGCAGCAGATCGGCATGGCGCTCGCTCGCAATCTCCCATTGGGCGGCGGCGCGGCTCTTGAGCAGCGATCCGCGTCCCTCCGACGCCGCGCCGATCGCGGCCGGGTCGAAGGCCTGGACGGCGGCGCGCAGCGAGGCGCGCAGTCCGTCGAAGGTGGCGATCAGATGCTTCTTGATGTCGCGGAACGACGCGGCCAGCGCGGCCGGGCCGCTGAGATAGCCATGTTCGCTCGCCAGCAGCAGATCGATCGCCAGCCTTTGCGTCGGCGCCCATTTGAACGGATTGTTGTTTGCGGCGCCGATCGTCGTGCGAGCGAGGTCATATTGCGCGCGGACGCGCTCGCGCTCGGCCATCAGATCGCCGATGCCGAGCACCATCTGGCGATAGACCGCGCCCGCGGGGCGCATGATCGCCTCGGGATCCTCGGTGGAAAAGGCCGAGGCATCCAGTCCCGCACCCTCGCAAAACGCCTCGAGCAGCGATCCGCCGGCGGCGAAGCCGGCCTGGCTGGCGCCGTCGGACCAGTCGGTCGGCACCGCGATCGAGCTTCCCAGCGGCGGCGACAGGATCAGGGTCTGCCCGGCCTCCGCACCGGCATCGGTCTGCACTGCATGGTCCGCCACCAGCGTATAGGGGCCGAAGCGCATGGTGTTCGGCAGCGTCAGGAGAATGTCTTCGTCCTGCGGCAGGCGGGTGCCGGTGGCGCCATCGAACACGCCGTTGGCCCCCAGGCAGCGCAGCACGAGACCTTCGGCGCGCACGTGGAACTCGCAATGCCAGCGCGAGAGTTCGCAGATCGGATCGTTCATCACCCAATCGGCCTGGGGATCGCGGCCGATGCGCAGCCTGCCGTCCTGCAGCAGCCGCGCATCGATCGGCCGGTGCGGCTGGTCCGTCTCGAAAAGCCGGAAGATATACATGAGTGCGCCTTACGCCGCTTCGCGTTTGACGGGCTTGGCCGCGGTCCGCCCGATCCGCGTGCGCAGCGCGGCCTGGACGTCGCCGACCGGGTCGTTGCCGGACCGCGCCTCGATCTCGCCGGCCAGCCGATTGAACGAATCGAACAACAATCCCAGTTCGTCGCGCCGGCGATGCGACAGGCGGAAAGCCGCGTTGCCGCCGGCGGCCTCGTCGATCGCCCGCCGCAACCGGCGCAGCGGCAGCGTCAATTGGCGCGCGCTCAGATAGCCGATGGCAGCCACGACCGCGACGACGAACAGCGCCAGCGCGATCAGCAGGAACCGCGCCCGTGCCAGCGCGGCATCGAGTTCGCCGC
>Ga0068863_100002050_pt1 | contig 19955 bp, 18 predicted proteins | sample KBSSwiS62_FD_66596 | JGI IMG/M metagenome (GOLD analysis project Ga0068863, IMG submission 66596) | Switchgrass rhizosphere microbial communities from Kellogg Biological Station, Michigan, USA - KBS Switchgrass S6-2 | ecosystem: Host-associated > Plants > Roots > Rhizosphere > Soil ...
CTGTTCCCGTGCCGCTCTACGCCGCCTACGGGTCGAACATGGACCCCGCCCAGATGAAGGAGCGCGCCCCGCACTCGCCGATGGTGAACACGGGGTGGCTGATGGGGTGGCGGTTGACCTTCGGCGGGGAGGACTACGCCTGGGAGGGCGCGCTCTCCACCGTCGTCGAGGACCCGGGCTCCCAGGTCTTCGTGGTGCTCTACGACGTCCCGGACCACGACGCCCCCCAGCTGGACCGGTGGGAGGGCGGAGAGCTCGGCCTGCACAAGAAACTGCGGCTGCGCGTGCAGACGCTGGACGGCAGCGTGCTGGCCTGGGTCTACGTGCTCAACGCCTACGAGGGCGGCTCCCCCAGCGCCCGCTACCTCGGCGTCATCGCCGACGCCGCCGAAGCCGCGGGCGCCCCGGACGACTACGTCATGGAGCTCCGCAACCGTCCGAGCCAGAAGAGCCCGTAGCCCCGCGAGTCCCACACCACCGGCCGCGAGTCCCACACCACCGGCCGCGAGTCGGACATGGGCCGCGCGCTCACCGCGGCACCCACAGCCGCTCCCGGTGCGTGCGCGACTCGAGGACCCCGGGCACTCCCGCGACCCGGCGCAACGGGAACCCTCGCGTGCGGAACGCGTCCGCGAGCTCCCGCTCGACCCTGGTGATGTCCGCGGCGTCCGAGGCGCGCGCCCGGATCACGATGTAGCCGCGCCGCTCCAGCTCCTTCTGCCGCGCCGCGTCCTCGAGCTCCCGCCCGCTGTGCGCGACATGGCCGTCGTACTCGACGGCGATACGAAGGCCGGGCCAGGCCAGGTCGGTCAGGAAGAGCACCCGCCCCGCGATGTCGTGGACCGGGTGGTTGAGCACCGGGTTCGGGAAGCCGAGGTCCACGAGGCGGAACTGCATGCGGCTCTCGGCGGGCGACCGCGGCTGCCCGCCTGCGAGCTCCACCAGGAGGGCCGCACGCCGCGTCCCCCGGCGGTCGGTCCGCGTCTCGATCCGGTGGCGGACCTCGGCGCGCAGCGCGTCGGCATCCTCGGCGAGGAGGAGTGCCTCGTCGTACGCCGCGAAGGCGGTCGGGCCGTGGTCTCGGCAGAGGAGGTCGGCGAGAACGCGCTCCTGGGCGAGCAGCGGGAGGCCACAGCGCTCGGTCCGGTCGGCCTCCAGCGCCCGGCCGTTGTGCGTGACGATGCCTTCGTACGAGCGGCTCTTGCGGCCGTACGGGACGGCCACGTGGATCGGCAGCGGGTCGAGGCTCCGGCAGCCGTACAGCCAGGCCGCGGTGCGCCCACAGACGACCGCGTCCGCACCGGTGAAGAGCACCGCCGCCTCGATCAGCGTCAGGGGGTCGTTCGCGCGGGTGGCGGGGACGAGCACCCCCGGCCACGGCACGCGCCACCGGCCCGCCTCGACCGCGCGTCGGACGGCCTCCTCACCGATGTCGCCGACGAGCCTGCGCCGACGGAGAGCGCCATGGATGGTCGCAATCGTGTCCATGGCCAGAGCATCGCCGCCCGAGGGGCCGCGCCGCAGAATCGCTCCACAGGCATCCGAACCTGTGGACAACCTCCCGGCGGGATGTCCGACTCGCGGCCGGTGATGTCCGACTCGCGGACGGTGGTGTGGGACTCGCGGCCGGTGGTGTGGGACTCGCGGGTCAGCGGGCGAGGGCGGCCAGGGCGCTGTTGACCAGGACTCGGACGCCGAACGGGAGGGCGCGCTCGTCCAGGTCGAAGGTGGGCTGGTGGATGTCCTTCATCGGGCCGACGCCCGACCACACGCCCAGCCGCGCCATCGCGCCCGGCACCTTCTCCAGGTACCACGCGAAGTCCTCACCGCCGGACGACTGCTCGGTGTCCGCCGCCGCCTCCAAGCCCCCGGTGAGGATGGCCGCGTCACGCAGGATCTCGGAGCTGTCGGCCTCGTTGACCACCGGCGGGACGCCCCGGATGTGGTCGATCACGTACCCGACCCCGGTGGGGGCGAGCACCGCGGCGACCAGGGACCGGAACTTCTCCTCCAGCAGCGTCCACGTGGCGTGGTCCGCCGTACGCAGCGTGCCGCGCAGCACGCCCTGCTGCGGGATCGCGTTCGCGGCCTCACCGGACTGCACCGCGCCCCACACCAGGACCGTCCCGGAGCGCGGGTCCACCTGTCGGGTGAGCAGCAGCGGGAGCTGGGTGATCAGCAGTCCCAGGGCCTCGACCAGGTCCGCCGTGAGGTGCGGGCGGGCGGTGTGGCCGCCGGGCGAGGTCAACCGGACCTCCACGACGTCGCACGCCGAGGTGATCGGGCCGACCCGGGTGCCGAGCCTGCCGACCGCCAACCGCGGGTCGCAGTGCAGCGCGAAGATGCGTTCCACGTCCCCCATCGCGCCGTCCGCGACGACGTCCATGGCCCCACCGGGCTGGACCTCCTCGGCGGGCTGGAACACCAGCCGCACGCGGCCCGGCAGGGACGGCGCGGACGCCAGCGCGAGGCCCGCGCCGAGGACCATGGCGGTGTGTGCGTCGTGCCCGCAGGCGTGCATCACGCCCGGCACGGTCGAGGCGAACGGCAGGCCGGTCTCCTCGACCAGGGGCAGCGCGTCGAGGTCGGCGCGCAGGGCGACGCAGCGGTCCCCGCGACCGACGTCGCAGACCAGGCCGGTCCCGCCGGGCAGGGTGCGGGGCTCGAGGCCGGCCGCCATGAGGCGGCGGGCCACGAGCGCGGTCGTACGATGCTCGTCGCGACCGAGCTCGGGTACGGAGTGCAGCGACCGACGAGCGGCGACCACGTCGCCACGGTGGGCCTGGAGCCACTGGTCGAGCCAGGCCGGGCCGGTGCCCGCGCCGAGGTCGGCGACGACGTGGTCATCGCCACTGGCGGCGAGCTCGGGGTGCGCCTCGAGAAGGGTCACCGGGCACCGCCCGGGACCGCCCCCTGAGGGCTCTTCGCTCTGTCCTGCATGCCTCCATGGTGCTCACCCGGACAGCGGTGTACCAACCCGAAACAGGACGTTCACCCGGTATCCGCGCCAAGGGGTCGGTGATCTGCTGCGGGCGGCCCCGCGTCCTGTGACGAGCGGTTGTCACGGGCTGCGACGAACGGGCGGGCAGGCCGTTCAGCGCTTCGGAGGGGGCTGCACAGCGTTGTCACCCGGTCACGTGACGTAGGTGTTTGCGCTGGTCAATGACCCGGTCGGGGGCACGGAGGGCGGACCCGCGCGCGACGGCGTGACCGGGCTCCGCGAGAATGGTCCGGTGTCCACGCAGGAAGACGAGCAGCCGGGCCGCGTCGTCGGCGACCGGTACCGCCTCTCCGGACAGCTCGGCAGCGGCGCGATGGGCACGGTCTGGTCGGGTTACGACGAGGTTCTCCGCCGGCGGGTCGCCGTCAAGGAGCTGAAGGTCCCCCGCGGCATCCCGGAGCGCGAGGCACTCGGCATGCGCGAGCGGATGCTGCGCGAGGCCCGCGCGCTGGGCGGGCTCTCCCACCCGAACGTCATCACCGTGTTCGACGTCGTGGACGCCGAGGGCGAGCCGCTCGTCGTCCTGGAGCTGGTCCCGTCCCGCAACCTGGCGACGATCATCCAGGAGACCGGCGGGCTCTCGGCCCGCCAGGCCGCGGCGGTCGGCTACGCCACGGCGGCGGCGCTGCGGGCGGCGCACCGGGCGGGGATCACGCACCGGGACGTCAAGCCGGGGAACGTGCTCGTCGCGCACGACGGGCGGATCAAGCTCACGGACTTCGGCATCGCGCGGAACTCCTCGGACGCCCCGATGACCACCGCGGGCCTGGTCCTCGGCTCCCCCGCCTACATCGCCCCCGAGGTCGCGATGGGCAGCGCCGTCACGCCCGCCGCGGACCTGTGGGGGCTCGGCGCCACGCTCTTCGCCGCGATCGAGGGCCGCCCGCCCTACGACGTCAAGGGCGATCCCGTGTCCACCATCACCGAGGTGGTGGACGGCGACGTCCCCCGCCCGCGAGGCTCCGGTCCCGTCTCCGAGGTCATCGCCGGTCTGATGGTCAAGGACCCCGACCAGCGGATGCCGCTCGAGGAGGTGCGACGCAGGCTGCGCCCCCTGCTGGACGACGCGGACGACCCGCTCTACCCCGGCTCCCCGGACGCCCCGACCACCTACTCCCAGGTCGCGCCCCGTCCGGAGGTCGTCCCGGAGCCGCGGGTCGCGGCGTCGGGACCGGTCCCGGAGCCGCCGTCGTGGGGTTCGTCGACCCGGATGCCGGCCCGCGGCGCCCCGCTCGCGCCGGTGCCCGGGCCGCTGCCCACGGCGACGTACCGGGGCCCGGCGCGCCCGCCCGTGCACGTCGAGACCCCGGTCCGGCCGCGCCCGCCGCAGCAGTCCGGCCTGCCGAGCCGGTGGGCCGTCCCGCTGGCCATCGCGGGCGCGGTGTTGGTGCTGCTCGGCGCGGCGGGCGGGTACCTGGTCACCCGCACGCTCGCCGGCCAGACCGCGCTGTCGACCGTCACCGTGACGAAGGCCACGGATCCCACGACGATCGTGTCGGAGGGCTGGAGCATCGCCGTCCCGGCCTCCTGGCACCGCGCGGACCGGGACGGGCTCGTCCGCTGGCTCAGCCCGGACGCCACCGAGGAGCTGGCCCTGTGGCGGGTCGGGTCCACCGCGGACGTCGCGGCCGGGTTCACCGCCGAGCGGCTCGGCGTGGCGGCCGTCGTCCGCGGCGCCGCGGGCCCGGTCACGGGAGCCCAGCCCGGGGCCACCGAGGCGCACTACACCGCCGTCTCGGGCAGCACGTCCCGCACCACCGTCGTGCGCGAGATCCCGGTGTCCGACCACGTGTGGGCGCTCGCCCTGACCGTCCCCACCGACCACGCGGGGTCCCGCTCGGAAGCACTGCACAAGGCCGTCGCGGACAGTTTCTCCGCACCGGCCTGATCCGGTGGACGACTGCGGTCCCTCAGGAGCGTCTGCCACTCCCTAGTGTGACGCCCATGAGCACCGATCTCGCACAGGAGGCCGCCGGAGCGCTGGCCCGCGGAACGGGGGTGGCCGGTCACGACGTCGCCGTCGTCCTCGGGTCCGGGTGGCGCCCGGCGGCGGACGTGATCGGCGGGCAGGGCGTCGAGGTCCCGATGGACGCGCTGCCCGGGTTCGTCCCGCCCGCCGTCGAGGGGCACGGCGGCACCCTCAGGTCGGTGGCCGTCGGGGGGCGGAGGGTGCTCGTGCTGCTGGGCCGCACCCACCTCTACGAGGGACATCCGGTCGAGGCCGTGGTCCACGGCGTCCGCACGGCGGTGGCGGCGGGCTGTCGCACCGTGGTGCTCACCAACGCGGCGGGCGGGATCCGCGAGGGCATGTCCGTGGGGCAGCCCGTGCTGATCGCCGACCACCTCAACCTGCTCGCCAGGTCGCCGCTGGTCGGAGCCCGGTTCACCGATCTCACCGACCTCTACTCCGCGCGGCTGCGGGCGGTCGCGCGCGAGATCGACCCCACGCTGGAGGAGGGCGTGTACGCGGGCCTGCCCGGTCCCCACTTCGAGACTCCGGCGGAGATCCGGATGCTGCGCGTGCTCGGGGCGGACCTCGTCGGGATGTCCACCGTGCTGGAGGCGATCGCGGCGCGGGCGGACGGGGCCGAGGTGTTCGGGTTGTCGCTGGTCACCAACCTCGCCGCGGGGATGACGGGCGAGCCGCTGAACCACGAGGAGGTGCTGGCCGCGGGGCGGGCGTCGGCCACGCGGATGGGCGAGCTGCTCCGCGACCTGGTGGCCAGGGCCTGATGGACCCGGCTCTGCGGGACGCGGCGATGCGGTGGATCGCCGACGATCCCGACCCCGCGACCCGGGAGGAGCTGCAGCGGCTGTTGGTCGCCGGGATGACCGGCGGGGACACGACCGAGCTCGCCGCGGCGCTGGCGGGCCCGTTGCGGTTCGGCACGGCCGGGCTGCGGGGTCCGGTGCGGGCGGGACCCGCGGGGATGAACATCGCGGTGGTGCGACGCGCAACGGCGGGGCTGGCGGCCTGGCTACGGGGGCGCTGGGGTGCGAGCACGGGCGGCCCCGCCGCGGGCGGCGCGTCCGGCGGGGTTGTCGCCGGCGGCGGGGCGGGCGTCGGCCCAGCGGCGGTGGGCGGGCCCGCGGTCGTCGTGGGGCGGGATGCCCGACACGGGTCGGAGGTCTTCGCGGCCGAGGCGGCGGGGGTGTTCGCGGCGGCGGGGTTCACGGTGCACGTCCTCCCGGGACCCCTCCCCACGCCGCTGCTCGCGTTCGCCGTCCGCAGGCTCGGCGCGGCGGCGGGCGTGCAGGTCACCGCCTCGCACAATCCCAAGCAGGACAACGGCTACAAGGTGTACCTCGCGGACGGCGCCCAGCTCGTCCCGCCCGCGGACGCGGAGATCGAGGCCGCGATCGCCGCCCAGCCCGCCGCCGTCTCGATCCCCGCCCGCGGGCCGACCGTGCCGTGCGACCCCACGGAGGAGTACCTGGCCAGGGTCGCGGCGCTGCGGACCGGGGGCGGCGGGCTCCGGATCGCGCTCACCCCGCTGCACGGCGTCGGCGGGGCGACCGCGGTACAGGCGTTGTCCCGCAGCGGGTTCACCGACGTCCACGTGGTCGCCGAGCAGGCCGCGCCGGACCCGACGTTCCCCACCGTCGCGTTCCCGAACCCCGAGGAGCCCGGCGCGGCGGACCTGCTCCTCGCACTCGCCGAGAGGGTCGAGGCGGACCTCGCCGTCGCGTTGGACCCGGATGCGGACCGGTGCGCCGTGGGCGTCCCCGGCCCGGACGGATGGCGGATGCTCACCGGGGACGAGCTGGGCGTCCTGCTCGGGGACCACGTGCTGCGGCACCGACCCGGGCCGGTCGCCACCACCGTCGTGTCGAGCTCGATGCTCGGGAGGATCGCCGCCGGGTACGGGATGCGCTTCGCCGAGACGCTCACCGGGTTCAAGTGGATCGTGCGCGCCGCGCCGGACCTCGTCTACGGCTACGAGGAGGCGATCGGGTACTGCGTGGACCCGGAGGCGGTGCGGGACAAGGACGGGATCTCCGCGGCGGTCCTCGCCGCCGACCTCGCCGCGGGGCTCGCCGCCGAGGGCCGCACCCTGCGGGACCGGCTGGACGAGCTCGCCCGCACCCACGGCGTGCACCGCACCGAGGGGATCTCGCTGCGGATGCCGCCCGCGGCCCGGGACGCCGTCGTCGCACGGTTGGTCGACGCGCCACCCGCGGGCTGGGCGGCCGACCGGCCCGCGCCGGACGTGCTGCGGCTGCGCAGGCCGGGCACCCGGGTGGTCGTGCGGCCGTCGGGGACCGAGCCGAAGCTGAAGGCGTACCTGGAGGTCGTCGAGGAACCGACGGACGCGCCGGCGGCGGCGTACGCGCGGGCGGACGCGCGGTTGGCCGCCCTCCGAGCGGAGGTGGCGGCCCTCATCGGGTAGGACAGAGGCCGTGGCCACCCTCCTGATCGTCCATCACACGCCCTCGCCCGCCTGTCAGGAGCTGCTGGACGAGGTGCGGCGCGGGGCCTCGGACCCGGAGATCACCGGGGTCGAGGTGCGCGTGCGGGCCGCACTGGCCGCGACGCCGTCGGACCTGCTCGCGGCGGACGCCGTCGTCCTGGGCACCCCCGCGAACATCGGCTACATGTCCGGCGCGCTCAAGCACTTCTTCGACCAGGTCTACTACGTCTGCGGCGAGGACACCCGCGGCCTGCCGTTCGGGCTGTACGTGCACGGCAACCAGGGCGTCGAGGGGGCGGTCGCCGCCGTCCGGACGATCACCGAGGGGATGGGCTGGACGCAGGCCGCGCAGACCGTCGAGGTGATGGGGGCGCCGGACAGGGCCGCGCGGGAGGCGTGCTGGGAGCTGGGCGCGACCGTGGCGGCCGGGATCAGCTCGTGACGGTCCCGATCGGCTCGGCCCGCCGGGCGGCGAGCCAGCCGGTGATCTCCGTGTCCCACATCGCCGCGATCTTGGCGTAGCCGCAGGCGTTGGCGTGCAGGGCGTCGGTGAAGTCGCTCGCGGACAACAGGTCCGCGGTGTCCACGAAGTCGATGGACCGACCGGCCGCGCGGTACTTCGCGACGACGCCCGGCGTCCGTCGAGCCAGGTCGGCGCGGTCGGCGAGGTGGGTGGGCAGCTTCGCCCAGACACCGGCGACGATCACGTGGACGCGCGGAGCGCCCGCGTAGACCTCGGCGAGCAGCCGGTCCAGCCGGGCCGCGGCGACGGCGCCGGTGGTCCCGGTGTCGACGTCGTTCGTGCCCATGTGGAGCAGCACGACGTCCGGCTCTGCGGTGGCGACCCAGCCCTTGACCTGCGGGATCATCCGCTCGAGGGTCCAGCCGGAGTGGCCCTCGTTGTCGGGGTCCCGCATGCCCGCGAAGCCGTTGTGCTGGGAGCCCACGTAGTCCACGCGGACGCCGTCGGCGAGCAGGTCGTCGTAGAGCGGGCCGCGGTAGCCCGCGGTCCCCGGGCTGCCGACGCCCGCGGTGCTGGAGGCGCCCAGCGGCATGACGCGCAGCGGGAGGCCCGCCGTGCCGAGCACGCTCTGGCCGGTCGTGCGCACCGTGACCGGGGTGGCGCCGTCATCCGGAACGGCGACCAGCACCGAACCGACCAGGACGAGGCCGGCCAGGGGCGTGCGGAGATGCCGCAGCCAGGCCGTCCCGCGCATGCCGCCTCCCGGTCGTCGTCCCCGCACCGCCTTACGGAATCTCTCGGAAGGGGTCGGGTGTTACGGGCGAACGGCACCGATCTTGTCACGCTGTCGTGTTAGGCATGTGACACGCAGGTGACCGCCGGCGGGCCGGAGTCACCGGATCGACGGTAACGTGCGCCACGTGCCACGCCCGAAGGTCCATGACGACGTGTTGCGCGCCAAGCTCCGTGAGCGAGCGGCCGAGCTGCTCGGCGAGCACGGGGTGGCGGGGTTGTCGCTGCGAACCCTCGCCGCGGACGTCGGGACCTCGACGACCGCGGTCTACGCCCTCTTCGGTGGAAAGCCCGGCCTGATCAAGACCCTGGTCGACGACGCCTTCCGCCACCTGCGCCGGATCCTCGACGACGTCCCGGAGTCCGGCGACCCGGCCGAGCGGCTGGTGGCGCTGGGCGAGGCCTACCGGGCGAACGCCCTGCAGGATCCCCACCTCTACGACGCGATGTTCGACGGCGCCACCCTGGACGCCGAGTCCCGACGGCTCCAGGAGGAGGCGTTCGCGCCGATCGTCGCCGCCGTCGAGGCCGCGGTGGAGGCGAAGGTGCTGCGGCCGGACGCCGAGCCCGCCACGATCGCGCTCGCCCTCTGGTCCGCGTTGCACGGCCTGGTCTCGATCCAGCTCCACGCCCATACGCCCCCCGAGGTCGAGGACCCCGCGACCGCGGCCCCGGAGGTCCTGCGCGCGACGGTCGACGGCTGGCGGGCCTGACCCAGGCCGCCCGCTCGCTCACCGGCCGCCTGGAGCCGCCGTCCGCGGGGCCCCGGGGCGTGGGACTCGCGGCCGGTGGTGTGGGACTCGCGGACGCAGGTGTGGGACTCGCGGCCGGCGGTGTGGGACTCGCGGCCGGAGGGGTGGGACTCGCGGACGGTGGTGTGGGACTCGCGGGTCAGACGGCGCCGAACTGGCGGTCGCCCGCGTCTCCCAGGCCGGGGACGATGTAGGCGGAGTCGTTGAGGCGGTCGTCGATCGCGGCCGTCACGAGGCGGACCGGGAGATCGGCGCCGGACAGCGCCGCCACGCCTTCCGGGGCCGCGAGGACGCAGACCGCGGTGACGTCGTCCGCGCCGCGGGCGGCGAGCAGCCGGACGGTGTGGATCATCGAGCCGCCCGTGGCGAGCATCGGGTCGAGCACGAAGACCGGGCGGCCGACGAGCGAGGCGGGCAGGGACTCCATGTACGGGGTCGGCTGGTGCGTCTGCTCGTCGCGGGCCATCCCGACGAACCCGACCCGGGCCTCGGGGATCAGTGCCGAGGCCGCGTCGACCATCCCGAGCCCGGCGCGCAGGACCGGCACGAGGATCGGTGGCGTGGCGAGCCGGTGCCCGACCGTCCGCGCGACGGGCGTGTGGATCGGGAGTTCCGCGACGGCGAAGTCCCGCGTGGCCTCGACGACGAGCAGCAGCGTGAGATCCCGGAGCGCGGCGCGGAAGGCCGCGTTGTCCGTGCGGGCGTCCCGCATCGTGGTGAGGCGGTCGAGGGCCAGCGGGTGGTCGACCACGCGAACGTCCATGCCGGAACCGTACTGAGATCCGCTCGGGCGATGTGAACGGTCAACGATCGTGGCCGAACGGTCACTCTGCGTCGCCCAACGGCGGTTCCCGTAACGCCGCCGCGGGTCCCTCACCCCTCGGTCGTGCGGCTCGCCCGAGCACCTTGCGCACACGTGACACCAAGATCGACATGAACAGCTGACGATCCGTCACCGACCGTGCCCGATCGAGCACGGTGACACCAGTGATCAACAGGCTGTGTGCGCACTGCGTCCCGATCTTCGGACCGACCGTGACCACAGGGGTCGGTTTCCGCACCCGAATGGGTGGTCTGGCACGAACACTGTCACGTCCGAGCCGCCTCCGACGCTGTACTAGGTGACAAGGAGGTGATCCGGTGCAGGAGAACACGACCTCGGAGGAGCAGACCCTGGTGGCTGCCGCCGAGAAGCTCACCCAGTGCGACGGGTACGTGGTGCTCGCCGTCGACCCGCAGACCGGGGAGGTGGACGCGCACGGCCCGTTCGACGGGCTCACCGCGACCGTGAAGGCGGACCAGCTGCGCCGCGACTTCGACCGCGGTGGCCTGGAGGACGTCACGGTCGGCGTCGTCCGCCTGCACAGCTCGACCTGACCGGGTGCGGCCGACGAGGCCGCACCGATGATCGCGAGGACCTCCGCGTGCTCCCGACCCCCCGCTCCACGAGCAGGACCGGGTCGGACCCACTCCCCGGAGCACGGGGCTCAGAAGACCGGGCGGTCCGCGTCCCGCGGTGGGGACGCGACCGACCCGCGACGGCGCTCCGCCGGGTGATCCCCCGGAAGTCGCACGGCACGCGCCGCTAGCATCGCGGCGTGGCAAGCGACATCATCCCCATTCAGCTCTCCCTCACCGAGGGAGACGTCGTCACGCTGTGGGCGCCCAAGTGGCGCGAGGACGGCGAGGACTGGGAGGCCTTCCTCGGCGACGCCGACGCGGTGTTCGGCTTCCCCGAGGTGGCGCAGCTCGCCGCCTTCGTGCGGACCGCCACCGAGCACGACCTGGTCGACCATCCGGCCTGGTCGGACGTGCCGACGCTGACCGTCGCCGAGCTCACGCCGGGCGAGAACAACCGGTACGACGTGATCGGCGTGCCCGAGCTCGTCGCCGAGGAGCCGGACACGTGGGTCGTCGGCGAGCTCGCCGAGATCACCGCGATCGTGCGGTCGCTCGCCGAGGTCTGCGACCTGGACGCGATCACCGGCATCCTCGACTCCACCCCCGGCTTCGCGCTGCTGGACCAGGGCACGCTGCCCTTCACCGGGCGCGAGGGCGAGCGGCTGTGGACGCAGCTGGCGCAGACCGTCGTGGAGCACTGGGACACCGTCGTGGACGCGCTGGACGCGCTCACCGCCACGCCCGAGGTGGACCCGACCGCGCTGGAACAGGCGCGGCGCGAGGCCGCCGAGCTCGCCGAGCGGCTGGCCGCGGCCGAGGCCGCGCTCCCCGCGGACGCCACCGACACCGACGTCGAGGAGGCGGACGAGGAGGCCGTGGAGGAGCAGGTCCGCTCCGACGAGCTGGCCGAGGCCGGGCCCGTCGGGTTCTGGGAGGAGATCGGGATCGACCCGATCCGGATCACGACCTCCGCGGGCTCGCTGGTCACCCTGCGCTGCTATCTGGACGACAGCCCGGTCTTCCTCGGCCACGACGGCCGCATCGACGCCTTCGAGTCCGAGCGCGCGCTCGCCCGCTGGCTGGCGGACGGCGGCAAGGACGACAACGACCTGATCGCCGCGTCCACCTGGCAGGAGGTCCTCGACAAGGCCGCCGTCGGGGAGCTGACCGTGACCGTGGACCGGATGAACGACTACATCCTCGTCGGGATCGACGAGGACATCGCCGAGGGCACCCTCGAGGTGGACCCGACGCAGCTGGAGCTCGCGACCGAGCTCGTGCTCGACGTCGCGGAGTGGGCCCGAGACCCCGCCCCGGCCGAGGCCCTCGCGGAGTCCCAGAGCCTCGGCTGGCTGGTCTCCTTCGTGATCCGGCCGAACCCCACCCGGCTCGCCCCGAGCCCCCCGTTCGACGACGAGGCGCAGCGCTGGCGCGAGCTGGTGCAGGCCACCGAGGCCCGCTTCCGGACACCCGACTAGCGGCCGGACTCAGCGTCGTCGGCGCGAAGGCCGGGGTCCACGGCTCGCCGGACCCCGCCTACTCGTGCCCCGGACGGCCGACGCCCCGGAGCAGCACCGGGGTGGACAGCAGCAGCACCCCCGCCGTGCCGATCGCGGCCCGGGCGCCGACGAGCTGGGCCAGCACCCCCCACAGCACCGTGAGGCCCGCGATGCCCAGGCTGCTCGTGATCGCCCAGGCGGCGAGCACCCGGGCGAGCCGGGAGGGCTCGGTCCCCTCCAACCGCACGGTCGCGAGCACCGGGTTGTAGAGCCCCATGCAGAGGATCAGCCCCAGCTCGACGGCCATCACCGTGACCAGGCCGACCACGCCCGGCCCGACGAACGCCAGCCCGATCGGCCAGCACACCCGCGCGGTGCCGAGGACCCGCAGCACCCACACCCGGCCGTAGCGCGCGACCAGCCGGGCAGACAGCCGCGACCCGACCAGCCCGCCGACGCACGGCACCGCGAACGCCAGGCCGTACCACCACGGTGGGAAGCCGAGCTCGCCGAGCAACAGCACGGCGAGCAGCGGCTCGCAGGCCATGATCAGCCCGTTGACCAGCACGCCGTTGAGGAAGAGCGGCCGCAGCACGGGATCGCGCAGCAGGAACCGCCAGCCCGCGGCGAGGTCCGTCGGCCGGACGCGGTCGGGGCGCGGCGGCGCCACCTCGACCTGCCGGATCCTGGTGAGGCCGAGCGCGGAGAGCAGGTAGGAGGCGGCGTCGGCCAGGACGGTGACGACCGGCCCCAGCACGCTCATCACCGCACCACCCAGCACGGGCCCGACGACGGACGCCGACCAGCGCGTGGACTCGAAGCGGCCGTTCGCGCGCAGGAGCCGGTCCGCGGGCAGGAGGGTGCGCAGGAAGGCGCCGCTCGCGGCGTCGAACGCAATGCGGGCCGCCGCGACGACCACCGCGACCGCGACCAGCTGCCCGAGGGTCAGGGTGTGGAGCAGCACCGCGGCCGGCACCGACGCCATCGCGGCGCAGCGGACGAGGTCGGCGAGGACCATCGTCGGGCGCTTGCGGCGGAACTCGATCCACGGGCCGATCCCGACGGCGAGCACCGCCCCCGCCGCCGGGCCTGCGGCCGAGAGCAGCGAGACCTCGGCGGGCCCGGCGCGGAGCAGGTCGATCGCCAGGAGGGAGAACGCGCCGAACGCGCACCACGTGCCGTAAGTGCTGACCGCGAACGAGGCCCACAGCCACCGGAGTCCCACCGGCGCAGCGAACCCGGCGGCGGCCCGACCCGTCCAACAACGGCGGGATCGGCGCGCCACAACCAGGGGTTGTCTATCGTCGGCGGCGTGGACCTGGCCGGGGTACGGACCTTCGTCGCGGTGGCCGACGCACGCCGCTTCCAGGCCGCCGGGGACGAGCTCGGGATCAGTCAGCAGGCCGTCTCGAAGCGGGTCGCAGCGCTGGAACGCGCGCTCGGTGTGCGACTGTTCGCGCGGTCCGGGCGGGGCGCGACGCTCAGCGTCGAGGGGCAGGCCTTCCTCCCCCACGCCCGGGAGCTGCTGGGGGCCGCGGACCGCGCGACGGCCTCCGTGCGGCCCGGCCGGCGGGCGCTGCGGGTGGACGTGCTCCACCGTCGGATCGCGCCCGCGACCCGGCTCCACGCCTTCTACCAGCAGAATCCGCGGGTGGACCTGGACGTCGTGGTGCTGCCGGACACCTCCGTCGAGGGGGCGCTCACCGCCGTCGTCGAGGGTCGCGTCGACGCCGCGTTCCGGGGCCTGCTCGATCCCACGATGCTGGGCCCTGACCTCGTGGCCGAGCGGCTGGTGCGGGACCGGCACGAGATCCTCGTGGGGCCGCGGCACCCACTCGCCGACGCGCCGGTCGTGGCGCTGGCCGACCTCGCCCCCCACCCCATCCGGATGCCCGGGCTCGCCCCGGAGAGCGAGGCCGGGCGCTACTACCGCGAGCTCGCCGAGGCGTTCGGGCTCACGATCGACGTCCGGGGCCCGGTGTTCGGCGCCGAGGTGCAGCTCACCGAGATCGCCCGGTCCCCGACGCTCGCCACGTTCGTCGGGGAGGGCTCGCAGTACCTCTGGCCGGCGCACTACGACCTGCGCCGGATCCCGGTCGTCGATCCGACCCCGGTCTTCCCGCTCGCGATCCTGCACCGCAGGGACAACGCGCACCCGCTGCTGGCCGAGCTGCTCGCCTTCCTGCGCGCGGGATGTCGTCCGCGGCCCGACGAGTGGTCACCCGACTGGGCGCGTTAGGGCGTCGTACCCGGGCTTGATGATCTCGTCGATGATCGCCAGCCGCCGGTCGAAGTGCACGAACGCGCTCTTCATGGCGTTGATCGTGAGCCAGCGCAGGTCCGACCAGCCCCAGCCGAACGTGTCCACCAACGCCGCCATCTCCGAGGACATGCTGCAGCCGGACATCAGTCGGTTGTCCGTGTTCACCGTGACCCGGAAGCGCAGGTCGCGGAGCAGGCCGATCGGGTGCTCGGCGAGGCTCGGCGCCGCGCCGGTGTGGACGTTGGAGGTCGGGCACATCTCCAGCGGGATCCGCATGTCCCGCACCCACGCGGCCAGCCGGCCCAGCTGCGGGACGCCGTCGGTGACCGTGATGTCGTCCACGATCCGCACGCCGTGCCCGAGCCGGTCCGCCCCGCAGAACTGCAGGGCCTCCCAGATCGACGGCAGCCCGAACGCCTCGCCGGCGTGGATCGTGACGTGCGCGTTCTGTTGGCGGACGTACTCGAACGCGTCCAGGTGCCGGGTGGGCGGGAAGCCCTTCTCGGCGCCCGCGATGTCGAACCCCACGACACCCTCGTCCCGGTACCGGACCGCGAGCTCGGCGATCTCCCGGGAGCGCGCGGCGTGCCGCATCGCCGTGAGCAGGCACCGGACCGTGATGGTCGACGGGCCCGCAGCGAACCCGTCCAGCACGGCCTGCACGACGGCGTCGAGGTCCAGGCCCTGCTCCACGTGCAGCTCGGGCGCGAAGCGGATCTCGGCGTACACCACGCCGTCCGCCGCGAGGTCCTCCGCGGCCTCCCGCGCGACCCGGACCAGCGCCTCGCGGGTCTGCATCACCGCGACGGTGTGCCCGAAGGTCTCCAGGTAGCGGACCAGCGAGCCGGAGTGCGCGGCGCCGAGGAACCAGCCCGCGAGCTCCTCGGGATCACGGCTGGGCAGCTCCCGGTAACCGACGGCGTCGGCGAGGTCGATCACCGTGCCGGCGCGCAGGCCGCCGTCGAGGTGGTCGTGGAGCAGGACCTTGGGGGCGCGGCGGATCGCCTCGAGGGTGGGTACCACGGCGGCGACGCTATACCCGCTCACCGACCGGCCGGATCGGGCGACCACCAGCAGGTCAATGCCACCCGGACGGCCTAACGGTGACTGCGTGTCAGACGCCGTGGCGCACTCGCTACCCTCTGTGCAGCGTTCCCCTGCTCCCCCATCCGCGTCACAGGAAGCACCCGACACTATGAGCGATCAGTCGTCGATGTCGTTCGACCGGATGCGCGGCATGCTCATGCGCGCGGCCGAGATCCGCGACTCCGAACAGCAACAGGTCTTCGACTCCCTGGACGAGATCCACGCCCGGCTCTCCGCGCTGGACGCCCTGGGCACCGTCCGCAAGCGGCTGACCGAGCTCCCCGACCGCACCGAGGTCGGCGTGCTGGCGGAGCGCCTGGACGAGACCGTCCAGAAGGTCGACGCGCAGGAGGCCGTCCTCGCGACCGTGCTGCGCGCGATCGAGTCCCTGCCGGACAAGCTGGCCAAGCCGTTCGCCCAGCTCGACGGCAGGCTCGACGGCATGGCCGGGCGGCTCGAGGGCGTCTCCGGCCGGATGGACGGGCTGGACGACCGCCTCGGCGGCCTCCACAAGCGCCTGGACGACCTGGACAACCGCCTCGACCGGCACGAGATGCGCCTCGACGCGATGCCGAACTCCGTCGCCACCCCGATCAAGGAGCGCGTCGACGGCGTCGAGCGGATGGTGCGCGAGCAGCTCGACGGGGCGCTGCGCTCGGTCGAGGAGAACAACGAGGGCGTGCGGAACCTGCTGGGCGACACCAGCGTCGGGCTGCACCGGCGGCTGGAGGACCTGGCCGCGCGGCCGGCCGTGGACCCGACCGAGGCGCTGGACTCCCTCGCCGAGCGACTGGAGATCCTCGCCGGGCGGCTCGAGGCCGTCGCGAACCGGGTGGACACGGTCGAGACCCAGCTCGTCTCGACGCTCGACGGGAAGCTGGGGGAGGTCGACGGCAAGCTCGGCGACCTGGACTCGGTGCTGCGGGCCCGCCCGGACACCACGTCGCTGACCGCGCTGGTCACGAAGGCGCACGAGGAGTCCGAGCGCCGCAACGCGGGCCAGCTGGACGAGGCGATGGCGACCTTCGCCGAGCTCATCCTGGGCCGCGGCAACGGCGGCGTCGCGGCCGCCCCGCCGCCCCCGCCCCGTCCGGCGCAGCGGCGGACCACCCGCAGCCGCGCGGCGGTGAAGAGCAGCGCGAACGGTCACAGCCCGAGCGACTCGTCGGACGACTCGGACGACTGAGCCCCTGCCCACCTGCCGCATGTGCGGCACGAGCGTCACCGCCCGAGAGCCCGGCCCCCTCGCGGAGCCGGGCTCTCGTGGTCAGAACGGGAGGCGGCGCAGGAGCGGGTTCAGCTCCGTCACCTTCAGCGCCTTCATCACCAGCAGCATCACCGGCGCCGCGACCAGCACCGCGACCACCAGCACCAGCCAAGCCCCACCCGCCGAGGCGCCCACCCATCGCTCGACCGCCAGGCAGACCAGCCAGGCCACCCCGCCGCCCACGACCGAGGCGAGGACCGTGCGCCAGAGCGTCGACGCGACCTCGCGGGTGCGCACGTGGCCGAGCCGCCTGGCGATCACGACCTGCCCGAGCACCGCGCCGACCACGAAGGACAGCGAGTTGGCGGCGACCAGGCCGAGCACGACGTCGTCCGGCGGGAGGAGGACGGGGCACAGCAGCAGCATCGGGATCTTGACGGCGACGATCGCGACCATGATGAAGGTGGGCGTGCGGCTGTCCGTCATCGCGTAGAACACGCGCAGCTGCAGCAGCGTGACCGCGTACGGGAGCAGCCCGAACGCCGACCACGCCAGCGCCGTGCCCAGCTTGGCCGCACCGCCGCCTGCGTTGCCCGCGCCGAGCGAGAACAGCGCGAGCCCGACCTCGGGGCCGAAGAAGGTCAGCAGCGCCGAGATCGGCACGAGGAACACCGTGCTCAGCCGACTGCCGAGGGAGAGGTCGGCGATGACGTCGTCGAACCGGTTCTCGGCCGCGGCCCGGCTCATCCGCGGCATGAGGGCGGTGAGCAGTGAGACGCCGAGCACGCCGTACGGGACCTGCAGGAGCAGCCAGGCGTTCGAGTAGATCGCGTAGGCGCCGCCCGCCGCGCCGGTCGCGATCCGGGCTGTGAGGAACGTGCCGACCGCGCCCACCGCCACGTACGCGACGACCCACAGCGCGAGCCCCCCCGCGGACGTCAGACGCCGGTCCCAGCCCCACAGGGGCTTCAGCGACACCCCGGCCCGGCGGATCGCGGGCAGCAGCACGAGCGCCTGCACGGCGATGCCGAGCGTGGTCCCGATGCCCAGGACCAGCAGCTTCGTGTCCCCCATGCGGACCGGGTCGAGGCTGATCTCCCCCGGCACCAGGGCGTACACGACGAGCACGGCCAGCATGACGACGTTGTTCAGCACGGGCGCCCACGCGAACGCCGTGAACCGGCCCTTGCTGTTGAGGATCGCGCCGAGCAGCGCCCCGATGCCGTAGAAGAAGATCTCCGGCAGCAGGAGGACGGCGAACGCCTTGGTCAGCTCGGGATTGGAGCTGTCCGTGGTCTGGGAGCCGGTGGCCAGGCCGACCAGCGGGCCCGCGGCGAGCATCGCGAGGACCGTCGCGACGAGCAGCGCCGCGCCGGCCATGGTCACGAGCCGACGGGTGTAGGCCTCGCCGCCGTCCGGGTCCTCGGCCTGCGCACGGACCAGCAGCGGGATCATCACGCTGGTCAGCACGCCGCCGATGAGGAACTCGTAGACGATGTTCGGCAGCGTGTTCGCGATCGTGTAGGAGCTGTTGACCAGCCCGAACGACAGCACCGCTGCCAGTGCGATCTGCCGCAGGAAGCCGGTCACCCGGCTCGCGAGGTTCGCGACGGCCATCATCGAGCTCGACCGGAGCAGGGACGGCCCCTTCGGCCGCGCCTGCTCGACGAGCTCGGTGCGGTACTCGACCGTGACCGGCTCGAGGATCACGGTCGGCTGGTCGAACGGCGACATCAGCTCGGTCGGGTCCTCGTAGTTCCCGCCCGGCACACGCTGCCACGGGGGCGGGACGGGGCGGCGGGCAGGCCCGCGCGACACCGCGCCGGGTTCGTGCTGACCGGGCTGACCGGGCTGTCCGGGTTGCTGCTGACCGGGCTGACCGGGCTGACCGGGCTGACCGGGCCCCGGTCGGTCCGGTCCAGGCCGACCCTGACCCGGCCGGCCCCGACCCGGCTGAGCCGGCCCGGACGGGGCGTGTCCCGGGCGTGGCTGCCCCGGCGGGACCTGCCCCGGCTGGCCGAGCTGTGCCCGGCCCGGCCCGCCCGGAGCCTGGTCGGGCTGCGGCCTGCCCCACCCGGGCTGGGCGGGGGGGCGGCCGCCCGGCTGGAGGCGGTTCTGGTCGGGCCGCGGTGGCGGTACCCGCCGCGGGCCCTGCGGCGCATGCCGTCCGGGCTGCCACTGGCCGGGCTGGGACGGGCCCGCGGGCTGCTCCGGGGCACCCGCCCGACCGCTCCGCGACCGGTCGGCCCGCGCGGCGCGGGGCCCTCCGGACGGCGACGGCTCCGCCCCCGGCCGCCCCGCGGCTCCGGACCCCGGCTGCCCGGGAGCCGGACCCCACCCGGGCTGTGCGACGTCCGGCTCGGGGCCGGGCTGCGCGGACGGCTCGGAGCCCGGGCGGCCGGGCTGCGCCGGACCCGCTCCGGGACCGCCGTGCGGGGTGCCGCCGGGACCGGCGTGCGCCCACCGTCCGCTCGGCCACGGCGCCGGGCCGTTCGGGTCCGGCGCCGACCTGCGCGACCGCGCCGGCCCCGGGTCGAGCGAGCGCTCGTCGTCGGGTCCCCGGGCCGGGGTGGGCGCGCCGCTGCCGGGGGTGGGCCCGGCGCCGTCCGCGGCCGGCGGAGGGTCGGCGGCGCCGTCGGGACGGGGTCCGGACGGCGCGTCGGGTGTCCGGTGGTCGCGCATCCCTCCCATGGTGCCGCACGCGACCGCCGGACGCCGCCCCGCCCTCCCGGCGCGTCGGGATGCACTACCCCGCTGAGCTGGGCGAACGCACCGATCCGAGGACCAGATCGGCCCGGGTGACCGGTTCGGTCGAGACCAGGGGCACGGCGTCGAGCGCCAGGCGGGCGCCGTCGAGTGCCTCGGCGGTGTCGGTGTGCAGCTCCAGCACCGGCTCTCCCGCCCGCACCTGCTCGCCGACCGCCCGCAGCAGCCGCACCCCGGCGGCGGGCTGCACAGCGTCCTCCTTGCGGGCGCGACCGGCGCCGAGCCGCCACGCGGCGGTCCCGACGGCGAGCGCGTCCGGCCGGAACGCGCCGCTCCCCGGCGCGGCGACGGTCCGGACGTGCCGGGCGACCGG
>Ga0068863_100002054_pt1 | contig 19946 bp, 16 predicted proteins | sample KBSSwiS62_FD_66596 | JGI IMG/M metagenome (GOLD analysis project Ga0068863, IMG submission 66596) | Switchgrass rhizosphere microbial communities from Kellogg Biological Station, Michigan, USA - KBS Switchgrass S6-2 | ecosystem: Host-associated > Plants > Roots > Rhizosphere > Soil ...
CTGAGCTGGCTGGTGCCGCTGATCGAAGCCATTGAGATCGATTTCACCGTCTGACCGGTCGTGTCCCGGCTGGTGGTGTAGCTCGACGGTAGCGAAGCTGACCGGCCGCGCGCTCCCCAATAGCGCTGTAGCGGGTGGTCAGCTTCGCGCGTGGCCATCGGAGATCTTCGGAAAAGGTTGGGTTGCGAGACTCAACTTACGGAGACCCCGATGACCGACGATACGATGAACGTGCAAGCGCTGCTGGGGAAGAGTGCTGACGCTGGTTTCCTGCGCGAGATGATTGGCTTCGCCGCGCAGCGGCTGATGCCGGTCGAAACGCTCATCTCAGGCCGATAGAGCGCGCCGTGCACAGCCGTGCCATTTCACGTCCGGCAACATAACCGAAGGTCAGCGCGGGCCCGAGCGTCAGCCCACCGGAGGGATAGGCTCCCCGCGTGATCGGATTAGCATCAGCGTCGCGGCCGTCGGGCTCAGATTCGCCTGCTCAATGCCTGCATCCTGCGAATATTCGGCGCGCCTGCAGAGAACGATGACGATCCTGCTTCCCGCTCGGGCAAATAGATTTGGCGAGCGTGCGGAAGGATCTAGCCAATCGACTGCTTTCGAGCCGCTCGTGCGGTGGTCTGAGCGGCTGAAAAGGCGGGGACTCCGCCTGACAGCCTCTCTCTATCCGAAAGACTGCTATTGTCAGGGTCGGACGTTCGCATGCCATATGTGAACGTCGTAATATGGGTCGGGAGCCGCCGGAAAGCAGTGCGCGTGCAAGCCATAGTGCTGGTTCGACTCCGTAACGATTGTGACGTGGCAGAAAACGTGGCGCTGACTTTGGTTCGGCGTACGTCTACGGACCGCTGCGGGCAGATATGGACCCGAATTGTATCGTGGGTTCGAATCCCTCCCTTCCGCCACATTTTATATCGTAAAAACAATATTATAAGATTGACCGTCAGTCAACCTAGATCGAGACGATCGGCTTCTTTGTGCGACGGTGGGACTGGGTGTGGGACCAGCAACATGATCCCTTGGTAGGATTCGAACCCGGCCGGATGTGAACGGCATCTACCGCATCGGCGACTTCGTGCTGACCGATACCGAAGCGAACCGGCAATGGCGAAGCTGATTTCCGGCGGGATCGAGATCACCGCGCTCCACAACCATCTGCCGCACAAACATCCCGCCGCTGACACGGCGCATAAGTCTCCGTCGATGCTCCAATCCATTACGAGCGGCGGGTGGCGGATCTCGCTGCGCGGCTGGATGATAACAGCCGAGCAGCCGCGGGGATACCACCCCCCAGGCGGTCGCACGCCCGGCCACGACCATGCGTTGCGCGTGATCGGCAGTAATTGAAAGGGCAGGTTAAAGCCTAAGGCCTGGTTGACTCTCACCGCCAGTACAATACACATATGTATTGTGGATTTATGCCTAGGCGGGAGCCAAATGATGTTACAGGCCTCACGGCTGTTGCGGGCGTCGCGCACATGTATCGCCCTTGGTTTGGCTGCCACGTTCGCCGCCTCGCCGGTCGTGGCGGACACGCCTGGGACCGTCTCTGCGTCCACATGGCCCGCGCCGAGGCTGGACGCCGAGGACGGGCCGCGCCGCTATGCACGCCGACTCACCGGCACATTCGGGGGACGCCAGCTGCGCTATTCGGCGCTGCTTGAAGAAACAATCGTGCGGGACCGCAATGGCAGCCCTGCAAGCAACATATTTTCGACAGCGTTCGTCGTGCATGGCAAGACCGTTCCGGCCCGCCCCGTCATCTTCATTTTCAACGGCGGGCCGGGCGGCGCTTCGAACGCCCTTATGTTCGGGGCGATGGGTCCGCAGCGCATGACCTCCTTCACGGCGGCCGCGCAGGCCGATCCAGCCGTGGCCCTGACGGCGAACGACAGCGCCGTACTCGATGTCGCCGACCTGGTCTTCTACGATCCGCCCGAGACGGGCTTTGGACGCCCCCTGCCAGGTTCCGATCCGAAGACCTTCAGATCCAATGACGCCGATTCCTTTGCCGCCGCACAGTTCATCCTCCACTGGCTGAGCCGGCACGATCGGCTGGACGCGCCGGTCTATCTGGTGGGTGAGAGCTATGGAACACATAGAGCAGTTATGCTTGCGCGCGATCTGCGCGCCGCGAGCCCGAGCATCAACGTCGCGGGATTGGTGCTGGTGTCCCAGGGGCTAACCTATAATGGGCCGCCGGATCGGGCCATCCGCCGGCTGCCCGATCCGCTGCGCGCGATCGTCCGCCTGCACGATGTCGTGCCGCTGGCCTGGTATCATGGCCTGATCGACAATCGCGGCCAGACGCTTGCGCAGGCCGTAACGGCCGCGATCGACTTCGAGCGAGGAGAATATGCCGCGGCGATTCTGGCGGGCAATCGGCTTAGCGCGGAGCGACGGGCGCGTGTCGCCGCGAAACTGGCAACTCTTACCGGCCTCCCTCCCAGCTATTTCCTGGAACATGACCTGCGCATCGTCAATGCGCGGCGTGATCTGCTGGCGGCACGGGGCTTGGCGCTCGGCCAGTTCGATGGGCGCGAAACCGAGCCGCTGAACCGGGTCGTAGCCGACGCGGACCGAGACTGGGAGAAGGCATTCGCCGGATTGACCGGTGCAATGGAGCGCTTCACGCGCCAGGTATTCGGCGCGACGGGCCTTCCTCCGTATCGCTCGATCGTGCCCGATCCCTACGGGTTCGAGGAAAGCTGGCGCTATATCGAACCGCCGCAACCCGGGCTGGATGTTGTGCTGGCCGAACAGTTGCAGGTCAATTCGCGGCTGAAGGTCATGTTCACCTTCGGCGTGTTCGATACCACGTCGTCGATGGGTGCAACCGAGCTACTCGTCGGCCAGCTTTCGACCGGACCCGATCGGGTGGGCATCCGCTATTATCCTGGTGGGCATATGGTCTATTCCGATGACGGCGGAAGGGCGGCCTTCAACGCCGACATCCGTGCCTTCGTAACGGGCGGGATGCCTGCGGACGGAGCCCTGCCGAACATCGTGCCAAGCCCCAGATGACAGCACGACTGCTCTTGGGAGACACCTTCATGCGTTCAAACCTCGCCCTGGCGGCTTTGCTCCCCGAAACTCTCGCCCATCAGGATCACCGGCGACGCGGAGCGTCCGTGGTCGTTCAGCCAGCGCCGGATGACCTGGACGCAGGCGGCGGAATCGGCATCGCTGTTGCGGAAGGTCTGCGGATCGATCCCGGGCGGCAGGCGGCTGAAGCCGGTTTCAGGTGGATCGATGAACACCAGGTCAGCAACGTCGACGATCGTATCCGGGTTGGCCACCAAGGGTGTGGCCGGATCGGCCTGAGCGATGGCATCGAACCGCGCCATCTTTATGGGTCCGAACGCGCCCAGTTGCAGATAGTTCGATCCCCCACCCGGTCCGCCATTGTAGATGAAGACGACCGGACGGGTCGGCGGTGCGGGCTGGTCCGTCCTGACATAGTCGATCGAGATCAGGCTGGCGGCCGGTTTACCATCGCGATTCTTCACGATTTTCTCGCCGCCTGTCGCGCCATAGGACACCCGCTGGCTGCCGAACGTGTCGCGATGGTGGGTCACGAATCGCCGCGGGCCAGCCTCGGCCTGCGGCGCCGCAACTGGCCAGGTTGACCGATCTCCAGGCAGCGTCGGCTTGGTTTGTGCGACGACTGGCATTGCCGCCGCGAGGGCCATGGCGGCGCAGTGATCCGCGGCGATTCGGCTGAACTGATGCATCAGTCGCGGCGCGCGAGGAGAGGGGCAGGTTGCACGGATCGTTCGTTTGTGATTGGGTCGGCGGTCAAGGGCGGATCACGCCGGTTGCGCCTTCCACGGTGATCGTGGTGCCGAAGGGCCGGGACAGCGTTTGGAGATTTACCAGAATCTGCCGGGCTCGCTCGAGTTCTGCCAGGCGCGTGCCGCCCCCGCCTTTGCGGTCGAGGGGGCGTAGCCGGACTTCGCGCAGCTTCCCGCCCTCGAACCGGGTGGTCGCGATGAAGCTCTCGCTCCAGCTCGCCGGCTCCTGAAAGGCTTGGTCCTTGGGGTTGCGGCGGTCGACCTGGGCGCCGTCCTCGTACCGTTCGGTGCGCTGTTCCTGGGTCAACACGACATTGCCGCCGAACAGGAACACGCCCATCCCGTAGAAGATCGGCTTTCCGCGATAGACCTCGATCCCCCGAATCGAATGCGGGCCGCCGCCCATTACGATGTCGGCCCCGGCGTCCACCGCATCATGGAACAGGCGGACCAGGAAATCCGCCGGTGGGCCGGGCGCCATGTCGTCCATGGTGTCGGCGTTCTCGTGCGCATGGATGGTGAAGACCGCTAGGTCGGCACCCCGCTTTCCGGCGCGGATGGCATCGATGATCGCATCGTGATCGATCACGTTCATGTCATAGATCACGCCGGGCCGGGGCCCGACGCGGTACCTTTTTTCGATCGGCTGGGCGAAGGGCGTGTCGACCGACACGACCAGATCACCGCTCCCTCGCGTCTGCCCCCACGCGGCGCGCAGATGCCGCATCGTTCCGGCGGTGACGATATTGATCGGCCGAATCCGCAGGCCGTTGATGCCGGGCCGGGCTGGCACGCCCTGGATCGCATCCTGGGCCTTGGCCCCCTGTTTGTAGGTGGAGGCTGCCGCGATCAGCGCGACCCGGCCCTTTGCCGTCTGCAGGAAGCGTGGGCGGCGCGCGTCGGCTAGGGTCATCCCGTCTCCAGCGTGAACCAAGCCGGCCGCGTCGAGCAGCCGGGTCATGGCGGCAAGCCCTTCGATGCCCCAGTCGTTGGAATGGTTGCTGGCGGTGGACACCATGGTGATGCCCAGCGCGTTCAACCCCTTGGCCAGGGTAGGGCGGCCGAGCAGGATATAGGGGCTGCCCGGACCGGACCCGGGAAATGTCGCGAGATCGAAGAATGTCGTTTCCTGATTGCCGATGGCGGCATCGCTGGCCCGCAGGATCTCTGCGAGCTTGCGCGCCTCGGCATCGCGCTCGATGTCGAGCGGCTCGGCGTTGATAAGATCCCCGACACTACTGATGGTAAAACTGCCCACGGTTGCGGCCGTAGGAACCGAATCAGCGGGGACGTTGGCGAGCAGACCCGGTGCGGTCGCCGCCAGCACGATCGCGCTTGCGGTCCGGCTGGAACGGACCGCGTCGACGCGTCGAATCGCTTGTCGGATCATTCGGGTTCTCCCACTCGCAAAGGCCTTCTCCCGCAACGAGATGAGGCATCTTTCCACTCGCAATACACAAATGTATTGTGGCACATCAACCTATTGCAGCAAGGACGCTCGATGCCGTTTTCGATCAAGGCACTGCTCGCTCCCTCCGCCTTGGCCCTGGCCAGCGCGATCATGGTTCCGGTTTCCGCCGCCCCCGCCGAGGTCGCGCATGGCGCTCCCGAGGGCCTCCGTCAGTTCGATGCGGAGCATCGCGGCGTCTTCAATGGCCGGAAGATCAGTTACCGGTCACGGGTGGAGGAGTTCCTGCTCGGACCGGCCGATGGCCCCGCCAAGGCGAGCGTCTTCGTCACCAGCTATGAGAGCGTCCTGCCGCCCGGCGCTGCCCAGCGCCCAGTGATCTTCGTGTTCAATGGCGGTCCGGGCTCGTCCTCGCTGTGGCTGCACTTGGGGTTCCTCGGTCCCCGCCGGGTCGAGATGGATGATGCCGGCGCGCCGCGGACGACCGCGCCATTCCGTATGGTCGACAATCCGGATAGTCCGCTCGATGTCGCCGACATCGTGCTGATCGATCCCCCAGGGACCGGCTACAGCACCATCATGCCCGGCGGAAAGCCGGAAGACTTCTTCGGTGTCGATGCCGATGCCCGCGCGACCGTCGAGATCATGCGGCAGTGGCTGCGGCGGCATGGTCGGGAAAATGCGCCGAAATATGTCCTGTCCGAAAGCTACGGCACGGTCAGGGCGGCCGTGGTTGCCAAGCTGCTGGCTGGCGGCCCGAGCGCCACGGGCACGATGGACGGCATCACCCTGAATGGCGTTATCCTTTTAGGCCAGGCGATGGACTTACCGCGTTTCCCGCCGAACGACGATGGGATCGTCCACGCCCTGCCAAGCCTGGCGGCTGCGGCCTGCTACCATCACAAGATCGCAGGCGCATGCACGCCGGCCAGCCAGGCCGAACAGGCCCGCGAGTTCGTCCGCGACGTCTACCTGCGGGCCCTTTACCAGGGAGCGGCGCTTCCCGAAGCGGAGCGCGCTGCGGTTGCTCGGCAGCTTGGCGCCCTCATTGGCCTCACGCCGGAGGTGGTACTGGCTCATGATCTGCGCATCTCGGCGGTCACCTTCGCCGGTCTCCTGCTGGGTCAGGAGCGGCGGCGGCTCGGTATGTACGACGCCCGCTATACTTTGCCGGCCGAGGTCAACGGTGGCGATTCGGTCGCAGACGACGCCGCCATGGGCCAATACGTGCCGGCCTTTGTCGGGGTGTGGGGCGACTACGCGCGCGACGTGCTGAAGGTTCGGCTCGACCGCCAGTACGAACCGATCGCCTTCGGCACGGTCGGAGTTCGCTGGGATTTCGGTTTCGGCCCGGGCGTGATGGTCGGCAGCCGCAACTATGCTACCGACCTCGCCGCCGCGATGACCCGCAACCCGCACCTGAAGCTGATGGTGGGGTCAGGCTACTATGATCTTGTCACGCCGCTGGGTCTGGCGGAGCACACCGTTGACCATGCCGGGATACCCCTGCCGGCGACCCGCTTCGCCTATTACGAGTCCGGGCATATGCCATACCTCGGGGCCGCATCGCGCGCGCAACTGGCGGCTGATTTGCGCCACTTCGTGACCGAGTAGGGCGCTATGACCATTCCGCTGACCACCACTCGCTATTCGCTCACCCGGCCTGGCATGCCGGTCGATCGCATCATCTTCCGGGATTATCGGGCGGGACACCCGATCGGCGACGATGCCGATGCACGGCCCCTGCTTGTTCGGGATCTGCGCGCTTTCCTCCGTGGCAAGCTGGTGCCTTAAGCGTGAAAGTGGACCTTCGACAGGGCTTGACGGACGCTTGGCGGGGAGAGCTGTTCGGCGAGGCGCTGATGCGCGCGCTGCGCAAGCAACTTGAGGATGCGGCGATGCATGCGAGCGAATTGGATATGATCGCGTGCACCGAAGGACTGATGGCGGACGCGCTGGCACGGGTGCTCGTAGATCCGGGCGATCCTGATATGTGCCGCGCCGAAGCGATCGAATGCGCAGCCCGCACCGTTGCGCCGCTGACCCGCTGGTCGGAGTTTCTTGCATTGGCGAGCAAGAGCCTCGAACCCGCCTTGGCTCGCTTCGAGTCGTTGCGCCGATCGGCAGATTCCTCGACAAGGGAAGTTATTGATCTGCTCGTGCGCCACGAGGCCGCCCTCATCGCATTTCTGAACCAGTCGGCCGTGGGATGTCCGGCGGCCGATAACATGGCTTTGCAGGCCATCGAGCATGACCTGCGCCTGTTCCTTGCGAACGGTTCCGGCGCGAGCTTCTAGCGTTCAGTCTTCGTAGCGGGCGTCCCTCGCCGCGATCGGGTAGGCAGGGCCGACACCGACCGGGATCAATCGCGAGCGGCGCGTTCCATATCCCTCAGGATGAAGCGCGAGGCGAGGAGGAGAAAGGTGGCGGCCAGGCCATAAATTGGCGGAACCACCAGGAAAGCATAGCGCAGGGATTGTTCGCCGTAGGTCGAATGCAACAGGTCGCTCAGCGTGCCGATCATCAGCGGGCCGAGGCCCAACCCCAGCAGATTCACCGCGAAGGTCAGTGTCGCGACGGCGGTTGCGCGCGAGCGCGGCCCCGCCAGCGCCTGAATCATTGCGTAACAGGGGGCCAGATAGCCGCCCAGCGCCATCGACGGCAACACGAGCAAGGCCAGCGCGCCGGCGAGCGAATGGCTGGTGAAGATGACGCCGATCGTCAGCGCGGCGAAGATACAGGCCGCCGCCGGCAGCCAGGCCAGCCAGCGCCGGTCGCGCAGCACTAGCCGATCCGCGACGACGCCGCCCAGGAGGGTTCCGATCAACAGCGGAATGCCCTGGTACAGCGTCAGTGAGGTGCCGATCGCCGCTGCCGGCTGGCCGAAGGTGCGTGACAGATACGATGGCAGCCACAGGAAGAAGCTGTATTCTGCGAGCCCGATCGCGACCATGCCCGGAATCAACAGCGCGAAGGCGGGGCGCGACAACAATCGGCGCATAGCCAGTCCGACGGGCGGCGGCGGGGCTCGCGCCACGAGTCGATCCGCGAATCCGCGCGGCGGATCGCGCACCACCAGCAGAAGCAGCAGAGCTACCGGGACTCCAAGGCTGCCGAGAAACAGAAGTGCGCCTCGCCAGCCGAAATGCGCCTCGAGATAGCCGCCAATCATAGGAGCCAGCGACGTGCCGAGTGCACCGCCTATGCTGAAGATCGCCAGCGCCGTCCCCCGGCGTTCCAGGGAGAATGCATCGCCGATCATCGATTGAGCCGGTGACACCGCGCCCGACTCCCCCGCGCCGACCAGCATGCGCGCAGCGAAAAGCGCCATGAACGAACCCGCGAGGCCGCACAGCGCCGTCGCCACGCTCCAGATCAGGATTGCCGCGCTGAGGACCGTCGTCCGGTTCCGGTGTTCGGCGATCCGCGCGACGGGAAGCGCCAGCGTCGAGTAGAGCAGCGCAAAGGCGGCGCCGGTCAGGAGCCCGACCTGCGTATCCGAAAGCTGGAGTTCCACCTTGATCGGCTCGAGGAGGATCGCAAGCGCATAGCGGTCGAGATAATTGACGAAGAGGAACAGCGACAGGACCGCGAGCATCGTCCTGCCCGGGAAGGCCGAATTCGGCGCAGGAGACGCTTCTTCGTTGCTGAAGGCTGACAATCTGGACACCTCATTCACCCGAAGCCGAGCGGCAGACTGGGTCTTGCCCGGCGATTGTCAAGACAGTTGTGTATTGTAACGCCGGATCCGCCGCGCTCGGCGTGGACCCGGCGTGCTCCGAGAGAAGTGGCAGACTAACCAAGCAGCTCGGTCATCGCCGTGAGATAGGACGTCACGAAATCGGCCGACTGCTGCTCCAGCATCGTATAAGGCCCTGGCCGATAAGCACGCGAGCGGATACCGGAGGCGTTCTCCTCGATCAGTTCCTTGTCCTGCCGGGTCGTCACGTCCCACATGAACGTCAGAGCGTCGATATCGATCGCATCGAGGTCCGCCTCTGCGTCGACCAACCAGGTCGCGACGACATCGGTGTCCTCGGCGCCGCGCGGGACGAACTGAAAGATAATGATGTGGTCGTTGCAACAGCCGGCAAAACTGAAGCGCCCAAAATGCATCGCGGTCTCGCCGCCATCGTAATCGGCGAATCCGCCCATTAGCGGCGCGACCGGCGATCCGTCCTTGCTTTGCGTCATCCGCCCGAGGCCGATCGGCTGACGATATAAAGAGTATTTGACCCGATCCACCGCTCCCGGCTCGCGGACCGTGCGATACCATCCTTGATCGCCGATCCGCGCGCTCCAGGCCTCGACCTCCCTGTTCCAGGCCTCGGCCGCCGAGCCTTCACGGCCGGCGGTCACCGCGACATGCCCGTTCATCCGGAAATATTCGGGATGGGACGGTCGGCAATGATAGCATTCGAAGAAATTCTCGAGCACCAGCTTCCAATTGGCGGCGGTGGCGTAGGAGTGGCGGACCGCGATCCGCGCACGGTCAAAGCCGTGTTGACGCATGGCCGGCGCCAAGGTCGCCAGCGCGGGAGACAGGTCGGGAAGGGATTCCGCGTCCAGCGCGCAAAAGATCAGGCCTTCGGCCTCGCGCAGCGACACGGGATGAAGGCCGAGACGGGTGGGGTCGAGACCTTCTCCGAGATCACGTGTGGTCCGCAACTCGCCCGTTAGCCCGAACGACCAGGCATGATAGGGACATACCAGCAATTTCGAGCGGCCGTCGCCCTTGCAGATGCGCGAGCCGCGATGGGTGCAGACATTGTGATAGGCACGAAAACCCTGATCACCGGCGTTGACGACCACGATCTCGCTGCCGAAGAGATCGCGGACGACATGGTCGCCCCTCTTCGAAATTTCCGAGACGTGGGCGATCACGGTCCATTGCCGCGGAAACCACAATTCACTCTCCAGCGCATAGATCGCCGGATCCATGTAGAACCGCTGGTCGAGCGACCAGCCGGGACGCTGCGCGGCGATCAGATCGGCGACATCCTGCCGTGCGGGTGAGGAAATATTCTTCATGCTAATGGCCTCTGCGATGGAGATAGCGGGCCGCCGCCAGGTCCTGGACGACATGGCCGAGCGATTTGTAAAATGTGATCTCTTCCGGCGAGGTCCGTCCAGGCGCCTTGCCCAGCAGCACTTCGCCGATCTCGGCGGCGATGTGCGCGTTGGTGAGCGCGCCCGCCTCCCGCGCGACGATCAGTTCAGCTGCCGCGGCTTCGGCGGAAGCGCGGCTGTCGGCGATGTAGCGGCTGGCGAGGACGAGCGGCGTATCGACTTCGACCGGCCCGGCATGGCTTGAACCGACGGCGTTGACGTGGGTGCCGACCTTCACCCATTCGCCCAGCAGCACCGGTGTGGCCGATCCGGTTACCGTGCAGATGATATCCGCATGCTTCGCCGCGACAGCGCCATCCGCCTCGGCGATCACATCGAGACCGGTTTCGTCCGCCATCTTGCCGGCAAAGTCGCTCGCGCCATCGTGCGAACGTCCCCAGACGACGACGCGGTCCAGCCGGCGCACGCGGGACAGCGCGCGTATGTGGCTCGCGGCCTGGGCGCCGCAGCCGTAGATCGTCAGATGCGCTGCATCGGGGCGGGCGAGAATGTCGGTCGCCATCGCCGTCGCGCATGCCGTACGGATATGGGTAACTTCGCCGGCATCGGCGATGCATGCGACTTCGCCGCTCTCGTGATCGAACAGAACCACGACGCCGCGGTGGGCCGAGCGGCCCGGACGGTCGGCGTCCTGATAGGCCGTGATGACCTTGGCGCCGAAGCCCTGATGGTTGGTCAAGGCGCCCGGCATCAACGCGAACATCTTGCCCGGCTCCAGCGCCGTGATGCTGCGCAGCGGCTGTGGGATCGCCGAATCGGTGAAAGCCATCATCGCCTCACGCATGGCCGCGATGCAGCCGTCATAATCGAGCAGAGCGCGGACGTCGGCGGATGAATAGACGGTAAAGCTCATGGGTTCGGCATCTCGCTGGTCAAGGATGGCCGCGAGGCGGCCAGATAGTGCCAGGCCGCCCAGAATCCGGCGAAAGCCATGACCGTCAGCACATAGCGCAACGATTCAGCCGGATCGGCGACCCGGGGGGCGACGAGGTCGGAGAGCAGCCCGATCAAGATCGGGGCAATCACCAGGTTAGCGGCATTGGCGACAAACAAGATCAGCGCGCAGACGATGCCCCGCATATTGGCGGGGGTCAGATTCTGCGCGATACCCAGCGTCGGGCCGATATAGAGATAGATGCTCGGCACGACGATCCACAGCATCGCCAGGGCCAGCGGCTTGGAAGCGGTCGCGAAGGCGATTACGGCGGGTATGGTGACCAAGGCCGTGACGGCGGCGACGAACAGCGATTGGAACCGCCAACCGCGGGCAGCATATGCACCCATCGCCCAAGCCGTGAGCATGGTGACCGCGACGCCGCCAATCCCGTGCATCGAGCCAAGCACGACGCCGCTCTCCTGCAGGCTCATGCCATGGCTCCGCAGGAGGAAGGTTGGCACCCACCAGACCAACCCCCAGCCAGCAAAAGTGATCGCCGCGGTGCCGACAAGCAGGTGGGTCAATGGCTTCGACTTGCGAATGATGCGTATCGCTTCGGCGAAGCTGGGCACCGCCGCGCTACCGTCGTCCGCATCATGGCGTCCACGCAGAGGCTCGCGAACAGTCAGGGCGGCAAGCAGCGCGACCGGCAGACCCATCAACCCGAAAAAGATGAACACCGCGCGCCAGCCGTGACTATCTGCGATCAAACCGCCGATCACCGACGCCAGTGCGGCGCCGGCCGCAGCGCCGAGCGCGTAGAGCGACATGGCGAAGGCGCGCGATTCGGCAGGAAAAATATCGGCCAGCAGCGATTGCGCAGGCGGCGTTCCGCCAGCCTCGCCGACGCCGACACCGATGCGCATCGCAAGCAGTTGTCCATAGCTCCGGGTCAGACCGCAGATGGCGGTGAGGACCGACCAGACCGCCAGGGATGCAACGATCATTCGCTTGCGGCTGATGCGATCGGCCATCATGCCCAGCGGAATGCCAGCGGCTACGTAGAACACCGCCAGCGCCGCTCCGGTCAGCACGCCCACAGCTGCGTCGCTCAGCACGAATTCGGTCTTGATCGGCTCAATCAGCGTCGAGACGACAAATCGATCGGCGATGTTGAAGGTGTAGATCAGGGTCATGACGAAAAGAACGTACCAACGCGCGGAAGGCGCTGTCCGATCGTCCTCGATGGCGTTCAGTGTCGCGTTCGCCATGACTTCTCCCCTCAAGGGTGCTCAGGGCAGCCCCGTTTCTAGCGGAAGACCACCGTCTTTGCCCCGTTGCTGATGACGCGATGTTCGGCGAACCAGGTCACCGCCCGGCTGAGTACTGCCGCCTCGACCTCCTGTCCGAGCGCGACCAGTTGCTCGGGGGTGAAGCTGTGATCGACCGCACGCGTGTCCTGATGGATGATCGGGCCTTCATCGAGATCCGCGGTCACGAAGTGCGCGGTCGCACCGATCATCTTGACACCGCGAGCATGGGCCTGGTGATAGGGCTTGGCGCCCTTGAAGCTGGGCAGAAAGCTATGGTGGATGTTGATGCAGCGCAGTGAAAGATGGCGGCAGAGGTGATCCGACAGAACCTGCATGTAGCGCGCGAGAACCACGAGATCTGTCCTGGTTTCCTCGATGATCTTCACCAGAATCGCTTCCTGCTCGGATTTGGCCTCCTTGGTCACCGGAAGGTGGTGATAGGGCAGCCCGTGGAATTCGACGAAGGGGCGCATGTCCTCATGGTTGGAGACGACAGCGACGATGTCGATCGGCAGCAGCCCCGACTTCCATCGATAGACGAGGTCATGCAGGCAATGGCCGAACTTGGAGACCATCAGGAGGACCTTCGGCCGGCGCGCCAGATCGTGGACTTCCCATGCCATGCCGAGTTCGGCGGCGACGGCGGCGAAGCGGCTGGACACATCCTTAGCCGATGGCCCTTCGCCCTCTTCGAAGCGAAAGACGATGCGCATGAAAAATGTGTCGGTCGAGGGATCATGATATTGGCTCGACTCGGTGATCGTGAAGCCGTCGTCGGCCAGATGGGTCGCCACGCGCGCAACGATGCCGCGCCGTTCGGGCCCCCGCATGACAACGACAAAGCGGTTGGCACGATCGGTCATGACGCAAAGGCTCCCGCGACGAATTCGCGCGTCGCGTCCTCGAACCAGGTCTCGAGATAATGGGCATAGCTGATATCCGCGGTCATCTCGCAGCCCGCTCGATAGGGGGCGAGCAGCACCAGGATCTGAGCGAAGAGGGTCTGCGCGCAGCGACCTTCCGAAAGGGCCGCGGCAAGGTCCAGGCTGGTCCCCTTGGTCAGGACGTAGGCGGTGAAATCGCCTTCGATCCGATAGCGCACGCGACCTTCGCCGATATCGGCGACATGGCCGGTCGCAGGCGCGATCGCACCGGTGAGCGCCGAGACGTCGATGCCTTCGCCCACGACCATCCACTCACCGGGACTCAGCCAGCAGATGCTGCCGCCATGATGAGCCCCGGCAGCGTTCGGCGTGGTCGGCAGCATCTCGCCAAGGACCTCCTCCACCCGCGCAACGGCAGCGGCATCGCTGTTGCGGACGCGGATGACGACGACGCGCTCCGGCGCGAGACGCTCCACCGTGACACCATGCCGGGTCAGGGAAAAGCGAAGGTCAGCCATTGAGCCGGTCTCCCGCTGGATCGTAGGCGCACGGCGGGGCAACGCGGACGCGCTCCAGGCCCTTCAAGGTGCGCAGCGTCACCGTCTCGCCGATGCGCCGAGCCCCGCCATTCAGCATGCCGAGTGCCACGCCATGGCCTAGCGTGGGGCTGAAGTGCGACGAGGTGACATAGCCTTGGCTCCTGCCGGCGGCGTCCAGCATATGAGCACCGATCGGCAGGATCTTGCCGTCGTCCGCAGCGAGCCCGACGAGCTGGAGCCGATCCTCCTGCCGGTTGTGCGGCAGGGTCAGCGACCGGCGGCCGACGAAGTCCGAAGCTTTTTTGAGAACGTGATCCCATCCAACGTTGAGAGGCGTCGTCGTGCCGTCGGTGTCGCCGCCGACGTGGAGGTAGCCCTTCTCCGTGCGCAGGACCATCCACGCGTCGAGTCCGACCGGAACAATGCCGCGATTGCGCCCGGCGGCGATCAGGCTGTCCCACAGCAAGGGTACCCGCGACGAAGCAACCGCGACCTCGTAGGACAGCTCGCCGGTAAAGCTCACGCGGTGGACGCGGGCCGACATCCCCGCGACCTCGCCTTTCCTGAAGGACATGTGGGGGAAGCTGGCGCGGGATATGTCGATCGACGTCCCCACCGCCTCAAGTATCGCACGGGCATGGGGACCGGTCAGGGTCAGCACGCCCCAGGCCGTCGTGACAGGTGCGACCACCACGTCGAGGTCGACCCACTCGCATTGCAGCCACTCTTCGAGCCAGGCCGCGATGCGATCGGCGCCGCCGCTGGTCGTCGAGACCAGGAAGCAGTCTTCGGCCAGCCGTGTCACGACGCCGTCGTCGATGATGATCCCGAGTTCGTTCAACATCAGTCCGTAACGGATCTTCCCGAGGGCGAGATTCGAGACCCGGTTGGCGTAGATCCGGTCGAGAAAGGCTCCGGCGTCGCGTCCGACGACCTCCAGCTTGCCGAGCGGCGATCCCTCGAACAGCCCCGCGCCCGCCCGAACCGCTGCGGCCTCGCGCTGCTCGGTGTCGTGGCGGCTTTCGCCCGCTTGAGGGTAGCCGATCGGGCGCAGGTAGCCGCCGATGTCCTCGAACACCGCCCCCAGCGCCTCATGCCGCGCGTGGCCGGGCATGCGGCGCAGCGGACGGAAAAGCTCGCCGCGCGCGCGTCCGGCGAAACTGGCCAGCGGCATCGGCGTATAGGGAAAGCGGAACCGCGTCGTGCCGGTTTCGGCAACCGTGCGACCGGTCTCGTCGGCCATGATCGCGAGGGCATTGACGTTGGATGTCTTGCCTTGGTCGGGTGCCATGCCCAGCGTGGTGTAGCGCTTGAGATGCTCGACCGAACGAAAGCTCTCGCGCGCCGACAGCGCAATGTCCTGCGCGGTCACGTCGTTCTGGAAATCGACGAAGGCTTTGCCCGAACCTCCGATCTGCCAGGCCGGCTGAATGCCGAAGGCGACCCGTGCGGGCTTGGTCGCGGGACGGCCCTCGCCCGCAGCCCGGGCGTTTTCCAGCAGGTCGGCCAGGTCGAAGCGCCCCGCAGCGGCGCCGACGCAGACCGCCGCTTGTGGGCAGGTGGCCGGGACAAAGGCGGCAAGATCCTTGTCGTAACGCAGCTTTCCGCCCGCCTGGCCAAACAGATGGATCGTCGGCGAAAAGCCGCCCGACATGGCAATGCCGTCGCAGGCGATGTCGGTCACCTGCCCCGTCGCGTGGCGCACCCGTGCCGAGCGCAGCCGCTTATATCCGTTCGTTTCGATCACCGCAGCGCCAGCGAAGACCGGGATCTCGCGCGCGGCCATGCGGCTGACGCAATCGGGCGGCAGATCCCGCCGCGTATCGACCACGGCCACGACCTGAGCCCCGGCATCAGCCAGCGCCTCTGCCGTGCGCCAGGCATCGTCATTATTGGCGAACACGAGGAACCGCCGACCGGGCAAGGCAGCGAACCGGCGGACATAATGGCGGACCGCCCCCGCGAGCATCACGCCCGGCCTGTCATTGCCCGAGAAGACGAGGGGACGCTCGATGGCACCGGTCGCCAGGATCACCCGCCCGGCTCGGACCTGCCAGAGCCGATAGCGCGGCGCATCCGCCCCGTGCCGCCCGGGATCGAGCCCCTCAAGCAGAGCCAGGGCATTGCAGTCGAAATATCCGGTGGCGACCGTCCTCGTGAGGATGGTGACGCCGGCGGCCGCCAGCGTCTCGCGAGCAGCGGCAATCCAGGCGTCGCCGTCGAGTCCGTCGATGATCGCGGAATCCTGGAGCAGCGACCCGCCGAGCAGGCAATCCTGCTCGACCAGGGCGACCCGGCGCCCCACAGCGGCAGCCTCCAGCGCCGCGGTCAGCCCGGCTGGACCCGCGCCTATCACGACGACGTCGAAATGCGCGAAGCGATCCTCATACCGATCGGGATCAGCCTCCGGGGCAACCTTGCCAAGACCTGCCATGCGGCGGATCAGTCCTTCGAACAGGTGCCAGCTGGGCCACATGAACGTCTTGTAATAGAACCCCGCGATCAGGAACCGCGACGCCAGGTTGATGACGCCGCCCACGTCGAACTCGGCACTGGGCCAGCAATTCACCGGCCGGGCGACGAGGCCTTCGTACAGTTCCACCTCGGTCGCGCGGATATTAGGCGTCGAACGGGCGCCCTCACCGAGTTGCACCAGAGCATTCGACTCCTCGACGCCCGCGGCGATCAGGCCGCGCGGCCGGTGATATTTGAACGAGCGCCCCACGACCTTGACGCCGTTCGCGATAAGTGCCGAGGCGAGCGTGTCGCCGGCGTAGCCGGTGTAGGTCCGTCCGGACCAGGTGAAGCGCAGCGGGCGGCTTCGATCGATCGCGCCGCCAGCCGCCAGGCGGAAGGGCTGTCCCTCGCTCATTGGCCGCTTTCCCCCGAACCGTCGAGCTGGGGAGCCGCATCCGTCATCCGATAGACCGCGAAGATCGTATGATCGGCGGTACTGCGGGCGATGTTGAACCATCGCCGGCAGCCGAAGGCGTGAACCCACCGTTCGTAATGCACGCCCCTGGGGTTGATCCGCTCGAACATGTAGCGGCTCCATTCCTCGTCGCTCACCGCTTCGGGCGGGCCTGGACGCGCGATATGGCTTTGGCCGCCGCAGCGGAATTCGTGCTCGTCACGAGGGCCGCACCAGGGACATTTGATCAGCAGCATCGCCCGCCCTCAATGCGCGATGCCGGAGGCCGCGGCCTCGTCGATCAGGGCGCCGCGCGCGAAGCGGTCGAGCCCGAAGGCCTCGGCCAAAGGGTGCGGACGTCCAGTGGCCAAATGATGCGCGAACAAGGTGCCGCCGGCTGGAATCGCCTTGAAGCCGCCCGTGCCCCAGCCGCAATTCATGTAGAGACCCGGCACCGGCGTATCGCCAAGGATCGGGCTCGAATCCGGCGAGACGTCGACGATCCCGGCCCATTGGCGGAGGAAACGTACCCTGCCGAGCGAGGGATATTGGTCGACGATTGCTCCGAGTACGCTGCGGGCCACGGGCAGATTGCCGCGCTGCGCATAGGACGGATAGAGATCAAGACCCCCGCCGATGACCAGTCCGCCCTTGTCCGACTGGCTGATATAGGTGCCGGTGGCGAGCGAGAGGACCACGGTGTCGATCACCGGCTTTACGGGCTCGGAAACAAAGGCCTGCAGCGCATAACTGGTCAGCGGCAGGCTGAACCCGGCCATTTCGCCAAGGAGGGACGTGTGGCCGGCCGCCGCAAGCCCAACCTTGTCGGCCAGGATTCCTCCGCGCGTCGTTTCCACCCCGATGATCGTTCCCTTGGGGCTGCGGACGAAACCGGTGACCTCGCAATTCTGGATGATGTCCACGCCCAGCGCATCGGCGGCGCGGGCGTAACCCCAGGCGACGGCGTCGTGCCGTGCTGTGCCGCCGCGTCGCTGGATTATGCCGCCATGGACCGGGTAGCGGGCGGTGGGCGAAAGATCGAGCGCCGGCACCAGCCGTCCGACCTCCTCGCGCGTCAGTATTTCGCAGTCCACGCCGTTGATCTGCATCGCGCCGGCCCAGCGCGCCATAGCCTCCAGATCATGCCGGCTGTGCCCGACCATGACCATGCCGCGCTGGCTGAACATCACGTTGTAGTTGAGCTCGCGCGACAGGCCCTCGTAGAGCCGAACCGAAAGGTCGTAGAGCGCGGCGCTTTCCGGATAATAGTAGTTCGAGCGGATGACAGTGGTGTTGCGCCCGGTATTGCCTCCACCCAACCAGCCTTTTTCGAGAACCGCTATGCTCTGCACGCCATGCGTTTTCGCCAGATAATAGGCGGTCGCGAGCCCATGGCCGCCGCCGCCGACGAGGACGACATCATAACGCCCGCGCGGCTCGGGGTCCCGCCAGGCCGGCTGCCAGCCCCGCTGCCCGCGCAGGCCCTCTTTCAGCAATCTCCAGGCGGAATATCTCGAGGCCATGACGGATGAATACAGTCGTGTATCGAGTGAGTAAAGCGCTGTGTTCAAGTTCCTGCGCTTGGCCGCTGGGCTGGATCGGGGCGCGCTCAAGTGGGCGATAGCCATTGTCCCGAGCGCCTTTCACCGCACTCGGCTTAGCCCCGGAACCCACTGCCTGATCGGGGCGAGAGCGGCCGCATCTCCTTTCTAGGGGTCGCGACCACGGCTGGATCACGAAATGCAATACATTAATGTATCGATGTGTTCAGCCGCGCATGCGGCTCCCGCTCGGATCGTAAAGCGCACCTTCCACCCGCACGGCGGCGCACGGTTCGCCCAGCACCGGGATCGTGAAACCATCGCTGCGATGCGCCGCTTCACGGTCGACATAGGCCATGGCGATACTCTTGCCGACGCGGAAACCGTAACCGCCAGAGGTGACGTAGCCGACCCGTTCGCCATCGAGCATGACGGGTTCGTAGCCCCCGGCGTCGGCATCGACGGCATCGACGACGAAGGTGACGAGCACCTGCTTCGAAGGTGCATCGCGTTCCGCCAGCGCCGCCGCCTTGCCTACGAAGTCGGGCTTGGTGAAATCGACGAAGCGATCGAGCCCGCTGGCTCCGGCGGATTTGTCCCAGCTGAACTCGCGACTCCAGACGCCGATGCTCTTCTCGAGCCGCATCGACCAGAGCGCGTGCAACCCGAAATCGATGAGGCCGAGATCTGCGCCGGCCACGCCGACAGCGTCGTAGAGCGCGACCAGCGCATCGCTGGCGACATAGATTTCGAACGACAGTTCGCCCGAAAGCGACAGGCGTGCGACGGTGGCGGCTATTCCTGCGACGGTCGCCTGCCTGACGCTCATTGGCTTGAACGCTTCAGCCGACATGTCGATGTCGGTGAGCCTCGCCATAAGTTCGCGCGATCTGGGCCCCGACAGGATCAGCCCCTGCCATTCCTCCGAGCGGTTTCGCACGGTCACGTCTTGCCCGGCCAGAATCTGGTCGAACCAGCGTCCGTGCCAGTTCTGAAGATAACCGGAACCGAACAGCACGAAGCGGTCCTCTGTCAGACGCATGACCGTAAGATCGCCCATCAGCCGGCCCGAGTGCGCCAGGAGCGGCGCCAACCGGACGCGGCCAACCGACGGAAGCCTGTTCGCGATCAGCCGGTCGAGCGCCGCTGCGGCGCCAGGGCCGCTGATCTCATATTTCGCGAAAGACGAGGCATCCATCACGCCGACACCGTCGCGCACCGCTTCGACCTCGCGGCGCACGGGCTCGAAGGCATTCGAGCGCCTGAGCGAGGGCGTCTCGGCGGCGACATCGCCCTCCGGCGCGAAATAGAGAGGCACCTCCAGCCCATAGCTGACGCCGAAGACGGCGTTCTTCGCCTTCAGCGTCTTGTACAGCGGATCGGTGCGCAGCTCCCGCCCGCCGGGCCAATATTCGTTGGGATAGGAGATGACGAAGCGCTTCGAGTAGAACTCGCGGGCCTTCTCGGTGACCCATTCGGGCGAGGCGTAATCGCCGAAACGGGCGACATCCATCGCGAAGATATCGACACCCGGCTCCCCGTT
>Ga0068863_100002060_pt1 | contig 19927 bp, 18 predicted proteins | sample KBSSwiS62_FD_66596 | JGI IMG/M metagenome (GOLD analysis project Ga0068863, IMG submission 66596) | Switchgrass rhizosphere microbial communities from Kellogg Biological Station, Michigan, USA - KBS Switchgrass S6-2 | ecosystem: Host-associated > Plants > Roots > Rhizosphere > Soil ...
GGCACCAGCTTCCTGCAGGAGATCACGACGTAGAACGCAGAGCACGCGGAGCACGCAGTATGTCGTTTGGCTCTTCGGTCTACGCAACACGCCGCGCCCGGCGCAACCACAACGAGCAATCCGAATTCGCAGGGATCGAGGGGAAGGTGATACTCTGCGGACTCTGCGGGCTCCGCGTTTAACGTCTTGATCACTCTTCGCCAGCAGCTCGAATCGCGCGAGCGGGACATTCTCGCGCCACAGGCCGCTCGCAGCGCCGACTCGCGCGGCCGTCTGCGCCCGGAGCCGGAAGACGACGTGCGGCCGGCGTTTCAGCGGGATCGCGATCGCATCATCCACTGCAAGGCCTTCCGTCGCCTCAAACACAAGACCCAGGTGTTCTTCGCGCCGACCGGCGATCACTACCGCACCCGGCTGACGCACACGCTGGAAGTGTCGCAGATCGCGCGCACGATCGCGAAGGTGCTGCGACTGCACGAAGAGCTGACCGAGGCGATTGCCCTCGGACACGATCTCGGCCACACCCCCTTTGGCCACGCCGGCGAACGGGTGATCGATACGCTCGTCCCAGGCGGGTTCAACCATTACGAGCAGAGCCTTCGCATCGTCGATCAGTTGGAGAACGACGGCCGTGGCCTGAACCTCACGTGGGAAGTGCGCGACGGCATCGCCAAGCATTCGAAGGGGAAGACGGGCGCACCGGTCGGCATGGATGCCGCTCGGCGCGCGAGCACCATCGAAGGGCAGATCATGCGCGTCGCCGATCTCATCGCCTATGTCAACCACGACATCGACGACGCGACGCGTGCGGGACTGCTGCGCGCCGAGGCGCTCCCGGTCGAGCCGGTCCAGATCCTCGGCAGCACGTCGTCGTCCCGCATTGCGACCCTCGTCAAGGACGTGGTCACCGAGACGCTCGCCGGCGGACTGTCGGAAATCCGCATGAGCGACCGCGTGCTCCACGCAGTCCTCAATCTGCGGAGCTTTCTCTTCGACGCTGTCTACGAGAACACGATCGCGACCGCTGAATTCAAGAAGGCGACCGGCATCCTGTCGGGCCTCTGGGAGAAGGTCCGTGAACGTCCCATCGAATTCCTCGATATGGCGATTGTGGAAAAGGAGGGGCTCGACGCCGCCACCCGCGACTTCATCGCCGGCATGACCGACCGCTACGCCATTCGCCTCTTCGAGCAACTCTTCATCCCGAAGCCCTGGGCCATCGACTGATACTCGCAATTGGCGAATTAGAGAATTGGTGATTTGGTGAATACGGCGAATTCCTAATTCGCCAATTCCCTAATTCACCAATTCCGAGTTATATTTGGGGGTTCATGCTGCTCCTGAATCTGACGAAGATCCGGACGGCGCAGGAGCGGTTCGAGAAGGTCTACGAGCCCGGTCAACTGGGCACGGATCCTGATTTCAGGGTCGCTGCTCCGGTCTCGCTGTCGTTCGACATCTTCAAGGACAAGCAGCAGTTTCGCCTTGTCGGCCGGGTGCAGACGACGCTGGAGCTGAACTGCGGCCGGTGTCTGGAGCCGTTCACGCTGCCGGTCGACGCGGCGTTCGATCTGCGTTATCACCCGCACGTCCAGAACACCGGCACCGGGGAGGCGGAGCAGGAAATCGAAGAGGACGACCTGACGACGGCGTTCTACGAGAACGACGAGATCGATCTCGGTCATCTGATGCGGGAGCAGTTCAACCTGTCGCTCCCGATGAAGCCGCTCTGCAGGGACGGCTGCCGCGGACTGTGCCCGGTCTGCGGGACCAATTGGAACAAGGGCTCGTGCGACTGCAAGCGCGACTGGGAGGATCCTCGACTCGAGGCGTTGAGGAACCTGAAAGCGAAAAGCTGACAGCTGAGAGCCGATAGCTGAAGGCAGAGAGCTGATTCAAGAGGACGAGATGCCGAATCCAAAACGACGCCACTCGAAGACCCGGACGGCCAAGCGCCGGACGCACGACGCGCTGAAGCCGGTGGGGCTCAGTGAATGTCCGCACTGCCACGAGCCGAAGCCGCCGCATCGCGTGTGCGCGAACTGCGGCTACTACCGCGGGCGCCAAGCCCGTGCGGTGGATGAGGAATAGATACTTGACGGGTTCGGGGTTCCGGGTTCCGGGTTCAGGGTTCGTTCTCGGTTGTGAGTTCTGGGTTCTGGGCCCCGGGTTCGGAGTTCAGGGTCCCAGAACCCTGAACCAGAACGCTGAACCCGGCACCTTGAACCCCGAACCCGACGGGCTCTGCTGTTCATGATCTGGATAGCAGTCGACGCGATGGGCGGCGATTACGCGCCGCGTCTGGTGGTCGACGGCGCACTCGCCGCGGTCCGCGATTTCGGGTTGGGCGTGGCGCTCGTCGGTCCGGCCGACCTGCTCGGCGCCGAACTGCGCCGGCATGCGGACGCCGACGCGAGCCGCATCCGTGTTGTTCCCGCCCCCGACGTGATCAGCATGGACGAGGCGCCCGCCGCGGCGCTCCGCCGCAAGCCCGGCGCCTCGATCAGGGTGGCCGCCGAAACGGTCGCGAGCGGCGATGCCGCCGCTCTTTTCAGCGCCGGACACACCGGCGCGACGGTGATGGCGGCCTACACGGCCTTCGGCATGCTGCCCGGCGTCGATCGGCCCGCGCTGGCCGCGGCCATCCCGCGGCCGCAGTGTCCCGCGATTCTCCTCGACGTCGGCGCGAGCGTGGAATGCCGGCCGGCCCATCTGGTGCAGTTTGCCGTCATGGGTTCGGTGTACGCGCGCCTGGCATTCGGCATCGCGGCGCCGCGTGTCGGCCTCCTCTCGATCGGCGAGGAGGCGTCGAAGGGCAACGAACTGACCCGTGAGGCGCACCGGCTGCTCAAGACATCCTCGGTGTCGTTCATCGGCAACGTCGAAGCGCGCGACGTCTACAGCGGCAAGGCCGACGTCATCGTCTGCGACGGCTTCACGGGCAACATCGCGTTGAAGGTCAGTGAGGGGCTCGTCGAAGTGCTTGCCGATTTTCTCTCCGAGGAGTTTCGCCGGCGGGTCGACTATTCCGAGTATGGCGGTGCGCCGCTCCTCGGGCTGGCCGGTGTCGCCGTCGTTGGCCACGGGCGCTCGAGTGCCAAAGCCGTCCGCAACGGCATCGCGCTGGCCCATCGCTTTGCCTCCGAACGGTTCGTCGCCCGCGTCGGGCAGGACATCGCGGCGGCGGCTATCACCCACTCGTGATCGCGTTCATCTTTCCAGGGCAGGGATCGCAGAAAGTCGGCATGGCCAGGCCGCTGACCGACGCGTATCCGATCTGCCGCGAGACGCTCGCCGAAGCCGACGCGGCCCTCGTCGAGTCGCTGAGCGGCCTGATTGACAAGGGACCGGAGGATCGGCTCACCCTCACGGAGAACGCACAGCCGGCGATCCTGGCGGTCAGCACCGCCGCGTGCCGCCTGCTCGTGTCGCGCGGCATCACGCCGGCCTTCGTCGCGGGGCACAGCCTTGGCGAATACTCCGCGAACGTGGCGGCGGGGACGTTCGACTTTGCCGACGCGCTGCGCATCGTGCGGCGCCGCGGGCGTTACATGCAGGAGGCGGTGCCGGTCGGCACCGGCGCGATGGCCGCCGTGATCGGCGCGGATGCCGAGGTTGTCGCGCAGGCGTGCCGGGAGGCCGCCGATGGCGAGGTCGTCAGTCCCGCGAACCTGAACGGCGGCGGGCAGGTGGTGATTGCCGGCGCGCGCGACGCGGTCGCACGCGCGGGCGAGCGCGCGCGGGCGCTAGGCGCCAGACGCGTCATCCCGCTGGCCGTGAGCGCGCCGTTTCACTGCGCGCTGATGGCGCCGGCGGCGGAACGCCTCGCGCCGGAATTGCGAGCGGTCGAAACGCACGCGCCGCGGGTACCGATCGTGGCCAACGTCGACGCCGAGCCGAAGCGCGACGCAGCGGCCGCGATCGAAGCGCTGGTCGCGCAAGTGGCGTCGCCGGTGCGGTGGGAAGCGGTGGTGACCCGCCTTGCGTCGGAAGGCGTCACAACGTATGTTGAGGTGGGTCCAGGCACGGCGTTGAGCGGCCTGGTCCGCAAGATCCATCGCGACGCCACGATCGTCAATTTCGGCGGTCCCGATGATCTCGCGGGCGTCGAATCGGCCCTCACCCGATCCTAATGTTCAATCTCGCCGGCAAAGTCGCCCTGGTCACCGGAGCATCGCGCGGCATCGGGCGTGCGATTGCGGAACGGCTTGCGGCGCAGGAGGCGATCGTGGTGGCCGCCGCGCGCGGCGATCACGCCAACGACTGCGTGGCCGCGCTGACGACGCGCGGCTTGAAGGCCGAAGCGCTCAGCGTCGACGTGACGGATGCGGCCGCCCTTGAATCGGTGCCCGCGGGAATCATCGAGCGGCACGGGCGGCTCGACATCGTCGTTAGCAACGCCGGCATCACGCGCGATCAACTGCTCATGCGCATGAAGCGCGAGGACTGGGACGCGGTGATGGCCACCAACCTCACCGCCACGTTCGTCCTGGCGCAGGCGGCGATGCGGCCGATGCTCAAGCAGCGCGGCGGCCGGATCATCGCGGTCAGCTCGGTCGTTGGACAGATGGGCAACGCCGGACAGACCAATTACGCCGCGTCGAAGGCCGGGCTCGAGGGGTTCGTCAAGGCGCTGGCGCGCGAAGTGGCGTCGCGGACCATCACGGTCAACGCCGTCGCGCCCGGCATGATCGAGACCGACATGACGCGCGCCGTCGCCGAGAAGGCGCAGGTCGACTGGGCCTCGCAGATTCCGCTCGGGCGGCTGGGCCGTGTCGACGAGGTAGCCGCGGCCGTCTGCTTTCTTGCGTCGGACGAGGCAGCGTATATTACAGGGCACGTGCTCGCCGTCAACGGTGGGATGTACATGTAGGAGGATTGAATGGCCGTAGCCGACAAGGTAAAGAGCATCATCGTGGAGCAGCTCGGGGTGGACGAAGAGGAAGTGACGCCGGACGCCTCGTTCGTCGACGACCTCGGCGCCGACTCGCTCGATACCGTCGAACTGGTGATGGCGTTCGAGGAGGAGTTCGGGATCGAGATTCCCGACGAGGACGCCGAGAAAATCACCCGCGTCAAGGAAGCGGTCGAGTACATCGACTCGCACGCGAAGGGCAAGAAGTAGGGGATGACCAATAGTCGGCGAGTCGTCGTCACCGGCATCGGCCTGGTGTCGTCGCTCGGAATCGGCACCGACGCGAACTGGACGGCGCTCGGCGCCGGCAAGAGCGGTGTCGAAACCATCACGAAGTTCGATGCCTCGCAGTTCGCCACGCAGATCGCGGGCGAAGTGCGGGGGTTCGATCCGCTGCAGTACATCGAGAAGAAAGACGTCAAGAAGATGGACGTCTTCATTCAGTACGCCATCGCGGCGTCGCAGTACGCCATGGACGACGCCGGGGTGGCGATTACCAAGGAAAACGCCGGCCGCGTGGGCGTCTTCATCGCGTCCGGCATCGGCGGATTCACGACGATCGAACGTGAGCACAAGGCGTTGCTCGAGGGCGGCCCGCGCAAGATCTCGCCGTTCTTCATCCCCTCGGCCATCATCAACCTCGCGGCCGGCCAAGTCTCGATCCGGTTTGGCGCCAAGGGGCCCAACTCGGCGACGTGCACCGCCTGCTCCGCCTCGGCGCACGCCATCGGCGATGCGTTCGAGATCATCAAGCGCGGCGGCGCCGATGTGATGATCGCCGGCGGTTCGGAGGCGGCCATCACTCCCATGGGCATTGGTGGATTCGGCGCCCTGCGCGCGCTGTCCACGCGCAACGACGAACCCTCCCGCGCCAGCCGTCCATTCGACAAGGATCGCGACGGGTTCGTCGTCGGCGAGGGCGCCGGCGTCCTGATTCTCGAGGATTACGAGTCGGCCCGCAGGCGCGGCGCGCGGATCTACGCGGAGCTCGTCGGCTACGGCATGTCGGCGGACGCGTATCACATCACCGCGCCGTCGGAGGACGGCGACGGTCCTTTTCGCGTGATGGGCGCGGCGCTGGAGAGCGCCGGCATCCAGCCGTCGCAGGTGGACTACATCAACGCCCATGGCACCTCGACGCCGCACGGTGACAAAGTCGAGACGATTGCCATCAAACGCTGCTTCGGCGACCACGCGAAGTCGGTGCCGGTGTCGTCCACCAAGTCGATGACCGGCCACCTCCTGGGCGCCGCCGGCGGCCTCGAAGCGGGTATCACAGTCCTCGCCGTGCATCACCAGATCGTCCCGCCCACGATCAACCTCGATCAGCCCGATCCCGAATGCGACCTCGACTACGTGCCCAACACGGCGCGGTCGGCGCGCATCGTGTACGCGCTGTCGAATTCGTTCGGCTTCGGAGGGACCAACGCGGCGTTGCTGTTCAAAAGATATGAGGGGTGACGCTGCGAATCTGGTGATTTAGTGATTGGGTGATTGGGTGATTGTTTGATGATTGAGGGATTGGTCGATTTGTTGATTGACAGTCGGCCAGGCGATCACAATGAGCCAATCACTCAATCGGTAACCAATCACCAAATCAGCCAATCATCCAATCAATCAACAATCACCAAATCACTAAATCACCAAATCACCAGATGAAGATTGCCGTCTGTATCAAGCAGGTCCCCACCCGCGAGTGGCAGCCCCGGCTCGACGATTCGAAAACCTGGATTCGGGAGCAGGATGCGGCTTTCGAGATGAACGAACCGGACGCCTATGCGCTCGAAGAGGCGTTGCGCCTGAAGGAGAAGCATGGCGGCGAGGTCGTTGTCTGCTCGGCCGGCCCGGCGCGGGTGGCGCAAGTCATCCGCGAAGCGCTCGCGCGGGGTGCCGACCGCGCCATCCATGTCGACGACGAGAGCCTCGCCAGCGCCGATGCCTTCGTGACCGCCGACGCGCTGGCCGCCGCGATGAAGAGCGACGAGTTCGATATCGTGCTCACCGGTTTGCAATCCGACGATCAGGGGTTCGCCCAGGTGGGCGTCATCCTCGCCGAAAAGCTCGGCCGCCCTCACGCCACGATCATCATGGAAGTCGAGGTCACCGAGGCCGACAGGGGACTGCGCGTGAAGCGCGAGCTCGAGGGCGGGTGGTTTCAGTGGGTCGCCATGCCTTTGCCGGCGGTGCTGACGATTCAAAGCGGAATCAACCAGCTCCGCTACGCCACGCTCAAAGGGATCATGGCCGCGAAGAAGAAAGAGATTCGCAAGGTTTCCGCCCCGGCGGGCGCGGCGTCGAAACAGAAAATCGTCAGCCTCTACGTGCCCGAGAAGGGCAAGAAAACCCAGATCATCGATGGATCGCCGGCGGAAGCCGCGAAAGAGCTCGTACGGAAGCTGCGAGACGAGGCGCGGGTCATCGCATGATTCTCGTCATTGCCGAGCAGCGCGACGGCAAGCTCAATCGCGCCTCGTGGGAGACGATCGTCGGCGCCCAGCAGCTGGCGAAGCTTTCAGGAGCGCCGCTCGCCGTCCTCGTTCCGGGGGCGCACGCCGCAGCCGTCGGGGCCGAGCTTGCTGTCGCGCAGGTCGGCGAAATCCTTACCGTCGAGCACGCGGCGCTCGAGCCGTATACCCCCGACGGCTTCACCGCCGCGCTGCAGGCCGCCATCGGGCAGCTGTCACCGGCGCAGGTGCTCTTGCCGCACACCTACCAGACGCGCGATTTCGCCCCGAAACTGGCCGCGCGGCTCGATCGCGCGCTCGTCACGGACGTCACCGCGATCAAGACCGTGGGATCCGAGACGGCGTTCGTACGGCCGATGTTCCAGGGCAAGCTCACCGCTGACATCGTGCCGCAGGGCCCTGGCCCGCACTTCATCACCTTCCAGATTGGCGCGTATCGCGTGGATCAGGTCGCGAAGGGCAGCGCCGCGGCGCCGGTGCGCGCGCTCGAGGTCGCCGTCGATGCCGCCGCGATTCGGCAGAAGCCCGAAGCGCCCTTCCAGCAGGCCAGGCAGGCGGTGGATCTGTCGCAGGCCGAGCGGATCGTGTCGGTCGGCCGCGGGATCAAGGAGCAGACGAACATCGCCCTCGCCCAGCAGCTGGCGGAAGCGCTCGGCGCGGAAATCGCCGCGTCGCGCCCGATCTGCGACGCCGGGTGGCTGCCGATGGAGCGTCAGGTGGGCAGCTCGGGTCAGACCGTCGCGCCGAAGTTGTATCTCGCGCTCGGCATTTCGGGCGCGATTCAGCACCTGGTCGGCATGAAGGGCGCAAACACGGTCGTCGCCATCAACAAAGATCCGGACGCCCCGATCTTCGAAATTGCCGACTACGGCATCGTCGGCGATCTGTTCGAGATCGTACCCGCAATGATAAGTGCTCTGAAACAGTGACAAGGACACAGAGGAGAACAGAGGACACAAAGGCCGCCAGAGAATGCTCAGCCGCGAGCCTTTTCTCTGTGTCCTTTGTCGACGGCTGTGTCCTCGTCTGCATCCGATGTCAACCGTAGGCTTTTGGCTCTTGTTCGTGGCGTCCGTCGCTGCCTTCGCGGCGCAGGTCGCACGTCGCGTCCAGCTGATTGCCGTCGCCCCCCAGACGTTTTCCCTCGACAACCTCGGGTTTCGAATCACCCGCTTTCTGGTGGACGTCGTCTTGCAGGCGCGAACGATCCGCGAGCGGCCGATCACCGGCATCGCGCACGCGTTCGTGTTCTGGGGCTTCGTCGCGTTCGGCGGCTACACCCTGACCGAATTCCTGAGCGGCCTTGGCATCGTCGACCTCACGCACACCGCCTGGTTCACCGCCTATCGTGTCGCGCTGATGCCCTTTGCCGTGGCGGTTCTGGGCGGCATCCTTTTTCTGCTGATTCGCCGGGCGTTCGTGCGTCCGGTCGGATTGGGCACGAAGGTGTCGATCGAGTCGATCGTCATCGCGCTGTTCATCGCCACGCTGATGATCACCTACCTCCTCACGTTCCGGCTGGAGGAGGGGACGATGGCGGAGCGGGTCAACTGGTGGACGCACATGCTGGTGATCCTCGCCTTCATGGCGCTAATCCCGGCCTCGAAGCACTTTCACCTGGTCCTGTCGCCGATCACCGTGCTCCTGAAGTCGCCGGAGCTTGGGAACCTGCCGAACCTCGATTTCGAGAAGGAACAGGTCGGCCTCGAAACCGTGAAGGATCTCGGCAGCAAGAGCGTGCTCGACGCGTTCACCTGCGTCGAATGCGGGCGCTGTCAGGTGAATTGCCCGGCCTGGGGCGCGGGCAAGGAACTGAACCCGAAGACGATCATCCTGCAGACGCAGGAGGCGCTGCTCGCGGGTGTGGGCGATCGCAAGCTTGGCGAGGTCTACAGCGAGAAGGTGCTCTGGCAGTGCACGACGTGCGGCGCCTGTGAAAACCAGTGCCCGGTCGGGATCGAGCATCTGCCGGTGCTGATTGGCTCGCGCCGCGGCCTCGTGTCGAATGGCGACGCGCCGGACTACCTCGGCGCGATGTACAACAACCTCGAGCGGCGCAGCAACATCTGGGGCCTCGGCTACGATCAGCGCACTAAGTTCGTGCAGTCAGCCGGACTCGAGACTTTCGACGCGACGAAGCACGACGTGCTCGTCTGGCTCGGGTGCGCGGGCTCCTTTGACGCCGATTTTCAGAAGTCGCTGCGGTCGCTGTTCGCGATCCTTCGGGCGAAGGAGGTCAGGTTCGGCGTGTTGTCGAAGGAGCGCTGCAATGGCGATCCCGCGAAGCGCACCGGCAACGAATACATGTTCCAGGAGCTGGCGAACGGCAACATCGAAGACTTGAAGGCGGCGGGGGTGAAGAAAATCCTCACGTCGTGCCCGCACTGTGTGAAGACGATCGGCAACGACTACCGCAAGTTCGGCTACGAGGTCGAGATCGTGCACACGTCGGTGTACGTCGAGGAGTTGCTGCGTCAAAGCAGCGCGGCTTTGTCAGGCGCGCGCGAAACGGTCACCTTCCACGACCCTTGCTATCTGGGCCGCTATGCCGGCAAGGTCGACGAACCGCGCAACCTGCTGACGCGCTTCGGCGCTGACATCGTCGAGCCCGAGCGCAATCGCGACAACCCGTACTGCTGCGGCGCCGGCGGTGGACTTCTCTTCGCCGACAAAGAGGAAGAGCCCGGTTCGCGCATCAGCGACGTCCGATTCAAGCAGCTGCAGGCGACCGGCGCCAACACCGTGGTGACGGCGTGCCCGTTCTGCTCGATCATGCTCAAAGGCGCTCAGGCCAGCGCGCAGGCCGACACTCAGTTCGTCGACTTGATGACTTACGTCAAGGATAGGCTGTGAGATTGAGTAACTGAGTAAGTGGGTAAATGGCTGGATCAGAACACGAATTTACCAACTTACCAAATTACCCATTGCGATGAGCGAAGCGATCTCATGGAGCGCGTCGCGTTCCAAACGAATCCAGGCGCGGCTCATCTCGATCCTGGGCTATCGCCTCGTTCAGCTCCTGGGATCCACGCTACGGTGGAAGACCGAAGGTCTCGAGCATTTCGACGCGATCGTCGCCGGTGGTCACCAACCGGTGATGGCCTTCTGGCACGGCCGCATTCTTCCCGCCACCTACTATTTCCGCCGCCGCGGCATCGTCGTGATCACCAGCGAGAACTTCGACGGCGAGTGGATCGCCGGCATCATCGAGCGCTTCGGGTACGGCACTGCGCGTGGCTCGACGTCGCGAGGTGGACGCAGGGCGTTGCTGCAGCTGACGCGCGACCTGGCGGCGGGGAAGCCGGCGGGTTTCACGCTCGACGGCCCGCGCGGTCCCGCACGCGTCGCGCAGGCTGGCGCCGTGTGGCTGGCGAAGGCGACTGGCAATCCCATCCTGCCGTTCCACCTCGAAGCCAGCCGTCACTGGACACTGAACAGCTGGGATCGGACCCAGATCCCGAAGCCGTTTTCCACGGTTGCGATCGCGATGGGCGAGCCGTTCCAGGTCGACGCGGATGCAGGTGACAACGCGCTCGAACGCGCGAGGGGGATGCTGGAGGAGCGCCTGAAGGTGCTCGAGAGCCGCGCGCTGCAGCTGCTATCTCGCGATTGATGCTGGAATCCCTCGCCCGCGGGCCGTTACGTCGCCGAAACAATCGCGAGGGTTGAGCGCGTGGCTTCCGCCACGGCCGCGAGCGGAATCGCCCGCCTACTGTGCGGCGGTCGCGTGGGGATGCTGCACGTAGTGCTGTCGCAGCAGATCCTTGCCGTAGTCGTTCCCGTTCGGCGTACGGACCACGACGTGGATGTGTTGCGGGTTCGGAGCGTTGGGATCCTTGGCGTACGCCTTGAGGTTCGCTGGCACCTGATGGTCGAATTCGATCAGGACCACGGGGCTGTGAATCCGATAGTAGAAGACGGCGCCATCGTCCGCCTTGCCCATCCACGCGAACCAGGTCTTGTCGAGATGGCGTCGCACCTCGTCCATCTTCACGCGCGCGTGGCCGTCGTCCATGTTGTCGACGTAGAGCGCGACGAGGTCCACGAGCTGCTTGCGCTGGGCGTCGGTCATCTCCGCCACGCGCAGGCCGGCGTAATCGAGGACGACGTTGTCCTTCCAGGCCTCGGTCAGGTTCAGGTTGCCGGTCTTCGAGGACGTCAGGATGGCTTTGGCGCGCTGGGCATCTGACAGCGCGCGAATCATCGCGAGGCCGCGGCTCTGCTCGTCCTGCAGGACGCTCGTCCCCTTGTACTTGCCGATCGGCGCAATCACCGGCTCTGAGCCGGCGAAGAACGGCGTCATCACCACCTGATCCCCGAGGACGAAGTAGTTGATGATGGCGTGGTGGCCGTCCAGCTGCCAGCCCCACGGCTCGGTGGCGGACGGCTGGCCCATCACCGTCACGTGATAGCGCCACTCGCCGTACCGATCGAAGTCGTCGTGATCCATCTCCCCGAGCGTGTGGTTCAAGCGCATGATGTCGCGCGTCTGCTTGAGCCCTTTCGCGCTCAGCCCGGCGCGCAGCAGCGCGATCCCCGATTCGCGTTGCGCGTCCGTCATCTCGAGAAAACTGACGCCCTGCCGGGCGTAGAAGTCCTGATTCATCCACTTGCGCCATTCGGGATCGTCCACCCCGAACGTCGACTTGTCGCGCTGCGCCCTGGAGATCGACGCGAGAAACACTTCGGCGGCTTTCCGTACGGGTTCGGTCGACACACCGGTCGATCGGATGGCAAACAGACCTGTCTCGATCTGCCCATTCGCCGTGATCCCCTTGAATGGCGTCGCCAGGCCGGTCTTCTCGAAGTTCGCGGACATCTGACGGAAGCGCTCCGCGCGCTGCGCGTGGGTTTCCTGCTCGGGGGCCTGCGAAGAGACGACCGGCTGCAGCCAGACGCCTCCGAGAAACACCACGGAGCAGCCGGCCACGAGCATGAGACGGGACGTTCGAGTCTTCATGCCCGCCAGTATACGCGGCTGACAGCTGAGAGCCGAGAGCTGAAAGCTGACAGCTATTGGTTAGACTGATGCCGATGTCGCTGACCCTGATTCACACCGAACGCTTTGCGGAACACCAGACGCCTCCGGGTCACCCGGAACGGCCAGAGCGGGCCGAAGTCATGGATGTCGTGGCCGGCCGATGGAAGTCGAGAGGCGTCGAGGTGGTCCCTCCGTCGGCCGCCACGCGCGAGCAACTGCTGCGGGTTCACGACGGCGACTACCTGCGCCGCATCTCTGAAACGGTCGGCCGCGCCGTCAAGCTGGATCCCGACACCTACACATCGCCAGAGTCCCACGAGATTGCGCTGCTGGCGGCGGGTGCCGCCGTGCAGGCAGTCAACCACGCGATGAGCGGCCCACAGCGCAGAGCGCTCGCCTTCGTGCGGCCGCCCGGCCATCACGCCGAGCGCGATCGCGCGATGGGATTCTGTCTATTCAACAACGTCGCCATCGCAGCCGCGCACGCGCGCGCCAACGGCGCCGAGAAAGTCGCCATCGTGGATTACGACGTGCATCATGGCAACGGGACGCAGCACATCTTCGAAGACGACCCGCACGTCCTTTACGTCTCGACCCACCAGTTTCCGTACTATCCGGGCACCGGCGCGGCGGGTGAAGTCGGTCGCGGCGCCGGCGCCGGTTTCACAGTGAACGTGCCGCTCGAGGTCGGCGCGGTGGACGAGGACTATCAGACGGCGTTCAGCGCGGTGATCCTGCCGGTGCTCTCTCAGTTCAAGCCCGATCTCGTGATCCTGTCGGCGGGGTTCGACGCCCACGAGCGCGATCCGCTCGCGGGAATGCGTCTCTCGACCGATGCGTTCGCGGCGATGACCGGTGAGCTGCGCGGAGTGGCCGAGCGGCACTGCCAGGGGCGCATGGCGGTGGTCACCGAAGGTGGCTACGACCTTCAGGCGCTCGCCGCGTCGCTCGACGCCGTCACCGAAACCCTGAACGGATCGCCGCAGGCCGCGCGCTGGCCGCGATCGGGGGTGGCGTCGGATCGTGGTCGGGCGGCGGCGGAGGCTGCGGCACGCGCGCTGTCACCGTTCTGGCGTTTCTAGGGTATCGTATGGCGCTCAAGACACAGTCCGAGTTCGGGGGTCAGTCGCATGGCTACATTGACTGCACCTGTCCGGGTGACGGTGCGCCGGTTCGGCGAAACCTCGCGAAGAGACAATTGGTGGGTTCAACCCCTGCTCGTGTTCGTGGGGCTGTCGACATTTCTCGTCTACGCGACGTGGGCGGCCTTTCAGGGTAACCACTACACATTCGGGCCGTACCTTTCGCCGTTTTACTCCCCGGAAATCATCGGTTCGTCACCGCACAGCTGGTTCGGACCGAAACCGGACGCCTGGCCGGCGTGGTTGCCGTTTTCACCGGCCCTATTGATTCTGCCGATTCCCGCCTTCTTCCGCTTCACCTGCTACTACTACCGTGGCGCCTACTACAAGGCGTTCTGGGCAGACCCGCCGTCCTGCACGGTGGGCGAGCCGCGCTCGAGCTACTGGGGCGAGAACTCGTTTCCGCTCATCCTTCAGAACGTCCATCGCTACATGCTCTTCCTCTCGGTCGGTGTGCTGTTCATCCTGACGATCGACGTGTGGAAGGCGCTGTGGTGGACCGATTCGACAACTGGCGCCGCATCGTTTGGCGTTGGCGTGGGAACGCTGGTGCTCGCGATCAACGTCTTCCTTCTGGGCGGGTACCTCTTTGGGTGTCATTCGATGCGGCACGTCGTCGGAGGCTGCGTCGACGAACTGTCGCACGCGCCCCTGGGCCTTCGCGCGTATTCGTGTGTGAGCTGTCTGAATCGGCGGCACATGCTCTGGGCCTGGTGCAGTCTGTTCACCGTCGGCTTCAGTGACTTGTACGTCCGGCTGTGCTCGATGGGCGTCTGGACCGACCTTCGGATTCTTTAGTGGACTACCAGACTCACGAGCACGACGTGCTCGTCATCGGCGCCGGCGGTGCGGGACTGCGCGCGGCGATTGAAGCGTCGGCGGCCGGTGTTTCGGTCGGCCTGGTCTGCAAGTCGCTCCTCGGCAAAGCGCACACCGTCATGGCCGAAGGCGGAATTGCCGCCGCCCTCGCGAACGTCGACGACCGCGACAACTGGAAGGTCCACTTCGCGGACACCATGCGTGGTGGCCAGTATGTGAACAACTGGCGCATGGCGGAGTTGCACGCGAAGGAGGCGCCCGACCGGGTGCGCGAGCTGGAAGCGTGGGGCGCCGTCTTCGATCGGACGAAGGACGGCCGCATCCTTCAAAGGAATTTCGGCGGCCATCGGTATCCGCGACTCGCGCATGTCGGCGACCGTACCGGTCTCGAGCTGATTCGCACGCTGCAGGATCACGGCATCCACCAGGGGATCGACGTGCACATGGAGTGCACCATCATCCGGTTGCTCAAGGACGGCGACCGAGTCGTCGGCGCGTTTGGCTACGAGCGCGAGCGCGGCCGCTTCAAGCTGTTCAAGGCGAGCGCCGTCATTCTGGCAACCGGCGGCATCGGGCGCGCCTACAAGATCACCAGCAACAGCTGGGAATACACCGGCGACGGCCACACGCTGGCCTACGACGCCGGCGCGGAGCTCGTGGACATGGAATTCGTGCAGTTCCATCCCACCGGGATGATTTGGCCCCCGAGCGTGCAGGGCATCCTCGTGACCGAAGCGGTGCGGGGCGAGGGCGGGGTCCTCAAGAACAAAGAGGGCCGCCGGTTCATGTTCGACGAGATTCCCGACAACTATCGGGCGCAGACCGCCGACAACGAAGAAGAGGGATGGCGATATACGCAGGGCGACAAAGCGGCGAGGCGCCCGCCGGAGCTGCTGACACGGGACCACGTCAGTCGCTGTATCGTCCGCGAGATCAAGGCCGGCCGCGGCAGCCCGCATGGCGGTGTCTTCCTCGACATCTCTTGGATCAAGGCGCGCGTGCCCAACGGTGCCGACCACATCAAGAAGAAGCTGCCCAGCATGTACCACCAGTTCAAGCAGCTGGCCGACATCGACATCACCCAGGAACCGATGGAAGTCGGGCCGACCACGCACTACATCATGGGCGGCGTGAGGGTCGACGCCGACACGCAGATGTCAACCGTGTCCGGCCTGTTCGCCGCGGGTGAGTGCGCGGCGGGCATCAACGGCGCGAACCGCCTCGGCGGGAACTCGCTGTCGGACATCATCGTGTTTGGCAAGCGCGCCGGTGAATACGCGGCGAAGTACGCAAAGGCTCAGACGAGTACCGCCATCGACTCCCGGCAGGCCGACGAGGCGGCGCGGCGCGCGTTGGAGCCGTTCGAGCGAAGCACGAGCGGAGAGGGGCCCTACCAGGTGCAGTACGCGTTGCAGGAAATGATGCAGGACCTGGTCGGGATCGTCAGAAACGAAAGTGAGATGCAGCGGGCGCTCGACGGCCTGGCGCCGCTGCGGGAGCGTGCGAACCGCGTCGGCGTCGGCGGCCATCGGGAGTACAACCCCGGCTGGCACGCCGCACTCGATCTTCATAATCTGCTGACGGTCTCGGAGGCGATCACGCGCTCGGCGCTCGAGCGCCGCGAGAGTCGAGGCGGTCATTTCCGCGACGACTATCCGACCAAGGATGCGCGCTTCGGCACCATCAACTTCGTCGTCCGCAAGGGCCGCGACGGCCAGATGGAAGTGTTCAGCGTGACGATTCCGGAGATGCCCGAAACGCTGAAGCAAGTGATCAAGGACATGGAATGAGCACAGCAACGTTCCGGATCTGGCGGGGCGATGGGCAAAGCGGCCGGCTTCAGGACTATGCGACCGAAGTGACCGAGGGCATGGTGGTGCTGGATGCCGTTCATCAAATCCAGGCAGCCAGCGCGAACGATCTGGCCGTGCGCTGGAACTGCAAAGCCGGGAAGTGCGGATCGTGCTCTGCCGAAGTGAACGGCAGTCCGCGGCTGATGTGCATGACGCGATTGAATCAGCTCGACCTGTCGCAGCCGGTGATCATCGAGCCGATGCGCGCGTTCCCGCCCATCCGCGATCTGGTCACTGATGTGTCGTGGAATTTCAAGGCGAAAAAGAGCATTCGGCGCTTCAAGCCGCGACCGCCCGATGCGGCCGATGGCACGTGGCGGGTCGCGCAAGTCGACGTGGAGCGCGTCCAGGAGTTCCGGAAGTGCATCGAATGTTTTCTGTGCCAGGACGTGTGCCATGTTCTACGCGATCACCAGATGTTCGACGATTTCATCGGTCCGCGGCACCTGGTCTACGCGGCGGCGCTCGAGATGCATCCCCTGGACACCGAAAAGCGCGCCCGCGATCTGAAGCGCGCGCACGGCGTGGGCTTCTGTAACATCACGAAGTGCTGTACCAAGGTGTGTCCCGAAAGCATCACCATCACGGACAATGCGATCATCCCGTTGAAGGAGCGCGTGATCGACCAACTGTACGACCCGGTCGCCAAGCTGTTCAGGATGTTCCGCTCGTGAAGCAGCACGTGGAGGTCGCCATGGAATTCGAACTGAAAGCCATCTCGCCGGAAGCTGTGGCCAGGGCGCTGGCGAAGGCGGAGCGATATCGATTGTTGAACGAGCCCGGAGAGGCCGAAAGCATCTGCCGGGACGTCCTGGAAGTCGAGCCGGACAACCAGGAGGCGCTCACCACGTTGGTGCTCGCCCTGACGGAGCAGTTCCACGAAGACACGTCCACGGTTGTCGAGGCGTGCGCCGCAGTGGGTCGGTTACGGGAGGACTACGAGCGTGCGTACTACGCCGGAATCGTCGCCGAGCGCCGGGCCAAGGCACGCTTGCGGCACGGGATGCCAGGCTGTGGACCGCAGGCCTACGAGTGGCTCAGGGAAGCGATGAATCATTACGACAGAGCCGAAGGCATCCGCCCTGCCGGCAATGACGATGCGCGACTGAGGTGGAACGCGTGCGCGCGCTTGATCATGCACGACCATCAACTGGTACCAATCGGCGATGACCGCAGCGAGCCGCTCCTGCTCGAATAGTCAGCCTGCTCGGACACCGGTGATAGGATCCCGCAGCCGTAGAGGGGGAGTTGTGATGATCCGAAGAGCGTCGTTCGCCGCATTGGTCACCGGCCTGCTGATTCTGGCGTTCGGCGCCGTGCCGCGGACGTCCGCGCCCATCAAGCTGGCCAGACACCCCGACTATCACGCCGGCAAGATCGCCTTCAGTTATCTCGGCGACATCTGGACCGCGAACGAGGACGGCGGCGATCCCCATCGCCTCACGGATAACCGCGGTCACGAGGTCTATCCGCGTTTTTCGCCGGATGGCCGGTGGATCGCCTTTTCGTCGAACCGCTACGGCAACAACGACGTGTTCGTGATCGCCGCGACCGGCGGCGCGCCGCGGCGCTTGACGTTCCACTCCGGTAACGACGACGTGGTCGGGTGGACTCGCGATTCGCAACACGTCCTCTTCCGCGCGGCGCATGGAGATGGTGCGTTTCCGAACGTGGCGACGCTGCATCAGGTGCCGGTTGCCGGCGGCCCCGAGCAACCGTTGCCGGTCGATTGGGGCTACTGGGGAAACTTTTCGCCAGACGGTAAATCGCTCGTCTTCAACCGCCATCCCGCGGTGTGGACACGGCAGCACTATCGCGGAAGCTACGCGGCCGATCTGTGGATTGCCGACTTGAACGCGAAGACTTACCGGCAGCTGCTGGCCGACGAGCGCTACAACCGCTATTGGCCGATGTGGGGCGCCGACGGCGCCATCTACTACGTGGCGGATCCGTTGCCGAATGACAAGAGCGTCGCGCCGGGCAGCCCCGACGTCCGCAAGAGCGTGAACAACATCTACAAAATTCCGGCGAATGGCGGGCAGCCCGTACAGGTCACGCGACATGTGGACGGCAACCTGTTCTGGCCCTCGATGTCGAGCGACGGAAAAGTGATCGTCTACGAAGAGCTCTTCGGAATCTGGAAGCTGGACGTGGCCTCCGGCAAGACGAGCGAGATCAAGGTCGAGATCGACGCCGACGAAAAAGACAACGAGCACGACGTCGAGACGATCAGAAACGAAGTCGACTCGTTCGACATCTCGCCGTCGGGACGCCGCGCGGTCATCTCGGCGCGCGGCCAGATCCTGACGATTGCGACCGACCGGGGCGACATCACCCGCGTGGCGCCGGACCCGATGGCGTCCCGCAACCAGGCGCCGAAGTGGTCGCCGGACGGCAAGTCCATCGCGTTCGTCTCCGATCGATCCGGGCGCGACGAAGTCTGGATCAGCGATCCGGAAGGAAAGAGCCCGAAGAAGATCACGAACCTCGACAACGAGAAGGGCTCGCTGGTGTGGTCGCCGGACGCCAAAACGCTGCTGTTCACAGCCGCGGACAAGACCCTGTACACCTACACCGTCGCCGACGGCAAGACCGCGACAGTCACGTCGGCCGACGTCGGCCGCCTCGGGTCTGTCGCCGTCTCGCCTGACAGCAAGTGGGTGAGCTTCACCAAGCAGGATCGCACCGTTCGATCGCACGCCTACATCGCGCCGATCAGCGGCGGCGAGGAGCGGCACATTTCGGAAGACGCCTTGATGTATTCGGAGACGAATGCCGTCTGGACCGCCGATGGCCGCTACATCGTCTTCACGTCCGCGGAAGGATTCAGCAACGGCATCGCAACCCAGGGCGGCATCGGCACGACGATGGAGCTATGGGCGCTGTCGCTGCGGGACCAGGATCGCGATCCGATGAACCGCGACATCGATAACGAAGCGCAGGGACTGGCGGCCGAAGCGGCCGCCCGGCAGAATGCCGGCCGCGGCGGCGCGCCGGCGGCGCCGGAAGTCCGCATCGACTGGGGCGGTCTCGCGCGCCGCGCGCACCGCTTGACCGTGCCAGGCACGACGATCGCAGGACTCACGCCGGCGCCGGAGGGCGCGTCGGTTGCGTTGGCGGTCTCGACCGGTGGCGGCCGTGGCGCCGCAGCCGACGGAGCCGGTGGCAACTACATCATCAACGTAGAAAGCGGCCAGTTGACGCGCGTGCCGGCCGCGCCGCCGAGCGACGCGGCGGGTCGTGGCGGCCGCGGCGGCGGTGGCGGCCCGTTTGGCGGAGGTCCGGGCTTCGTGTTCGCCCGCGACGGTCGCACAGTGTACTTTCGGTCGGCCGAGCGCCTCTTTGCCGCGCCGATCACGCTTCAGGCGGGCCCGGGCGGCGGGGCAGGAACCGGCGGCCGTGGAGCGGGCGGCGGACGTGGACGCGGCGCTGCTCCGGAGGCAGCGTCGGACACGCCGGCGAACGCGGCGACGCCGGCGCAGACCGCGCGCCAGGTGACCTACACCGCCAACTTCGAAATCGATCGCAAGGCCCTCCGCGCGCAGGTGTTCAACGAGGGTTGGCGGATCATGAAGAACCGTTTCTATGACGCCAAGATGCACGGCGCCAACTGGAACGCGGTCCGCGAGATGTACGAGCCGCTGCTCGACAACCTGGTCGACGAGGACGAGCTGCACACGATCATGATGATGATGATCGGCCACCTCAACGCGTCGCACACCGGCGTCAGCGGCGGCCCGAATCCGATGCGC
>Ga0068863_100002062_pt1 | contig 19919 bp, 14 predicted proteins | sample KBSSwiS62_FD_66596 | JGI IMG/M metagenome (GOLD analysis project Ga0068863, IMG submission 66596) | Switchgrass rhizosphere microbial communities from Kellogg Biological Station, Michigan, USA - KBS Switchgrass S6-2 | ecosystem: Host-associated > Plants > Roots > Rhizosphere > Soil ...
CCTGGTGCCGGACGCCCCAGGCGCGCCCCACCCCGTGCCACGCGCCGCCCTGGGCGCACCGGCGGCGCCGACACCGGCGCCACCCCGGGTTCCGACGGCCGCCGACCCGCTGCGCCTCCTGGTCACCGGCGACTCCCTCACCGAATCGCTTGGCCCGGTGATCGCGAACACCGCGCCGGCGACGGTGCGGGCGCAGACCGACACCCGGTACGGCACGGGACTGGTGCGGCCGGACTTCTTCGACTGGGCCAGCCATGCCCAGGAGCAGGTCGCCGCGCGGTCACCGGAAGCCGTCGTCGTCGCGCTCGGCGCGAACGACGGCCAGGGCATCACGCTGCCGAACGGCCAGGTCCTGCCCGCGGGCTCACCTGCCTGGGTGGACGAGTACCGGCGCCGGGCTCTCGTCGTGCTGCGGATCTGGACCGGTGCCGGCCGGCGCCGGGTGTACTGGGTCAGCCTGCCGCCGGCCCGGTCGAGCCGGATGGACGCCTACTTCCACCAGCTCAACGGCGCGGTCGCCGACGCGGTCCGCCAGGTGCCCGGGGCGAGGTTCCTCGACCTCGGGCCCGAGCTCTCCGACCACGGGCATTACAGCGACTACCTGCGCGACGCCGCCGGGCAGGCCATCCTGGCCAGGACGCGCGATGGGGTGCACTACACGCCGGACGGCGCCCGCATCGTCGCCGCGCCGGTGCTGGCGGCGCTCACCGCCGACTACCGCCTCTCCGAGCCGCCGGCCGCGCCGCCTCGCTAGCCGGCGAGCGGACAGGGTGGGTGGCCGCGACCAGCGGGGGTATCCCTGGGGGGATGAGGCTGGGTCAGTGCACGGCGGAGGTGGCGAAGCCGAAGCCCGGGCCCTCGAGATCGAGGCGGGCGGCGGTGATGATGTCGTGGGCCTCCGACATCAGCACGGCTCGGCTGGGAGCGGCGAGATCCAGACCGGCCAGCAGGTCGAGCAGCTCGTCGGCGAGGACGCTGATCTGGTCCGGGAGGCCGTGGACGGCCAGTCGCGGCGGCTGCGCGTCGGCGGGTGCTCCCGAGCCGGCGGCCCGGCCCAACCGGGCCAGGTCCTGGGCCAGCGCCACGGTTCGCTGGGCGCGGGTGCCGCCGCGGGTTGCGTTGACACCCCAGGCAGTCGGGCTCCAGGCACGCAGCCGGTTGAGCAGCCGGTTGACCTCACGGGCCAGTCCGGGGACCGATTCCGACATCCAGGCAGGTTACCTGACGATGACGACGTCGGGTCTTGCTCTCCTGTTCATCGTGATGCACCCTCGCTTCATGGTCCGTTGATGCCGGGTTCAGCCAGGAGGCGCGCATGTCTCAGTTCCGCTCTGTTCAGACCCAGCAGACTCACGACAGTCTCATCGAGCGCCTTCCGAAGGTCACCGGCCACGATCTGGCCCACTGGCTCGCGCGGGTAGAGGAGGGACCGGGCCTGCTGCGGTTCACGGAACGGGTGAACTGGCTACGCGACGAGCACAACCTGCCACACAACTACGCCGCGGCCCTCGTCCACGAGGCCGACCTCCGCCGTCGCGCGATCAGAGCCTGACAGCCTCCGCCGTTCCGCAGCTTCACCGCTCTGCCCCACCGCCCGATCACGACGCCTCGCCGCCGGATCGGGCGGTGCCAGGCAGCCCGTCCCAGCCAGCCAGCGCACAGCAACCGAACAGCGAAACCCATCCACGGCCAGAACCCGTGAACCCGCCAGCCCCAAGGTCAAGCAGCACCCCGGACTACGCACGGGCGCTCAGCGCCGCACCAGGCGGAGCCGGGGTTCCGGCCGGATCGCCGGATGGGGTTCCTGCCGGATCGACGAAGTCGATCGACGAGGTCGTGATCTGGGAGGTCGTGATCTCGGAGGTCTGCGATCTCGGAGGTCTGCGAAGGGCGCTCAGCGCCCGGTTCCGGCCGACCGCCCGCCGTTAACGGCGCAGCTTGGACAGCAGGCGGAGCATCTCCATGTAGACCCAGATGAAGCCGATGAGCAGGCCGTAGGCGCACACCCAGGCGTCCGACCGGGGCACTCGCGCGGCGATCATCCGCTCGATGCTGTCGAAGTCGAGGATGAACTGCAGGCTGGCGACCACCAGCACCACCACGCTGAACAGGATGCCCAGCGGCGTGGCGTCGTTGATGACCGGCAGGTGGCTGCCCGTCGTCAGTCGCAGCAGCACGTCGATGATGCTCAGGATGACGACCGCGAGCAGCACGGTGCCGACGATGCGGGCCATCCGCGGCGTGGCCCGCAGGTGCCGGCTGCGGTAGGCGAGCAGCATCGTCACGAAGATCACGGCGGTACCGAGCAGCGCCTGCGGAATGATGCCCGCGTAGACGTTCTCGTACAGGTGGGACGCGCCGCCCGCCATCACACCGGCCAGCACGCCGAAGACGCAGATGAGCGCGGGGCTGACGCGGCCGGTGAAGTTGATCACCAGGCTCAGCACGAACGCCGCGATACCGGCGCCGAACACCAGACCGGGGGCTCCCTCGGCCAACATCCAGCCGACGACCCCGCCCACGCCGGTGATGGCGAACAGTCCGAGCGTGTGCATGACGACGTCGTCGATGGTCAGGGAGCTCGGCTGCCGGTAGATAAGGGCGAGCTCCTCGGGGGTCGGCGTCCCGCCTCCGGCCGACGGTGGCCACGCCGACTGGCCGGCGGCCGGCGCCCCGGAACGCAGGCGGGTGAAAACCGGGTTACTCGATCGGGTTCTCGCCATCAGGATCGCCGCTCCCTAACGCTGGCCAGCCAGGCGGCGACCTGCCGCCGGCGATGCGCCCGGTGACGCCCACCCAGCACCCACCGCACACGATAGGACGCCGTCACGCGGCCTTGGGCCGCAACCGCCTGCGTCGTCCAGCCGTTGGCACGGACGAGCTCACCCGCGACCCGGGCACCGTCACGCCAGGACCCGCTAATGTCACGGATAGTGACCATCTGGTCGACCAGAGACTGCCCGCGGCGCCCGCCGAAGCAGAGCGCCCGCATCCCGACACGTAAATGCGATGGCGACCTACAAAGGGTGGCCTTCCGAGGTCAAGAAATGCAATCACGGGGCCAAGCCCGCCGACGGGCCGATGGAGGGCGGCCCCGGGCGGAATCAGCACCCAGGCCGCGAGAGCGCCACTGGTACCGCGTCGACGGCAGAGGGAGGGCAAACCAGACGAGACCTGGGAGATCAGGAGAGCGCCGTGCACCATGCACCGTGCGAACCCCGATCGCGTGCCGGTGGTCGGAGTCGAACCGACACTCGAGCTGTTTTTAGGACAGCCTCCTCTACCTTTGGGATACACCGGCTCGTCTACATCGCTGGTATTTCTACCACGCTACGTAGGTTCTGGGAATAACACAACGTGGAGAAATCATCCGGACGCCAGGCGTACGGGGCACTCGTCACCCTTCGTGACGTAACGGTGAACAAAGCGCGGGGGGCTCGGCGCGGACCGTCATGGCTGGTCGCCCGCCCATCACTGCCTGGCCGCTCAGATGTCTCTGCTGAGCTCCGTCGGCTGCGAGCTACGGCCTCGTACTCGCTTCGCTCCCACGAGACCTCCGCTCGCCGCCTCCTGCGCTCAGACGGGACCCAGCGGGCCGGCCGCGCCGCTGGCGGCCGCCGCCCGGGTGGCCGCGTTCACCGGCCGCGGCTCGACGGCGGTCGCGCGCCGGAACTCCGCGCGCGGATCCGCGAGCGAGCCGAGGGAGACAATCTCCCGCTCGAAGAACATCGCCAGCGCCCAGTCCGCGAGCACTCTTGCCTTGCGGTTGAAGGTGGGCAGCCTGCTGAGGTGGTAGGCGCGGTGCATGAACCAGGCCGGCCAGCCGCGCAGCTTGACGCCGTAGACGTCGGCGACGCCGCGGTGCAGGCCCAGCGAGGCCACGCTGCCGGCGTACTTGTGGTGGTAGGGCTCGATGGGCTCACCGCGCAGCTCGGCGAGCAGGTTCGCGGCGAGCCTGCGGGCCTGGCGCACGGCGTGCTGGGCCGACGGGCTGGTGAAGGTGCCCGGCGCCGCGGTCAGGTCCGGCACGGCCGCGCAGTCGCCGGCCGTCCACGCGTCGTCGACGCCCTCGATCTGCAGGAACGGGGTCGCCCGCAGCCGGCCCTTGTCGTCCAGGGGCAGGTCGGTCCGGGCGAGCATCGGATGGGCGCGCACCCCGGCAGTCCACACGATCGTGTCCGCGTCGAAGGCGCAGCCGTCGTCGAGCTCGACCCGGCCACCGCGCAGGCTGGTGACCCTGGTGTTGAGCCGTACCTCGATGCCGCGGTGCTCCAGTTGCTTCACGGTGTACAGGCCCATTGCCCGCGACACCTCGGGAAGAATTCGGTCCGTCGCCTCGACGAGAACCCAGCGCAGATCAGCGGGCCGGAGGTTCGGATAATAAGAACAGGCGGTACGCGACATGTCCTCGAGCTCGGCGAGGGCCTCGATTCCGGCGTATCCGCCGCCGATGAAAACGAAGGTCAGCGCACGGAGACGCTCCGCCGGGTCACGCGCGGAGGCCGCGGCGTCGAGGCGGTTTATCACCTTGTTACGGAGATAAATGGCCTCGGCGACCGACTTGAATCCGATGCCGAGCTCACCGAGGCCCGGGATCGGCAGCGTCCGCGCGACGGAACCGGGCGCCATCACGAGAATGTCATAGTCAAGGTCGTACTCGTCGCCGCCGACCGTGCGGACGGTCGCCCTGCGCTGTGCGTGCGCGACCCGGGTGACGCGGCCGCTCACCACGTCGCAGCCCCGAAGGATCTTACGCAGGGACACCACCACGTGCCGCGGCTCCAGGTTCCCCGCCGCCGCCTCGGGCAGGAACGGCTGGTAGGTCATGTACGAGTTGGGCTCGACCACGGTCACCCGCGCCTCGCCCCGCCGCAGTCGCTGGCGCAGTCGCAAAGCCGTGTACATCCCGACGTAACCACCGCCGACGACCAGGATGCGCGGGGTTCGACCATTCGCCATGGGAAAGCGGTACCCAGGCCACCTGCCGGTACGCCATCGCTGGGAGGGCTCTCGCCTCGGCGACGCGGCGGGAAGATGAGGGACGTGACCTGGGCCACGAATAGCATTTACTCCCGACCGCCATCACCTCGTGGCGCGGCGACCCTCCGTCACCCGGAGCGGGCGGCGCCCATGCGGCGAATCGGCTATGACCCAGCCAACAGCGGTGATATCGACCACGGGTTCGAGGCAGGCGACGGACCTCTGGGCATTTCGGTAGGTACAGGAGACGTCTTCCGGCCCGTTTGCCTCCGGCGAGATGGCCGTCGTACCGGTCCAAGGGTCACCAGACCGGACCTTCCGTCCTTTCGGGTGGACAGGCCGCGGGCCCGTCGACTATTCGCGGCGAGGGGCCTCGGCGCTCGGGTGCCGCGCCGGCCCGGCCGCGTGCCCGGCCGCCGCGCCCAGCACGTCCTCGAGCATCGTCGCGGTGACCCGGCCGGTGAACGTGTTCTGCTGGCTGGGGTGAAAGCAGCCGAGCACCAGCAGCGGGCCGCTCGCGCCGGCGGGCAGCTCCACCCGGGCGCCATGGCCGAACACCGGGCGCCGGCTCGGCACCTCGAAGCCCGCTGTGGCCAGCGCCGGCCACAGGGCCTGCCAGGCGAACCCGCCCAGCGCGACGACCGACCGAAGCCGGGGACGCAGCAGCTCCAGCTCCCGTACCAGCCAGGGCCGGCAGGTGTCACGTTCCACCGGGGTCGGTTTGTTCGCCGGTGGCGCGCAGCGGACGGCGGCGGTGATCCTGGTGTCCAGCATCCGTTGGCCGTCACCCGCGGCGGTGGACGTCGGCTGCGCGGCCAGCCCCACCCGGTGCAGCGCCGCGAACAGCCAGTCGCCGCTGCGGTCGCCGGTGAAGATCCGTCCGGTGCGGTTGCCCCCGTGCGCCGCCGGCGCCAGCCCGACCACCAGCACCCGCGCGTCCGCCGGGCCGAAGGACGGCATCGGCCGGCCCCAGTAGGGCTGCTCGGCGTACGCCGCCCGCCGCAGCTGGGCGACCTCCTCGCGCCAGGCGACGAGCCGTGGGCAGGCCCGGCACACCGACGCGCGCGCGTCAAGCTCGCCGGCCGCGCCGGCCGACCGCGCCAGCCGGACGACGTCGCGGGCGGTCCGCGCCACCGGCGTCGCGCCCGTCGCCGGATCCCCCGGCCACCCGGTCCCCGGCGCGGCCGGTCCCCGCTCGGGGCCGCCGGCCAGGCCCTGCTCGGGGCTCGTCGTCGCGCCCCGTCGCTCAGTGCCTCTGCTTCGCTCCGTCAGCCGCGAGCTACGGCCCCGTGCTCGTTCCTCGCACGGGACCTCCGCTCGCGTCCTCCTGCGCTCAGCGGGCGAGGGAGAAGGCAATGCCGTCGAGGATGTCGCGCTCACTTGCGATCACCGCGCCAAGCCCGACGCGTTCGACCAGGGTGCGCAGCACCAGCGCCCCGGCGGCGATGACGTCGACCCGGCCCGGGTGCATCACCGGCAGCGCGGCCCGCTCGGCGTGCGTCATGGCCAGCAGCTTTCCGGTGACCTCCGCGACCGCATCGGCCGGGGTGCTCAGCAGGTGGATGCGCTCGGAGTCGTACTCGGGCAGGCCGGCGGCGAGCGCGGCGACCGTGGTGACGGTCCCGGCGACGCCGACCAGCGTCGCCGCCTGCCGGATCGGCACGGTCTGCTCGGCCAGGTCAAGGGCGGCGTGCACGTCTGCGACGATCGCCGCCGCCTCGTCCGGGCCCGGGGGATCCGACCTGAAGTGCCGCTCGGCCATCCGCACACAGCCGATGTTGAACGACCCCCCGGCCAGCACCCCGGAGGCGTCGCCGAGCACCAGCTCGGTCGACCCGCCCCCGATGTCAGCGACCAGGATCGGGGCCGCGGCGTCCGGCAGCTCGGCGGCCGCGCCCGCGTAGGACAGCGCCGCCTCCTCGTCGCCGCTGATGACCTCGGGGTCGACACCGAGGATCGTGCGGACCCCGTCGACCAGTTCCTGGCGGTTGTGGGCGTCCCGCGTGGCGCTGGTCGCGACCATCCGGACCTTCGAGGCGCCGAGACGTTCGATCTCGGCGGCGTAGTCGCGCAGCGCGGTGAAGGTCCGCTCCAGCGCGTCCGCGGCGAGCACGCCGGTGCGGTCCACGCCGGCCCCGAGCCGGACGATCTCCATCCGCCGCGTCAGCTCGACCAGCCGCGGCGACCCGGCACCGTCCGGGGACGTCCGGGAACCCGGCTCGATGTCCGCGACCAGGAGGCGGATCGAGTTGGTACCACAGTCGATGGCGGCCACGCGGCTCATCTGTGCGCTCCTCTCGGGTCGTCGGCGGGGATCGTGTCCGCGTCTGCGGGGACGCAGGGCCCGCGGGCCGCCCAGTCACCGGCCGCCGCGATCGCCTCGTCCCCGAAGGGGTTGACGCCGGGGCCCGCGGCGAGGCTGTGCGCGACCAGGACATGCAGGCATTTCACCCGCTCCGGCATGCCGCCGGCCCCGGGGTCGCCCGGCAGCGAGCCGCCCAGTGCGTCGCGACGGGCCAGGTAGTCCTCGTGCGCGGCCCGGTAGGCGGCCGCGACGGCGGGCTCCGCGGCGAGCCGAGCGGTCATCGTCCGCATGAGCCCCGAGTTCTCCAGTCGGGAGACGGCAGAGTTCGCGCGCGGGCAGGTCAGGTAGAAAAGCGTCGGGAACGGTGTCCCGTCCTCCAGCCGCGGTGCCGTCTCCACGACGTCCGGCAGGCCGCACGAACAGCGGTGTGCCACCCGGCATACCGCCCGCGGCCGCCGTCCGAGCTGTCGTTCCACCACCGCGAGGTCGGCCGCCAGCCCGTCGGGCGCGGCCGGACCCGCAGCCGCGGCCTTGCCGTCCGGCACCGCCACCGCCCCTCCAGACCAGAAGTCGTGGCCGAGTCTATCGAGCCCGCCTGCCTCGACCGCCAGCTCGCGGCGTCTCGGGTTCGCTCCCGGGGTTCCTGGCGGATCGGCGGAGCCGATCCGTTAGGTCCGGCCGCACTCGCTCCTCGGAGGCGACTCCGCTCGCTTGCTCCTGCGCTCACGGGGCCGGACGCTACGGCGCGGTCTGGGACCAGAGCTGGCTGTACCAGGCGTCGTCCGGGCTGGAGTGGGCCCGCCCGCCGGCCGCCGCCGGGCTCGGCGACGGCGCGGCGGGCTGAACGTACGTCTGGTCACCCGGCATGACGTAGTGCAGCCGGCGGCGTGCCTCGTCCTCGACCCACGCGTCGTCGCCGTACCTGCCCACCTCGGTGCGCAGCGCGTCCACCCGCGCCTGCGCCGCCGCGTTCTGCTTCGTCAGTGCCGTCACCTGCGCCTGCTGCTGCAGGTAGAGCCGCAGCGGGTAGGCGAGGGTCAGCACGAGCACACAGATCACGGCGGCGAGCAGGGTCGCCCGCGTGGTGAGCGTGGTCCGCCGGGGCAGGCGCGGCATGCCGGGTGTCCTGCCCGACTCAGCCGGCCGTGCGCCGCGGGAACGCGCCCGCCCCGGCGTACCGCGCCGCCGCGTCGAGCTCCTCCTCGATCCGCAGCAGCTGGTTGTACTTCGCCACCCGCTCGCTACGGGCCGGTGCGCCGGTCTTGATCTGGCCGCTGCCCACCGCGACGGCCAGGTCGGCGATCGTCGTGTCCTCGGTCTCGCCGGAGCGGTGGGACATCATCGTCTTATAGCCCGAGCGGTGGGCGAGGTCGACGGCGTCCAGGGTCTCGGTCAGGGTGCCGATCTGGTTGACCTTCACCAGCAGCGCGTTCGCGGCGCCGGCGGCGATGCCACGGGCGAGGCGCTCGGGGTTGGTGACGAACAGGTCGTCGCCGACGAGCTGGACCTTCGCGCCGAGCTTCGCGGTGATCTCCTTCCAACCGTCCCAGTCGTCCTCGGCCAGCGGGTCCTCGATCGAGACGATCGGGTAGGAGGCGACCAGGTCGGCGTAGTAGTCGATCAGCTCGCTGGCGCTCTTGCTCGCGCCCTCGAAGGTGTAGGCGCCGTTGGAGAAGAACTCGGTGGAGGCGACGTCGAGCGCGAGCGCGATGTCCTCGCCGACGGTGAAGCCGGCCTTCTGGATCGCCTCGGCGATCAGGTCGAGCGCGTCCCGGTTCGTCGGCAGGCTCGGGGCGAAACCGCCCTCGTCGCCGACGCCCGTGGACAGGCCGCGGGCCTTCAGCACGCTCTTGAGCGAGTGGTAGACCTCCGCGCCCCAGCGCAGCGAGTCGGCGAACGTGCTCGCGCCGATCGGCGCGATCATGAACTCCTGGATGTCGACGTTGGTGTCCGCGTGCGCGCCGCCGTTGAGGATGTTCATCATCGGCACCGGCAGCAGGTGGGCGCTCGGGCCGCCGACGTAGCGGAACAGCGGCAGCCCGCTGGACGCCGCGGCGGCCTTCGCGATCGCGAGGCTTACGCCGAGGATCGCGTTCGCACCGAGGCCGGACTTGTCCGGGGTGCCGTCCAGGTCGATCATGGTCGCGTCGACGAGACGCTGCTCGGTCGCGTCGACGGCCAGGTCGATCAGGGCCGGGCCGATCCGGTCGATGACGGCCTCGACGGCCTTCGTGACGCCCTTGCCGCCGTACCGGTCGGCGCCGTCACGCAGCTCGACCGCCTCGAACGCGCCGGTGCTCGCGCCGCTGGGAACCGCGGCGCGGCCCTCGGTACCGTCGTCGAGCATCACCTCGACCTCGACGGTCGGGTTGCCACGCGAGTCGAGGATCTCGCGGGCCGCTACAGCCTCGATGGACGGCACGGTTTCCTCCGGGAGGACGTGGACGTCGAGCCGGGCTCGACATCGCGGGGCCGGGAGCCGCCCCGGGTGGATCTGGGCCCCGGGACGGGCCGACACGGGTCGGCGACCAGCGTCGGGCAGGCTCGGACGGACAAGCTTCGGGGTCCGGACGAATCCGGCCGGTCGCGAGACTATCGCCGTCCCGGCGCCCGCGGGCCCGCCACACGCCGAAACGCCCGCGACGCCACAGCGAGAACCGGCACCGGCAGGCCCTCGCGGCCCGAACAGGTGAGCGGTCAGCAGGCGGCCAGGCCGAGCGGAACTCCCTGGTCGGCTGGCGGCCGGCCTGGTCAGCCGATCGGACCGATCGGGGGCATGAGAAGCGGGCCGGCGGCCGGCAGGCCCGCCTGGGCCGCGAGACCGGCGAGCGGGCCCCAGCCGCCGGCATGCCCACCCGTCAACAGACCCGTCCACCCATCGGCGAGCGCGCGCAGGAAGCCGGCCAACGCAGCGTCCGCGCCGCCCGGCCCGAGCCCGCCTGCCACCGCGGCGCCGGGGCGCCCGGCCAGCAGGCCGGCCAGTGCCGCGCCGACACCGAACAGATCGCCGCCCGGCCCGCCGGCGAACGCGGCGGCGGCCGCCGGGTCCTCGCTCGACCGGGCCGGCCGGACGTGGTCGACCAGCGAGCGGTGCGGCAACAGCAGCACCCGACCCGGCCGGCTGCCCGGCATCCCGGTGGCGGCCCAGGCCAACCGCAGCGATCGCTCCAGCCCGCCGAGCTCGTCGACCAGCCCGTGGCGGTGCGCATCGGCACCCGTCCAGACCCGGCCGCGGGCGAGCTGGTGGGCCTGCTCGATCGTCATCGCGCGGGCCGTGGCGACCTTGCCGACGAAGTCGTCGTACACCCGGTCGAGGAACTCGTCGAGCTTGGCCCGCTCGCCGGGGCTGAACGACCGGCGGGCGGACATCATCAGCGCGTGCTCGCCCTGGGCGACCTCGCCGATCGCCACGCCGAGCTTGTCGAGCAGCCCGGTGAGCACCTGCTTGCCGCCGTACACCCCGATGGAGCCGGTGAGGGTCGACGGGCTCGCGACGATCGTGTCGGCCGCGAGGGCGACGAAGTAGCCCCCCGAGGCGGCGACCGAGCCCATCGAGACGACGACCGGCCGGCCCGTCGCGCGGAACCGCTCCACCTCGCGGCGGACCAGGTCGGAGGCGACGTAGGAGCCACCGGGGCTGTCCACCCGGAACACCGCGGCCACCACCTCGGGGTCCTTGGCCGCCGCGCGGAAGGCGGCGCAGACCGCGTCCGCGGCGAGCACCTGGCCGCCGATCGGCGGGCCGGACCGGCGCAGCACCACCGGACCGGTGCCGTGGATGAGCGCGACGGCCGCGGTGTCGGGGTCGCGGCCGGGCGGGACGGCGGTCGCCTCGTCCAGCCCGGCGCCGGCGGCCGGGGCGGCAGGAGCCGGTGCCCGGCGGGCGTCCCGACGGTCCGGGCTCAGCAGCGACGCGACGGCCGCGCCGGACGAGCGGGCCGCGCGCCGCAGCGCCGACGCCTCCTTGCGCGCCGCGGAACGCTGGTACGCCGCCAGGTACAGCGGCACCGGCGGGGTGCGCGGCCGCCCGCCGGCAGCGGGCCCAGGCCCGGACCCGGCCGGCGCCGGGTCCGCGGTGCGGACGACGGCCCCGGGACCCGAGCCGGACGCGGGCCCGGAGCCCGCGACGGATGCCGGCTCGGAGCCTGCGGCAGCCGAGACCGCGGCCGGGGCCGCGTCGGCCTCGTGGGCCGCGGTCGTCGCGCCGTCCCCCGGGGGCGTGGCCGCGGCGGGCGAACCGGCCGAGGCGGTGGTGTCAGCCGCGGCTGCCGGTCGGGCCGAAGCCGGGATTGCGGCTGAGATCCCGGTGGCGCCCGAGGACGCCTGAGTGACCGCGTCGGCGGCGTCCGCCGACGCCAGGGCGGCCGCTGTGCCGGCAGGGACCTCGGGAGCAGGCGTGGGGACAGGCGTGGGGACAGCCGCGGGCGCGGGCGCCGCCTCCTGAACCGGCACGGCGACGCTCCCGGAGTCGCCCGCTCCCCCGCCGCGGCTGTCCGAGGCCGCTGCCACCCGGTCGCCGGCCCTCAGATCGTCGGCCGTCGGGTCGTCGGCGGCCGCGCGCCGGCGGGCCGCGTCATAGACCTCGTCCCGGTAACCGAGCCGGTCGACGAGGCCGGCCTGCAGGGCCGCGCGCGCCGACAGCGGGCCCGCGTCGACCAGCCGGCGGACCCGGTCGGCCGGCAGTCGCCGGCCAGCCACGATCCCGCTGATGATCTCGTCGGCGCAGGACTCCACGACCCGGGTGGTCGCCTCCAGGTGCGCGGGGGTGAAGCCGCGTTCCAGGAAGGTGTTGACGGCGTTCTTGTACTCGTGCCGGGCGCCCAGCTCGGTGGTGACGCCGAGCCGGTCGAGCGCGTCCCGCACGAACGGGGTGTGGCTGGCGACGCCGGTGAGCCCGAGGTCACCCGGCGGGGCGAGCCAGATCTGGTCGAACGCGCAGGCCAGGTAGTACGGGACGGTTCCGCCGCCGAACTCGCCGAACGTGTCCGCGTAGGCGAGGGTGAACTTGCCGGCGGCCCGGAAGTCGGCGACCGCGTCCCGGATCTCCTGGACCCGGGAAAGCGGCATCCCGCAGGTCGCGAGGTGCGCGACCAGAACCCGGGTCCGCGGGTCCAGCGCGGCGCGGCGCAGGCCGTCGACGATCTCGCGCAGCGTCTGACGATGCCGGCCGAACCGTGCCGTCAGCGGATCGTCGACGATCCCCTCGACCGGGTCGGTGGTCAGGTCCAGCTCGAGGATCAGCGGGGCGTTGCGCCGCGCGGCCAGCGCACGGATCTCGGCGAGCGCACGGCTAGGCGTCGTCTCCATGGACTGAGGCTATGACTGCGCCAAAACGCGTGACGAGGCACATCGTTCTCACAATGAATCCGCAACCGAACAGTCACCGGTCGCCGATCAATGTGACGGCCGCCGCCTCAGCGCGGCGCGGGCAGCCACCGGGAGCGCCACGCGGCGGAGTCCTGACCAGCGGGGTCGACGCCGTCCGCGTGGGCGGATTCCTCCGCGGCGGCCAGCCGGTCCCGGAACGACCGGGCCCGCGTGCGCAGGGCCACCTCCGGGTCGACCCCCGCCGCGGCGGCCAACGCGACGGCGGCGAACAACAGGTCGCCGATGCCGTGCTCGTCCAGGTCCGGCGCCTCGGCATACGACGCGACGGCCGCGGCCGCGGCCGCCCACGGACCGGCGCCGGCCGCCTCGGCGCCGGCAGCGGCCTCGGTGCCGGCCGCCTCGGCGGCGATGGGCGACGCGGCGGGGACGACCAGGTCGGCCGGCACCCCCGCGTTACGGGCCCGCTTCTGCAGCTTGGCCGCGAGCGACAGCGCCGGCTGGGTGAGCGGCACCCCCTCGGTGACGGAGCGCCGGCCCTTCTCGGCCTTCTTGATGGCCTCCCAGTTGGTGACCACCTCGTCGGCGCCGGCGACGGTGACGTCACCGAACACGTGCGGATGGCGGCGGACGAGCTTGCCCGCGATGCCGGTCGCGACCTCGTCGACGTCGAAGTGCCCGCCACCCCCGTCGACCGGTCCGTCGGTGGCGTCCTCGGCGACCCGGGCGTGGAAGACGACCTGCATGAGGACGTCGCCGAGCTCCTCGCGCAACGCCGCCGGGTCGGCGTCCTCCAGCGCCTCGTAGGCCTCATAGGCCTCTTCGAGCAGGTACGGGGCAAGCGAGCGGTGGGTCTGCTCGGCGTCCCACGGGCAGCCGCCCGGCGAGCGCAGGCGGTCCAGCACCGCGACGACGTCGAGCAGGCGCGCCCCGGGCAGGTCGAGCGTCGCGGCGAGGATCCGGACGGCGTCCGGATCGCCGTCCGCGTGGGCCCGCAGCCGGGCGTCCGCGGCGGCCGCCGGGCCGGGCCAGGCGCCGGCCGGCTCGAGCAGCCACACCACCTCGCCGGCACCCGCCGACGCGGCGACGGCCCGCGCCGCCGCGAGCGCGCCGCCTTCCGACTCAGCCGGCGCGGACCCGACCGGGAGCACCCGGACGTCCGCCCCGGCGGCACGCAGCGCGGGCAGCTGGGGATGGGCGGGGTCGGCGCAGCAGACCGGCACGCGGCGCACCAGGTCCCAGGCCTCGGCGGTGAGCAGCCCGGGGGCGACCCGGGCGCTGGTCTCGAGCAGCGTTACAAGTGCCGTCACGAAGCCAGGTTAAGTTCCGGCAGCGGCGTCGCCTTCGTCGCTATCGAGCCGTCGGCCGCGAGCACCGACACGTCGTCCGCGCTCCACACGCCGAACCGCGGGTTGACCGAGACGTGGTTCGTGCGCGCCGCGGCGGCGAGGATCGGGCGCAGCTTGGCGTCGCGCGCCTGGTTCCGCAGCTGGCGGGACAGGAAGGGCTGCGCCTCCGAGAAGCTCAGCGGCAGGGACTTCACGTTGAACTGGGTCAGCGCGCTGTCATAGGCCGACCTCGTGTCCGCGGTCGAGGCGACCAGGTCGGGCGCGATCCTGTCTTCGATCTTCGACTCGAGCGCGTAAGTCCTGATGATCGTCGGCAGGTCCTGGGGCGCGAAGCCGGCCGCGGCGCCGGTCTGCTCGAAGGCCGCGACGCTGCCGGACCCGAAGATCGCATAGGACTGGTAGTAGGCGCTCGCGTCCTGCGGGCTGAGCGTGATGCCCAGCTTGCGCGCCTCGGCCAGGTCGAGCTGGTACTCGACGAGATTGCTCAGCGTGCGGCGCTGCAGGTCGTCCCGGGTGAGCGGGGCCTGCTGCGCGGTCACCTCGGGGTGCGCGGCGGCGTAGGCGCCGTACGCGGCCATGCCCCGGTCCACGATGGCGCGCACGGTCGCCGTGTCGATCGACTTGTCGTCCACCTGCGCGGCCGCGCCGGCATGACTGGTACATCCGCTGGCGGCGACGCCGACCACGCCGACCAGTCCGACGACAGCACCCAGCATCCGAACGCCCTGCATCCGAGCACGCTTCACGGACACGACTCCCGACGGGAACGACCCCAGAGACGAGACCAGTACAGAGGCAACGTTAGCCGCAACACATCCCGTGACGCAGCTAACCCCATCCAGCGCCTGGCCGCGAGCCACGAGAAGGGCGCGCGACGTACCAAGGCCGATCGCCGCTCCGCGGCTAGTTCCCGACGACGTCCTCGGTGGTGGACGCCGTGACCGCACGGTCCAGCCAGAGCTCAAGCCGGTTGGTGTCGGTGCAGGCCAGGACCCGCTCACGCACGTCGTCCGGCACGTGCACCCCACGGGTTTTCAGCACCCGCAGCACCGACCGTGCTTCGCCGCGAGCCTCGCCACGGGCCTCACCCCGAGCGTCTGCCTCGGTTCAGCATGTCGTCGTTGTAGCGCTTGCCGATCGCAGTGGTCATCAGGAACTCCTCCCATCGGGCACGGGCCGGGGGCAGCCTGGCCACCGTCAGGTTGGCGGGAGCGGTCAGGTGGTCGCGACAGCGGCCGCCGCGGCGACAGAGTCGCCGAGGATGGCCGAGAGGAGGTCGGCGGCCCAGGCCAGCAGGGGTTTGTCACGCAACGCCGGCGAACCGAGCCGGCCGGTCTGGGTAGGGACCGGGACGAGGACGGTGCGAGCGGCCGGCTTGGTCATGGCGCCCTTGTAGAGGCGCTGGAGGCGCAGCGTCTGGCTCTCCCGCAGCTCCAGCGAGGCGAACCGGATCTGCTTGCCCGCCAGGGTGATCTCCGACAGGCCGTAGCCGCGGGCGAGCACCCGCAGCGAGGCGACGGCGAACAGGTTCTCCACCACCTCGGGCAGCGGGCCGAACCGGTCGACCAGCTCGGCCCGCACCTCGGCCAGGTCCGCCTCGCTGGCCGCGCCAGCCAGCCGGCGGTAGGCGTCGAGGCGCAGCCGCTCGGCGCCGATGTAGTCGTGCGGCAGGCTCGCGTCCACCGGAAGCTCGACCTTGACCTCGGGCAGCTCCTCCGGAGCCGCGCCCTTGAAGTCCGCGACCGCCTCGCCGACCATCCGCACGTACAGGTCGAAGCCGACCGCGGCGATGTGCCCGGACTGCTCGCCGCCGAGCAGGTTGCCGGCGCCGCGGATCTCCAGGTCCTTCATGGCGACGGCCATGCCGGCGCCGAGGTCGGTGTTCAGCGCGATGGTGGCCAGCCGGTCGTGCGCGGTCTCGGTCAGCGGCCGGTCCGGCGGGTAGAGGAAGTAGGCGTAGGCCCGCTCCCGGCCGCGGCCGACCCGGCCGCGCAGCTGGTGCAGCTGGGAGAGGCCGAAGACGTCGGCCCGCTCGACGATCAGTGTGTTCGCGTTGGAGATGTCCAGCCCCGACTCGACGATCGTCGTGCAGACCAGCACGTCGAACCTGCGCTCCCAGAAGGCGACCATCACCTTCTCCAGGGCGTCCTCGGACAGCTGGCCGTGCGCGGTGGCGATCCGCGCCTCGGGGACGAGCTCGCGCAGCCGGGCGGCGGCCTTGTCGATCGACTCGACCCGGTTGTGGATGTAGAAGACCTGGCCCTCGCGCAGCAGCTCGCGGCGGATCGCGGCGCCGACCTGGCGGGCGTCGTAGGGGCTGACCGAGGTGAGCACCGGGTGGCGCTCCTCCGGCGGGGTGTCGATCGTGGACAGCTCCCGGATGCCCGTGATCGACATCTCCAGCGTCCGCGGGATCGGGGTGGCGCTCATGGTGAGCACGTCCACCGCCGTCCGCATCTTCTTCAGCTGCTCCTTGTGCTCGACACCGAAGCGCTGCTCCTCGTCGACGATGACCAGGCCCAGGTCCTTGAACTTCGTGTCGTTGGACAGCAGCCGGTGGGTTCCGATCACGACGTCGACGGCGCCGTCGGCGAGGCCGGCGAGCGTCGCCTTCTGCTCGGTGACGGTGTTGAACCGGCTCATCGCCTTCACGATCACCGGGAAAGCCGCGTACCGCTCGGAGAACGTCTGGAAGTGCTGCTGGACCAGCAGCGTCGTCGGCACCAGCACCGCGACCTGCTTGCCGTCCTGCACGGCCTTGAACGCGGCCCGCACGGCGATCTCGGTCTTGCCGTAGCCGACGTCGCCGCAGATCACCCGGTCCATCGGGACCGCGCGCTCCATGTCCCGCTTGACCTCGTCGATGGCGGAGAGCTGGTCGGGGGTCTCGCGGAACGGGAAGGCGTCCTCCAGCTCGCGCTGCCACGGGTTGTCCGGGGCGAACGCGTGCCCCGGCGCGGCCATCCGGGCGCTGTAGAGCCGGATCAGCTCGCCGGCGATCTCCTTGACCGCCTTGCGGGCCCGGCTCTTGCGCTTGGCCCAGTCGGCGCCGCCGATCCGGTCCAGCGTGGGCGCGTCGCCGCCGACGTACCGGGTGACCTGCTCCAGGGCGTCGGTCGGGACGTAGAGCCGGTCGCCCTTGGCGTACTCCAGCACCAGGTACTCGCGCTTCGCGCCGGCGACGGTACGGGTCACCATCTCGACGTAGCGGCCGACGCCGTGCGCGTCGTGCACGACCAGGTCGCCGACGGCGAGCGCCAGCGGGTCGATGCCCTTGCGCCGCCGGCTCGGCATCCGGCGCATGTCCTTGGTGGTGACGCCCCGGGCGCCGGCCAGGTCGGTCTCGGTGAGCACGGCCAGGCGCAGCAGGTCGCTGGTGAACCCGGTGACGAGCTGCCCCTGAGTGACGGTGACGACGGACGGGGTGAGCTCGGCGTCGTCGGCGAGCCGCGCGCCCAGGTCGGCCTCCCGCAGCAGCTCGACCAGCCGCTCGGCGGGCCCGTGGCCGGCGGTGACGAGCAGGACCCGCCAGGAGTCGTTGAGCCAGCCCTTCACGTCGGCCAGCAGCCGGGCGGTGTCGCCGTGGTAGGCGGCCGGCGGTCGCAGGCTGGTCGCGACGACCTCGTCCGGGACGTCGGGCGCGGCCGGCTCGCCGGCCGCGTCGTCGGCGCCCGGGACCGCGCCGAACTGGCTGACGGTCCACCACGGCAGGCCCAGCTCGGCGGCCCGGGAGCGGACGTCCGCGAGCGTGCGATAGGCCGCCGACCCCAGGTCGACGGGAGTCTCCGAGCCGAGCGCCGCCGAGCTCCACGACGCGGCCAGGAACTCCTGGCTGGTCCGGACCAGCTCGGCGGCCCTGGCCCGGACCCGCTCCGGGTCGCACATCAGGATCTGGGTGCCGGCCGGCAGCTCGTCGAGCACCAGCACCAGATCGTCGACGAGGACCGGCGCGAGCGCCTCCATGCCCTCCACCGGGATGCCCGAGGCGATCTTGTCCAGCATGTCGACCAGGTCCGGGTGCCGCTCGGCGAGGCGGGCCGCCCGGGTCCGCACGTCCGGAGTCAGCAGCAGCTCCCGGCACGGCGGCGCGAACAGCGTGTGGCCGCCGGCGCCGGCCGGGGCAGTGTCGAGGGCCCGCTGGTCGGCCACCGCGAACGGCCGGACGTCCTCGATCTCGTCGCCGAAGAACTCCACGCGCAGGGGGTGTTCCCGGGTCGGCGGGAAGACGTCCAGGATGCCGCCGCGCACGGCGATCTCGCCGCGGCGCTCGACGAGGTCCACCCGGTGATAGGCGATCCCAACCAGCCGCTCGACGATCTCCTCGAGGTCGGCGGTGTCCCCGGCGCGCAGTCGCACCGGCTCCAGGTCGCCCAGGCCCTTGATTTGCGGCTGCAGCAACGCCCGCACCGGCGCGACGACGACCGACAGCGGCCCGGCGCCGGCGTCGTCCGGCCCGCCGGGCCCGGTCCGCGCCTGCGGATGCGTGAGGCGGCGCAGCACGGCCAGCCGGCGCCCGACGGTGTCCGCGCTCGGCGACAGGCGCTCGTGCGGCAGTGTCTCCCAGCTCGGGTAGAGCGCGACGACGTCCGGGCCCAGCACGCTGCCGAGCGCCTCGGTCAGGTCGTCGGCCTCCCGGTCCGTGGCCGTGACGGCGAGGATCGTGCGCCCGGAGCCGGCCAGCGCCGCGGCGACGAACGGCCGCAGGCCCGGCGGCCCGGACAGGTCACGGACCTCCGCGGCCGACGCCGAGCCCACGGTGCCGGCCGCCAGCGCGGCCTGGACACGCGACAGCGCCGGCTCACCGCCGGGGCTGGCGGTGAGAGCGTCTAGCAGCGGCGCGAGGGTCATCGAATCCGTCCCGGGCCTCTTCCATGTCCGGCGCTGGACGCCGGACGGCGGATGTCGGTCTGGTCTGGGTCCAACCCATACCCAGCGGTCGGGGCCAGCAAAGGCACCATCGTCAGCGTACGGGACCGGACCGACTCCTCAGCCGGCCGGCAGGACGGGCGGCCCACCGGCGGACGGGCCAGAGCCATCGGCCGGAGCGGTGGCGCTGGCGGGATCAGCTCCACAGCTCCCGGTAGGCGACCGCCGAGCGCGGCTGCAGGACCGGGTCCACCAGTGACGAGCGGACGTTGTTCGACTCGCTGTTGTTGAAGTACGCCTCGTAGGCGAGCATCGAGCCGTACTGCTTGAAGATCGAGGCCATCGCTCGGATGTAGGTCGGGTTGTCGCCGCCGGCCGCGCCGGCCCGCCCGGCGCCGCTGTCCTTGCCGACGACACCCCATTCCGGCACCGAGAACAGCTTTCGGTGCTTCTGGGCGAACGAGATCACCGTGCACAGGCCCGGCGTCGGCGCCCCCATCGAGCACTGGTTGTCGAACTCGTCCGCGGTGGGGCTCGGCGGGTACTGGTCGTAGGTGTCGACGCCGATGACGTCAACGACGTCGTCACCCGGGTAGGCATCGAACGGGTCGCCCTTGCTGGCGGTCGGCAGCGGGGTGTGCGCGTTGATCGTCCAGTCGATCCGCGCGTGCGGGTCGACGCTGAGCAGCGCGGACGCCTCGTTGCGGAAGCACTGCTGGTAGGTCTCCGGGTCGGTCGCCTGCCAGGAGAACCAGGTGCCGTTGAACTCCCAGCCGATCCGGACGAACGAGTTCGCCCGGCTCGGCTTCGAGTTGAGCCAGGCGCCGATCTGCTTGTAGTACCCGTCGTACTGGTGCTGGGCGCAGGCCGCCATGTGGTCGGCCGACCACTGGGCGAGCGCGGTGCCGGTGGTGCCGGCGGCCGGGTCCGGGAACATCGGCTCACTGATCACCCAGGTGCCGGCGAAGTTCGCGAAGTGTGCGGGGCTGTCGCCGATCCACGGGTTGATGATCGAGCTCCAGCTGTCCCGGGCGGTGAACAGGACGACGACGTCGTTGGGCCGGCCGCGCATCGCCGCGAAGGCGCCCGCGTGC
>Ga0068863_100002065_pt1 | contig 19913 bp, 19 predicted proteins | sample KBSSwiS62_FD_66596 | JGI IMG/M metagenome (GOLD analysis project Ga0068863, IMG submission 66596) | Switchgrass rhizosphere microbial communities from Kellogg Biological Station, Michigan, USA - KBS Switchgrass S6-2 | ecosystem: Host-associated > Plants > Roots > Rhizosphere > Soil ...
CTGACCCTCTCCCCCCTCCGGGTGGAGAGGGAAACTTGAGCTGGGCCGGTGCGTGAGAACACCCTCTCTCGGCGGGAGAGGGACGGGGTGAGAGGTTCCCCATCTACTCCCCCCTCGCATATCGTCCCCTCCATGCCGACCGCGCTCGTCACCGGCGCCTCCAGCGGAATCGGGCTCGAGCTCGCGACGCTGCTCGCGAAGAACGGCCACGACGTCGTGCTCGTCGCGCGCGGGAGCGACAAACTGGACGGGATCGCCCGCGGGCTCGGCGAGGAGTTCGGCGTCGCGGCGACCGTGCTGGCCGCGGACCTCTCGGATCCGGCCGCGCCGCTGGACATCTTTCTGACGCTCGCCGAGCGCAAGGCGACGATGGACGTCCTCGTCAACGACGCCGGGTTCGGCGTCTACGGCTTCTTCGCCGAAACCTCCCTCGAGAAAGAGCTCGCGATGATCCAGGTCAACGTCACGGCGCTGACGCAGCTGACCAAGCTCTTTCTTCCGGGAATGCTGGAGCGCCGCCGCGGCCGCATCCTCAACGTCGCCTCGACCGCGGCCTTCCAGCCCGGGCCCCTCATGGCCGTTTACTACGCGACCAAGGCGTACGTCCTGTCGTTCTCCGAGGCGCTCGGCAACGAAACCGCCGGCTCCGGCGTCACGGTGACCGCGCTCTGCCCCGGTCCCACGGCCACGGACTTCCGAAGACGGGCGGAGTTCCAGGCGACACGTTCGCTCCCGGGCCCGCTCGTCATGGACGCCGCCGCCGTCGCCCGCGCCGGCTACGAGGGCATGACGCGCGGCAAGCGCGTCGTCGTCCCGGGAGCCGCGAACCGCGCGTTCGTCCAGGCGCTGCGCGCGACACCCCGCAACCTCGCCACCGCGATTTCCCGGAAGATCCGGGAGTCGAAGCGCTGAGCGGGAGGCGCCGATGTCGATTCGGGGCGTCACCGTTCGTATAGGGGGTGAGAGGAGACCACGATGACGCATTACCTGCTCAGCATCTACCAGCCCGACGGCGAGCCGCCGCCGCCCGAGGTCCTCGGAAAAGTGATGAAGGACCTCCACGTCCTCAACCAGGAGCTCAAGTCCGCGGGAGCCTGGGTCTTCAGCCGCGGGCTGCACGACCCGGACACGGCGACGGTCGTGCGCCTCCGGGGCGACGACGTCGTGACGAGCGACGGGCCCTATCTCGAGGGCAAGGAGCACGTCGGCGGCTTCTGGATCATCCAGGCCCCCGACCTCGACGCGGCCCTCGGCTGGGCGCGCAAGGCGGCGCGGGCCATCACGCTGCCGATCGAGGTGCGTCCGTTCCAGGACCGCGCCGAGGCCTGACCCCCGCTTGGACCCCGCGCGCCAGCACGAGATCGAGCGCGTGTTCCGAGCGGAGCACGGCCGGGCCGTGTCGGTCCTCACCCGCGTCTTCGGCGACATCGGCGTCGCCGAAGACGCGGTCGCGGATGCGTTCGTCGCGGCGGTCGAGCGCTGGCCGGAAGAGGGGCTGCCGCCGAGCCCCGCCGGCTGGATCATCACGACGGCGCGCCACCGCGCGATCGACCGGCTGCGGCGCGAGGCGTCGCGCGCCGACCGGCACGCGCAGGCCGTCCTGCTCCATGCGGCCGACGAAGCCGCTCCGGACGAAGAAGGCCCGGTCGCCGACGAGCGCCTGCGGCTGATCTTCACGTGCTGCCACCCGGCGCTCAACCGCCCCGCCCAGGTCGCCCTCACGCTGCGCCTTCTCGGCGGCCTGTCGACCACCGGGATCGCGCGCGCCTTCCTGGTTCCGGAGACGACGATGGCGCAGCGGCTGGTCCGGGCCAAGGGCAAGATCCGCGACGCGAAGATCCCCTACCGCGTGCCCGACGCGAAGGATCTGCCCGGCCGTCTGCGATCCGTGCTGGCCGTCGTCTACCTCGTCTTCAACGAAGGCTATACGGCGAGCTCCGGGCCGGAGCTCGTCCGGGACGACCTCTGCGCCGAGGCGGTGCGCCTGGCGCGTCTGCTCGCCGAGCTCATGCCCGGCGAGCCGGAGGTGATGGGTCTGCTCGCGCTCCTGCTTCTGGCCGAGTCGCGGCGGGCGGTCCGCACGAGCGACGACGGCTCCCTCGTGCCGCTGTCCGACCAGGACCGCGAGCGGTGGAATCCCCGGCTTGTCGCGGAGGGACAGGCGCTCGTGCGCGCCTGCCTCCTCAGGAACGCGCCGGGCCCGTACCAGATCCAGGCCGCGATCCAGGCCGTGCACAGCGAGGCGCGCTCCGCTGCGGCCACCGACTGGCCGCAGATCGTTCGACTCTACGACCACCTTCTGGATCTCGATCCGAATCCGGTGGTGGCGCTGAATCGCGCCGTCGCGGTCGCGGAAGTCGAGGGCCCGGAGCCGGCGCTGGCCCTCGTCGACGCCGCCGACCTCCGGATGTTTCACCTCTTCCACGCCATCCGGGCCGACCTGCTGAGACGCCTCGGTCGGACTGCGGAGGCCGCCGCGGCGTACGCGGCCGCGATCGCGCTGACGGAGAACGCCGCCGAAAAGATCTTTCTGCGCAGGGGATTGGAGTCGTTGGATCGCTGACCGATCGGCCTTTTTTTCTGGGACGCGAGGTTCGTGGAGGCACGTGTCTTGCAACACCTGGGGCCGTCTCGCTACCGGCGCGGGGCAGGTGTTTTTTGCCGTCGCGAGGACTCGCCGCGCGGCGCAGTTCCAGCGGCTTCGTGGCCCGCCGGCACGGAGGAGGCGCCCCGGTGACCAGTTTTACTCGCCGTCGCTTCATCTATGGATCGAGCGCCGCGCTCGCCTCGTTGTCTCTCGGCGACTCGGTTCTCGCCAAAGCAAAAGACAAACTCCCCAAGCCCGACAAGAGCGGCATCGACCACATCGTCGTCGCGATGATGGAGAACCGCTCGTTCGATCACCTGCTCGGATGGTTGCCCGGCGCGAACGGCCAGCAGGCGGGCCTCACCTACACCAACGCCAGCGGAGCCGCGTTCGAGACGTATCCCCTCGCACCCAATTTTCAGGGCTGCGGGCACCCCGACCCGGATCACTCGTACGAGGGCGGCCGCGTCGAGTTCAACGGCGGCGCGTGCGATGGCTGGCTGCGCGCGGGGTCGAACGACCAGTTCGCCATCGGGTACTACCGGCAGGAAGACCTTCCGTTCCTCGGCAAGGCGGCCCCGGACTGGACGGTATGCAGCCAGTACTTCGCGCCCATCATGGCGCCGACCTATCCCAACCGCATCTATCAGCACGCGGCGGTGACCGACCGGCTCGACGACTCGTTGACGCTGAGCACGTTGCCGACGATCTGGGACCGGCTGGCCGACAAGGGGCGCGAGGGGCGCTACTACTTCTCCGACATTCCCTTCATCGCGCTGTGGGGAACCAAGTACGCCGGCATCACCCGCGACTACGGCACCTTCCTCTCCGACTGCGCCAGCGGCAACCTGCCGGACGTCGCGTTCGTCGATCCGCCCTTCGCGGGCGAGGAGGAAGGCCTCTCCTCCGACGACCACCCGCACGGCGACCTCCGCGCCGGCGAGTTCTGGCTCAACCAGACGTACAACGCCATCACGACGGGCGCCGCCTGGGATCGCACGATCCTCGTCATCAACTTCGACGAATGGGGCGGCTTCTTCGAGCACGTGCCGCCGACCGAGGCGCCCGACGTGGACCCGGCCTTTCAGCTTCGTGGTTTTCGCGTGCCGTGCGTCGTCGTGGCGCCGATGGCCCGCCGGGGCTTCGTCGCCGAGGGTGTCTACGACCACACGTCGATCCTGAAGATGATCGAATGGCGGTTCGGCCTGTCCGCCCTCTCGGCGCGCGACGCGGCCGCCAACAACCTCGCCGACGTCCTGGACTTCAAAGCGCACGGCAGCGTGCCGCCGCCGGTCTATGACGTCGCGCCCTTCCCGCCGACTCCCTGCCCGACGACGTAACGAGGGGTGCTACCGACTCTCGAGCGACAAGGAGGAATCTGATGCCCAACAGCGCAGCCCGGAAATCCGTGAGGCCACGGCTCTCGGCGGGAGAAGCCGTCGCCACGATCGGCGTGAAGAGCCTGAAAGAGGCGAGGCGATTTTACGAAGACACCCTCGGATTCGAACCCGAAGACGTGCGTGACGGCAAGGTCGCGACCTACGCGAGTGCCGCGACCCGCGTCTTCGTGTACGAGTCCCAATTCGCGGGCACCAACAAGGCGACCGCGGCCACGTGGATCAGCGAGGATGTCGACGCGCTCGCCGCGAGCCTCAAGGCCCGCGGCGTCCAGTTCGAGCATTACGACTTTCCCGACATGAGGCGCGAAGGCGACGTGCACGTCTCGGGCGGAATGCGCGCCGCGTGGTTCAAGGACCCCGACGGAAACATCCTGGCGATCGTCAACGGCGGTTAGCCGGCAGTCGCGCGTTTTCGCCAGAAAGATCAGCAGCAACCGGGGTCGGCCCCGCTCTTCGCCGAGCGGCTCCGAAGCGTGTCCTCGGCCCATCGCCTCCAGGCCTGCGACAGCCGCGGGATCGTCAACAGCCGCGCGGACTCCTTCCGGTCACGGGTGTAGATGCGGAAGACGTCGCGGATGGTCAGGTCGTGTCCGGGTCTGTCCAGGATGCGGATGGCGTCCTCTTCCCCGACGTCGCCCTCGGACACGATGCGCAGGTAGGCGCCCGGACGCAGCGCCGCCGTAAACCGGCGCAGAAACGCGGGGTCGTTCATGCGAACGCCGAGCCGCCAGCACGGCACGCGCGGCTCGGACACCTCGAGAATCGCCGAGCCGATCGCCCACCGCTCGCCCACGAGGGCCCCGTTGACGTCGATGCCTTCGGTCGTGAGGTTCTCTCCGAACTCGGCATAGGCAAACGGCCGCCCGACTTCCTGCTCCCACCAGCGGGCATCCTCGACCGCGTACGCGTAGACCGCCTTGTCGGGGCCACCGTGCGCCAGACGATCCGCCTGATCGTCCCCTGCCAGATTGACGCCGCGAACGGCGACGCGGCCGGAAACCGGCGTTTTCCAGATCGCGCTCCGGGCAGGGCGTCCGTTGTACTCGAACTCGCGGGCGCCGCCGACGCTGACGGAGAGGACCTTCCCGAGGCTTGCTTCCACTGTCTTCGCCTCCCGGCCCGGCAAGTCTAGCGTCCCGGCAGGCACCGGAACGGTTTCCATCTGATAGTTTCGAAGGGGGTTTCTCAAACGAGCAGGAGGAGTGTGATGAGGACCAGAACCATTTGGGCGTTCGCGTTTTCGTTCGTGCTCGCAACGGTCGTTCCGGCGAAGGACCACGCCAAGGCGGGCACGCCCGTCTTCAAGCCAGCGGCCGACGTGAAATGGACCGATCTCGATCCCGCCGGTGCACCGGGAGTCAAGATCGCGGACGTGTGGGGCAATCACGCCAACGGGGCCTTCGGCGCGTTTCTGAAGTTTCCGGCCGGCTTCGTGGCCCCTCTGCACACGCACACGAACGCCATCAAGATCGTGGTCCTGTCCGGCACGTACATGCAGACCCCGGAAGGCAAGCCCGAGGTCCGGCTCGGACCGGGCTCGTACGCGTTCCAGCCCGGCGGCACCTACAGGCACATCTCGGCCTGCGACAAGACTTCCGAATGCGAGCTCTTTATCCAGAGCAGCGGGAAGTTCGATCTCAAGCCGGCGGGAGCGGCAAAGGCGCCCGCGAAGTAAGCCGCCGAACCGGGGGCCAGCGGCCCGTGCACCGCCGCCCCGGGCGCGAATCTTGCTCCCTGGAGGGGCGTGGGAATTCTTCAGGGAGTTTTCCTTTATCTCCAGAAGTCGGCCGGAAAGATCGTCCGGGCAATTTTCGGCTGGGCGGTCAATGCCCTCTTCACGACCGTGTCGGAAAACGAAAAAACGGCGATCTCCCTGCTCGTGGGAGCGGCCGCCGCCTGGCCGTTACTGCTTCTGGGCATCCCGTTTCCGAAGCTCGCGGCGCTGGTTCTGGCCTTCGTGCCGATTCCGCGCTGGGTCTCGTCGGGATGGATCCGGGCGGTCTGGATCCTCGCCGCCGTGGCGGTCCCCGTCGCCGTCGGAACCGCGCTCGCGCGCCGCCGGCCGGCTCCCCGCGCCCAGTCACGATGGGCGACGTGGCTTTCGGGATTTCCTGTGACGCTCGCGATTGCGGCGGCGTTTCTGACCGCCTTCGTGACCGCGCCGATCCGGCGCCTGATCGCGCTCGCCCGCCGCCGCGAAGACCTGACGATTCCCCTGGTCGTCGAGCGCGACGCGTACGGGCCCGGGGCCGAATCGGTGCGCGCGACCCTGGAGTCCGCCGGACTGGCCGTCGTCCGCGGCGACCCTCCCTGGCTCCTGACGGCGCCTTCGCGGGTCCTGCGCGCGCTGGGAGGACGGGCGCTGAAAGACCAGATGCCCGAGGAGCTGTATTTTTACAGTTGCCCGAGCCTGGACGTCGTCGTGGTCCCCGCCGGGGTGACCCTGCAAGGCGAGAAGAAGGTGGCCGCACGCGCCCACGGTCTGCTCTGCGAGGCAGCCACATTCGGCCCGGGTCTCCAGACCGTGGCGCTCGAGTCGCAGGAGGTGGAACGCCGCATCAAGGACGTCTGGGCGGTGTTCGCGCGCGAGCCCGAGCGGCATCGCGGCTCTCCCGTGCTGCGCGGCGCCGTGGCCGAGGTCTCCCGGGCGCTGGCCGGCAAGACGCTCGACTTCGACGACTGGCAGATCCTGTACCGCGAGGTTTCGCAGATCTCTCGCGCGATCGAAGGAGAACCCCAGATTCTGGAAGAGGAAAAGGAGAAGCCCATGGAAGAAGACGTACGCAACGATCGGGCGGAGCATCCGTCCGGAGAGAGCAAAGCGTGGCCCCCTCGACCGGGGGAGTCGGTTCGATCGCTTCCGACATCCGCGTTGATCACCGGCCTGACCGGTGAGCTCCGGGAGCTCGTCGCCAAGGAGATCGACCTGGCCCGGACGGAGTGGCGGATGGACTGGAAAGCCGAGCTCCGCAGCGCACGATGGTTCGGGGTCTCGGCCATTCTCGCGCTCGGCTTCGTGAACATGCTGTTCGTCGCAGCGGCGCTCTGGCTCGGAACCCGGTTGGCGCCCCCGGTCGCGGCGCTCGTGGTCGGCGGGGTCCTGCTGCTCGGAGCAGCCGCGATGGCCTGGCTCGGCAAGTCGGCGCTGAAAAAACCCCTCGAAACGACGCGCAAGACCCTTCGCGAAGGCGCGTCCTGGGCGAGAAAGCGGGTCGCATGAAGACCGATCCGATCCGCGAAGTGCATCGGCTGGAATCCGAGATCGGTCAGACGCGGCGACGCCTGGACGAATACGTCGACGAGCTCGACCGGCGCCGTCATCGCTTGTTGTCGCTGCGCGAGCCGGCCCGGCGAGGCGTCGGCTTCGCGGTGGGGCTCGCTGCCGCGGGGCTGGCCGCGTTCATCCTGGTCCGCCGGCGGCGCCCGGCGGCCCGCACGAGCAGGAAGGCCCGGGATCTGCGCGGCGCGCTGGAAAGGGTGCTCTCGAACCCGGAACGCGTCGCCTCCGACGGCAAGGGCCTGCCGGCGCGGGCGTTTCTCGCCGTCCTTCCTATCGTGGCGCGCAGCCTCCTTGCCTACGCCACGCGGCGCGGACAGCCCGGCGGTGCTGCCCGGCGCAGGCGTGGATGAAGTCCGCGGATGGCATCCAATTTGCGAACTGTCTGAGCTGGAGGGACGCATGACCGATCGCAAACCCGATCACGATCCCGAGACGACGGTGCGGCAAGGCATGTCGACGGAGGCCTCTGGCGTCGACGCCGCGGAAACCATGGCGTCGACCGGCGACGAGGAAAATGCATTCGCACAAGTCGCCTCCGGAACGGCCACGGGGCTGGGCCTGGACCGCGGCGAAGCGATCGGCACCGGCGGACTGGCATCGGGCGAGGACCGCGATGAGGTCGCGGAAGGCGACTCGTGGCGCCAGGGCCTGCGCCGCGAGCCCTATGCGGACCCCGATCCGTCGTCCGAGCGCTTCGACCTCGAAGGCGGCCGGCTCGGCTGGGAGCGCGGGGCCGGCCTGGATGCCGAGAGCCAGGGGCTCGAGTACCGGAATACGTCGCCCGCGCGCCGGCGCAGCGAAAAGGACCAGGAACCCTAGGCGACCTGCACCATCTCGCGCGTCCCCGGGGAAACCCGCTCGTCGGGGGTCAGGATGCCGCGGAAGTTCAGCGGATCCGCGGCCGCGACCCGGACCGGTTCGGGCCCGGCGTCCGACGCGGAGCGCCGGCGGATGGCTCGCAGCAGGCTGACTGCTTCGGGCAGCGCGTACTGCTCCCCGTCGAAGCCTCCGACGAACCTGCCTCCGCGCACTTCCCCGCGCGCCTCGAGAGAGCGGAGAACGCGGGCGATGTCGCGCCACGGGATCGGCTGCTTCTCGCGGGCGAGCGTCTTTCGAAATACGACGCCTGTCCGGGCGAGCATGCGGTGTGCGACGAACTCGGGGGAAACCGCCCCCGCGCGGCGCTCCATCAGGCTCCAGCGCCCCGAGGCCAGGGAGCCGGCCTTTCGGCGCCAGGTCGGGACCAGGAACCAGCGCAGTCCGCCGTAGGCGTCGCACGTCACGTGGCCGCGCGCGATCAGCTCCTTGAGCCCCTCTTCCACGAAGGACGCGGGCTGTTTCGTCTCGCGCGCCATGTCCTGCAGGAACATGGCTCCGCGGCGGCGCAGCAGATCGAGGATCTCGCGCGCCGCGGGCGCCGGCTCGCCGGCCGGGACGTTCTCCGCGGCCAGAGCCATCCATGCGTCGAGGTCCTCGCGCGGCGTAAAAGTGATCGGCGTGCGGCGAATCGCGGTCGCGCCCTCGCCCCAGAAGCGGCCCCAGGTCAGCTGGCCCGAGCCGGTGAGCTGATCGAGCCACTCCCGTTTGTAACCGCGAACGCGGGCGGGCAGGATGCTTGCCTCCCAGGCGGCCGCCGGCGCCTCGAAGCCGGCCAGCTGCGTCAGCACCTGGGCGACGCCCCGCGGGCCCTCCAGGCGGTACTCGGGATCGGCGTGCTGCCAGCAGGCCAGGAATCTCAGAAACTGCGCCGCCGAAACGGGCTCGATCTCGCGGCGCAGGCGCTCGACGGTGTAGCGATGGATGCGGGCGAGCAGACGGCGGTCGCACCAGGCGTCCGCACCGTCGATGCGGGTGCGCAGGACCGAGCCTGCGGCCTCGAGCTCCGGGAGCAGCGGGTCGTCGCTTACGATCGGGCCCAGTGCTTCCAGGCGCCCGCGCAGGATCGCGCGCGGATCGCGCGTCGCTTCGGCCGCGAACCAGCGGTCGCCCTCCCGGACCACGCGTCCCGCCGCGGCGAGCTCTTCGAGCCAGCCTTCCCAGGCCCGGCCTTCCTCGGTCGTGACGTAGCCCATCCAGAGCAGCGCTTCATGGACCTCTTCGACGTTTTCGGGCTGCGGCCAGGCTTCGCCGCGCACCCGCGCGATGGCTTCGGCGTCGAGGATTCCGATCTCGTCCGCGGTGCGCGTGTCGAGGATCCGTCGCGACAGAACGGCCTGTGTCCGGCGCTCCTCGAGCGGCGCGTCGTCGAGGAACGTGTAGGGCTGCGAGCTCAGGATCCCCCGCGCGAAGGCCGAGGGCTCGGGCGTGTCGACCGCCTTCCTCTGGATCGAGCCGTCGTGGAGGCCGCGCAACACCTCGAGGAAGCCCTCGACGTCCATCGCCTCCGTCAGGCAGTCTTCGAGGGTCTGGCGGACGAGGGGGTGTTCCATCGGGATCTCGATCGGGCCTCCCGACAGCGTCTCGGGACAGGCCAGCATCTGCGGGAAGGCCTCGACGAGCAGATCCGTCGCCCGCATCCGGAGGAGCGGCGCCGGAACCTTCTTGCCGCCCCGCGAGCGTTCGAGCAGGAGCGAGCGCTGGGCGTTCCAGCGCCAGCGGGTCTCGAAGAGCGGCGCGGCGAGCACCGCCTGGATCAACACCTCGCGCGCCGAACCGGGCTGCAGGAAATCGAAGACGTCTTTCAGGTCGAAACTGTGCTGCGGCCCGAGCGAAAGGATGATGGCCTCCTCGTTGGCCGCCGCCTGCAGCTCGAATCCGAAGCCCACGCAGAAGCGCTTGCGCAGGGCGAGGCCCCAGGCCCGATTGATCCGCGATCCGAAGGGCGCGTGGACGACGAGTTGCATGCCTCCGCTCTCGTCGAAAAACCGCTCGAGGATGACACGCGTCGGCGTCGGCACCGCTCCGAGCGCCTGGCGGCCCGCCTCGGTGTATTCCGCGATCTGCATCGCGGCGCCCTCGGGCAGCGCCGCGCCGCACTGCTCGCGCAGGTACGCGGCGGCCCCCTGCTCCCGGTCCATCGCCTCTTCGCGCAGCCGCCCGATCTCGGCCGAGAGCTCCCGCGTGCGTCCCGGCGCCTCGCCGAGCCAGAACGGCAGCGACGGCGGCGCTCCCTTGGCGTCGGCCACGCGCACGACCCCGGGCTCCACCCGGAGCACCCGCCAGGAGGCGTTGCCGAGCTGGAACACGTCGCCGCCATTGGACTCGACGGCCCAGTCCTCGTTGACGGTTCCGACGAGGGTGCCCTCGGGTTCCAGCCGCACCTGGTAGTCGGCGGTGTCGGGAATCGCCCCGCCGGAAAGCAGCGCCGCGAGTCGCGCGCGGCGCGTGCCCATGAGGCGGCCCTGGACGCCGTCGCGATGGAGCAGTGCCCTGCGGCCTCGCGTGTGCAGGGCGACCACGTCGTCGAAATCGGACCGCGAGAGGTCGCGGTAGGGCCATGCGCGCCGCATGCGCTCGAAGAGCTCGTCCTCGGACCAGGGCTCGGTCGCGCAGGCGGCGACGACCTGCTGGGCGAGGATGTCGAGCGGCTTCGGCGGAGCGGGCGTGCGGTCGAGCAGACCTTCCCGCACACAGCGCAGCAGCGCCGCGCTCTCCACGAGCTCGTCGAGCGTCAGCGGGAAGATCCGTCCGCGCGGCACGCGCCCGAGGCTGTGACCGGCGCGCCCCACCCGCTGCAGGAATGTCGCGATCGAACGCGTGGCGCCGACCTGGATCACCAGGTCCACGTCGCCGATGTCGATGCCGAGCTCGAGCGAGGCCGTGGCCACGAGCGCGCGCAGCTTCCCGGCCTTCAGCCGCTGCTCGGCGTCGAGCCGGCGCTCCTTCGAAAGGCTGCCGTGGTGGCTCGTCACGGCTTCGTCGCCGAGCAGGCGCGTCAGCTGCGCGGCGATGCGCTCGGCCATCTTGCGCGTGTTCGCGAAGACGAGGGTCGTGCGGTGCTCGCGCACGAGCTCGGCCATGCGGGTGTAAATCTCTTCCCACTGCTCGTGCGAGCACACGGCCGAGAGCGGCGACGGAGGAATCTCGACGCCGAGATCGAGCTCCCGGAACGTCCCTGCATCCACGAGCGCGCATTCCCGTCCCGCGCCCACGAGGAAGCGGCCCACTTCCTCCAGAGGCTTCTGCGTCGCCGACAACCCGATCCGCTGGACGTGCCGGCCCGTCAGCGCATCGAGTCGTTCCAGGGACAGGGCGAGGTGGCTGCCCCGCTTGTCCCGCACGACCGCGTGGATCTCGTCCACGATGACGGCTTCGACCGTGCGCAGCATCGCCCGTCCGCCCTCGCTCCCGAGGAGGATGTAGAGCGACTCCGGCGTCGTGACGAGGATGTGCGGCGACCGGCGGGTCATCGCGGCCCGCTCGGCCGCCGTCGTGTCGCCCGTGCGCACCAGCACGCGCACGTCCGGGACGGAGGGGTCGAGTGCGCGGATCTCCGCCAGGGGCGACTGGAGGTTCTTCTGAACGTCGTTCGAGAGGGCGCGCAATGGAGAGACGTAGAGCAGCCGCGTCTGGTCCGGCAGGGCGGCGCCCTCACGGATCAGCATGTCGAGGCCCGAAAGAAATGCGGCGAGGGTCTTGCCGGATCCCGTCGGCGCCGCGATGAGGGTGTCGTGGCCGGCCCGGATCCGGGCCCACCCCTCCACCTGCGCGGCGGTCGGCGCCCCGAGGCGAGTCGTGAACCACTCGCGGATTGCCGGATGGAAAGGACCGAGGGCGGACATAGGGAAATCCTAAACCCGCGCGGGGCCGATTTGATTTCCCGGGCTTCGCCCGCGCATCCCGGCGCGCAGGATCCCGCGTGATATTCTCGCAGCCGGCTCGACGGGGGCGCACTCGGACCCTCGAGCCCCTCTCCGATTCGGGGTAATTCCTTGCGATCTTCGCGCTCGAACGCACCGCGGCGTGTCCTGGCCCTCGCCGGCCTCGTCATCATTCTCCTCGCGCCGGCTCCCGCCGTCCCCGGCGTGGAGCCCGCAGCCGCCGGGACGTACCGCCTGCGCTTCCACCATCTCCACACCGGGGAGCGTCTGGACGTCGTGTACCGGAACGCGGTCGGCTACGATCCTGCCGCGCTGGCCCGGATCGATCGAATCCTGCGAGACTGGCGCAAGGACGACGTCCACGCGTACGACCCGCGACTCATGGATCTGCTTCGCGACCTGCTGGCTTCCCTGGGCCGGCCCGACGCCGAGATCCAGGTGATCTGCGGCTATCGCACGCCGGCCACCAACGAATCCTTGCGGCTGGGCGGGCACGGCGTCGCGCAGCAGAGCATGCACGTGAAGGCGATGGCGATCGACATCCGCGTGCCGGGCGTGCCGCTTGCGGAGCTTCGCGATGCCGCGCTGCGCCTGGGTCGCGGCGGAGTCGGCTACTACGCCGCTTCCGACTTCGTCCACGTCGACGTCGGACGCGTCCGGCGCTGGTAGGGCCCCGCGGAAGGAGCCGCTCAGTTCACGGGGTAGGGGTAGCCCTTGGCGAGTGCCTTCGCGAGGTCTGCGTCGTGGCCGTAGATGTCGTCGTAGAAGTGCACCTCGCCGTTCTCGTAGGCGAGCGCGGTCGCGTAGACGATGAAGACCGGCACCGGGCGTTCGAGCTTCACGGTCACGTTGTCCGGGCCCGTCTGCATCGCCTCCTGCGCGCGCTCGAGCGTCCAGCCGGGATTGTTGCGCAGCGCCCAGGCGGCGAGCTCGGCGGGCTTCTCGACGCGGATGCAACCGTGGCTGAAGTCCCTCCGGCTCTTCGCGAACAGCGCCTGCGACGGCGTGCTGTGCAGGTACACGTTGAACTCGTTCGGGAAGATCAGCTTGACGAGCCCCAGGGCGTTGGTCGGCCCGGGCTTCTGCCGCACGGCGAGCTTGCCGGCCTTCAGCTGCGCCAGGACATCGTCGGAGATCGGGCCGTCGGTGACGACCTTGCCGTCGGGGGTGGTGACCTCGTAGTTCTTGTTGGCGATGTAGTTGCGGTCGCGCGTGATGGCGCGCACGATCTCGCCCCGGAGGATGCTCGGCGGGACGTTCCAGTACGGCCGGAACACGACGTACGTCATGTCCCGCGAGAAGACCGGCGTTTGCGTCGGCGCCGCCTTGCCGACGACGACGCGCATCTCCAGGGCGACGTTGCCCTTCGCGTCGGCCGCGCGCAGCTTGAAGTCGGGGATGTTCACGACGATCGGAGGCGCCGAGAATTCCGCCGGCAGCCAGCGCCAGCGCTCGAGCGCGTATTGAAGTTGCCGGACGCGATCGGCGATCGGGACGTTCAACTGCTTGACGGTGCCAGGTCCGAGCTGACCGTCCGCGTCGAGGCCATGGCGGCCCTGAAAGCGTTTGACCCCTTCGACCAACGCGCCGCCGTAGACGTCGGCATTGGCGGCCGGAGGCGTATCGGCCGGGAGGTCGCCCAGCAGGACGAGACGCCGGCCAAGCGCCGCCGCGCCGGCGTACGGCTGACCCGGTTTGATGGCCTTCGCCGGGACGGGAAGCGGTTCCACAGCTGCCCCCCGCCCCAGCTCCATGTAGCGCACGAGCGCTGCGCGCGAGCGTCGATAACCGGGGAACGGAGGCTCGACGCCGTCCAGCACCGCAGAGACGTCCGCGGCCGCCATCAGCTGCTCGCGGAGCAAGCGCGGCAGGTCGTACTTCTTCCCCTGGACGCTCAGGCCGAAATGGAAGTGCTGCGGATTGATCCGCCCGATGTGCAGATCGGACACGAGGCGCATGGCGCAGACCGTGAGCGCCGCGTCGAAGCTTGCGAGATTGGCGTTCGGGCTCTTCAGAGCCTGGAGGCGGGCGTCCCACTTCGACGCGTCGTAGTCCTCGGGCTCGAGACCTCTCATCCCGGCGTCACGGAAGGCCTGGATCAGCGCGAGCGCCGACGCGGACGGCTGGCCTGCCTTGGTCCAGGCCGGCGCGTAGCCGGCCGGCGCGTAGAAGCCGTCCACGAGGGCCTTGTAGTCGGAGAAGTCCGGCCAGCGCAGGTCCGCGAGACGGCCGCTCGCGACGATCTGCTTCAGCGCGGCGGTCTGCGCCGGCGGGGCGGCCGCGTCCTGTGCCGGCGATCGGAAAGCCATGGCGAGGCCGACGGTCGCGAGCGCCGAAAGCTGCAGCAGCCGGAGTCCTCGAGCGGTGGTCAACGATTGAACTCTACAGCGAGGCGGCGGCACCCCTTGCCGAAATCTTCGCCTCAGCGCGCGCCGCGCCCTGAAGCGAGGGGCTCGGCTACACTGGTTGGCCGGAGGAGTGGCCAAGTGGTTTAGCCGACCACCGAAGGCAGACCCTCAGCAGTAGGCAACGCCGTCCGCAGGACGGCGTTGACGCGGAGGCTCGGCTACACTGGAATCCCGGAGGAGTGGCCGAGTGGTTTAAGGCGGTGGTCTTGAAAACCACTGTGCCGGAAACGGTACCGGGGGTTCGAATCCCTCCTCCTCCGCCAGCAATCTAGGGCCGTAGTCTCCGGGGGTTCGACCCGACCAGCGACCCGACCAGCGAAGGCAGACCCTCGGCAGTAGGGAACGCTGGCAACGGCCAGCGTTTACGCAGACCCGCGGCAGTAGGGAACGCCGCGCGAAGCACAGCGTTTATCCCTCCTCCTCCGCCAGCGCGCCAACGCCGTCCGGGGTTCGACCCGACCAGCGACCCGACCAGCGAAGGCAGACCCTCAACAGTAGGGAACGCTGGCAAGCCAGCGTTTACGCAGACCCTCAGCAGTAGGGAACGCCGCGCGAAGCACGGCGTTTATCCCTCCTCCTCCGCCAGCGCTCTGGCGCCGTCGTCCCCACCGGTTCGACCCGTCAGGACTTCAGCTTGTCCTTCAGGAACGCGACTGTCCGCGGCCAGGCTTCGCGCGTCGCCTTCATGTTGGCGCCGTCCCGCCCGGCCTGGTCGCGCAGGAAGCCGTGGCCGGCTCCGTCGTAGATGTGGACCTCGTAGCTCTTTCCGAGCTTCTTCATCTGCTCCTGCGCCGGCGGAATCGTCGCGTCCACCCTTTCGTCGTCGCCGCCATAGTGGCCGAGCACCGGCGCCTGAATTCTTTCGATCAGCGCGGCTTCCGGCGAAACGCCGTAGAAGACGACGGCGGCGGCGAGCGACGGCTGGATGCCGGCGTACGCGAAACTGTGGCCGCCGCCCCAGCAGAAGCCGACCGTCGCGATCCGGCCGTTGCCTGACGGGATCTTCAGGGCCCAGTCGCGCACCGCGTTCAGCCGCGCGTCGGCGTCCGCCGGCGAGAGCTTGCGCACCAGTGCGACGACGTCGTCGCGGCTCGCGACCGAGTCCGTGCCGCCGCCGTTGGGGCCGAGGCCGGAGACCATGTCGGGCGCGACGGCGATGAAGCCTTCCTTCGCGAGCTGGTCGGCGACGCTCCGCAGCCAGTCCGTCAGACCGAAGACTTCCTGGATGACGATGACGATCCCGGCCTTGTCCTTGCGCTCGGGATAGGAGATCCAGGTCTTGAGCGCGGGGCCGCCCGCGATCGGGACGTCGACGTACTCGCCGTGGCGGGGCGACGCATCCAGCGCGGCTTTTGCCTGCTCGGCCGAGGGTGGCAGGGATGGATCGCGAGGGGCCGGCGCGGGCGACGGCGTCGTCGGGAACGTCAGAAGCAGGACGGCGAGAATCGCGGACTGCAGCATGGAATCTCCTCCCGGGCGAAACGCCCGCGCTCTACTTGACGCCCTTCTCCGGGTTCCACGACCCCTGCTGTTTCCGGATGTAGAGGATCTGGCCCGTGTGGTACGCGTTGTGTGTGCTGACGTGGGCGATCGTCGAAGCCCAGGACGCGAGCGTCCTCTCGTCCGCCGCCGCGATCGCCTTTTCCCATTCCGACAGGATGTCGTCGAGCTGCTTGACCATGGACTCCCACGTGCCCTTGTCCGCGTTCAGGTCGAACGTCTCGTCGTTCTTGCCGCTGTATGCAGGCGGCTTCCTGCCCTGGAGTTGCGCGAGCTGCGTCTGGTTCCAGAAGATTAGGTGGCTCACCAGCTGCGCAATCGAGTGGTTCGCGTTGCCGTCTTTCCAGCGCGCCTGTTCCGCGGTCATCCCTGCGATCGCTTTGCTCGCCGGAACGAACCAGTCCTGGTCGTCGTGCGTCGTCTTGAACTGTTCGAGGAGAACGGACTTCAGGGTGGGCTGGGGATCGGGGTTGGCGAGAAGCGGGGCCGCGGAAAAGAGAAGACCCGCCACGAGCGCTCTCATGGCGGGAATTCAACCACAACCGCGACGGCGCTCAGTCGAGCGACACGGATTTGACCGCGATCTCGCTGCCCTTGAGATCGCCCTCGACGTCAACCCGCAGGTGGTCGGTCTTCTTGGTCGCCTTCAGCGCCGCCTCGACCTGCTTGTTGCCGGCCGCGTCGAACTTCAGGAAACCGCCGTCGGAGGTGACGATGCCGTATCCGCTCTTCTCGCACTGCATCGCACAGGTCTTTGAATGGGCGTCGGGATTGGCCTTCGCGTCCGGTTTGGCGGCGCACATCGCGTCCATCAGGGAAACGTTCTTCCAGGTCTCTGCGTGCAGCGCCATGGGAAGCGCGACAGCCGCGGCGATGAGGCACAGGATTTTCTTCATTCGATTCTCCTTCTCCGTTCGATCGTTGAATGCACTTCGCCTCAGCGCGAAGCGCTAGCGAGGACGTTGCTTCGAGCCGCCCGTGAGCTGGCGGACACGGCCGCCGACTCCCGAACTTCCGTCAACCGGGCGAGGGCGTACGCGCCGATCGCGATCTCGACGTCCCGGACCGCCAGGTCGAAAAACATGCCGGTCGTCACGAGGTTGATGGCGATCGCCACGAGCCAGACCATCGCGACGTAGGCGCCCAGCCGCGTCCAGCGCGTCAGGATCGCGAGGCCCACGATCATCTCGATGATCCCGACGGCCCGCATGAAGGTCCCCGCGCTGAAGGGCAGCAGCTTCACGACCGCCGGGCTCAGGTACATCTCCCAGTTCGCCAGTATGTTGAAGAACTTATCGAGGCCCGCCAGGAACGGCCCGAGGCCAAGGCCGATGCGAAGGGCCCACCACGCCGAATCGAGCTCCTTGCTCATTCGCTCCCCCTTTCACCCTTCTAGAGGGCCCAGGGCCTCAATCGTTGCAACTTTCGTGCAACCTTTCGGCGATCCGGAGCTCTAATGACCTGAACGAGGCGCCAGAGTGAGGCAACCCGTCAGCCAAACAGGAGAGCAGGATGTCCTCTCAGACGAGGAGGTCGTCCGAAGAGTCCGTGCGGGCCACGCCGAGCTCTTCGAGGTCCTCATGCGCCGATACAACCAGCGCGTCTACCGCCTGGCGCGCTCGGTCCTGCCGAACGACCACGAGGCCGAGGAGGTCGCCCAGGAAGCCTGGGTCCGGGCCTACGAGCACCTGGGCCAGTTCGCCGGCCGGGCGGCCTTTCCGACCTGGCTCAGCCGCATCGCGCTCCACGAAGCCTGGGCCCGCGCGCGCCGGGCGCGACGTCTCCAGCCGATGGCGCCGGACGGCGAGCGGGAGGGCGACGGCATGATGCCCCCATCGACCAGCCCGGATCCCGAGACGGAAGCGCTCGGGGGCGAAATGCGGTCGCTCCTCGAGGCTGCCGTCGGAGCGCTGCCGGAAAGCTATCGCACCGTCTTCATGCTGCGCCACATCGAGGAGCTCTCCACCGCCGAAACCGCGGAGCTGCTCGAGCTGACAGAGGAGGCGGTCAAGACGCGTCTGCACCGCGCGCGCGCCGCCCTGCAGAAAGCCCTGCTCGCGAAAGCGGGCGGCCAGCTGCCCCAGGCCTTCTCGTTCCTCGGGAGCCGCTGCGACCGGATGGTCGCGTCCGTGCTGCTGCGGATCGCGGGCGGTGCGGCCGAGCCGAACTAGGCGCTCAGCGCGGGCTCTTCCACGAAGCTTCGCCCTTTCTGCTCGGCGCCGAGCAACAGCAGGGTCGCCAGGATCAGGATCGTCGCCGTCTCGAAAAACGCGAGCGCCCAGCCGTAACCGATCCAGTCGCGCAGGGCGTACTCGATGGAATTGACGGGCGACGCGAAGAGGATGCCGAGCTGGTAGGCGAGGCCAGGCACGAGGCCACGCGTCGAGTCGGGCGAGAGCTCGTTCAGGTGGGCGGGGATGATGCCCCACGCTCCCTGGACGCCCATCTGCATGAAGAACGCCGCAGTCGCGAGGACCGCCAGCGAGCCTCCGAACGCCCAGAACGGGATGACGGCGAGCGAGAGGCCGAGGGCGGCGACCATGCTGTAGCGGCGACCGATGCGCTCGGACGCGTGGCCGAAGCCGATCGCGCCCATCACCGCGCCGACGTTGTAGAGGATCGCGACGAGGGCCACCGTCCCGCCCGGAATGCCGTGGGCGATCTTCAGGAAATCGGGATAGAGGTCCTGTGTGCCGTGGGAGAGAAACATCATCATCGTCATGAGGGCGACGAGGTAGACGAGGCGCGGCACGAACCGGCGCACGGTCCCGAAGATCGCGGCGACCGTGGGGGCGCGGTGCTGCTTCCACGCCTCCGACTCCGGCACGTGCCACCGGATGTAGAACGCGAGCAGCGCCGGCAACCCGCCCACCCAGAACATCGCGCGCCAGCCCCAGGCCGGCAGCACGAGCCGCGCGGCCACCGCGGCGAGCAGGTAGCCGATCGAGTAGCCGCTCTGCAGGATCCCGGACAGCATGCCGCGCCACCGGCGCGGCGCGCTCTCCATGGCGAGCGAGGCGCCGACGCCCCACTCCCCTCCCATGCCAATGCCGAAGAGGGCGCGCAGGACGAGGAAGGTCGCGTAGTTCGGCGCGAAGCCGCAGAGCACTTCGATGATCGAGAAGAAGATGAGGTTCGCCATGAGCGGAATCCGGCGGCCGTACCGGTCGGCGAGCAGTCCGAAGATGACCGCGCCCACCGGCCGCATGGCCAGCGTCGCGGTGATCGTCCAGATGATGTCCTTCTTCGTGACGCCGAACCGTTCGGCCAGCGTGTCGACGAGGAACACGACGACGAAGAAGTCGAAGGCATCCATCGTCCAGCCGAGGAAGCCCGCCGTCACCGCGTGGGCGCGGTCCCGGCGCGTGGGTTGCGCCATCGCTACGAGGTCGTCTCCCGGCGGCGGTACTCCTCGAGGTCCTTGCGGTCGGTCACGTCATGGCAGACGGCGAGCGCCGCGAGCACCCGGCCGAAGTCGTCGAAGAGCGGCACGAGCACGATGGCGCCGATCCCCTTGCCGCCGGCCTTCGTGACGAAGCGCGCCTCGCCGGTCCAGCGGCCCTCACGGCGCATCGTCGCGAGCAGGTCCATCGCGGTGGCCGTCGCGCCGGCCGGGCGCAGGATGTCGGGTGTCTTGCCGAGCATCTCCTTCTTCGAGTAACCGAACATCCGTTCGGCGCCCGGGTTCCAGTCCACGATGCGCGCCTCGAGGTCGAGCGTGATGACGGCATCGCTGATGTGGTCGAAGGCGCGCGCATGGCGGCGGATCGTGTCCTCCATCAGGCGGATGCGGGTCACGTCGTGGAAGCTCCAGACCCGCCCGACCGTGCGGCCCGCCACCTTCTGGGGCGAGGAGTAGCGCTCGAACATCCGGCCGTCCTTGAAGTCGAGCCAGTCGTAGCTCTTGGCCTCGGGTTGCGCGTAGAGGGCCTTCACCTTCTGGACGAAGCGCTCGGGGTCGCGCAGCTGGTCGAGCAC
>Ga0068863_100002068_pt1 | contig 19907 bp, 14 predicted proteins | sample KBSSwiS62_FD_66596 | JGI IMG/M metagenome (GOLD analysis project Ga0068863, IMG submission 66596) | Switchgrass rhizosphere microbial communities from Kellogg Biological Station, Michigan, USA - KBS Switchgrass S6-2 | ecosystem: Host-associated > Plants > Roots > Rhizosphere > Soil ...
GGCAACTTCAGCGATGTTGCGGACCTGACCGGTGAGGTTGGAAGCCATGAAGTTGACGTTGTCGGTGAGATCTTTCCAGGTGCCGCCGACGTCAGGAACTTGTGCCTGACCGCCGAGTTTGCCTTCGGTGCCGACTTCGCGGGCCACGCGGGTGACTTCCGCCGCGAAGGCGTTGAGCTGGTCGACCATGGTGTTGATAGTGTTCTTCAGTTCGAGGATTTCGCCCTTTACGTCAACGGTGATTTTGCGTGAAAGGTCGCCGCGCGCGACAGCGGTGGCGACTTCCGCGATGTTACGGACTTGGCCGGTAAGGTTGGAGGCCATGAAGTTGACGTTGTCGGTGAGGTCCTTCCAAGTTCCGGCGACACCGGGCACGCGAGCCTGACCGCCAAGCTTGCCTTCGGTGCCGACTTCGCGGGCGACGCGGGTGACTTCTCCGGCGAAGCCGTTGAGCTGGTCAACCATGGTGTTGATGGTGTCTTTGAGCTCGAGGATTTCGCCCTTCACGTCGACGGTAATTTTTCTGGAGAGGTCGCCTTTAGCGACCGCAGTGGTGACTTCCGCAATGTTGCGGACCTGCGCGGTGAGGTTGCCGGCCATGGAGTTGACGGAGTCGGTGAGATCTTTCCAAGTGCCGGCGACGCCGGGGACGTTAGCCTGACCACCGAGGCGGCCTTCGGAACCAACTTCGCGCGCGACGCGAGTGACTTCGCCAGCGAAGCGATTGAGCTGGTCCACCATGGTGTTCAGCGTTTCTTTGAGCTGCAGGATTTCGCCGCGGACGTCGACGGTAATTTTTCTGGAGAGGTCGCCGCTAGCAATAGCCGTGGCGACTTCGGCGATGTTGCGGACCTGACCGGTGAGATTGGAGGCCATGAAGTTGACGTTATCGGTTAGGTCCTTCCAGGTGCCGCCGACGCCGGGAACTTCGGCCTGACCACCGAGTTTGCCTTCAGTACCAACTTCGCGAGCCACGCGGGTGACTTCTCCGGCGAAGGCGTTGAGCTGGTCCACCATGGTGTTGATGGTGTTTTTGAGCTCGAGGATTTCGCCCTTTACGTCGACGGTGATTTTGCGGGAGAGGTCGCCGCGGGCAACGGCAGTGGTGACCTCGGCGATGTTGCGGACTTGCGCGGTGAGGTTGCCAGCCATGGCGTTGACGGAGTCGGTGAGATCTTTCCAGGTTCCGGCAACACCAGGGACGAGAGCCTGGCCACCGAGCTTGCCGTCAGTGCCAACTTCGCGGGCCACGCGGGTGACTTCGGAGGCGAAAGAGCGCAGCTGGTCCACCATCGAGTTGATGGCTTCCTTGAGCTGCAGGATTTCGCCGCGGACGTCGGCGGTAATTTTGCGAGAGAGGTCGCCGCTGGCGACGGCGGTGGTGACTTCAGCAATGTTTCTGACCTGACCGGTCAAGTTGCCGGCCATGGCGTTTACGGAGTCGGTGAGGTCTTTCCAGGTGCCGGCCACGCCGGGAACTTGCGCCTGGCCGCCGAGCTTGCCTTCGGTGCCGACTTCGCGAGCTACGCGCGTGACTTCCGAAGTAAAAACGCTGAGCTGCTGAATCATGGTGTTGACGATGTTTGCGAGGCGAAGGAATTCGCCTTGCAGCGGACGGCCGTCAACGTCGAGTCGGACGGTTTCGGCCAGGTTGCCCTGGGCGACGGCGGCGATGGCGCGAGTCACTTCGGTGGTTGGGCGGAGAAGATCGTCAACCAGAGTGTTGACCGAAACTTCCATTTCGCCCCAGGCGCCGCGCGGGTCGTAGAAGCGGGTGCGCTCCTTGATCTTTCCTTCTTTGCCGACGACGTGTCCGACGCGCTTAAGCTCGCGGGCCATACGCTCGTTGGCGACAATGATTTCGTTGAAGCAATCGGCAATCTTTCCGCCAACACCGGTCCAGGTACCCGGCAGGCGGACGGAGAAATCACCGTCGCGCATGGTTTGCAGACCGACGAGGATGGCACCGAGGTCGGCTTCCGACAGATTGTCGCCACGGTGCCCGTTGGCCGGCTGGTTGCCCAATACTTTAGTGTCGACCTTGGTTTCGGTGACCTGACTTTCCGCTTTGCGTGATTCGGAGCGTTTCATGGATGGTCTCCCCCGAGAGGGTTGCACACAAAGAGCGCCGCATTCGCTGATTTCGATGCCCGCAGCTGAGGCAAACCAAAATTATGAATGAGAATTCTTCTTAGTGCGAACAAGCATTGCGTGATGGTTACCGCGGCTCGGCGCGGAATTCCAGGACTTGCGAGAGGCTCCGCGTTAGCAGCCGGAATGCTGGGCATAAACACTTCCCACGCTCTGTTCGAGTGGCTTCGCAGAGGCGGCGAAGACCGAAATAAAAGAGTCAGGCCGCGCCGTTGGATCGCAGCATTTCATTTGGCGCCGCCAATCCAAGGTCGCTGACGATTGTCTGAACCCGAGCAGGATCGAGGCGGGGACTGACGTAGACGCCACCGTTGGTAACGTTTTCGAGAGCGCGCATCAGTTCGGCTTCAGTATCGGACTTCAGAAGATAGCCGCGAGCGCCGGCATGAAAGGCGCTGCGCACCCATTCGATGGAATCATGCAAGGTGAGGAGGAGGATTTTGGCTTCGGGATTTTGCTGGCAAATGATTCTGGTGGCTTCCAGGCCGCCCATGCCCGGCATAGAAATGTCCATGAGAATGATGTCAGGCTTCAGAACGAGAGCCAGGCGCACCGCATCCTCTCCGGAACCGCATTCGCCTGCAATTTCCCAACCCGGCCAGGCGCGGACAATACTCTGTATCCCTCGGCGAAGTACTGCGTGATCGTCTACCACCAAAACACGAGTCATAAGATGGGTCTCACTCCATCGCACGCGTGCATGCGGAGCGTCATACCTCAATGATCTGGTTCTTTACGGCGTAGCGAACCAGTTCGCTAACGGAGTGCAATTCGAGCCTGCGCATGATGTTGGCGCGATGAGTTTCCGCGGTTTTGACGCTGATATTCAGGGCGACGGCCACTTCCTTGCTCGTTTTGCCTTCGGCCAAAAGTTGGACGATTTCGCGCTGGCGTCCCGTCAAGCGACCGCGAGCGTCGCCGTTTGGCGCTCGCGGCCTGTCGCCACGGAGGCCGTCCATCATCATTTCTGAAACTTTCGCAGTGAAAAAAGGGCGATGCAGACTGACGGCTTCGACGGCGCTCACCAGATCGCGATTACAATCGGATTTGAGAACGTAGCCGCGAATTCCCGAGCTGATGATTTCGTAGGCTAATTGATCGGAGAGGTGGAGCGTGAGGATTACAATCTCGGTTTTCGGCAAAGCCTTGCGAATCTGGCGCGCCGCTTCGAGCCCGTTGAGTTCAGGCATGGCGATGTCCATGACGACAACATCGGGTTTGGTTTGCAAGGCAATAGCGGTAGCTTGGCGACCAGTGGTTGCTTCGCCGCAAACTTCCCAGCCTTTGCGTTCGAGAAGGAGCTGACGCAGGCCAGCGCGAACCACGTCGTGGTCATCCGCAATGAGTATCCGCACGGGCGTCTCCGAAGGGGTCTTTGAGTTTGCTACTTTGTGCCCGTCGTGACAGCAATGATATAGGGTGAAGTCTGTATTTTTGCAAAAGTGTCTTAAGAGCCAGATGCCGCCATTCTGCTGGCGGCGTTTTGAGCGCTATTTTCCGTGGGATGCACAGAAAGTAGGCGCTTTTGGCCTTCGATCAATGGAATTACCACGACGATGGCCGTGCCGGAGGGTTCCGCAGGCTCGATTCGTAAAACGCCGCCGAGTTCGCGAACCCGTTCGCGCATTCCGCCCAGGCCAATGCCCATGCCCGAGCCGCGATCGCGGAAGGAGCGGATTCGATCGAGAGGAATGCCCTTGCCGAAGTCGCGCACGCGGAGAGAGACGGTATATGTGTCGCAAGCAATTTCGATGTGCACCTTTTTGCTCTGCGCGTGGCGATGCACGTTGGTCAGGCTCTCCTGGAGAATGCGAAACAGAGTGGTTTCGATTTCTTTCACGAGGCGGGGGATGGCGTCCGGCACTTTCATCTCCACTTCAATTTCGCTGCGCGCGGCGAAACCTTCGACGTACCAGCGGACCGCGGAGAGCAAGCCGTTTTCGTCGAGCAGAGGCGGATGTAGGAGATAGGAGACTGTGCGAGTTTCGGAGATGCACTGGTCGACCATCTGAGAACACTGATCAAGGAGCTGGCGCGTCGAGCCGGCTATATCCTTGCGCTCGCCCCGATCGATGGTGATCTTCAGCATGGCGAGATACTGGCCCACGCTGTCATGCAGCTCGCGCGCGATTTTTCTGCGCTCCTCGTCCTGCAGTTGCAGAATACGTCCGCTCAGGCGGCGTGCAGTTTCTTCGGCCTGGCGCTGCTGCGTGAGGTCGGCGTTAATTTCGAGCCAGCCCTTGAATTCGCCGCGTTCGCCGCGTTTGTGAATCCACCGGCTGTACACGAGGACGCGCATGCCATAGCGATTGGTGTGGACCAGTTCACCGTCCCAACCGCCGTGTTCTTCAAGGGTGGCGAGAAGGTCCGCGAAAGGAACTGGATACTCGGTCTGAAGCAAATCGGAGACGTCCTTGCCGACGGCTTCCTCGGAATTCCAGCCGTAGAGGCGCTCGGCGGCGCGGTTCCAGTAGGTAATACGATGGGCGGTGTCGCAGATCAACGCAGCGTCGCTGACCAGATCGAGCAACTCAGCCTGCGAAGCGACCGCGGTAAGACGGTCTTCCAAAGCTTTGCGTTCTTCCTGGGCGAGTGTTTTGGCTTCCGCGATGGCGCCTGATCCATTCTCCGGGGCGTACTTTTGGGCGCTGATGTCTTGTAGAGATCCCAGGTCGCGGTAAGGCTTGCCGGTGTCGTCAAAATAGAAGCGCCCTTTGGCTTCGACCCAGCGGGTTTGTCCATCTGGCAGCAGGATGCGAAAGTCGAAGCGATAGTCGCGGCGGTCAGCGATGGCCGAGGCCCACTGTTGCCGCACGGCGAGCTGGTCCGGAGGTTGTACTCGGGCCAACAAAGCCTCCCACGAGGGAGTGCATTCATTGGCGGTGTAACCTAGCAACGAAAAAAGACCGGGCGACCAGAAGGCTTCATTGGTGTGCAGGTTAACGTCCCAGGTTCCCAGGAGCGGCGCAGCTGCTGTCGCTTTTTGGCGACCTTGGAAATCGCGTTTTCGCCACGCGAGTTCCAGATGCAGCTTGATACGCGAAAGTAGTTCGCGGGCATGAAACGGCTTGATGAGGTAGTCATCGGCACCGGCTTCCAGTCCTTCCAAACGGAAATCTTCGCCAGCTCGCGCGGACAGGACAATGAAGGGGACGCTGCTCAGTGCTTCGTTTTCGCGCAGGCGACGCAGCAAGGAGACTCCGTCCAAGCGAGGCATCATGACATCGCTCAGGATGAGGTCGGGGCGGATGGTCTCGAGACGTTCGAGCGCCATGAGTCCGTCGGAGGCGGTATCCACCGAATAGCCCTCTGCGGCCAGCAGGCGTGTCAGGTATTGCCGCATGTCGTGGTTGTCTTCCACGAGCAAGACGAGCGGGCGAACGCCGGAGTGTGTAGATTTTCTGCTCGCAGCGATGGCGCCGGTCTGGTTAGTGGGCAAAGAGGGAGCGTCCGGAAACCATGCCATAGCCTCTTCAACAAAAGGCTCGCGAGTGCTTCCGGGCATCACAGCCTGCGGGCTGTTTGCGATGCGATCCGGCGGCAAGTGCGCCGAGCCAGAGGGAATGAAAACGATAAACTGTGTACCTTGGCCAACCGCGCTCTGCGCCCGAATCGTGCCGCCGTGAAGTTTCACCAATTCTTGTACAAGAGCCAGGCCGATGCCGGTGCCTTCATTGGTGCGGCCCTGCGTTCTTTCGATGCGGTGAAAACGCTCGAACAAGCGAGGCATTTCGTCTTCGGGTATTCCGACCCCGGTGTCCGAAACGCGAAGCTCCGCACCGCCCTCGATTTCGTGCAAGGCGACGGCAATGCTGCCGGTATGTGTGAACTTGAGGGCATTGGACAATAAATTGAGGACAATCTTTTCCCACATTTGTTTGTCGACGTATACTGCAGCGCGAGGCTCGTCGCACTGCACGTCAAATTGCAGACCGGCTTTTTCGATGGCCGAGTGGAAGACGCTGGCAATGTCGGCGGTGGCATCGCCGAGGGCGACACGTTCGTAAGTAGCCTGAATGCGGCCCGCCTCAATGCGGGAAAATTCGAGCAGTGTGTTAACCAACTTCAGAAGGCGCGTGCCGTTTCTGTGGATCAGTTCGATCTCGCCAAGGCTGACACTGGTGGGATCCGTTCCTCGCGAGCGTAACTCTTCGAGCGGTCCTAGAATTAAAGTGAGTGGCGTGCGCAATTCATGGCTGATGTTGCTGAAGAAAGTAGTTTTGGCGCGATCCAACGCGGCGAGGGATTCGGCGCGCCGCCGCTCTTCGTCAACGGCTCGCGCATCGGCCACGCTTTTTGCGATTTGGCTGGCCACGAGGTTTAGAAATCCTCGGTAGTCCTCGTCGAGTTTTTTATGGGGATTTACGCCGGCGATCAGAACGCCCATGCCTGATTCCTGACCGGCTTGTGCGATAGGAAGGAGAATCAGGTCCGACGAACTTCCGCCCCAGAAACCGCCGGGTAGAGTGACCCCCATGCTTCGCAGATCAGCAAACTGCACGGGGCCAGTTTGTTGCAGCGCTCGACGAATCAAGTCGGCGATTCGGCTGTCGCTTTTCAGGTTCACCAGGTCCAGCAGGAAGGAATTTCCAGAAGAGATTCCCGCATGGGCTACGGCTTCCGCTGAGGTCAGCTCGCGATCCAACCGATATAGGACCGCGAAGGGAACGTCGTAAGGATTGCCGCTCAAAGCCTTGGCAGCGAATTCCCAGGCTTCCATCTCGGTTTTCGCGTCGACGCTTCGTGAAGCCAGGTCACGGAGCGTAAGCAGGCGGCGCTGGCTGATCACTTCGTCGGTGGTTTCGGCGACCGGAGTGATGACTCCGACGATTCGCCCTGCTTCATCGCGAATTGGCGTGTAGGAGAAGGTGTGATAGGTCTCTTCGGGGTAGCCGTTGCGTTCGAGAAGCAAAAGAAGATCGGCGGACCAGGTAGCTTCGCCGGTAGTCAAGACGTGTTCCAGCATCGGTCCAATGACATCCCAGATTTCGGGATAAACTTCCCGGCCCGGCTTTCCCAACGCGTCGGGATGCTTCCTGCCGAGTGTTCTCCGATAGGAGTCGTTGTAAAGCATCACCAGTTCGGGGCCCCACCAAACAATCAGGTCGAAGCGGGAACTTATACAGATTCCAATACTGACCTGTAGACTGCGCGGCCACTGGTCGAGTGGGCCCAAGAGAGTGTTGCACCAGTCTTTGGAGCGCATGAGCGCTCCCATTTCGCCACCGCCAGCGAGCCAGCGTGGTTGGTTTTTGTCGACCCGGGCAGGGGGGACGCCGATGGGCGTCAACGGGAGCGAAACTTTTTCAATGGTGGAAAGGAGGTCCCTGGAAAGGTCGGATTTAGCGACGTATGCCGAAGCGCCTGCCTCCATGGCCATTCGACGTGTCACATCCGGTTCATTCTGGCTGATGATGATGACTTTGGTGTTTGCGTGCTGCGAGCGAATGGCCTTCGCTGCTTCTGTTCCCGTCATCACGGGCATGGTGACGTCCATCAGGACCAGGTCCGGATGCAGACTTTGGACCTTATCTATGGCTGCCTGACCATCAGCTGCTTCACCACAAACTTCCCACTCCGGACGGGAAGAAAGTAAGGAGCGCAGGCCGCGGCGAATGACTTCGTGGTCGTCAACGATCAAAATTCGCAGCGATGCCATAGGGATGGTCCTGGCTAGTGGAAAAGAATATACGAGTAAAAAGTCAGTTAAACATTCCAGGGCAGAGCAGTCCATACGAGTTTGACTGTATGTGCCGCCCGGTACTACGCCAAGGACCCGATGGGCGACTGCGCGAGTTTCGCATTAGGCTGCTAAGTGGAAGTTTCGAAATGAGGGCAGCCAATGGCACAGGAAGTTTCCCTTTTACATTTGAACGACTCAATCGAGCCGCTCTGCCCGCGCGACAGCCGGGTCATGCGCTATGACGCCAAAGGATTTGAACTGCCTGCGGAGAGCAAGGCAAAAGCGATGCCCTGTTATCGTTGCGGCCATCAAGGTTGCACTGTGTGTTACACAGTGGCGGACGGATACTTCACGATCATTGAAACGCCGGATGTCCCGCAACCTGTCGAGGAACCGGGCGTGAATCTGCTGCAGTGCCCTCGCCACGGCGGCTGGTTGTACCGCGCCATAGCAGATAACCAAGAGGAGAGGCTGGTCTGGCGATGTGCTATGGGGGGATGCGATTATAAGCGAGCAGATTGCGGCCCCGCGTGGCCCACCCTTTAGCTGAAGGGCAGAAAACCGGATCTGCATGGTGTTTTATTTTTTTCGCCGCTGCGGTAATCCGCAGTCAGTACGAATGTTCCACCCCACCAATTCGGTGATTCGCCTGATTTCTAATTTGCGCGCGGAGGTTTACCATCATAGAGGCTTAAGTACCAGGAAAGACCAATGAGAATTGCCCAAATTGCCCCGTTATATGAAAGTGTGCCGCCGCAGTTTTATGGAGGCACTGAACGTGTGGTCTCGTATTTGACTGAGGAGCTAGTAGCACAAGGCCATGAGGTTACGTTGTTCGCCAGCGGCGATTCGCAAACTTCTGCGCGATTGATTTCGCCTCGTCGCCGCGCACTCAGATTGGACGGCAGCTGCGTGGATCAGCTCGCTTGTCACTATCTGATGCTGGAAAACGTCGTCGAACGGGCACACGAATTCGACATCCTGCATTTTCACGTGGACTACTTGCATTTCCCGTTCTCAAAACGGTGTGCGGTACCGCATGTCACGACACTGCACGGCCGTTTGAACATTCCGGAACTCGCGCCGTTGCATCTCGCGTACCCGGAAGTTCCGCTGGTTTCCATCTCCATGAGCCAGCGGAAACCGCTGCCTTGCGTGAACTGGGTTGGCAACGTCTATCACGGACTGCCTGCGTCGCCGCTTGCGCCAGGCTCGGGCAAGAAGAAATATCTCGCCTTCATCGGCCGCATTGCTCGCGAAAAGCGCGTCGACCGCGCCATTGAGATAGCTTTGCGGTCGGGAATGCCGCTGAAGATTGCGGCTAAGGTAGATCCATCGGACCGCGAGTACTACGAAAAGGAAATCAAACCTCTTTTGAAGCATCCATCCATCGACTATATCGGCGAAATCGGGGAAAACCAGAAACCCGATTTCCTTGGTGACGCTTATGCGCAAGTGTTTCCGATTGATTGGCCAGAGCCTTTCGGCCTTTGCATGATCGAAGCCATGTCTTGCAGTACCCCGACCATTGCATTTGACTGCGGTTCGGTAAGCGAAGTTTTGCGGGATGGCGTGAGCGGCTTCATTGTGAACAGCGTGGAAGAAGCCGTCGCAGCTGTGCCGAAAGTGGCATCGCTGAGCCGGACGGCCTGCCGGCGCGAATTTGAAAAGCGTTTTTTGGCTTCCCGCATGGCGGAAGACTACGTTAGGCTCTACGAGTCGATTGCAAACCCCGAGAGTTTGACGATTCCGGCGCCCCAGCTGGATTCCTCGCTGACCTTGTAGGGAAGGTTTTATTTTGGCTGACATCGTTCGGCTGGAAAACGAGTACTACGTCCGGGCGTCCTCCGCCTTAGCGGACGACCGCACCCGCGTGCTCAAATACGGCGACACTTTCGCCGTATTCAACCGCTTCGGCGATATCGAACTGGTCGGACCTTCCAAGTTCGGTCTGTTCCATGCCGAATGCCGCCACCTTTCGCAATTTACGGTGCTTGTCAATGGGCGCCAGCCGCTGCTGCTTAGTTCAAACATCCGCGAAGACAATGCATTCCTCTCGGTTGATCTGACCAACGTAGATAGCGATGCGAACGGATTTGAGGCGTTGTCGCGGGGGACTTTGCACATCTTCCGGCTGCAATTTCTCCGCCGGGCCGGCTGCTACATCCACGTTCGCCTACTAAATTATGGCTCCGATCCTGCCGACATTTCCGTCCGCGTGAACTTTGCCGCCGATTTTGCAGATATTTTTGAAGTGCGCGGCACCACTCGCGAACGCACCGGCCAGCGCTTGCCCGACGAACTCACTGACGACCGAGTGATCCTCGGTTACCGAGGACTAGATGACGTGGTCCGACGAACCCGCTTTGAATTCTCGCCTAAGCCCGCCTCACTTAACGCGCAAGAAGCTCGTTTTCACTTCACCTTACAACCGAACGTGGAGTATTCGCTATTCGGCCTGGTAGCCTGCGAGCGCGACACGGAGCGGCCCGAACCTCTTTCGTTTCCCACAGCGTTCACCGGTTTGAGCGCCCCTGCTGAATGCGCGCAGCTCGAAGATTGCCGGATTACAACTTCGAGCGAAAGCTTCAACTCCTGGCTCACGCGTTCCGCGGCCGATCTTCGCACGTTGGTGGATGGCAATCCGGAAGGGCCATATCCGTACGCGGGCGTGCCCTGGTTCAGCACGGTATTTGGACGCGACGGAATCATCACCGCGCTCGAATGTTTGTGGATGGCGCCTTCTTTCGCGCAAGGCGTATTGAGCTATCTCGCACAAACGCAAGCTACCGCGGAAATTGGCGAGCAGGACGCCGAACCCGGAAAAATACTGCACGAAATGCGTCGCGGCGAAATGGCCGCTACCAAGGAAGTTCCGTTCGCGCAGTATTACGGCAGCGTTGATTCGACTCCACTCTTTGTGATGCTCGCGGGCGCCTATCTGGACCGCACGAACGATCTTTCCTTCGTGTCCAAGATCTGGCGCAACATAAAAGCAGCTCTGCAGTGGATGGACGATTACGGCGACCGTGATGGCGACGGCTTTATCGAATACGAAAAGCGTTCGACGCGAGGACTGGTTCAACAGGGATGGAAGGATTCGCACGATTCGGTGTTTTACGAGGACGGCAAAATGGCCGACCCGCCGATCGCTTTGTGCGAGGTGCAAGGCTATGCCTACGCGGCAAAGTGTGCGGCCGCGCGCCTTGCGCGAGCGTTGGGCGAGCCGGAGTTGGCGGAGAAACTGGAAAGGGAAACGCAATCTCTACGCATCAAATTTGAGCAAGGTTTCTGGAACGAGCAGCTGGGCACATACGCATTGGCGCTCGACGGCCGCAAAAAACAATGCGCCGTCCGCACTTCCAACGCTGGCCATGCTTTGTATTGCGGTATCGCCGGCGAAGAGCATGCGAAATCGGTGGCGGCGGAATTCATGCGGCCGGAGATGTTTTCCGGGTGGGGAGTTCGCACGGTGAGCGCTTCCGAACGCCGCTACAACCCCATGTCCTATCATAATGGTTCCATCTGGCCACACGACAACGCCATAATCGCGGCGGGCTTTGCGCGCTATGGTTTGCAAAATCTCGCGGCCGAACTTCTAAATGCTTTGTACGAAGCCAGCCGCCACATCGAACTTCAGCGAATGCCGGAACTGTTTTGCGGCTTCCACAAAAGAAACGACGGAAGCGGGCCAACTCTGTATCCTGTCGCGTGCGCTCCGCAAGCCTGGGCCGCCGGATCGGTTTTTCTGATGCTCGGCGCCTGCCTGGGCATAACTGTTGCGACCGATAAGCCACAGATTCGTCTGTCCCGCCCAAGCCTGCCGGCTGCGCTCAACGAACTTCGTATTGATAATCTCCGGGCGGGGGACGCAAGCGTGAACCTGGTCTTTCGACGCCGCGGAACCCGGATCGACAGCGAGGTCGCCGGCCGCCGCGGCGATATTGAAGTCCGCGAGTCGATTTAGCTCCAGCTTCTTTTCAGGCTCATTTTCCGGGTTGCATTCTTTTTTTCAACAGCGATTTCGCTTTTTCGAGTTCGGCGCGCCGAGACCTGCGATTCGCATCATCTTGTATCTTTCCGCTTTTTCGAGCCTCCCGGTCTGAAGTTCGGAAAAATTTTCATAGTTTTTTCAGGCTTCTCTCCCTTACTGCGCATCGGTTTGGGAAATAGAGCATCGGCGGTATGGCTCGGGTGCCCGCCATTCTTTAGATAGAGGACGAGGCCCCGCGCCGGGCCACACAACGATTTACCGACTGTCGGAGGGAAGTACCATGCCAGAAAACAGCCTTCAGGAACTTTATGTCGAGCAACTCAGAGACCTGTACGACGCCGAGAACCAACTTGTAAAGGCTCTGCCTAAAATGGCCAAAGCTGCTCAGGCCGACGCGTTACGGAAAGGCTTTGAGCAACACCTTGAGCAAACCAAGGGCCACGTCGACCGGCTAGAGCAAATTTTCAGCGCCATGGGCGAAAGTCCCAAAGGGCGTAAATGCGCCGGTATGAAGGGTTTGGTCGAAGAGGGCGAGCAGGTCATCAAGGAGCAGTCCGATGGTGCCGCGCTCGACTCCGGCTTGATCGCCTCAGCGCAACGCGTCGAGCACTACGAAATCGCGGGCTACGGCACCGTTCGCACATTTGCTGAGTTGTTGGGTGACGTGGAGGCCGTTAACTTCTTGCAGCAGACTCTCGATGAGGAAAAAGAAACCGACGAAAAGCTGACCGCACTGGCCAAGCAAATCAACGCGCAAGCGATGAACGGCAGCAATTCGGGAATGGAAGAGGAGGACGCGGAAAGTATGCGGCGTGGAAAGCGCAGCGCCAAAGCGAAATCCGCGCGGGCGTGATTCGGAGTCAGCAAAGTTCCCGCGATACCCAACCGGAGCGCTCGCCTGAGCGGTCCGGAAACCTAAAAGGTACCCAGCATGGGAAGGAGTGTCATGCCTGCATCGGTATGGAAGGGTTCCATCGTTCTTAGTTTCGTTTCGATTCCGGTGAAACTGTTCGCTGCAGCACGCAGCGAGCGTACTTACCTTCATCAATTGCATGCCGTGTGCCACACGCGGCTACGGCAGCCGCTGTTTTGCCCCACTTGTGAACGTTCCGTCAAACGCGACGAGGTCATCAAAGGCTACGAAGTGGACGAGGGGCAATACATTTTGGTGGAAGGTGAGGAAATCAAGAAGCTGGCTGCAAAATCCTCTCGCATGCTGGAAGTGTTGGCGTTTACCAAGCTCAACCAGATCGACCCGATTTTCTTCGACGCTTCCTATTTCTGTGTTCCTGACGAGACCGGCAAAAAACCTTACCAGTTGCTGGTAAAAGCGCTGGAAGACACGCAGTCCATCGGCCTGGGCCGCTTGACCATGCATCAGCGCGACTACACCGTTTTCCTTCGCGCCTATCAGCACGGACTGCTGCTGCACACCATGTACTTTGCCAACGAAATTCGCCGCGTTCCGGAATTTGGCGCTCTGGAGGCCGTTAATCTGAAGCAGCCGGAAATCAAGCTGACCGAACAGCTGATTGCCACCATGATGCAGCCTTTCAAGCCCGCGCAATATCATGATGAATTTCAGGGTCGTTTGCGCAAGCTTGTCGAAGCGAAGCGCCGCGGCCAGACGGTGGAGGTCGAGGAGGCCGCGAGGCGCGCTACCGTGATCGATATGATGGAAGCCTTGAAGAAAAGTCTGGCTTCGCGGTCCAAGTCAGAAGCGGAAATGAAAAAGCTGACCGCAAAGCACCACAAAGTCGCGGTCAAAGTTAAGAAGGCCAGCTAAGTTCATGCGGAGGGCCACCGGATGAGCACTCTTAAGAGGCTAAAGAGACGTCGCAGAAAACCGGGCAAACCATCTGCACGAGCACCGCGGAAAAGTTTGAACACAAACGGCAATCTGCCTCCAAAACCTTCGCAAGTTTCCCGACGAAACCTACGGCGACATGGAGCTACCGTTTGCACGGCGATGACAAATCATGCAGAACGCCCCCGACAGCGACCGCTCCTATCACACTTTGAACAGGAAGCCGACAATACCACGATGCGCATCGAGGCGGTCAAAGGTGGGCCGCATCGCCGAAAAGCGAACTCTTTGTCTATGATCCCTGGACGATCCCTGGACCCAAACGACCGTCTACGCATCGACGCCCGCGAACATTTCCTATCCGCCCAACGCCATAGCCGGACAGCAGGGCTAGTACTTTCCGAGTTCGCCGCGTCAGGCGGTTTAGCGCTTCTTTCTTCAATCTAGTGACCTTGCTCCCTAAAAATACAGGATTGACTGGCTTGTACACGGGTTGCTTGCGGCCTAAGTTTGTCTCACGTTGGAGCCAGTGTAGAGGCGGAAAGAAGGGGGACCATGGCCAATTTGCTTCAAATCTTAAGCACCCTGCTGGAGTTTTTTGCCTTCGTCCTGCTAGCCACCGCGGCCGCTTGTGTTCCAGTAGTGCTCGTGCTTTGGTCTTCGGAATTAGCCGATCACATCAGGTTAAGCCGTCGCTCCCGGCGGCGCTCGGTAGTGCCGTTGACGAAAATCGCCTGAAAACTAGCCACGCGGCGACGCGGTATCGCAAACCGCGCTCCACCTCAACCTGCTTTTCTCATAGCTGGTCGTACGACAGTTTCCGGTTGCCCGGCTTTCCTGCGAAGAGAGCGACGTGGATTGCGCGCCAGCACGTTCGACAAGTGCGCCAGTGCCGGGTTTGAGTCCGCAACCAGTTTCAATGTCGCGGTCAGCGGCACCGCGAGAAGAATCCCCGGAATTCCCCATAACCATCCCCAGAAAAGCAGGCCGACGGTCGCAGCGACGGGTCCGACATCCAGTCGGGAGCCCACAAATCGCGGCAGGAGCAAGTTTGCCGCAACCAAGTGCAAAACGCTGACCGCGACGATCACCACCAGGAATTGCGCCGTGCTGTGGAATTGGACCAGACCCGCAACCACAGGAACGGCCACCGCCAAGACCAGTCCGACGAACGGAATCAGGTTCAACAAGCCGCTTACGATTCCCAGCGCCGCTGCGGGTGTTAGTCCTACCTTCCAGAAAACGATGATGCTCGCGACCGAGAGGAGTCCCCCGATAAAGATATTTCCAATGGCATATCCAATGACCAGATCTTTGACCTTGAGCAGCAGAGCATCCACGTCCAGCCTGTTTCCGGCAAGCGCCTTGAACGCGGTATACAGCTTTTCCCGCGCGTTCAGCATGAAAAAAACCAGGAAAGGGACGACTCCCGCGATGATGAGCGCACCTCCAATCGAGCCGACTCCCCGAGCCAGGTAGGTCGCCCATGACGTGGTCTCCCGCACGGGGACCTCGGTCCTTCCCTTGATCGTGGTTTCGTGAATCAGTTCGCCCGCGGAATCCCGTACATGCTGCACGCGGTCGTTAATGGGTGCAATCAAATCGCGAAGACGGCCCGCATAGACTTCAAAATTGTCGGAAAATGCGGATAGTTTTAAGTACGAACCGTAAACCAAAATGCTCAGCACAGCCGCGCCGGCGAGCACGATCAAGGCCGCGGCGAGGTAGCGGGGAATCCGCAGGCGTTCCAAAAATTGCACAGCGGGGTCGGCCAGAATGGCCATGAACGCAGCCAGCACCACCGCAATGCAAATGGAACTGGCAAAGAAGCAGAATGCGATGGCTAGCAGAATGCCGATCAGTACCAGCATTCGTACCGCCTGTTTCAGGTAAGCGTCCGTCAGTGTTACCTGTGGTGCGGTCTGGCTCGCCATGGGTCCTTTTTCTGTATTGCGCTCAGCACGCTACGTTTAACGAAGCGCGGTATCGCGGATCGCTCATACTTTCTAGCTGGAAGCATTTACTGAGCATCTGAGGCGGGCTGTCCGCGCAGTCCGCGTAGTTGTGTGGAGTAAGGCTAACCGTGCCGCGTGCGCTCCTCTATACCCAAGACTGCTAGCGCAGCTGAGGATGAGTCTGTACGCTACTGCCGAGCGGCGCGGCCGGTGGTGGTGTGCGTAGCGGAGCCTGCAGCGGCGACCCGGCTGGAACACTTTCCTTTTTCGATTCAGCTCGCGCGACTTTGCCGGAGTCAACAGTTTCCCCGGTTCGCGAAATGGTCTGAAAATAAAGCTCGTTCGAGGTAATTTCAACCAGCATGAACGCGCAGTCAGTATCGAACGACTTCGCACTGAATTCGGCGCCGCGGATATTTCCTCGCCTCAGTTGTCCGGAAGAGCCTTCCGTGAAGTACGCAATCCCTTTTTGCGGAGTCATCCGTTCGTACACGTGGTCGTGTCCTGAAAAAACTACCTGTACGCCGTATTGCTGAAAAAGGGGCTCCAGAATTCCGCGAAGTTCCAGAGAAGACCCGTGCGCCGCCGCCGACGAATAAAGCGGGTGGTGAAAGAACGCAATCCTCCATTCGTCAGCCGAGCCCTGCAGCTGATTTGTAAGCCAGGTCAACTGATCCGGATCCATATAATTGCTGTCCAGCGCGAAAAACCGCACATTGCCTTTTTTGAACGAGTAATAGCGGCGCCCGTCCATGTTGAACAGCTTGTACGACTGTTCCTCTGGAACATCGTGATTACCCAGGCTGGCATAGAACGTGACTTTGTTGTCCAAAAGGGGCTTATAGGGCAGCTCAAATTTCCTCTGAAAGTCTTGCGGCGTCTTGCTGCCGTAAATGTTGTCGCCCATCATTAGCACGAAGTCGAAAGGGAACTGCTCATGAGACAAACGGAGTCGCTCTGCCGTCTCATACTGGGCCCGCTCGCCAGTGCCCGAATCTCCGATGATGGCAAACCGCACTGACCCCTTTGCCTGCGGCAGCGTCACTTGCTGCGCGCCAGCGGGGACGACAACAATTACGCCAAGGAGAACGCGAATCAGGATTCGCAGCATGGCCTCAGGCATGTGGTGGCGCGTTTGGGAATGCGCCCGGGAAAATATCAATTACAAGATGGGATTCAGTGTCCTCGAGGACCAGATCGTTGCCCACAATTCGGTATTCGATTTTCTTCGGCAATTTGGGGAAATGCTGAAGCAATGTCGGTGGCACCGTAGTCGTCGGTATCTTCTCCGGATACGGCTTGTTGATGTACAAATCCAACTTCACCGGCTCGCCCTGCACAAGCGTGCGGTCAATCTTTTTCGCGCGTTTGCCGGAGTACGCTCGATCAATCGCCCGCCGGAATGCCACTTGAGAATCCGTTGTGAAAACATTTCCTTGCTTGGCATCCTTGCGGGCGTCCTGAATTTTCTCCGCCAGCATCGCCTGGTGCTTTTGAATCTGTTCCGCGGTGGCCCTCTTACCGGCGTCCGGGATTCCCCCGCGAACTGAGTTTCGCAGTTTGTCGTAGTCATTGACTTTTGCCAGAAATTCCCGAAAGCGCTCCTGCTTGCCATGCGGGCCTTTATCCTGCACCGCCTCAGCCGCGGTTTGACCGCACACCATCCTGCCCGCGCCGGCCATTACTAGTAAGCCGCACAACGCCAGCTGGACCCGCGCACCTAGGTTCATGCGCTTTCCACCCGGGCCGCCGTTTCTTGCACCGCTTCCTTGAACGCTTGCTTCACCGTTTTCTTCACCGCCTGCTTCAGTGTTTCCTTGGTTTCATCGTCGGCAACGATCTTGTGCCCATTTTCCTCGACCACCTTCTTCACGGCACGTTTGATGGAGTCACTTAACGGATCCAGAGTTTTCGCCAGTTTGTCCTTCTCCGCAGGTTTCTCTTTCTCGCGGTCCGCCGCCTTTGACCTGGTTCTTTTTTCCTTGTTCGCTACCCAATCGCTTTCGAACGTCTCCACCAGCTTGCTGACTACGGCTCGCTCCTTCACGATCAGCCCCAGCTCGCGCCGCGAATCCAGTTCCAGTTTGCGCAGGCTCTGGCTGCCGACAAAAGCATGCTTACGATCCCGAATGATCGTCCGAGTGTGCAGCCGCATGCTCCCGAGCCGCCGCGCATTCAGCGAACCGGACTTCTTGCCCAGCCGTCCGATAATCTTGATCTCTACGCCCGCCTTTTGCCGTTCGAGCAGCAGCCGCACCATCTGCGAATCCGAAATCTTTGGATCGTAAATCAGCAGCTCCTTGCGCGCTTTGTGGATGAATTCCGCCAGTTGCTTCCGCGCATTCAGCGGGCTCACCAGAAAATTGTCCAGTCGGGGAGTGTACGGATGGCGTTTGGTATCCGCCTCGAACAGTTTCACCGCTTCCTGCACCAGCGCCTTATTTCGCGTAATAATTCCGAAGGCCCTGCTATGTTCGAGGTCCAGCGTTGTGTAGTTGAAAGAGAGAGCGTATAGCGTCTTCCGGTCGATGATCATCATCTTCGCGTGATACCGCACCAGGTCGTCGCTCGTGCGCGTCACCGTGACGCCGGAATCCAGAAATCGCGTTTCCAGCCGCCGCAGTTGCTGCTCTCCGCCACGATTCGCAAAGGCCACAAGTGCGCGAACAAATACGCCGCGCGACGCCGCTGCTCGAATCGCTTCCTCAATTTGGTTGCGGTCCAGACGGAATATCACAATCTCCACCATCTTTTTTGCGCGTGTAATAGCGCTCAAAATGGCGGTCACACCATCTTCCGGTTGTACTAGTACCTTCACAGGCGAAGTTCCTCCGTGGCTGGTCCCCTACCTGGCCCAAACCCGCAGCAAAAGCCCAATTTTCGTACCGGTCGCACAGGCTAGGGCCTCGCTCCGTACGGCCACAATCGGTTCAACACAGTAGATTCCCCGATTGCCAGCCCCTGCCAAAGTCCCTACTTTTGCCTGCTAGCCTTACCAGGAGACAAGATCATGGCGGGCCTTCGCTGGCACAAGCTGCTTTTGTTCGGACTATTAAGCGTCGCAGCACTTCCGTATCCTTCTGCTCATCCAGCTCAGGCTGCATTTGCGGCAGATGAACGCAAACCTGCTCCTGATCCGGTTAAGCCTGTAGCCATCTCGGCTCTTTGGCACGACCCGGGTGAAATTTCCTCGCTGGACCTGGCCTTCGGCGAGGGCGGCCCTGCACACGCTCCACGCAGCGATGCGATCTACTCCTTCGAAAAAGAAGATCTCGGCGGATCCTCCGCCAAGTTCTATGTAAAGGATCAAAACGGCGTGCAATGGCTCGTCAAAGTTGGCGACGAAGCTCGCGGCGAGACCGCCGCAACTCGCTTTGTCTGGGCCATGGGTTACTTTGTCGATGAAGACTACTTTGTGCCTGAGATCCACGTCTCCGGCATGGCCAAGCTGCATCGCAAGAGTCACTCGATCCACAAGGACGGGACAATCACCAACGCGCGGCTCAAGCGTACTCGGCACGGACAGAGAAAACTCGACACCTGGGCCTGGGCTGACAATCCCTTCCGTGGCAGCAGGGAATTGAACGGACTGCGCGTCATGATGGCACTGATCAACAACTGGGACCTCAAAACGGTAAACAACAAAGTCTACGGTCCAAGGGAAGGTAAAGACGCAGCCCACAAGAATGCTTCAGACGACAAAGAAAAAGATTCCACGGTAATCGAAGACCGGGACCAGAACAGCTCGCCGCAAATTCCGGATGGTGAAAGAAATGTTGAAAACGTCCACTACGTCGTCAGCGACCTCGGCGCTAGCTTCGGCCGCACGGGCGGCTTTTCCAGCCGCTCAAAAGGCAAAGCGAAGGACTTCGTTAAGGACCCTTTTATTCGCGCCACCACGCCCAAAACGGTCGACTTCGTCATGCGCACCAAACCCGCGGGAATTCTGCGCGCTTTCAAACCGCACTATTACCGGCAGCGCTCCGCCATGGCCGAGACCGTCGAGAACATTCCCCGCGCCGACGTCAAATGGATCGGCGGACAGCTCGCACGACTCACGCCGGAGCAAATTCGCTCCGCTTTCCTGGCCGCCGGCTTCACGCCAAAAGAGGCGGACGGCTACCTGGCCGAACTCCAGAAACGCATTGTCGAGTTGAACGCGCTGTAAGCCTGTAGCAGGTCAGCGCTCCACCGGCTCAACATCTTTCGGCGTATCCGCGCCCTCGCTGTTCAGCGGCTGCGACTGAGCATTGAAAAGCTCCGTATAAATTCCGCCGGCTTCCAGCAGTTCGCCGTGCGTGCCGTGTTCCGCAATCG
>Ga0068863_100002073_pt1 | contig 19886 bp, 16 predicted proteins | sample KBSSwiS62_FD_66596 | JGI IMG/M metagenome (GOLD analysis project Ga0068863, IMG submission 66596) | Switchgrass rhizosphere microbial communities from Kellogg Biological Station, Michigan, USA - KBS Switchgrass S6-2 | ecosystem: Host-associated > Plants > Roots > Rhizosphere > Soil ...
GCGAACGCGGTTCCGTGCGGTGGATGCGCATGGCAAACGGCCTTCACGTCCGGACGTTCGCGGTAGATCAAGAGGTGCATCGCCAACTCGCTCGAGGCGCGTCGATCGTTGAGCGGGCGTCCTTCGAGATCCGTGATCGCGATCAGGTCCTCGGTCATGCGTCCTTTGCACGTCATCGTGGGCGTCGCGAGGATGCGATCGCCGTCCAGCCGCACGCTCACATTGCCGTCAGACGAAACGACGTAACTCCGTTCGTACATCAGGTGGCAAACGCGGATTAGATCTCGTTTTGTTGTTTGCTCATCCATACGTCAAAGTAATTTCCCGCAAAGACGCAAAGGCGCAAAGAAGAACCTAAAAGCTTTCCGCCTTTGCGCCTTTGCGCCTTTGCGGGAAATTTTCTTTACTTCGCAGCTGTCTTCCTGGTTCCGTGATCGCGCTGTTTTGAGGCTGAGACAGGAAGTACGACAACGACTCCAAAGACGTTGTCAGGTCAACTGTTTTGACTTTCACTCCGCGTCGCGCGGTCAGCGAGACAGGCGCGAAATTCAGCACCGCTTTTATTCCGGCAGACATCACCTGGTTCAGAACTCTCTGCGCAGCTTTCGCAGGAACCGCGATTACCATCACGTCGATCGCTTCTTCACGAATCACTCGCGCCACGTCGTCGACGTCGTGAACGAGGAGCTCCGCGTCGCCGATCCTGTGTCCGATCTTTTGTCGATCGTTATCGAATAGCGCTACGACGGTGAAGTTTGAGCGACCGAAACCGTTATAGTTAGCGAGCGCCGTTCCCAGTCTGCCCGCGCCGATGATACCGACGCGATGCGGGCTGTCCAGACCGAGTATCTTCGTGATGTGATCGCGCAGGTCTTCGACGTAGTACCCAACGCCACGCACGCCAAACTCGCCAAAGTAACCAAGATCTTTCCGGATCTGGGCGGAGTTCAAATTAAATTGCTCCGCCAGCGCCTGCGACGAGACGGTCTTGATTCCCGCGGCGTGAAGCGCATTGAGGCAACGAAGGTAAACACTCAACCGGCTGGTTGTTAGTTCTGATATCTTCTCGGACTTCATCGAGGGATCCTGTCGGGGTAAGTATAACCTTACTAACCACAAAGGCACGAAGGCACAAATTGAATTTAAATTTTGTGTCCTTAGTGTCTTTGTGGTTGAGTGTTACAATCCGGCCCGAATGATTGCGCATCTCAGCGGCACCCTGCTTTCCAAACACGCAACGTCCGTTATCGTCGACGTAGGCGGCGTGGGTTATGAAGTCACCATTCCGCTTTCGACTTTCTACGACCTCGAGGACATGGGCTCGACCGTTCAACTGCGCATCTACACGCACGTTCGCGAAGACACCTTGCAGCTTTACGGCTTCAAGACAGCCCGCGAGCGCGAGTTGTTTCTGAAGATCATCTCGGTAACCGGGATTGGTCCGAAGCTTGGCATCACGCTGCTCTCGGGCATGTCCGCCGACGAAATGATCGCGTCGATCAGAACCAACAACCTGGCGCGCCTGACGTTGATTCCGGGAGTTGGTCGGAAGACGGCCGAACGGTTGATAATGGAACTGCGCGAGAAGGTGGCTGAATTATCGTCGGCGCAACTTGAAGAAGAACTGGGTGCGAAACCTGAAGCTGGCGAGCCGACTGAAGACGCAGTCCGCGCTGATGCTCTTTCGGCTTTGCTCAATCTCGGCTATCAAAGATCGTCAGCGGAAAAAGCAATCGATGCCGCGCTCGTTGAAGGCGGCGACATCACGGTCGAATCGATTTTGAGACGCGCTCTCAAGAAACTCGCACGGGTTTGAAAACGACATGCCTCCTGAATCAATATCAGCGCGCGTGAAAGACACTCTTGCCAGCGACGAAGATCGCCAACTCGATCTGACGCTACGCCCTACTCGCATCGACGAATACATCGGGCAGCGTCAGGTCAAAGAGAACCTGCGCGTGTACATGAAAGCCGCGCGTGGTCGTCGCGAAGCGTTGGACCACGTGCTGCTCACCGGCCCGCCAGGACTCGGAAAGACAACTCTCGCAAACATCATCGCGAACGAGATGAGCGCCGAACTGAGATCGACTGCCGGACCTGCAATCGAAAAGGCCGGCGACATCGCCGCCCTGCTGACAAACCTCCAGGAAGGCGACGTGCTTTTCATCGACGAGATTCATCGTCTCCTGCCGGCGCTTGAAGAAAAGCTCTATCCGGCAATGGAGGACTACCAGCTCGACCTGCTGATCGGCCAGGGCGCTGCTGCGCGTTCCATTAAACTCGAGTTGCCGAAGTTCACCTTGATCGGCGCGACTACGCGTGCTGGTCTAATCACGGCGCCTTTGCGCGGACGTTTCGGAATCGTTTTTCATCTCGATTTCTACCCGCACGAGGATCTCGAAATCATCTGCAAACGCTCCGCTGAGATTCTTGGCGTCGAGATCGATAACGACGGCGCGCGTGAGGTCGCGCGACGCTCGCGCGGCACACCGCGCATCGTCAATCGCCTGCTGCGACGGGTTCGCGACTACGCTGAGGTTGATTACGATGGGCGTATCAACAGAGACGTTGCGAACGATGCTTTGAACCGAATGGAAGTGGATACGTATGGTTTGGATGAGATGGATCGCAAACTGCTTTTGACGATCATCGAGAAGTTCAACGGCGGTCCGGTCGGGCTGGGCACGATTTCAGCTTCCATTCACGAAGAGAAGGATTCAATCGAGGAGATTATCGAACCATATTTGATTCAGATCGGCTTTCTGGATCGCACGCCGCGCGGGCGTTTGGCGACGCCGCTGGCTTACGATCATTTTGGTATTAAGCCCCCCGGTTCCAGAGTCCCCAGCCTGTTCGACCCCCGTTGAAAAGTTCCCGCTAAGGCGCAAAGGCGCAAAGTAAGAAAGAGGGGTTTTCTTTGCGCCTTTGCGTCTTTGCGGGAAAATACTTTTGGAAATGAAGCGCTTTTTTTCATTCTCGCGTCATTCATTCGGCGTTCGGAATCGCTCGCCCTGGACGTCGATGCTCGGGCATACGCTGCACCAGTTTCACGAGCACGATCTCTTTACCTCCGCGGCGGCCATGAGTTACTTCGGCCTGATGGCGCTCTTCCCCGCACTGCTCTTGATGCTCGCCATCAGCAACAAACTCGCCGCGGGCAGTGAGTTGCTCTCGCATGCTGTTGACGTCTACCCCGGCTCAGCCAAATTCCTGCGCGAGACAATCGGCGCGTTTTCAGAGCTCAGCATCGGAGCAATTATCACATGCGTGATTATAGTGCTGTGGGCCGGCTCCTGGGTGTTTGCGGTTGTCGAGCGGGCCGTGAATCGGATTTGGGGAACCACCTCGCGAACATTCTTACACGGACGGGCGCTGACGATCGGAATGGTTGGTATTGTTGGTTTGATACTCGCGCTTTCAGTAATGCTGACGTCAATCCTCGTTGCGCTTCGCGAAATGACAGGCGGGCTTTCGCCGCGTCAAGTAGCGAGATATCCGCTGCTGATGTCAGTCGGCAGTGCGTTCTGGCAAGTACTGTTCTTCGGCGGCAGTTACCTGATTACGGTCGTCGTGTTTATTTGTATTTACCGGTTTATGCCGCGCGCGGAAGGTACCCTGCGCGATACTCTGCCGGGCGCGTTTCTCGCCGGGCTGCTTTGGGAAATCGCGAAGTACATCTTTGCCGGGAGCCTGCAATACTTTCACTATGATGAGATCTATGGCTCGGTGGGCGCGGTGGTGGCTGTGCTGACGTGGAGCTACGTGTCGAGTTTGATAATGCTTTTCGGCGCTCAACTAACTGCGACCTTTCACTACGAACATCCTTCATCAACTACCGGGTAATCTTTGTAGGGGTGGCCCTCCGTGGCCACCCCAGTTCGCGTATCCTGGGGTGGCCACGGAGGGCCACCCCTACTAAGCGACCACGACGCTTTCAATGCATATCTCAGAGTTTGATTATGAGCTTCCCGTAGATCTCATCGCTCAAACTCCGCTTGAACAACGCGACGCATCGCGGATGCTCGTGCTCGATCGCGGCAAGCAAGACTGGTCCGACTCAAGCTTTAAAAACTTCACCAGGTATCTTCGGCCAAACGACGTGGTGGTCGTGAACAACTCGCGCGTGATTCCTGCGCGTCTGAGCGGGCACCGTGAAGAGACAGGCGGACACGTCGAGATATTCCTTGTGCGCGAGATCGAGACGGGTGTGTGGGAAGCGTTGGTCCGTCCTGGCGCGCGGTTGAAAAAAGGCGCGCGCGCAGTCTTCGGTAATGGCCGCTTGATTGCCGAGATGTTGGATGAACCAGGCGCGGAGCTTCGTCACGTTCGTTTTCATTGTGAAGATTCGTTTGAGGAAGCGCTTGCGGAAGTCGGCTCGACACCATTGCCGCCTTACATAAAACGTCCGGCAGGCGTCTCAGCAGAGGATCGCGAGCGATATCAAACCGTCTATTCAAAACCTCAAGGCGCAATCGCAGCACCGACAGCGGGACTACACTTCACACCTGAAGTGCTCGCCGCGGTAGCGGAAATCGCTTCGATTGCAGAGGTCACATTACACGTCGGCTACGGAACATTCGAACCTGTTCGCGTCGACGATGTGGACCAGCATTCGGTCAGCAGCGAACACTTCGAAATTTCCGACGCCGCAGCACAAACGATCAATCACGCACGCGCAAACGGAGGAAGAATCATCGTCGTTGGGACAACCACAATGCGAGCGCTCGAATCGTCTGCGACAGAAGACGGACGCGTTGCAGCAGGACGCGGCGTAGCCAGTTTGACGATCAAACCCGGCTACCGATTTCGCGTCGCCGGTGCACTGCTGACAAACTTTCACCTGCCGCGCTCTTCGCTGCTGGTTCTCGTCAGCGCCTTTGCGGGGCGCGACTTTGCTTTACGCGCTTACCGTCACGCCGTCGCGCAGCGCTATCGTTTTTACAGTTACGGGGATTGCATGTTAATCCTTTAGGCAGATAAACTAGACCCAAGTTTTATGGCCGTACTAAAGAAATTTAAGTCGCGCTGGTGGTCGCAGCCGGACGCTGAATACGACCCCGAGAAGAAAGAAAGGGCTCCGACTCCTTCGTGGGGTACGAGCTACGACATTCGTCCGCTGACCATCTCACAGCTCGACGAATGCTGGCGACTCGATCAGCGCTGCTTCATCGACGGCGAAGCCTACAGCCGCGAGACCTTCGACTATCTTTTGACCGCTCCGGAATCAGTTTCGTATCGAGCGGTGACGACGGGTGGCGTGATGGCAGGGTTCGTGATCGGACTCGTCGAGCCGGATCACACCGGACACGTGACCACGGTCGGAGTGGCGCCCGAGCACAGGCGACGTAACCTGGCGAAGAGGCTGATGTATCAGGTTGAAGATGGTTTTCGCAAACGAAATGTGAGACTGGTGCGCCTCGAAGTCAGGACACTAAACATCCCGGCACAAAAACTCTACGAAACCCTCGGCTACTCGATCACTCAGAAACTGCCGAAATACTATTCGAACGGCGGCGACGGCCTCTTGATGCTCAAATCGCTCGAGTAAGATTTAAACCACAAAGACACGAAGGCATAAAATTTGTGCCCTTCGTGTCTTTGTGTTTAAGAACAGCCTTAGCCTTTGCGCAGTTCGGTGAGTACTTGTTTCGCGACGGCTTTCAACGTGTCAAACACGCCTTGCCCAGTTGAAGCTACAGCCTCGACAACGGGCTCGCCCTTCCTTTGCAGTTCAGCGGCGAGATCCTCGACCGGAATAATATTGCCGAGGTCGCGCTTGTTGAGCTGAAGCACGTACGGAATCTTCATCAAGTCGTAGCCCTGCGACTGCAAATTCTCTTCCAGGTTGTAAAGCGACTCAATATTCGCATCCATTCGCTCTTCCTGCGAATCCGCCACGAAAACAACACCATCAACACCTTTCAAAATCAGCTTGCGCGACGCGTCGTAAAATACCTGACCGGGAACCGTGTACAGGTGGAAGCGCGTCTTGAATCCGCGGACCGTGCCTAACTCGAGCGGCATAAAATCAAAGAACAACGTGCGATCCGTTTCAGTGGCGAGGCTGATGAGCTTGCCGCGGGCCTGCGGCGCGGTCGAATCGAAGATGTACTGCAAGTTAGTCGTCTTACCACACAAACCTGGGCCGTAGTAAACGATCTTGCAGTTGATTTCTCGGGAAGCGTAATTGATAAAGGTCATAGTGCGTGCCGTTAGCTGAAAAGACTGTCGATGTCCTCGTCGGTAATGCCGGCGAATGGTGAATCGAGGTCGTCATAGTCTCCAGCAGCAATTTCGTCGAACATTGCCGCCAGTTGCTGAGAAACTTGCTTGGCGCGGAGTTTCACAAGTCCGAGGCTGGAACGCTCGTCGAAAACCACTACGAGCAGGAGCCTCCCGACCACCGAGATGTGTATGCTCTCCTTCTCGCCTTCGTGTGAGAGCGTCGGGAACTCCTTCTCTCCGATCAGTTGAGCCATTCCACCCGTGGCGGCGACGTTGCCGGCCGCGAGGGAGGCTAGACTGGTTGTGTCAAGATTTCCCACTTCACCCTGGGATGCGATCTCCTGACCGTCCTTATCTACCAGAAAGACCACCTTGGCTGAGGCGTCCATCCGCAATCGCGCCAGGACAGCCTTTATTTGGTGGTATTGCTGTTCACGCAACAGGATTGGTGTGTCTGCCATTGTGCGACTCTATATTGAAGGCCGGGGCGGGATGTTTCCTGGAGAGTAAAAACCTGAAACGCCTATTCCGCGGATTGCAAGTTTTTGAAACTAAAAGAGGTTACCTTTTCGGTTGGGGCGGTTTGCCGAGGTGGATTAAGCCTCCGTAAGCCGAAATGCACTTTAACATAGCCAACAATGACCTACAAGTGTTTTTCTTTGTTGATACATTTGTCAGAAATGCGGCCATATTTGGGATCTTTAAAGCACCCGCAAATACTTGTCTCCGTTGATATAGAGGCGTGTCTGTGGTAAGCTGCGGGGCAATCTGCGGCTGCTCACTACGGTTGAGCAGCCTTTTGAGATTCCGCCCATGAGTAGCAGTCTCACAAAAGGTTTGAGACGGTCAGCATCGCGTTCAAAGGTTAAACCGGCGGCGAAAAGCACGAAGCGCGCTGTCAAAGCGAAGTCCCCATCCAAACCCAAAGCCAGGAGAGCCACCGCTGCCAAACCGCTCGCGCGCAAGGCGGCGGCCAAACCTCGCGCGGCCAAAAAGACTTCGGCTAAAGCCAAACCAGCAGTCAAGACGAAGAAAGCCGCACCGAAGCCAGTCGCTCGTAGAAGTGCTGCTAAGAACGTTACGGTCTCAAGGGTCAAAACGACGCAGAAGCAGGCGGCCGTTCGCGCTGTGCGACCCACTCCAGCACCTCCGCCTCCGCCAAGACCACAGACGCAGGATGAGTCAGCGGCCCTGGTAGCGTTTGAACGCGCGCACAAGGAGTTTGTCAGAGGCCGGTTTGCCGAGGCACGCAATCAGTTTCGAGTTCTGGTAGACAAGTATTCGCAGGTGGCGGAAGTCGCAGCTCGTGCTCGCACGTGGCTGACGATTGCGGAATCTCGTTTGCGGACCGAAAGCATTCTTCCCCGTGATGCCGACTCGCTTTACGATCGCGGCGTCATTGAGCTCAACCGGGGTGAATATGTCGCGGCGCAGGAGATGTTCGAAAGAGCTCTCAAGCGTGAACCGGAAGCGGCTCACATTCATTACGGCCTGGCGGCGACTCGCGCTCGTCTCGGTTCCATCGATCTCGCGTTGGAATCACTTCAGAAAGCTCTCGACCTGAAACCAAGCCTGCGCGTGCAGGCACAACACGATCACGATCTGTACCCACTACGCAACGACCCCGACTTCGATCGGCTGATCAGCAATCCTTCTTAATTGCAAAACCTAAGTTTTCACGCAAAAGCGCAAAGATCACGCAAAGGCGCAAAAGCGTAGAAGAGTTCTTCTTTGCGTCTTGCAATCCTTTGCGTCTTTGCGAGAAACAATTCGTCCGATTAAGGTATGATTTAACGGCGTTAGCTGTTTACATCCACGAGGCACATTGCAGCAAAAAATACCTACAGAGGGTCAAAAACTTGTAGCCATTGGCGGTGGCACCGGGCTTTCAACTCTGCTTGCCGGCCTCAAGCGCCTGGTGGGAAAGACCGAGGAGCAGATCTGGATCGAGAATCTTTCCGCGATCGTCACCGTTTCTGATGACGGCGGCAGCTCCGGACGTCTTCGTGACGAGCTACAGATGCTGCCTCCGGGTGACATTCGCAACTGCATGATTGCGCTCTCCGAAGACTCGACACTCCTCGCGCGTCTCTTTCGTTACCGCTTTCGCGGCGACGGCGAGCTCGGCGGTCACAGCTTCGGCAATCTGTTTCTCGCGGCGCTGACCGAAGTCACGGGAGACTTCACTAAAGCCATTGAACTGTCCTCAGAAGTGCTTGCGAGCAAGGGTCACATCTTCCCGGCAACGATTAGCGACGTCCATCTAGCCGCGGAGCTCGAAGACGGAACAGTCGTTCGTGGTGAGACACAGATTTCCGCTTCCAAAGCTCCGATCCGCAAGCTGCGACTCGAACCAGAGCTATGTCTTCCTTTGCCGCAGGCGCTCAGGGCGATTCGCGCTGCCGACATCATCACGGTTGGTCCAGGCTCGCTCTACACGAGCATCCTGCCGAACCTGCTGGTGGCTCAGGTGGCCCGCGTGATCGGTCAAACGCGCGCTACAAAGATCTTTGTGAACAACCTGATGACGCAGCCTGGTGAAACAGACGGCTACAGTGCCCGCGAGCACCTCGAAACGATCAAGAAGTACGCGCCTGAGATTCATTTCGATTATGTAGTCGTCAACAATCGCCGGATCAGTAGCGAACAGGCGGAGCGCTATGCCGCCGAAGGTGCTTATCAGATCGGCATCGACGACAATCAGATCGACGAAGCGCTCGACCAGACAACGGAAATTGTTTATGCAGATTTGTTGTACGACGGAGAAAAAGTGCGACACAACTCGGATCGTCTGGCGCAAGTCGTGCTCGACTGCCGCAAGCAAGCGATGAATATAGTTCATGCCTGAGAAAACCACATCGCCAAAGCCGCTGAACGTCCTGATCATGGCGGCTGGTTTAGGGACGCGAATGAAGTCGAATCGCGCGAAGGTGCTGCACGAGCTGGGCGGCTCGCCGCTGATCGCGCACGTCTCACGAACAGCTCAGGCGTTGAAGCCGCAGGCAATCATCGTTGTGGTCGGTCACCAGGCGGAGGAAGTTAAACGCGCCACCGTCGATGCCGGCGAGCTGGCTGGTTTTGTGGTGCAGGAACAACAGCTCGGCACTGGTCATGCGGCCGAGTGTGCGCGCAACGTGCTCGAGAACTCGGATTCCCTCGTGCTCGTGCTCTACGGCGACGTTCCGATGATAAAAATCGAGACGCTGAAAAAGCTGATAGAACATCACAACAACGCCGGCGCTGCTTGTACGATTCTAAGTGTTCGTCTCGAGAACCCGACGGGCTACGGACGTATCATTCGCGATGAGAGTGGCGCCTTTCAAGAGATCGTCGAACAACGCGACGCCACGGATGAGCAGCGCCAGGTGAAAGAAATCAACTCAGGCATTTACTGCTTTGAATCTCGCGATCTTTACAACGCACTGCGCAGCGTTGAACCGGCAAACGATCAGGGTGAGTACTATATAACGGACGTACCCGCAATCATCCTCGCCAACGGCGGCACAGTCAGTGTGTTTCTGCACACTGACTCGCGCGAAGTTTCCGGGATCAACTCACGGGCTGAGCTGGCTGAGTTTGAAAATCTTATCCGCCGAGCCACGATTAGGAAGTTGATGGCCGATAGCGGCGTCACGTTTATCGATCCGTCGCACGCATATATCAGCGCCGAAGCCGAGATCGGGCGCGACGTCGTCATCCATCCGAACGTCACGATTGAAGGAAAGACTGTCATCGGCGAAGGTTGTGTGATCCGCTCAGGAGCACGCATCACCAACTCGCGCCTGGGCGACGGGGTAACGGTCAAAGATCACTCCATCATCGTGGATTCTCAAATCGGATCGAACTGCTCGGTCGGGCCTTTTGCACACCTGCGCATGAACGCGGTGCTCGAGGAGAAGGCCACGGTCGGAAACTTCGTCGAGGTCAAGAAATCGCGACTGAAACGCGGCGCTAAGGCCATGCATCTCACGTATCTGGGAGATGCGACGATCGGCGAACGCACAAACATCGGCGCCGGCACAGTCACCTGTAATTACGACGGAGTGAACAAGCACGAAACGATCATCGAAGAAGACGTTAAGGTTGGCTCAGACACGATGCTCGTCGCGCCAGTGCGCGTCGGCGCTCGCTCCGTGACCGGCGCCGGTTCGGTCATCACTAGAGACGTTCCACCCGATTCGCTCGTCGCGGGCGTCCCTGCTGAAGTAAAAAAGAAAATCCGGTGAAAATCCGTGTTTCATCTGTGGCTAAAACAAGGAGTAATAGCAAAGCATGTGTGGAATCGTTGGTTACGTAGGCAATAAACAAGTGGTGCCGCTCATCATCGATGGGCTGCGAAAGCTCGAATACCGCGGCTACGATTCAGCCGGCATCGCGGTCGTCAATGAAAGTCACGATCTCGAGATCCGTCGCGCGGAAGGAAAACTGCGCAACCTCGAAGAGACCATTCGTCTCAGCCCGCTCGACGGCACCTACGGCATCGGTCACACGCGTTGGGCGACCCACGGACGTCCCACCGAAGAGAACGCGCACCCGCATCGCGATTGCACCGGCCGCGTGGTCGTCGTCCACAACGGCATTATCGAAAACTACCTCCAGCTAAAAGAACGACTACGCAAAAGCGATCACCGCTTCGTCACCGAAACCGACACGGAGATCATGGCCCACCTGATCGAGGAGTACCTCAAACATGATTCCTCTTTCGAGCAGGCAGTGCGTTCTGCCGTGTCTGAGCTACGCGGCATATTCGCGCTCTCGATCATCAATGCTGACGAGCCTGACACGATCATCGCCGTGCGCCAGGGTCCTCCGGTAGTGATAGGTCTTGGCGATCGCGAGTTCTTCGTCGCTTCCGACATTCCACCGATTCTTCAACACACACGCGACGTCTTCTTTCTCGGCGACGGCGAGATCGCGATCATCAATAAGGACGCAGTGCGCGTCACCGACTTTGAAGGCAACTCCGTGCAGCCGGCGATTCAACGGATCACGTGGGATCCGATCATGGCGGAGAAGGGCGGCTTCAAGCACTTCATGCTCAAGGAGATTTACGAGCAGCCGCGCTCCGTTCGCGACACGGTGCAGGGACGCATCTCGCTCGACACCGGCCGCGTCTTTCTCGACGAGATGAGCAACATCACCGAAGCGGACTTCAAGCGCTTCTCATCAATCAAGATCGCGGCGTGCGGCACGTCGTGGCATGCCGGGCTCGCCGGCAAGTACATGATCGAGCAACTCGCGCGCATTCCGGTCGACGTTGATTATGCTTCCGAGTTTCGTTATCGCAGTCCGGTGATGGATGAGGACGCGTTGCTGCTCGTCATCTCTCAATCCGGAGAAACGGCTGACACGATCGCTGCGTTGCGTGAAGCAAAAGAGCTCGGCTCCAAGGTGTTGGCGATCTGCAACGTGCAGGGTTCGATGATCGTACGTGAAGCTGATGGGACGATCCTCACGCATGCGGGTCCGGAGATCGGCGTCGCTTCAACCAAGGCGTTCACCGGTCAGATGATCGCGCTCTACCTGCTGGGTTTGTATCTTGGTCAACTGCGCGGCGCGCTATCGGAAGACGAGGCTCGCTTCCACGCACAGGAACTCGCGGAGCTGCCGGTCAAACTCGAGCACCTGCTCAACGATTCGGATGGCATTGAAGAGCTCTCGAAGGAGTTCTTCCGTTCGACGGATTTTCTTTATCTCGGTCGCGGAATCAACTTTCCGGTCGCGCTCGAAGGCGCTTTGAAGTTGAAAGAGATCTCTTACATTCACGCCGAAGGTTATCCGGCGGGCGAGATGAAGCATGGTCCAAACGCGCTGATCGACGAACGCTTGCCGGTGCTCTTCATCAATACTCGTGAAGATGGCAATCGCGCTTCAGAGTTGCGCTATGAAAAGACGCATTCGAATATCGTGGAAGTTAAGGCGCGTGAGGGCATTGTGATTTCGGTGCTGACTGAAGGTGATTCTATCTCGTCGGTTGTTTCGGATCACGTGATTGAAATTCCGGCGACAAGCGATCTGCTGTCGCCGATCCTTTCGGTCATTCCGTTGCAACTGCTCGCGTATCACATCGCGGTGCGGCGTGGGTGTGATGTGGACCAACCACGCAATCTCGCGAAGTCAGTAACTGTAGAGTAACTGTAGGGGCGGCCCTCCGTGGCCGCCCCAGGTTACGAACTCGGGACTGGGGCGGCCAACAGAGGGCCGCCCCTACAATAAGCCCCTCAGGGGCAAGCGGCAGCGGCACGACATCCCCCAAGCGTGCCTGGCTACTAGCGCCGCTTGCCCCCCGCTTCCTCTAACGCGGAATCAGGGGACAAAAAGGACCGTCCGCTTTCATGGTCCAGCAGTTTCTTTTTGCGCCCCAACCCCCAGCGATAACCCCCCAGGCTCTTGTCTTCACGGACCACCCGATGACACGGAATTATTAGCGCCACTGGGTTTGTTGCACACGCACGCCCGACAGCACGCACCGCGCCCGGTTTACCCAACGCCTTGGCGACGTCGCCGTAAGAAACTGTTTGGCCGTACGGAATCGCACGAAGTTTTTCCCAAACCTGGCGCTGAAAGGCAGTCGCTCTGATGTCGAGCGGCAAGTCCAAATGCGGTTCGTTGTTGTCGAGATGGTTCAGGATCTTTTGCACGGGCTCGCGCAATGCTGTGCCGGCGCGTTTGATCTCTGCCTGTGGGAATTCTTCACGCAGATCTTTTTCAAGCTCGGCGTCATTGTCAGCCAGCCTTACGGCGCACACGCCACGCCCGGTTACCGCGACGAGTAAACGGCCCATGCGCGAGGCAACAATCGTGTAGTCAATGTTTACGCCGCGACCACCGCGACTGTACGTCGCAGGCGTCATGCCCAGTTCGTCTGACGCATGTTCGTACAAGCGGCTGCTGGAATTGAATCCCGACTCGTATAGCGAGTTGGTGACTGACTCGCCTTTGCGCACGAGCGCTTTGAAGTTTCCGAACTTCTGCGCTGCGATATATTGTTTTGGACTGATGCCCATCACTCGTTTGAATGTGCGCTGCAAGTGAAAGACGCTCACGCCTGTTTCGGAGGCGAGCTCTGCGAGCTTGAGTGGTTCGCCGTCAGGCTCGTCCAGCAGGCGACAGACGCGCTGCACGAGATCGATCTGCGGATCCAGGACGCGCGCGCGTCGCGGTTGGCAACGCAGGCACGCACGAAAGCCCGCCTGTTCCGCGGCCTCAGGCAGATCGAAAAATTTGACGCGCTCGCGATGTGCGCGACGCGAAGGACATGACGGGCGGCAGTAAACTCCGGTTGAAGTCACTGCAAAGACGAATTGCCCGTCGAAGCGTGCGTCTTTCGCTAACACGGCTTGCCAGAGTTGCTCGTTGTTTTGTGCAGTTTGAATCATAGACTGCATCCTATGGCAGATAAGAGAATCAATCTATCTGGTTCTTGCTGTCAAACTTTGCTTAACCACAAAGACACTAAGACACAAAGTTAAATTACAATTTTTGTGTCTTAGTGCCTTAGTGGTTGGAAATGTGCTTAAATGCAAGAACACAAGTGGATTCGGAATTTCTGTCACAACTGAACGAACAACAGCGTGAAGCTGTGCTTGCTACAGAGGGTCCGCTCCTCATACTCGCGGGCGCCGGCTCAGGCAAGACGCGCGTCATTGCGCATCGCATCGCTTATCTCATCGCCGAGAAGAAAGTTCCGAACTGGAACATCCTCGCGGTAACGTTTACGAACAAAGCCGCGGATGAGATGCGCCAGCGCGTGCAGCGACTGCTGCGCACACAGGAGCGTAACGACCTACCTCTCGTTTCGACGTTTCACAGTCTCTGCGTCCGCATCCTGCGCCAGGATATCGAAAAACTCAACGACCGGTACACACGTCGTTTCACCATCTACGATCAGGACGACTCGCTGCGTTTGATCAGGCAGTCGATCAAGGAACTCGGCTTCGATGAGAAGTACATCGCGCCGCGTGCAACGCAATCTGCCATTAGCTCGGCGAAGAATCGCGGTGAGGATCCGACTGCCTTCGCGGCGCGCGCAGAGTATCAGGACGAGCGCCGTGCGGTGATGGCCAAGGTTTACCAGATGTACGAAGATCGACTGCACGGGAACAACGCACTCGACTTCGACGATCTGCTGATCAAAACGGTGCGACTCCTGCGTGACGTTGACGAAGTCAGGGAAAAGTACAACAACAAGTTTCGCTACATCCTCGTCGACGAGTATCAGGACACAAACTCGCTCCAGTTTGCCTTGATCCGTTTCATAACTCAGAAAACTCAGAATATCTGCGTCGTCGGCGACGAAGATCAGTCGATCTACAAGTGGCGCGGAGCGGACATCAGCAACATCCTCAACTTCGAGAAGCAGTTTCCCAACACGAAAACCATTCGCCTCGAACAGAACTATCGCTCCACGCAAACAATCCTCGACTTAGCCGGTGCGGTGGTGAAGAACAATCTCGAGCGCAAAGGGAAAACTCTCTGGACGTCGAACCCGCGCGGTGGTCGTGTTGGTTATTACCAGGCGTTCGACGCGGAGGCGGAAGCGCGTTGGGTAGCGCAGAAGATTCTCGAGCATCGTCGCGACGAGTTCGACATTCGCGCCGCGGTGCTCTATCGCACCAACTCGCAGTCACGCGTGTTTGAAGAGGCGATGCGCAGGGCCGGCTTGCAGTACAACATCATCGGCGGCTTTTCATTTTACGAGCGCATGGAAGTGCGCGACATCATCGCGTATCTGAAGCTGGCGCTGAATCCGAACGACTCGATCGCATTGCAACGCGTGATCAATAGTCCGCCGCGTGGCATCGGCAAAACGACGATTGATGAGATCGAGCGGCGCGCGCGCGATTACCAACTCTCCTGGTGGGAAACAATCGCAGCAATCATCGAGCAGCCGGAAAATCTCGGTTCACGAGCTATTACGGCGCTGAAAGGTTTCCGGCGCGTAGTTACCCATCTCGCGGAGCTCTCCGATCCGGATCGAAACTCGAATTCCGATTCGCCGGTTTCTGACATCGTTCGCGATGCAATCAAGGAAACCGGTTATGAACAGGCGCTGCGATCGGAACGCACCGACGAAGCGGAAGGCAGGCTTGAGAACTTGCAGGAGTTGGTTAACGCCGCTGTCGATTATGACGAACAAGGTGTCGAAGGACTGCGTGAGTTTATCGATCACTCCGCACTCGTTTCCGATCAGGACGACTACAAACGCGATGCACCCGTCACCCTCATGACGGCACACTCGGCGAAAGGTTTGGAGTTTCCTCTTGTCTTTATCGTCGGGCTTGAAGATGGTTTGTTTCCGCACTCGCGCTCGAAGACCGATCCCGCAGAGCTCGAAGAAGAACGCCGGCTCGCTTACGTCGCGATGACGCGCGCCGAACGCTACCTATACGTGACGCACGCGATGAAGCGTCGCGTGTATGGTGAAGAGCTCGCTTCCGAGCCGTCGCCGTTTTTGAATGAAATGCCGAGCGAGCTGCTCGAGGATCTGAGTCTTGGTAAGTCGTGGCTGCACTTTAAGAGCGACCCTGCGGAACTTGAGTACAAGCCAGAGCGAAAGAAGTACGCCGGTAAGACTTACAACAGCGTCGATTCGATTGCCGAGTTTTTCAAACAACGCAATCGCCAGTTGCACCACGCATCAGATCCGAAGCCAGTACAGACCTCGTCATCGCAAGTTGAATTCGCACCGGGTTCATACGTGAGACATTCGAAGTACGGACGCGGGCTGGTGCTGCGACGCGAAGGCGCGGGAGAGTCAACCAAATTGACAGTGAGTTTCCCGGGTTACGGGCAGAAGAAATTAGTCGAGAAGTACGCTGGACTAGAGAAAGCATAAACCGCGGATAACACGGATTGAAATCCGGATTTTTATCCGTGTTATCCGCGGTTAAATTAGCTAGTGGCGGTTAGTTCAGCGGCGATTTCGTTCGCGTTGAAAACCTTCTTCAAGACTTCCAACATCCCTCTCGAATCCACCGAGATGGCGCGATTCACCGATCCGTCGTAGATGAAATCACCGACCAGCGATTGAATGTTTCCGTCGAAGATCAGACCAACCAATTCGCCGTTCTGATTGATCGACGGTGAACCCGAATTCCCGCCGATGATGTCGTTCGTCGACACGAAGTTGAACGGCGTATTCAGATTGAGGTCCTTCTTCTTCTCCAGCCAACGCGGCGGCAGGTTGTACGGAAACTCTTGCTTGAACGAATCAGCGCGAGCGTAAAGACCGCCAAGCGTCGTGAACGGCGGAACCTTCTTGCCATTCTCCATGTAACCTTCGACCGCGCCGTACGAAAGACGCAGCGTGAAAGTCGCATCGGGATAAAGTTTGGTTCCTTCAGTCTCGAAGCGCGCGCGGGCGATCTTCGAATAATTCGCACGCTCAACACCCGTCACTTCACTCTCGTAACGCGTCCGAGCTTCGCGAGCCTTCGCATCGATCAAACGCGTCACCACGATGATCGGATCGGTTGAAGCGTCGATCGCAGCCTTACCGCCCTTAGCCAGTTCTTTACGAAACTCCACGTCCTCCAGCTTCGTGCTTGCGATCAACTCATTGGCGCGTGCCTCAGGAGACTTGCCATCGAGCACCTGCTTCACGAGCGCGTTGTCAGCGCCGAGGAGCTCGACCATGAAAGCGAGCGAATCGGCGAGTTTCAACTTCTCGAAGTCTTCGTGAATGGGAGCCGGCGAATAGAGCGCGAGCTCGAGTGAAGCACGACGAGCGTCAGTGTACTCCGGCAGCCGTTCGGCATTGGGTTTCTCGTTCTCAGCCGCGAGCCGCACGAGTGTCCGCGCGAAATCGAAGAAGGTGCTGTTGAAGCCTCCCAATTGCTCGAAGATCCGGCGGTCGCGAATGTAGCTCGGATATGCCTTGTGGGCCTTGGCAATTGCGTCCCAGGCATCGCCGTAAAGTTTCTGCCGTTCCGGATTTGCGGCGATTGATTTGCGCAGCGCCTGTTCTTCTTTCATCTTCCGGGCCATGAGCGCGGGATCTTTGAGTCCGGCAAGTTGCCCGCGATAGACCTTCAAAGCGTTCTGTATGCTGTTTAGTTCGTTCTGCGCCTGGCGCGTTTGTTCTTCACCCATCGACATGTATTTCTTGAGCATCGCTTCCCGCCGTTCCAGCAAGCGGAGGATGATCGGGATGCTCGTGTCGCGCAGTTGCTCCAGGTGTGCCACTGTATCGAGACGGGAGGTCGAACCCGGATTGCCCGTCACGAAAACGAGGCTGCCTTCTTTCGCGCCGGCGGTGGACCACTTGAAATAGTTTTCCGGATGGACAGGCTGGTCGTTTTCATAAACACGGACCAGCGCCATGTCGATGTTGAAGCGCGGGAAGTTGAAGTTGTCCGGATCGCCACCGAAGAATGCGGCTTGGAATTCAGGCACGAAGACGAGGCGAACGTCCGTGTATTTCTTGTAGCGGTAAAGATTGTATTGTCCGCCCTGGTAGAGCGTGACGACGTCTGAGCGCAAGCCGGTCGCTTTCAGCGACTCCGTTTCGATCGCAGCGATCTCAGCCCTTCTCGCCGCGAACGCTGCGGCGTCAGTGGCGCCGGCCTTGACTGCGCCATTCACGCGCGCGGTGACGTCTTCAATGCTTTGCAGCACGTTCAGCTCGAGACTCGGCGCTTTGATCTCATCGGCTCGGGTCTTCGCGACAAAGCCTTCTTTCGCTAGGTCCTTCTCAGGCGTGCTGACTTCGCCGACGATGTCCTCAACGATGTGATAGTTCGTGAGCACGAGTCCGTTTGGCGATACGAATGAGCCCGAACCGCCGTTATTGAAGCGCACAGAGGCGAGCCGAACCTTGTTCAGCCATTCATCGGTAACTTCAAAACCGTATTTCTTCTTGATTTCGGCGCGCGGGACGTTGTTGAAGGTCCACATGCCTTCGTCGGCCAGCGCCGTGATATGCAGTGTTTGTAAGCTGAATAGCGCCAGCAGCAGCGCAGAAAAGAATTTTCTCAATTTCATCTACCTCGAACAAAGATTTTGGGCACGGATAACACAGATTACAACGATCTCAGGAGATCTGTGAAACCGTTGTGATGCGCGGATTACTCCTCACGCTCGCCACGGTCCCTGAGCCGTACGTATTCGTCGAGAGAGACGTCGAAGCCTTTGTCCTTCATCCGTCGAATGTAGCTGGCGCTGACCCCGTGATCCTTCAAGCGGACTAACTGGTCGATTGCGACGTTGCTGTAGCCGAGCTCTTTGAGCTCCTTTATGAAAGACGAGCTCACGCCGTGATCTTTCATGCGTACCAGCTCTTCCAGCGGCAACCGTTCGTAGCCGAGCGTTTTTAGCTCAGCTATGTACGAGGTGGAAACGCCGTGATCCCTGAGTTTGATCCAGTCGTTGAGTGTCGAGCGGGTGTAGCCGGCGGCGATGAATTCGTTGATGAATCGGGCAGTGACGCCGTGATCTCGCGTGCGGATCAGTTCTTCTGGAGTGAGCTCGGTATAGCCGAGGCCGGTCAGCTCGCGAATGAAGTTCAGGCTCACGCCGTGGTCTTTCATGTTAACTACGAGATCCGTGGTTTTGACGTTGTAGCCGAGTGATTTCAGACCTTGCAGGTATTCCAGCCTGACGCCGTGATTGGCCATTCGCATCAACTGTTCGAGCGTGGAGGTGTCGTAGCCCTGGGCTTTCAACTCGTTGAGAAATGCGAAGCCAGTGTCGCTCATCGCGAGTGTCAGGAGTTGTTCGTCGTTCGGGCGGCCAAAGCCTTGCCGGGCCAGTTCCGCTGCGAATGAGCTGTTCGGGCTGAAGGTAAAGTGACCTGAGCCATTGCCTTCTTTGAACCAGCCTTCGAAGTTGAAAGTGCCAGCGTCGCGCTTGAGTTGAAAGCGCACGTTGTTGCCGGACGCTGAGAGCACCTGTTCGCGCGTTAGTCCGGTGAGTTGATCGAGGGTGATGCCGAAGCCGGTGTTGCTGTAGCTGAATCCGGTCTCGCCCTGGCGCCGGTAACGCATCGTGAGCTGGAGTTTGGTTTCGGTGGGCCGGAACTCGATCATCCATTGGTTGATGGTGGATTCCTGCGGGTTCGAGTAACCCACTTCAGCAGCCGGGTAACACGCCCAAAGCAGCAACAAAGCTCCAAACAGAGCGGCGACGGACAGGATTCTTTTCACGGTGACCTCCAGTGAGAAATTCTCCCTGGAGTGTGGTTTCGGGCTCCAGGGAGTAGTAAAAGTTTGCTGGTTTTACTGAAAGAAAAAGCAGATTACTAGCTTGCTCTGTGGGATAAACACCGCGCTGCCGGGTTTTGTGACACGGGAACGTTTAGCTGTTGGAACGTTTGCCTGTCTGGTCGCCTGTCACTTGTCTCGGTTTGCTGTTAACTTCGCTGCCGCACTGCCGGCAAAGGTAGCTATCATCGTTCTGGGCGGCAGGCACCAGCCAAAGACAACCACACGATTGGCACAAGATGGTGGAACCCAGCAACCATTCGTTGAATCTGATTTGATTTTCTACCCTCATCGTTCCCCCCTGTTCGCCGCTAAGTCGGGTTTTAGAGCGCTACGGGTTTTAAATGACAAACGACGCGATAGTTTCAATAAAGTGTGGCAGCTTCGTGACAAAGGCGGATAGAAATAATTTCCCGCAAAGGCGCAAAGGCGCAAAGGAAGACGCAAGAAATTCTGAAT
>Ga0068863_100002074_pt1 | contig 19879 bp, 16 predicted proteins | sample KBSSwiS62_FD_66596 | JGI IMG/M metagenome (GOLD analysis project Ga0068863, IMG submission 66596) | Switchgrass rhizosphere microbial communities from Kellogg Biological Station, Michigan, USA - KBS Switchgrass S6-2 | ecosystem: Host-associated > Plants > Roots > Rhizosphere > Soil ...
CCCGCTTCCCAGGCGTCCCAGCTGGGGTAGATCGCCGAGAAGTCCCAGCGGAACTCGGCCGGGATCTCCGACCGGTTGCGGGTGGTCGGCTTGGCGGCCACGGCGACGGTGGAGACGGCGGCAGCGCACAGGACGGTGGTGATCGCGAGGGTCATCTTCATAGGATACGGGCGCCTGCGACGGCGGGGCTTGGATCGACCGGCGAGTGTCGTGCCCGGCCGCCGGCCGGGTCAACCGCGGTGCGACACGATGCGGTTGCGAGGGGTCGAACTGCGGTCGCGGTCGCGCTGGGCCCCCGCGGCGGTGTCGACTGACCTAGACTGCCGTTCGCCTTTCCCGGCCGCTGCCGTGATTCCCGTCCTGCCCTCCTCCTCGCCCCTCGACGACGCCGCGGCGCGCTTCGGCCGACCGCTGGGCGGCTGGCGGCTGAAGCTCTACACCGTCATCTTCGAGGCCGACACCCGCGCCGGGCGGCTGTTCGACCTGGCCCTGATCTGGCTCATCCTGACGAGCGTCGGCGTCGTCGTCCTCGACAGCTTCGAGGCGCTGCACGCGCGCTGGGGAACGTCCTTCACAGCGCTCGAGTGGTTCTTCACCCTGACCTTCACCGTCGAGTACATCGCCCGCCTCGCCTGCGTGCGCCGGCCTTCGCGCTATGCCCTGAGCGTCTTCGGCATCATCGACCTGATCGCCGTCCTGCCCACCTGGCTGGCGCTGTTCGTGCCCGGCCTGCACGCGCTCATCGACGTGCGCCTGCTGCGCCTGCTGCGGCTGTTCCGGATCCTGCGCCTGGCCCAGTACGTCGACGAGTACCGCGCCCTGGCACAGGCCCTGCTGGCCAGCCGGCGCAAGATCTTCGTCTTCCTCAGCTTCGTGCTGATCGTCACCGTCGTCATGGGCACGGTCATGTACGTCGTCGAGGGGCCGGCCAACGGCTATACCAACATCCCGGTGTCGGTCTACTGGGCGATCTCCACCCTCACCACCGTCGGCTTCGGCGACATCACGCCCAAGACCGGCCTCGGCCGCACCATCGCCTCGCTGATGATGCTGATCGGCTGGGGCACGCTGGCGGTGCCCACCGGCATCGTCAGCGCCGAGTTCACCGCCTTGCGCATGGCCGGCCCGCGGGTGCCCACGACCCGTACCTGCCAGGCCTGCCTCTCCGAAGGCCACGAGCCCTCGGCGCGCTACTGCAAGGATTGCGGCGCCGAGCTGCCGCCCTACGCCCTCGGCTGAGCCCGGACCGCCCCGAAGTCGCGCCATGCGGCCGCAACAGAACCTGCGCTTCTGCACCTCGGCCGACGGGACGCGGATCGCGATCGCCTCGATCGGCAGCGGCCCGCCGCTGGTGCGCGCCGCCCACTGGCTGAGCCATGTCGAGCACGACCTCGACAGCCCGGTCTGGGGCCCCTGGCTCGCCGAGCTCTCCCGGGAGCACACCTACCTGCGCTACGACCAGCGCGGCTGTGGCCTCTCCGACGCCGACATCGCCGACTTCTCGCTCGACGCCTGGGTGGCCGATCTTGAGGCGGTGGTCGCCGCCTCGGGGCTGCGCCGCTTCCCGCTGATCGGCATGTCGCAGGGCGGCGCCGTCGCGATCGCCTACGCCGTGCGCCACCCGGAGCAGGTCTCGCATCTCGTGCTCGTCGGCGCCTATGCCCGCGGCGCCGCGCGGCGCGCCGTCACCGCCGACCAGCGGCTCGAGGCCGAGACGCTGGTCCGCCTGATCCGCCTCGGCTGGGGGCGCGACAACGCCGCCTTCCGCCACGTCTTCACCAACCAGTTCATTCCCGGCGGCACGCCGGCGCAGCACGCATGGTGGAACGAGCTCGAGCGCCTGACCGCGACGCCGGAAAACGCCGCCCGCACGCTCGAGGCCTTCCACGACGTCGACGTCACCGCGCTGGCGCGCGAGCTGCGGGTGCCGACGCTGGTGCTGCATGCGCGCGGCGACGCCCGCGTGCCGTTCGACGAGGGCCGCCAGCTCGCCGCCCTGGTTCCCGGCGCGCGCTTCGTTCCGCTGCAGAGCGACAACCACGTGCTGCTCGCGGGCGAGCCGGCCTGGCCCGGCTTCCTGGCGGAGCTGCGCGGTTTCCTCGGCGCCGGCGCCGCCGAGAGCCTGGAGGGCACGGCCAGCGAGGCGGCCCTCACCCCGGCCGAGCGCGACGTGCTGCGCGGCGTCGCCCAGGGCCTCGACAACGCCGCGATCGCGCGCCAGCTCGGCAAGAGCGAGAAGACGGTGCGCAACCAGGTCTCGAGCATCTTCGACAAGCTCGGCGTGCGCACCCGCGCCGAAGCGATCGTCCACGTCCGCGACCGGGCCGGGCGCGGCTGAGCCGGGACACGGAGCCCAGCCTCGCGGCCGGCGATCCGGGGCGAGCGGGACAACGGCCTCATGCGGCCGTGGCGGCGGCCGGCGACCATGCCGGCACCTTGTCGCCAGAGAGTCCCTCCATGTCCCGCACCCTGTCCCGCTTCGGCCTCTCGCTGTCGCCCGAGCGTCTCGCCTCGATGGCGCTCGCTGGCGCCGCCCTGTTCTGGTCAGGCGCCTTCATCGCCGGCCGGGCCCTGCGCAACGACATCGACCCGGCCACCCTGACCCTGCTGCGCTGGGGCTTGGCGCTGCTGGCGTTCATCCCCTTCATCGGCCGCAAGGCCTGGCGCTGCCGGGCGGTAGTGCGGCGCGAATGGCGGCTTCTGACCGGCCTTGGCGTCACCGGCCTGGCGGCCTTCCATACCCTCACCAACCTGGCGATGCATACCACGACCGCGCTGAATGCGATCCTGATGCTCTCGCTGGTGCCGGCGACCATCCTCGTCGGCGGGGCGCTGAGCGGCGCCAGCCGGCCGTCGGCCCGGCAGTGGGCGGGCACGGCGGTGTCGCTGCTCGGCGCCTGTGTCCTGATCACGCGCGGCAGCCTCGATGCCCTGCTCGGCCTCGACCTGGTGCGCGGCGACCTGTGGATGATCGCCGGGGTCCTGCTCTGGACCGCGTATTCGCTGCTGCTCCGGCGCCGGCCCTCCGACCTGCCGCCGGACGTCGCCCTGATGGCGAGCATCGTTCCGGCGATCGGCGCGCTGCTGCCGGTGGCCCTCTTCAGCGGCAGCGCCGCCCTGCCGACGCCGACGCCCTTCGTCATCGGCGCGGTCCTCTACATCGCGATCTTCGCCTCGCTGATCGCCTTCTCGCTCTGGGCCCACGGCGTCGCCGTGATCGGCCCGGAGCGCGCCGGCCAGTACGTGCACCTGATGCCGATCTTCGGCGCCGTGCTCTCGACGCTGCTGCTCGGCGAAGCGGTCGTGGCGGCGCAGCTCGTCGGTGGCGCGTTCGTGTTCGCCGGCCTCTGGCTGGCGCGGACCGGGCCCGGCGCGGTGGCGAGCTCCGCCGCGCGCCGGGAAACGGCCGCGCCGCCGGCTACGCCGCTTGCGCTGCGGCCTTGAGCCCGGCGATCTCGATCTTGACCATCTTCAGCATCGCGTCGCTGACCCGCTTCGCCCTTGCCTTGTCCGGCTCGCTCATCATCTCGGCGAGCACCTTCGGCAAGATCTGCCAGCAGACGCCGTAGCGGTCGCGCAGCCAGCCGCACTGCTCGGCCGTGCCGCCGTTGCCGAGGAGTGCGTTCCAGTACTTGTCGAGCTCGGCCTGGTCGTCGCAGTGGACGACGAACGAGACCGCGTGGTTGAACGGATCGAGCGGCCCGGCCGACATCGCGGTGAACGACTGCCCGAAGAGCACGAAGTCGACGATCTTCACCGAACCGGGCGGGCCGCTGGGCGATTCGCTCGGCATGGTCACGACCCGGGTGACGCGGGAGTCGGGAAAGACCGAGGCGTAGAAGGTGGCGGCCTCCTCGGCCTCCTTGGCGTACCAGAGAAAGGGGGTGATCTTCTGCATGTCGAAGTCCTTGGGTGGAGTTGCGGATCGGGCGTTCGCGCGCCCTGCCCTGACGACGAACGGAGGATCGCCAAATCGACACCGGCCGGCAACAAAGTCCATCTCGCCGGGTCGTAGGTGTTTTCTTGCAGCACGATCAGGGAACGGCCCGCGACCACTTCCGGCATCGCCTGCTCGCTGATGGCCAGGGGGCGACCTATGGTTCGCGTGTTTCACCGAATCCGCATCGCCCGATGCATCGCCTTTCCAGGAGGTCCCATGGCTGACGACAAGACCAAGCGCGGCTCGCCCGACAACAAGCGCCTGAACAAGGGCGAGCCCTACGAGGTGGCCTATGCGCGAAAGAAGGCGAAGGCGTCGAGCGGCGGCTCGGCGGGGCGGACGGGGGCCAAGCGTGCGGGCCCGGCCGCCCGGAAGCCGGCTACGCGCACCGGCCGGGCGCGCGCAGCCGCGGCGCCGGCCGCACGCAAGCGGTCGGCCCCCAAGGAGGCGGTGCGCCCGGCACCGCACCCGCCGACCGAGAAGAGAACGCCCGAGAACACCGCCCCGCGGACGATGAAGACTTCCGACGCGGTCGACCTCCTGACCGACGACCACCTGCAGGTGTCGGCGCTGTTCAAGCAGTACGAGAAGCTGGCGAAGAAGAAGGCGCCGGCCGGGCAGCGGCGCACGCTTGCCGGTACGATCTGCGGCATGCTGGAGACGCACACGACGATCGAGGAAGAGATCTTCTATCCGGCGGCGCGCAAGGCCCGGATCGAGTCTGCCTTGCTCGACGAGGCCGACATCGAGCACGCCTCGGCCAAGGACCTCATCGCCCAGATCGAATCGGGCGATCCCGGCGACGACCACTACGACGCCAGGGTCAAGGTGCTCGGCGAATACATCGTCCACCATGTTGTCGAAGAACAGGTCGAGATGTTCCCGAAGTGCCGCCGCGCTGGCATGGATCTGGTCGCCCTGCGCGAACGGATGCAGGCACGCAAGGCCGAGCTCGACTCGGGCACCTCGGTGATCGCGGAAGAGGGCGTGCCGATGACGATGGCCGCCTCGGCCGAATCGCCCGGTATCCTTTCGCGCATCAGCGATTCGCTTTTCACGGCGAGGAACCCATGAAGCAAAGCATTTCTGCAGTCGAATGGCGCGAGCGCTGCGCTCGCCGGGTTCGCGAGCTCGACCGGCAGATCAGCGAAAGCGAAGCCGAGACCGTCGCCCAGGACGTCTACGACTTCGAGCGCACGCGGGCCATGCTGCCCGAGGACGCGGCCGACTTCGTCGCCGAGCAGATGAGCCAGAGCGAGCCGCCGCGCTTCGAGCGGCGCTCGAAGAAGCGGGCCGAGTCCCCGCCGCTCATGCGCTCCATCCTGCGCTATCTGAGCGAAGCGAAGCCGAAGAACGCTTCCTGAGCCTTCCGGGCGGCCGGACCGCCGGCGAAGCGCATATGCTCGCGCCCGGAGTCCACGCTGTCCGGGAGGCCCCTTGTCGACCGAAAAGACTGCGCTCGTGGTCGTCCACGGCGTGGCCGACCAGCTGCCCGGGGCGACGGCGAAATCGATCGTCGACCTGCTGGTGGCGACATCGTCCATCGGCGCCGCGTACCGCAGCCTCGGCAGCCGCGACCTGACCCTTTCGGTGCCGCCGCTCGCGCCCTATTGCGGCGCCGAGCGGAACGGCGCGCCGTCGCCGCACGCCGTCGACCGGTCGCTCTTCAAGTCCTTCCTCCAGTCGTTCCGTTCCGACTTCCAGCGGCAGCGCTGGGAAGCGCCGACCGTGACGCAGGTGCTCACCCAAAGGAAGGCGGCGAAGACGGCGGCCGCGCCCTCGACCTCGGCGCCGGCGGCGCCCGCGGCGCCCGCGGCCCCGCCGCCCGACATGACCGCCAAGGCCGCGGCGGCCCACGACGCCGGCCCTGCCGGCCCCGATCGCGGCTTGGCGTTCACCGACTACCTGCTCGGCAAGCAGCGCGACAACGGCGGCCTGCAGGAAGCCTACGAGACCACCTGCATCGAGCTTGAACGGAGGGCAGCCGACAAGACCGAGCGGGTCGATGTCTACGAGATGTACTGGGCCGACCTGTCGCGGCTCTCGGGAGCGATTCCCCGGATCCTCACCGAGTTCGGCACCCTGATCTTCCGCCTGTCCAGGCTCGGCCGCGACACGGTCGACGAAGGCCGGGGGTTTCTTCGCGGCGGGAACGGCGTACCCCCGGCCTGGAAGGCGCTGACCTTCCTGCAGTCGACGATCGACTGGTTGTTCGTCAACGTCCTGGCCCAACTCTTCTTCCACCTGCTGCTGTTCGGCTCGGCGCTGGTGGTCCTCGGCCTGGCGCGTCCGCTCGTCCCGGAGCATCGGCTGCATCTCGGCGTGGCGATCGCGCTGGCGGTGCTGGGCGTGCTCCTCCTTCTCTATCGACGCGGCGGCTCCTGGCGATCGAAGGCCTTGCCCGCGGCGATGCTGGCCCTGGCGGCGGTCTCGCTGTTCGCGAGCGGCGCCGAAGTGGCCATCACGGGCGTGGTTCTGATTGCCCTCGTGAGTGCCGGCTACGACGTGGTGCTGCGTGTCGCCGAAGAGCGATTTCCATTCGTCCGCAGCGTCGGCCTGGCGATCTGGACGGTGCTGCTCGCGGTGGTGCTGGTGCAGTGCTTCGCCAGCCTCGACGCTGCCGGCGCCACCCTCGACGCCTGGCGCGGCGCAGCGCTCTACGGAACCGAGCTGACCCTGATGGCGATCAAGGGGTTCTGGATCGGATTCGCGCCGCTGTTCCTGCTCTGGATCTTCGCCGGCCTGTGGGCGCAGCTCGGCGACTCCGGGCAGGTCACCCGCGTCGCCGCCGACCGGCCCGCACGGCAGGCCGACTACGGGCCGGGCGCCAGCGTCGCCACCGGCCGGCTCGGCATCGGTGTCTCGCTCTGCGCCTTCGTCGTCATGACGATGGCTCTCTGGGCACTGCTCAGCAACGTCCTCGATCTCTCGCTCAGCGGCGTGAGCTACGAGCCGAGGATCTTCACCGACGCCGCGTCGGCGGTGGCACCGCAAGGCAAGAGCACGGCGCAGGCCTACCTGCAGCAGCGCTACGTCGCCAGCACCGAAACCTTCGCGCCGCTCGCGATCCTGCTGCTCGCCCTGCTCGCCTATGCCATCGTCACCCTGTTCCCGAGCGTGCTCGCCGAGCTCTCGGTGATCCGCAACAAGGACCGCAAGCCCGATGTCGAGCCGGCGGCCGACGCCACGGCCGCGACCGACGCACAGCTGAGAAAGCGGGTGCAGTCCCGGCAGGAACGCTTCAACATCGAGGCGCTGCGGCTCGGCCGCTGGCTCACCGCCGGCTACCGCCTCGCCGACGTCCTGATGCTCGCGATCTGCCTCGCCGGTGCCGTGGTGAGCCTGGCGGTCCTGTACGTCTTCATGCGCCTAGAGATTCCTGGGGCGCTGCGCGACACCTTCGTCACGTCGCGCCAGACCTTGGCGGGCCTATCGAAGGTGTGGCTGGCGCCGCTGGTGTTCGGCGCCGCCGGCCTGGCAGCCGCGCTGTCGCTGCTCGGCGGCTTGCTGTCGCGCTATGCGCCGGCGGTACGGGCGCCGCTTGACGTCGCCCTCGACGTCGACAACTACTTCCGCGAGTTCCCGCGCAAGCAGATCCCGCGCGCCCGCATCTTCGCCCGCTACGTCGCCCTGCTCGAGCACATCGCCGCCCAGGGCTGCGACCGGCTCGTCATCGTCGCGCACAGCCAGGGCTGCGTGATCAGCGTCGAGACCCTGCGCTGGCTGCGCGAGGGGCAGCGCCCCGACAGCGCAAAGGCACCGCAGGGGCGTCGCCAGCTCTTGAGGCTGCTCGGCGGCGATGTGCGTCTGCTCACTGCCGGCTGTCCGCTCCGCCAGCTCTACGCCGCCCGCTTTCCCACGCTCTATCGGTGGGTCCTGAGGAAGGACGGCGTCTTCTGCGGCCCGCGCGCCGAGGACATCGGCGTGCGCCAGTGGCTCAATGCCTATACCAGCGGCGACTACGTCGGCCGATGGCTATGGAGCCGCAACGGCCCGAACGACGACCTCCTGGGCCACCCGCTCGCCGACGTGCTCCATCCCGGAGCGCTCGGCCGCGGCTCGGTCTACGACGCGTTCGCGCCCACCCCGCCCGACGACAGCGAGCTCGGTGCCACGGCCGAGGCCGAGACCTGCCTCGGTGTCGGCGCGCACACGCATTACTTCGAGCCGGACCAGCAAGTGGTGGCCTGGCTGATCGACTACCTGCTGCGCAGCCGCTACACCGTCAGCGGTGGATCGCGCGACGGCTCGGGCACGGGCGTGACCTGAGGCAGGAACCGCAAGCCCTGGCCCGGAACGGTGCCGACCAGGACCAGGGCGGCAAGGGCGCCGACGATGATCGAAGTGGCCCGCGGCCAGCGCGCAGCGCCGACGAAGACGACGGCGCGGCAACGAAGGTAGGCCCAGCGGGTGATCGCACCGAGCAGCGCAACCACCGTCAGCCACAGGCCGAGGCCGATTCCGAACCACTGCCAGCCGGTCCATTGCCAGTCCGCGGGCAGCAGCAGGAGCAGCGGCGCGAGCAGGGCCGAGATGAGCGCCCCGAAGAAGAGGACGAACAGGCCCACGAGCGAGACCGCGAGAAACAGCGCAGCGGCGATCCCGCAAAGGCAGGCCCAGCTCGCCGAAGCGAGCCAGGCACGGACGTCGATCAAGTGGACTCCCGCGACGGCGCGCGGGACCTCCCCGCGACGGAGCCGATGTTAGGGCGGTCCGGACGCGTTTCGCTTCAGCCGCCGAAGTGCATCTGGTAGTAGGCGCCGTCGGAGAACTGGCACACGCCGGTGCCCGAGCCGGGGCCGGTGAGCACGTATTCGCACTGCGCGTTGACGCCGCGCGAGCCGTGCGCATTGGCGACGCCGCGTCGGCCGGTGACGGTGCGCGGGCTGGCGCCCAGCACCTGCTGGTGGACGATGCCGAACGAGGGGTAGCTGGCATCGACCCGGGTCGATTCTCCCTGCAGGGTGTCGCCGAGGTAAGGCACGGTGAAGCTGCCGTGGCCGGCGTTGTTGTCGACCACCTGGGCCGACAAGAGACCGCCCTTGTTGGCCTGGGCGTTGAGCGGATAGAGACGGACGTTGATGAGCGTCGGCGCCGGTGGCTGCGCCGGGACGGCTGGCGCTGCAGCCGGCACCGAATAGCCCGACGAGACATTGACCGATTCGCGCGAAGTCGGCGGATAGGGCTGGCCGGTGCGCGGATCGATCGGCACCACATAGCAGGCACTGAGCGCGAGACCGGCGGCAGCGACGGCGAAGAACGAAGCCGTCCTGGCAGCGGCATGGCGAATGGGGAGCGCGTTCATACGATTTCCAATGGCTGCGGCACATGCCGCGGACGGCAGGGTCGTCGACCGCTACGCGCTCGGCAATCGCCTTCAACCAAGTAGCGGACCGTGCCGCCGACGAGCGCAGCGTGTGCGCCGCCGCCGATGGCGATTCGCTCTTTCGATGGTGACCGGTCAGCGCGCCGCGATCGTCGCCATCCAGGCCACGGTGGCGTCGAGCATCGCTTCGCGCACCTGCGCGTCGTTGCGGCCGCTGCGGGCACGGACGTGGAACGAATGATCGGCGTCGTCGATCAGCTCGAGGGTCGCTTTCGCTCCAAGCGCATCGAGCACCGGATGGAGGAGGTCGAGGCTGGCGAGCTCGTCGCGGGTACCCTGGAGGAAGAGCATCGGGACGTCGATGCTCGAGAGATGCGCCGCGCGCTCGGTCCCGGGACGGCCGGCCGGATGCAGAGGAAAGCCGACGAAGGCGAGCCCGCGCACGCCGAGCAGCGGCGCCTTCGCCTGCGCCTGCGACGTCATCCGGCCGCCGAAGGACCGGCCGCCGGCGAAGAGCGGCAGCCCGGCGCCGAGCCGCGCCGCCTCGGCCACCGCGGCACGGACCGCGGCCTGCGCGACCGCGGGCGGGTCGGGCCGCTTCGAGCCCTTCTCCATGTACGGGAACTGGAAGCGCAGCGTGGCCACGTCGCGCGCCGCCAGGCCTTCGGCGAACGCGGCCATGGACGGGTGGGTCATGCCCGCGCCCGCGCCATGCGCGAACACGTAGCAGGCGCGGGGCTGCGCCGGAGCGAGCCAGAGCGCGGAAACGCCTCCGCTCTCGCCGACCGCCAGCGTCAGCGGCCGCGCCTCGCCTTCCTTCATTCCGCTGCTGCGGGCGTCGCTGCAGCGAGGGCGTCGCCGCGCCGCCTCCCGGTGGTCAGGAAGTAGGCGTAGCCGAGCGCCATGAGGCCGAGGAACACGCCCGCGACCAGGAGGTTGAAGTACACCATCGTGCCGAGGCAGATCAGCGCCGCGACCAGCGCGAATGCCGGAAAGAGCGGGTAGACCGGGGCCGCGAACGGCCGCGCCAGCCGCGGCTCGCTGCGGCGGAGCTTGAACAGGCTGGCCATGCTGAGGATGTACATCACGATCGCGCCGAACACCGACATGGTCACGATGTTGGCGGTGAGCGACTGGCCGCCGAACTGGATCAGCTCGTCGCTGAAGATGGCAGCGATGCCGACCACGCCGCCGGCGAGGATCGCCATGTGCGGCGTGCCCAGCCGCGGATGGATCCGGCCGAGCAGCGCCGGCAGGTAGCCGGCGCGCGAGAGCGCGAAGACCTGCCGCGAGTAGCCGATGATGATGCCGTGGAAGGAGGCGACGAGGCCGAACAGGCCGAGCCACACCAGCATGTGCAGCCAGCCGCTGTTCGTGCCGACGACGATCTTCATCGCCTGCGGCAGGGGATCATTGATGTTGGCGAGCTTCGACCAGTCGCCGACGCCGCCGGCGAACACCATCACCCCGAGCGCCAGCGCCACCAGCGTCAGGATGCCGCCGATGTAGGCGATCGGCACCGAGCGGCTCGGGTTCTTCGTCTCCTCCGCGGCCATGGCGACGCCCTCGATCGCCAGGAAGAACCAGATCGCGAACGGGATCGCGGCGAAGATGCCGGGCCAGGCGCCGCCGCCGAAGGCGTCGGTGCCGGACCAGCCGCCCCTGAGGAAATTGGCGGCCGAGAAGCCCGGCGCCACCACGCCCATGAAGATGCAGAGCTCGAAGATCGCGATCAGCGTGACCGCCAGCTCGAAGCCGGCGGCGATCGTCATGCCGGCGATGTTGAGCGCCATGAACACCAGGTAGGCGCCGAGCGCGACCCACTTCGGCTCGAACGCCGGGAACTGTACGTTGACGTAGGCGCCGATCGCCAGGGCGATCGCCGGCGGCGCGAACACGAACTCGACCAGTGTGGCGAAGCCGGCGAGGTAGCCGCCGATCGGCCCGAAGGCGCGGCGGCTGTACTCGAACGGGCCGCCGGCATGCGGGATCGCGGTCGTGAGCTCGGTGAAGCTGAAGATGAAGGTCGTGTACATCAGGGCGACGAACGCCGAGGTCACGAGGAAGCCGAGCGTCCCGGCCTTGTCCCAGCCGTAGCTCCAGCCGAAGTACTCGCCCGAGATCACCAGGCCGACGGCGATGCCCCACAGCGGAAACGTTCCGAGGGTCTTGGGCAAGGTGTGGGCTTCGGTTGGCGTCATGCACGGCTTCCTCCGCGCCGGGAAGGTGGCGCGCCCGCGGATCATGCGGTCATCGGGCTTCCGGGGGAAGGGCTGAAACCGACCGACGGAAGCCGCCCTCAGCGCACGCTCGCCGACCAGTGCGGCGGCCATTCGCACAGCTTGGAGCGCGGCGAGCGGCCGGCGGCGTTGGCGCGATAGAGCATCGCCTCGACCGGCAGGCGCAAGGCCTCGCCGTAGAGCGCATAGGCATCGATCGCCGCCCGGCACTGGCGCTCCGAGCCGCCGGCCAGCGCCAGCGCCACCAGCCAGGCATTGCGAGCGTCGCGCTCGTGGCCGGTGAGCGCGCTGGCGATGGCGAAGGTGTTCCAGTCCTCGATCCGCCCCGACGGGAACTTCCAGTCGTGCAGGGTCAGCGCATGCAGCGCCAGGCGACGCGCCGCCTCGGGCTGGCTCGGGCTCTGGCGCAAGCGCATGTAGGCGAGCGTGCCGACGATCTCGGCATCGACCGGGTTGGCGCCGAAGGCCCGCGTCTGCAGGCCCACCGCCTCGGCGAAATCGCCACGCCGGAGGGCGATGCGCGCGCCCTCGTGGAACTGGCGCGATTCGCGGACCGCGGTACGCGTCAGCTGCGGATCGTCGGGCGCGAGACGGATCGCGCCGGCCGCGACCCGGATCTCGTCGTCGTGGCTGCCGTCCTCGTCGGCATGGGCGGCGGCGACCAGCACCCGCAGGACCAACCGTTCGGCGTGCTGGGCGATGCGCGGGATCTGCGTCGCCAGCAGGTCGTTCGCGCGCAGCATGAAGTCGGGCGGCGCGGCGACCGCGCCGTCGTCGGCCGGCGGGGCGGCGGGTGCCGGCGTCGCCGTCGGGCTCGCGGCCGCGACGGCGAGCGGCGGCGCCGCCGCGGCATCGAGCGTCCGTCCGGGCAGCGGCGCCAGGCCGACCGCCGGCGGCAGATAGATCGCTGACCGACCTGCGGGACGAGGGTTCGCCTTCGCCGTCGATGGAAACGCCGCCGGCCGCACCGTCACCGGCTCACCACTGCGCGCCGCAGGCGAAGCCGCCGCGGTGCGGACCACCGGCACCGGCTTGGCCGTGGCGACTCGGTGCGGCGGCGGCGACGCGGGGCGACGCGCGGCGGGCTCGGGCGCCTTCGCCGCCGACTCCGGTGCGCGAGCGACCGCCGGCGCGGCGCTTGTCAGCGCCGGTTCCGGTGCGGATGCGGGTGCGGCCTCGACCGGCGCCGGCGCGGAAGAAACGGGTCCGCTCGGGGCACTCGCCGCGACCGACGGCTCGGGACGCACGACGGAGGCGACCGGCGCCGTTTCCGTTCGGGCGGCCATCGCCCGGGCCGGCGCCGGCCTCCCGCCTGGCTCCCGCTCTGCCTTCGCGTCACTCTCGGTGCCGACCCGCGCCGAGGCGACCTGCTGCGGCGTCGCCTCGCGAAGCGCCGCCGACGCCGCGACCGCGGTCGGCGCGACGCCCGGCTCGACCCACGACCGCCAGGCGTCGCCGAGCAAGGGCACGGCGACGGCCGCCGTCGCCAGGCCGGCCACACCCGCCACCCAGGCGCGGCGCCGCGGCCGGGCCGGCGTCAGCGGCGGATTGACGGCCGCCCAGCCCGCGACGTCGCTGGGGTCGATGGCGATCACGTCGCTCGTGTCGGCGAAGCGCAGCGGGCTCGACGGCAGCGCGAGCGGCAACGCGATCCGGGTGACCGGCGTCGGCGAATCGTCGATCGCCCCCGAGCTGCGCTCGCCGAGCATCCAGCCGCGCTGCAGCGAGTCGGCGAGCTCGGGATCGCGCAGCTCGTCGTCGGTCACGGCGATGAGCTCGGCATGCGGCCGCACCGCCGGCAGCTCGGCGTCGTGCACCTCGAGCAGGCGGCGCACGAGCGCCCGCGCCTGCCCGCGGCGCGCCGCCGTCCAGCCGCAGGCGTCGTCCTCCCGATCGGGCTCGGGCAGATAGCGGCGCAGCATCGCCGCGAGGCTGAACAGGTCGCAGCGCCAGTCGAGGAGCCGGGTCGGCCAGAGGTTGCCGCGGCTGCCCTCCTCCAGCGCCGCGAGCAGGCGCGGCGACTGGTAATCGAACTCGGTCTGGCGGGCGATCGGCAAGGCGCTGTCGAGGCGCTCGCCGGAGACGAGCGAGAAGGCGAAGTCGATCAGGGCGATGCGCTCGAAATCCGGAAACAGGTGCATACCGGAGATTTCGGGATCGAAATCGACCGGCCCGACCGGGATGCAGACGTTGTCCGCCTTGAGGTCGAGGTGCACCAGGTGCAGGTCGTGGATCGCGTCGAGCGCGACCAGGCTGTGCCGCGCCAGGGCCCACCAGTGGGCGCAGTCCTCGAACACATGAGCGAGGGTCTCGCCATCGCGCTGCACTGGCAGGAGCGTGGTCCAGTGGTCGATGGTGACGCCGGCGTCGTAGGTCTGCACCAGCGCCTGCCGGCCGCTCGCGCCGCGGTCGAACTGGACCACGTCGGGCACCGGGCCGATGCCGTGGCCGACGAGCCGCGCCAGGATCCGCCACTCGCGCTCGGTCCATTGGCGGAAGTCGCCCGCGGGCGTGGCCAGGAAGCGCTTGGTGTAGCGCCGCCGCTCGCCCGGCTGCGACTCCTCGCGGAACACCTCGACATGGTCGCCGGTGACCATGCGCAGGCGCCCGCGGCCGAACACCCGGTCGATCGCCGCCGGCGTCATCGCCCGCTCCCCGAATCGTTGCCGTCGCGCGGGTACGGCGGCAGCCATTGCGGCCGCGCGCTGGCGAAGCCGGTGCGCTGCACCAGCAGCACGGTCGCGTCGTCGGTGCTGCCGTTGGCGCTGGCGAGTGCGATCAGGTCGTCGCAGCGGCGCGCCAGGGGCAGCGGCTGCGTCAGTACCCGCCGCCACTCCGAGGGCGTGACGTGCTTGTGCAGGCCGTCGCTGCACAGGGCGAGAAGCTCGCCCGAGCCGAGGCCGCGCACGACGACGTTGGCGCCGGTGGTGGCGCCGTTGCCGACCATCCGCGCCGGATCGTCGGGAGAGCCGCCGTCCGGGGGCAGCTCGTCGAGCTGGCGGAAGGTGTCGTCCCGGGTCAGCAGTTCGAAGCGCATCTCGCCGCGGCTGGAGAGCCGGTAGGCGCGGCAGTCGCCGACCCAGGCGATCAGCCACTTCGACGCCAGCACGTTGATCGGCGTGCACATCACGACCGTGGCCGCGCCGGGCGATGCCGTCACCTGGGCGATGCGGCTGGCGATCGCCCGGTCGGCACCGAGCATCGCCCGGCGCACCGCGGCGGCGTCGGGCCGGGCGCCGTCGAGCGCCGAATGCAGGTGGGCGACGAGCTCGCGGCTCGCGGTCTCGGCCATCGCCCCGCCGCCGACGCCGTCGGCGACGACGAAGAGCAGCGTCGGATGCCCGGCCGGGCTGTGCGCGTCCTCGTTGCGATGGTGCAGGCTGCCGCACGACGATGCGACGGCGACGTCGATCCGGCCGAAGGCGATGCTGTAGCTGGTCTCGCGCGCCGAAGGCGGCAGGGCGACGCTCGCCCGCGCGAGCCGCGCCGACGCCGGCTCGATCGGCGTCACCAGGCCGCGCGGCGCGGACGAGAACGGCATCGTCATCTCAGGCACCCGGCGGCGGGGTCAGCTCGAGCGTGCAGGCCACCGCCGCCGGCGAGGCATCGCCGAGCACGAGCTTTTGTCCCGGCTGCCAGCGCACCCGCGCACCCGTGGCGTGGGCGACGCCGTCGATGGTGACGCCGTTGTCGCCGTGGACGACGACGACGCAGGCACCGTCCGGATCGAGCTCGACGATGTCGAGGTGATGCCCCGAGACGCCCTCGTGGCCGCGATCGACCACCAGCGTCTGGTGGCGCGAACGGCCGACGCTCACCGGCAGCGCTGCCGGGGCGAGCGGCAGGGTGCGCACGCCGGCGGCGTGCGAGAGCGTCAGGCGGAGCGCGCTCTCGTCGCGCGTCGCCGGCAGGATCTGCGTCGTCGGCGTCGCCAGATCGGGCGGCATCCGTGCCGCCAGGATCGCGGTGCGCGGCGTGCGCAGCGTGCCGCTCGCGGTGGCGATCGGCGTGACCATCGACGGGCTGCCCGGCGCCGGCCGCAAGGCCAGCCACGGGTACTCGCTCGCCGGTCCCTCGGCGCGCGCCGAGAGGACGATGCGCAGGCCGTGCGCCAGCCGCATCGGCGTCTCGCCCACCGTCGTCGGCAGCGATGCGCCGCGCTGCAGCGGCCCGGCCGGCTCGACGCGCACGCCGTTGGTCGAGCCGGCATCTGCCACCCACCAGCCGCCGTTCTCCAGCCAGACCTCGGCGTGGCGACGGCTGGCGAAGGTGCCCTCGACCCGGATGTCCGCGCCCTCGCCGTTGCCGACGACGTAGCGACGCCCCGGCGCGACGCCATGCAGCACCACCCGGCGGCGGCCGCTGCCGTCCTCGACGTCGAACTCGCAGCGCTGACCCGAGAGCGGCGTGCCGGGCACCGCGCCGGGCGACGCCGCCGACGAGGGCACGATCGTGCGCGACGCCGCGTCGAGCTCGACCCAGCGGCCGAGCACGCTCACCCGGTAGCCCGGCAGCGCGGTGACGGTCGGCTTGGCGCGCAGCGCCTCGAGCAGCTCGCGGTACTCGCCGCCCTCGGCCTCTTCCTCGGCAACGCGCGCGGCGTCGGCGTCGAACAGGCCGGCGAACTGGGACAGGTCGATCGCCGCCGCGTTCGGCAGGCCGCCGATCACTTCGCGGGCGAGGTAGCGCTTCACCTGCTCCGGCTTGAACTCGCGCACGAACTGCTGCAGCAGTCGCCGGGCCTCCTCGGACGCCTCGCAGCCGATGCCGATCGCGGTGAGAAGGAAGCGGTCGCGCTCGGCGATCGCCAGGTGCAGGCGCACATGGCTGGCGACGAAGTGCTCGAGCTCGTCGCGGATCGCGTCGATCAGCGCAGCGTAGGCGCCGAGGTGCTCGGCGCTCGCCAGCGTCGGCTCGCGCGCGGCCACGCGCTTGCCGCGCTCGACCCGCGGCGGCACGGTACCAGCCGAGGACGGCGGCGAGGAAGGAGCGTCGAAATCGGCGCGCGGCTCGGGCAGGTCGCCGCGCGCCGCCAGCCCGTTCATCCGATGCACACCGTGGAGGATCCAGCTCTTGAGCGACATGATGGAGACTTTCGATGCAAGGAATTCAGTTGCGGTAGGCGATGACGAGGGTCGCCAGCGGGCCGGCGCTCTTCAGGTGGCGCACGCGCGGCAGCGACGGCAGGCCGTAGCCCGCCAGGCGTTCCTGAAAGCGCCCCCAGCCCGGCTGGAGCGCATCGCCGGCGGCGACACGACGCTGCAGCGCGGGCAGGGAGAGATCGATCAGCAAGGCGACGCGCGACACCCCGCCGACCATGACGATCGCCCGGCGCAGCGTGTCCTCGAGGTCGGCGAGGCAGCGCTCGAACGGGCCGTCGAAGGTCCAGACCAGCGGCTCCGGCAGGTCGCTGCGCGTCGGAGGCGCCGGCGGCACCGGTCGCACCGTGACGCTGCCGTCCTGCGGCGAACGCAGGTATTCGTTTCTCGGGCGGCGCACACCGACCAACCCAGCTTCGCGGAGTTCGCCCTTGGGGCGGCCCGGCGGGCTCACGGTGCGACTCCCGAGAGCACCCCGACCCGGCGGCCGGCGATCTGCATCGCGATCTCGGCCGAGGGGTTCGGACCGTGGTCGCCGGCGCCGTGCACCTGGCCGCTCTGGCGCAGCCAGTTGCGCTCGGTGAGCACGGCGATCACCTTGGTCCAGGGGCCGGCGGGGCTGGCCGGGTCGCGCCAGGCGGCGACGTACCACTTGTACGGACGGAGCGAGCTGCAGGCGCCGCTGCGCGCCGCGAGCGTCGCCTCGGCGCCCTTCGGGCAGAGGCGCGCGAGCTCGTCGAGCGAGATGCCGTCGCTCGGGAAGCTCGGCGTGCCGGTCTTGCCGGCGAGCCAGTCGATGTCGCGGCAGCGCTTGGCGTCGAACACCTGCTCGCAGGCGGTGCGCGCGGTGCCGCTGCGGTGGCTGTACGACAGGCCGCTCAGGATCACCGCCGCGGCCTCCGGCGACAGGCCGTGCGCCACGGCCGGCGCCGGATGCCATGCGGCCTCGGCCGCGTGCGCCGCGTCGGCCCGGCGCGAGGCGACGCCGCGGACCGCGTCGACGAGATGCGGCGGCGCCACTTCGCGCTGGCCGTTGGCTGCGGCCGCGAGCGTCGCCATCATGCCGGCGATGCCCAGGGCGCTGGCCCGCGCGTGGCCCTGGCCCCAGCCCTCGGCGACGGTGTCGACGACCGCGCCGCCGCGGCACTTCTCCCAGTCGTCGTCGCTGAGGCGGCGGGCGTCGGCGCCGGCGGCGCAGCGGCGGACGATGCCGGCATCCAGAGCCATCGGCTTCATCAGGTGCATCGCCGCGCCGGCCTTGCCGGCGAGCGGCTCGCTCATCAGCCGGCCGAAGGCGACCGGGGTCGTCAGCGCGTCGCTCGTGGCGAGCGCGCCGGCATTGCCGAGCGCGGCGCCGGACAGGAGGTCGCGCTTGCCGCAGTCGCTGCGCGCATCGGCGCAGCCCGCGTTCCAGCCGAACGCCGACGCCTCGGCCTGCACCTGCCACGGCCGGCGGCAGTTGGCGTAGCCCTTCTCGCTGCAGAACATGCGGTCGAGGAAGCGCGCCGAATCGGAGCGCATCAGCTGGCCGCGCAGGCTGTCGCGCTGCGGCGTCGCGTCCTTCTTCATCGCAGCCTGCTCGGCGGCGAGCCAGCGGGGCCCGACCTCGGGATCGGAGAGGAAGGCCGCCGCCATGATCGGCTTGATGGTCGAGGCCGGCATGGCGTCGTGGAACACCGCCGGGTTGAGCAGCGCATCGGGTCGGTACTGCACCGGATACGGCAGGCGCGGATCGCAGGACTTGTCGCGGCCGGGCCCGTCGACCTCCTGGCGCGCGCAGGGCGAGAGCGCGCCGGCGAGCGCCTCGATCCGGCCGCTGCCGACGTCGATCACCGCCACCGCCGCCATCCGCACCATCGCCCCCTCGAGCAGCGGCTCGCCGAGCGGCTGATCCTTGTCGGCCTGGCGATGCAGGCCGAGGGCGCGGCAGGCCGCCTGGCGGCCGGTGTAGCAGGCGGCGGTCTTCTGCGCCAGCGCCTGCAGCGCCGGGTCGATGGTGAGGTCGATCGAGAAGCCGACATCGACGCCGCTGCCGTCGATGACGATCCGGTTCGGCGCCGTGCGCGGGTCGTCGCGATCCGTCGACGCCGGCGCGCCACCGGCCGTCTGCACCCGGTAGAGCGCACCGGTCGGCTGGCGCAGCGTCTCGAGCGGCTGCAGCATCGCCTGCAGCGACGGCGGCACGCTCCAGCGGCTGTCGTCGAGCGGATCGGCGAGGCCGGGTTCCCCGGCGAGCACGGCGGGCGGCGGCGCGTCGCCGCCCGAGGTCGGCGCGCTCGCCGGCGCATCGGCACGCGCCAGTTCCGGCAGGACGCAGACCCGCCGCTGGGCGCTGCGCGGTGCGGCGAGAAACGCATGCGTGCCGCCTTCTTCAGTGGCCTCGCCGCCGAAGAAGATGCAGCCGCCGACGCCGCCCCAGGGATTGCGGCGCATCACCTGATGTGCCGGGATCAGCATCTCCTGCCCTGGCGGCCAATGGGCAAGCGCGAGCCGGCTCTCGCTGCCGCGCCAGGCCAGGCTCTCGAGCATGGCGCCGTCGCTGCGCGCCAGCGACCCGAGCGCATCGGCGAGATCGGCGCAGCGCAGGCGGAAGGGATGGGCCGGCGCGTCGGGATTCTCGATCGGCGACGCCAGCGCTGCGGCCGCGGCGGCGAACCAGCGATCGGCGTCGAAGCCGACCGGATGCTCGACCCGCGGGTTGCTGCGGCTGCTGAAGGCGAGCAGCGCGGCATCGAAGGCGGCGAGCTGGGCCGCGACCTGTTCGGCCGGTGGTGGCGGCGGCGGACGCGCCAGGCCGTTCTCGGCCAGCCAGGCGCGCCAGGGCGAGGCGCCGCGCCATTCGCGCTGGCAGGCCGGCAGCGCGGCGAGCACGCCGGCGCCATCGGGAATGCGGGGGTCGATCGCGCTGCGCCGCCGCACCGCGGGCTCGAAGGTCTTGAGGGCCGCGACCAGGCGAAGGCTCAGATAGCGCTCCTGCGGGCTGCGCCCGGACGCGTCGGCGTCGGCCGGTCGGATCACCGCCACCAGCACGACGACGCCGAGCAGCACCGGCACGACGGCGAGGCTCGCGGCGATCGCGAACTCGAGCAGCGAGGCGGGCTTGCGCTCAGCCATCGCGCGCCCGGGCCGGCAGATCGAGATGGATGACCAGCGCCAGGAAGGCGAGGTTGACCAGCAGCGAGGTCATGCCGAAGCTGACGAAGGGAAAGGTGACGCCGGTGAGCGGCAGCACCGCCAGGTTGCCGGCGACCGTGACGGCGAGCTGGCACGACGT